>OGKS01000178.1_pt1 | contig 34183 bp, 20 predicted proteins | sample 1572491 | NCBI WGS metagenome assembly OGKS01 (sample SAMEA2582153, study PRJEB24529) | metagenome | biome: Human gut stool | place: China | collected 2011
CAAGCAACTTTCCTCTCGAAGTTCTCTACCTTCGTGATGATGATATTCCTCAGAGTGTTGCAAGCGGCGTCGCTGACATCGGTATTGTTGGCGAGAATGAATTTGTGGAAAGAGGGGAAAATGCCCAGATCATTGACCGTCTTGGTTTTAGCAAATGTCGCTTGAGTCTTGCAATACCTAAGAAAATTGATTATCCTGGTTTGCAGTGGTTTAATGGCAAGAAAATTGCGACTTCTTATCCTAACATCCTTCGCAATTTCATGCAGAAGAAAGGCATCAAGGCTGATATCCATGTCATTACTGGTTCTGTGGAAATTAGTCCTGGTATCGGTCTTGCTGATGGTATCTTTGATATCGTAAGTTCTGGCTCTACCCTTGTTAGCAATAATTTGGCAGAGGTGGAAGTCGTGATGAAGAGCGAGGCTTTGCTTATCGGTAATTGGAAAATGGATGAAGAGAAGCATCAGATTCTGAACGAAATGCTGTTCCGTTTCGAAGCTGTGCGTTCTGCTCAGGACAAGAAGTATGTGATGATGAATGCACCAAAGTCTAAGGTGAAGGAAATTACGGATGTCTTGCCTGGTATCAAGAGTCCTACGATCATCCCATTGGCTGATGATGAATGGTGCAGTATCCATACGGTCCTCGATGAGAAGAGATTCTGGGAAATCATCGGAAAGCTCAAGGAACTGGATGCTCAGGGTATTCTGGTTACTCCTATCGAGAAGATGATCTTGTAAAAAGAGTTTTGATCATATCTGTCTTCTACCCGGAACTTTGATTTCATGTTCTGGAAGTTAGAAACAAATATAAAAGTAAATTATTAATAATATAAGGAATGAAGGTAATTTGTTATCCTGCAAAGGAAGAATGGGGCGAATTAGTGAAGCGTCCGCACCTGGATGTCTCAGAGCTTAATGCTACTGTAGAAGGTGTTCTCAATGATGTTAAGAATCATGGCGATAGCGCTGTTATACGTTACGAAGAGAAATTCGACCATGCGCATTTGGACTCTTTATCTGTATCTGATGCAGAAATGGAAGAGGCTGAAAGCCTGGTCTCTCTTGAACTGAAGCATGCGTTGGAGTTGGCCCATCATAACATTTCTTCATTCCATCAGAGCCAGCAGTTTCATGGAGAAAAGGTGGAAACAGTCTCTGGTGTGACTTGTTGGCAGAAAAGTGTTGCTATTGAGAAAGTTGGCCTCTATATTCCTGGAGGTACGGCTCCTCTCTTTTCTACGGTCCTGATGCTTGCAACACCAGCCAAGATAGCCGGTTGTAAGGAAATCGTACTTTGTACTCCTCCTAACAGAGAAGGCAAAGTGAATTCTGCCATCTTGATGGCGGCTAAGATTGCAGGTGTGAGCAAGATATTTAAAATCGGTGGCGTTCAGGCGATTGGTGCGATGGCATATGGCACAGAGAGTGTTCCTAAGGTATATAAAATCTTTGGTCCGGGCAATCAGTACGTCATGGCTGCTAAACAACATGTTTCTTTACACGATGTGGCTATTGATATGCCTGCGGGTCCTTCTGAAGTATGTGTTATTGCGGATGAAACCAGTAATCCTGTGTTTGTTGCTGCCGATTTGCTTTCTCAGGCTGAGCATGGTGTTGATTCTCAGGTTTTCCTGATTTCTACTTCTGAAGAGATGATTGAGAAAGTGAAGGATGAGGTGGAAAAACAACTCGAACAATTGCCGAGAAAGGAGATGGCTGCCAAGTCTTTGGATAATTCTAAACTTGTCTTGGTGAAGGATTATGATGAGGCCATTGAACTCAGCAATACTTATGCGCCTGAACATTTGATTATCGCCACTCGCAATTATGATGAATTGGCGGAGAAAGTGGTAAATGCCGGTAGTGTATTCTTGGGACAGTATGCTTGCGAAAGTGCTGGTGATTATGCCAGTGGTACCAATCATACCCTTCCTACTCATGGTTATGCGCTGGCATATAATGGCGTCAATCTGGATAGTTATAACCGCAAGATTACGTTCCAGCATTTGACTGATGAAGGTATCAGAAGTATCGGTAACGCTGTTGTTGTTATGGCTGAAAACGAACAGTTGGAAGCTCATGCCAATGCGATGCGCGTGAGAGTTGATGAAGTTGGCAAATAGTTTTGTCCATTTCGACTTTTTAATTTTAAGAATCTATTTTATCGAAATATGAAAGAATTAAAAGAACTCTGTAGAGCCAATATTTGGAACCTTTCTCCTTATAGTTGTGCAAGAACAGAATTTTCAGGTAAGAAAGCTCACAACTTTCTGGATGCCAACGAGAATCCGTATAATGATCCCTATAATCGTTATCCGGATCCTTTCCAGACGGATGTGAAAAAGGTCTTGAGCAAGATCAAGGACGTGCCTGTGGAGAATATATTCTTGGGAAACGGAAGCGATGAGGCTATTGATTTGGTGTATCGTATCTTCTGTAATCCGGGAATAGACAATGTGGTTGCCATTGCTCCTACTTATGGAATGTATCAGGTATGTGCTGACGTGAATGATGTGGAATACCGTCAGGTGTTGCTGGATGAAAATTACCAGATTACGGCAGATAAGTTACTGAGCGCTTGTGATGACCATACGAAGGTTATCTGGATTTGTAGTCCGAATAATCCTACGGGCAATCTGATCAATCCAGAAGCAATCGTTGGTGTATTGCAGCGTTTTGATGGCATCGTAGTCTTGGATGAGGCTTATGCTGATTTCTCCAGTATTCAGCCATTCAGATCATACTTGTCTAAATTCCCTAATATGATCGTGCTCAACACCATGAGTAAAGCCTGGGGTTGTGCTGCTTTGAGATTGGGTATGGCTTTTGCCAGCAAGGATATTATCGATTTGTTCAACAAGGTGAAATATCCTTATAATGTGAATTTACTTACTCAGCAACATGCCCTGGAGGTTTTGAATGATCCATATCAGGTGGATGAATGGGTGAAGAATCTGTTGCAGGAAAGAGGTAAGATGGTTACGGCCTTTACAGAACTTCCTATCTGCGTGAAAGTTTATCCTACTGATGCCAATTTCTTCTTGGCGAAAATGACGGATGCGCAGGCTATATACGATTATTTGGTTGATAAGGGTATCATCGTTCGTAATAGAAATAGAGTGCAGCTTTGTGAGAATTGCCTGCGAATTACGATTGGTAAAAAGAGTGAGAATATAGAATTGTTATCAGCTCTTCGACAATATCAATAAAAATATAAAGAGGGTGTGTCATGAACTTTTGGCACACCCTCATTTTTAATGAAAAGTATAGTTTAGAATTTGATTTTCTTCTTCTTGCCTTTACTTTCGTTGCCCACCCTGTCTAATGCGGTTACAATGTAGGTGGTTTTACCATCCTTGATGTATGGTACTTTCACGTTGGAATCGTAGGTGATCTTGATGATTTTGGATGCATCGTTTAAGTCAACTGGCTCACCTTCTTTAAATTGATAGACAACAAATCTATTGGCCACATCACCCCATTTTTTTCCTTTAGGAGCCTTCCAATTCAACATTGGTCCCTGCTCTGTCCATTTCAGTTTCAGACTTCTGACGGCTTTTGGACTTTTATTATCCAAGAAAGTCATGAGAGGTGGTAATGCTGGATATTTCCAATAGAAATCTCTCAAAGTATGACCGATATTTCCCACATTGTCGGCTGCAGTCTGAGCGTACCACAACACAGTGCCCTTTACATTCTGCATTTGCTGGTGCAACTTGTGCTTGGCAGGAAGCTGATGACTTCTTGGATTTGCAGGGTCAGCAAACTTGGCTGTTCGTTCAATGTCTTCGCCAATAAACAAAGGTCTTTTACCTGCATGTTTGTTCCACCAGGTGATCAGGGTTTTATAATCAGCAGCCTTATGTCCGATTTCCCAATACAATTGAGGAACGCAGTAGTCTATCCAACCGTTATTCACCCACAAAAGTACATCGGCATAAAGGTCATCAAAATTCTGCAAACCATTCGTTTCAGAACCATTCGGATCATTTCTTTTATTGCGATAAATACCAAAAGGAGAAACTCCGAATTTTACCCAAGGTTTAATATGATGAATGGTCTCCCCTAATTGCTTTACGAATCTGCTTACATTATCTCTTCTCCAATCTCCAATCTTCCAATAACCATGAGAGTTTTGCAGAAACAAGGCTTGATCTGGAATCTGTTTGCCTGCTACTGGATAAGGATAGAAATAGTCATCTATATGGAAACCGTCCACATCATATCTGCTGACGATGTCGGCTGCCACTTTGCAGATATAATCTGCAGATTCTTGCAAACCAGGATTGAGGAGCACTAAATTATCATAGGAAAAGCATAATTTAGGTTGTTTGACAACAACACTGTTCTTGCTAACTTGTGACATGCTTGTGGATCCATGTTTGGCGCGGTATGGATTGATCCAGGCATGAATTTCCATTCCTCTTTTATGGCATTGTTCAACCATCCATGCCAAAGGGTCCCAATAAGGATTCGGAGCCTGTCCCTGGATTCCTGTCAGGAATTTACTCCATGGTTCCAGTTGACTCTCATAGAGGGCATCACATTCCGCTCTCACTTGAAAGATAATGGCATTGACACCATCTTTTTCCAACTCGTCCAGTTGCTTGCTGAGCATAGACTGGATCTGTTGGGTGCTTTTGCCCATGAATTGACCATTGACACATTGGATCCATGCGCCACGGAATTCACGTTTGTTTTGTGCTGATGCGCCCAATGTAAGGAAAAGGGCCATCGCAAAAATGATTAGATTCTTATACATCTTGTTTTATATATTATTTGTTTATTCTTCATCTCTTAATTTTGGCAGAGAAATATGGTATCTTACTGCCAAGAATCGGATTGCGCAAACGATAGCAAATGTGGCAATGACCGTGATATATAGGCTAACCTGCAACCAGCTCAGCAACCAGTATGTGAGTCCTCCCACCACACAAGCCATAGCGTATATTTCCTTTCTGAAGATCACAGGTTCTTCGTTGAGCAGCACATCTCTGATCACTCCTCCGGCAGCTCCCGTAATGCATCCCATAATGATAGCAACCCAAAACGGGAAGCCACATTCCAATGTTTTTTGAATACCCGCTATATTGAATAGGGCCAAACCGAGTGTGTCGAATAAAAACCAAGTAGTATCCAGACGTCTGAGATAATGGTGGCATACTATTACGACACACTGTGCAAATAGCGTACATATCATGTATATCGGACTTAGCATCCAGAAAGGTCTTACACCTAACATGACATCTCGTATGGTTCCTCCTCCTATTGCCACAGCAATACCGCATACAAAGCCTCCCAGCCAGTCGTAATGTTTGCTGGCTGCGAGTCTTATGCCTGACAATGCAAAGGCAAATGTTCCTATGAATTCTATTACACGTTGTAGTGTAATGACAAATTCCGGGTCATGATGGATTATCATTTCATTATTCTCCTACTAATGTTTTTGTTATATTTTGATTGATTGAACGTATTATTCCTTGAATCTATCTCCCCAACAAGTTACCATCCAATTATATAATTTCTCTTCATTAGGAGAGTGCTGCGCATGCCAGAATCTCTCATTTTGAATTTCACTCGGAAGATATTGTTGGCTGGTGAAGTGCCCAGGATAGTCATGTGGATATTTATATCCGTCATGGTAGCCCAATTCTGCCATTAATTGGGTTGGAGCATTTCGGATATGCAGCGGAACAGGAAGATTTCCCGTTTCCCGCACCCTTGCTATTGCTGCATTGATGCCTAAATATGCACTGTTACTCTTAGGACTGGTGGCCAGATAAACCACCGCTTCGGCTAATGCAATCCGTGCTTCAGGCCATCCGATTTTCATGACCGTATCAAAAGCCGCATTTGCCAAGAGTAAAGCATTCGGATTGGCAAGTCCGATGTCCTCGCTGGCACTGATGACCACTCTTCTTGCAATGAATTGCGGGTCCTCCCCTCCTTCTATCATTCTTGCCATCCAATATAATGCAGCATCAGGATCACTTCCCCGGATACTCTTGATGAAAGCAGAGATAATGTCATAATGCATTTCTCCCTGTTTGTCATAAGCAAGAGGATTTTGCTGGAGTTCCCTTTCTACTACCTCATCTGTGATGATTATTTCATCCGAAGAGAAAGAATTCACGATCAATTCCAAAATATTCAGCAGTTTGCGGGCATCGCCACCACTATACCTTAGCATTGCACTCGTTTCCTTCAACGTTATGTCTTTCTCTTTGAGAACAACATCTTTATGGATCGCTTTTTCAAGAAGCCCCTGTAAGTCGTCTTTTCCTAAAGGTTTCAGAACGTAAAGTTGGCACCGGGAAAGTAAAGGCCGTATTACCTCAAAGGAAGGATTCTCTGTGGTTGCTCCGATGAGGGTAACGATGCCTTTCTCTACTGCACCCAATAATGAGTCTTGCTGACTTTTGGAGAAACGATGGATTTCGTCAATAAACAGTATAGGAGAAGCGGAGTCAAAAAAACGGTTGTTTTTGGCTCTTTCTATCACTTCCCTGACATCCTTTACACCGCTTGTCACAGCGCTCAAAGTATAGAAAGGTACTTTGAGCGTGTGAGCGATAATTTGTGCCAATGTTGTTTTGCCTACACCAGGAGGTCCCCAAAGAATAAAAGAGGAAATTCTTCCTGCATCTATCATTTTACGGAGTATGGCTCCTTCACCTACTAAGTGTTTTTGGCCAACGTAGTCGTCAAGAGAACGTGGTCGCATTCTTTCTGCTAAGGGTTCACTCATTGTCTTTACAATTTATGATATGTTTCCAAATATGAGAATACAATGTTTTGTATTCATTGCGTCTGTCGTCATGAGATTTCATCTATCATCATATGGATGTCTGGCTCATTTCTTTCCTTCAGAAGAAATCTGGTTCCCCATCAGTTTTTGTAATTCGATGACGCTTTGATTATAGTCATTGATTGCTGCAGCTTTCTTCATGTAGAAGTCAATGCTGTTGTTCAGCGCTTCAACATATTCAATATATGATATTTCGCCATTTTCATATTCTGCCTGGCTCATTTCTTCCAGTTTCTGGTTGTTTTGCTTGCCTTCCTCCTGATAATATTTCATTCGGACAAATGCTTCATTGCACTTACTCAAGCATGCATGATATTCTTGTTGCTTATCCAACTGCTCTTGCTTGATTTCATATTCTGCAATTTCTTTATCTTTTTTGGCAGCCTTGATTCGGGCTTTGGTTGCACCATAAAAGAGTGGAATCCCCACTCCAACTTCAAATCCCATAAAGTTGCCTCCTTCAAACCTGTTTCTGTTGACATGATATGGATCCCATGAGGAGATGACCATCTGGTTGCGAAGAGAAAGACTGAGAGAGGGTGCATAGCCGTTTTTTGCTACGCTGACTGCTTTGTCTGCTACAGTAATCCTGTCTTGCGCATATTGTCCTTCTGGAGTAAGCTGGTAGTTGAAACTGTTTTGTACCCAATCCAATGCTACTAAATTCTGGTCTGCAGGTTTGATGGGTTCATTACTATTTACCAAACTGGATAATAGGAGTTGCTTACTTTCGATTCCGCTGAGGACATTCGTCATCTCCAACTTGTTTTCACGATGCATCCTATTGGCTGAAAGTAATTCCAGTTGGCGTGTTTCTCCTGCCTTGAATCGCGCTTCAGCTATTGTCCGATAACGGTTGAGGATGCTGTCCTGCTTGTTGAGAATGTTTAAACGTTCATATTCATATATCAACTGATAATAATTGCTTTTAATCTGATAAATAAGTTCAGACAATACTACATTCTTCTTACTCTTTTCAGCTTGAGTTTCCGCTTTTAATTGCTTGTTCTTTGCAATATAAAGAGTTGGAAAATCTATACTTTGAGTGAGGGAAATGGAATTGTCCGTACTTCCGCCTGATGTAGGATCCTGTGACAGCGTCAAATCGGTTTTGTCAATATCCCATGCTGTGGCCTGAAGGTTTTTGGCACGTTCTATCGACTTGTTTGCTGCAAGAATCTTATAATTCTTTTCGTATGCCATATTCAGGCATTGTTGTAAATTGAGTACTTTGTGTTGTGCTTGCATATTGCTACACAAACACAACAAAGTAATATATATTATTGCTCTTTTCATATAACTATTTCTTAGTAAACGTTTTGTAAATTGCCGGTAAAACCAACAACGTCAATAATGTAGAAGTGATGAGTCCGCCGATAACAACAGTAGCCAAAGGTCTTTGTACCTCTGCTCCATCTCCGTGTGACAAAGCCATCGGTAAAAATCCTAACGATGCTACGAGTGCAGTCATTAATACAGGGCGGAGTCTGATCATGCAACTGTCAATTATTCTTTCGTGAATAAGTTGGGTGTTGCTGCGCCCGGACTCTACTGCTGATGACAACTGATTCTTCTGCATTTGATTCATCTCACCTATGAGTACAATTCCGTTAAGAACTGCAACACCAAACAGGGCAATGAATCCAACTCCGGCTGAAATAGAGAATGGCATACCTCTAAACCATAATGCCCATACTCCACCAATGGCAGCCAATGGAATAGCCGAGAATACGAACAGACTTTCTCTTACGTTTTTTACTGTTGCATAAAGTAACAGGAAGATAATGATAAGCGCCAATGGCACTACTATCATCAATCGGGTAATTGCACTCTGTAAATTCTGGAACTCGCCACCATAGGTATAATAATATCCTTCCGGCAACTTCAGTTTCGCATCCAGCAGATTCTGTATTTCATCCACCGTACTCTGCACATCTCTTCCTTTTATGTTGAAACCGACATAGATACGTCGCGCACCATTTTCGTGAGAGATTTGTGCTGGAGCGGGTTCGTAAATGATATCTGCAACCTGGGTCAATGGAATTGTTTCCCCGGAACCTATTGGGATGGCAAGATTTTGGATAGATGAAACATTGCGGTCGTTATTATCTAACCTCAATACAATGTCAAATTTCCGTTCTCCTTCATAAATGGAACCGGCTATTCCGCCCGCAAATGAAGTCTCAAGCACTTGATTGATGTCATCAACGTTGATTCCGTATTCCGCCATCCGTTCATGATTATATACCACCTGAATCTGCGGCAAACCAGAAACTTGTTCCACAGATGTTCCACTTACTCCCTGGATGCCACTAATCATCTTGCCTACATGTTCTCCTAACTTGGTGAGTTCATCCAGATCATCTCCAAATATTTTGATTGCAACGTCTTGCTTGATGCCAGTCAGCAACTCGTTATTACGCATTTGGATAGGCTGTGATATTTCAGCCTCTAATCCCGGAATCGTATGGAGTGTTTCTTCCATCTTTTCCATGAGTTCTTCTGTTGTTTCAGCGGAAGTCCATTCTGCTTTTGGCTTGAGTGAAATCATGATGTCCGCTCTTTCAACAGGCATTGGGTCAGTTGGAATCTCGGCACTTCCTATACGGCTAACGACTTGTTTCACTTCCGGATATTCAGCCCTCAGCAGTTTCTCAGCCTTGGTACAACTTTCTACCATTTGCGAGAGAGAAGTTCCTTGCGACATACTCATTTCTACGGCAAAATCCCCTTCTTCCAAACTTGGAATAAATTCTCCTCCAAGAAACTTGAATGCCACAAGACTGACACAGAACAAAGCAACGGCACCTGTTATCACGTTCTTGTTTTGTTTCAGTACCCAGTTGAGGACAGGAAGATACCATTGCTGTATTTTCTTGACCATCTTGTCGGCGAAAGTCTCTTTCTTGCTGATTTTCTTGCTAAGGAAGAGGCTACTTGCCATCGGAACATACGTAAGTGACAATATGAAGGCACCGAGTATGGCAAAAAATACAGTGAGAGCCATCGGACGGAACATCTTGCCTTCAATGCCCACTAAGGTCATCAAAGGAACATATACGATCATAATCATGATTTCACCGAAGGCTGCACTTTGCCTGATACGTGAAGCAGAGAAATGAACTTCTTCATCCATCTCGGCTTGCGTGAGGCTCGTCTTCTGAGTTTTTTGGTTGATATGGGTAACTACGGCTTCCACAATAATGACAGCAGAATCCACAATCATACCGAAATCAATGGCTCCTAAACTCATCAGGTTGCCATCTATGCCAAAGGTCTTCATCATTCCAAAAGCGAATAGCATACTGAGTGGAATGACGCTTGCAACAACCAGTCCTGCTCTCCAGTTTCCTAAGAAAATGACCAATACAAAGATGACAATGAGGCCTCCCATGATCAAGTTGTGCTCTATGGTTCCCTCAACACGCTTTACAAGATTTGTACGGTCAATGAAAGGTTCTATGATGACACCTTCTGGGAGGGATTTCTGAATCTGGGCAATTCTTGACTTGACATTTTTGCTTACTTCTTGGAAGTTTTCTCCTTTGAGCATGATAGCTATTCCGGCTACGACTTCTCCCTCGCCATTTCTCGTAACGGCACCAAAACGGGTTGCGTGACCTTCCTGTACCTTGGCAATGTCGCCGACTTTTATTGTTATTCCGTTGACATTCTTTACAGGTATATTGGCAATATCATCAAAAGTCTTGGCCACACCAATAGCACGGATATAGTATTGGTTTGAGTTTTGCTCAATATAGCTTCCACCGGTATTGGCGTTGTTCTTTTGCAAGGCGTCGAAGACTTCGGATACAGTTATGCCATTAGCATTCAATCGGTCTGTGTTGATGGCTACTTCGTACTGTTTGACAAATCCTCCCCAACCGCTCACTTCTGCAACACCAGGAGTTCCTGAAAGTTGTTTTCTGACAATCCAATCTTGAATCGTGCGAAGTTGCGTGAGGGAATACTTGTTTTCATACCCTTTCTTGGTTCGTACTGTATAGTGATATATTTCTCCCAGCGCAGTAGCGATGGGTCCCATTTCTGTAGAAGTGTTCTTTGGCAACTCTTTTACTGCGTCGTTTAAAACCTGATTTACTTGAGAGCGGGCCCAATAGATATCTGCCTGGTCATCAAAGATTAATGTTATAACTGATAATCCGCTTCTGGAAATGCTCCTTCGTTCTTGAAGGCGTGGTATATTGGCCAATGCCATCTCGATAGGAGTGGTTACATATTGTTCGACTTCTTGGGCACCCAGGGAAGGTGCTTGGGTAATTACTTGAACCTGATTATCGGTGATGTCTGGTGTAGAGTCAAACGGCAATGTAGCCAACGACCAAAGTCCCCAAACTATAAGCGATATAGTGAGGAAACCTACCACAAACTTGTGCTTGATGGAACTTGTAATTAGTTTCTGAAACATGATGTCCTTTTAAATTTGTAAATTGATTAATAATTTTAATTTCCGGACACTAATCTTCTTCTCCATGATCGCCAATCTGCGATGCCAGGTAGAAAGCATTATCAGTCACTATCTTTTGTCCATTCTGTATGTGCTTGCAGAGTGAAACCTCAGTATATCCGTCATTGCTGACTCCAGTTGTCACTTCATGTCGTGAAAAACTGTATTCTCCATTTCTTGGCTGTTTATTGAGTGCAAAGATATATTGTTTTCCTTCTATATTAACAATAGCTTTGTTAGGAAGCGCAACACAAAGCTGGCGTCCGGTCGCTATTTGCCCGGATACATACATGCCATCAAAGAGGTTTGTGCCTCTGGTTGCATCAAGCTTGACATGTACAGCAACGCTTTTTGTTCCTTGGTTAAAGTATTCGTTCATACCATAGACATGACCGGAGACTTTTACGCCTGGTTGATTGGTGAGTGAGAGTAATACTCGGTTTCCAATCTTTACTTTATTCAGATCTCGTTCAAAAACATTCAAGTCACATTCTACAGCATTGTTATTTCTGATTTTCATCAAAGGCGTCTGCATGTCTGCGTAACTTCCCAAAGATGCTGTAATTTCGCTTACCGTACCTTTGATAGGAGCATATAAAGGGAAGACAGTTGTAAATTTTCCCTTCGCCACAGATGCTGTAGAGATGCCCAACTGAGTCAGCTGGCGACCGATTCCTATAAGATTTGCTTTAGCCACCTTATAGTCTTTTTCAGATAAAAGCAATTTCTTTTTGATGCCAGCTCCAGAGGAAGCGAGTGCTTTCTGTCTTTCCATTTCAAGCTTCGCACTTTCCATTTCTTTGTATGCAGAATAGTAGTCTTTCTGTAAAGATACGATTTCTGTATTTTCAATGGTTGCCACAACTTGCCCTTTATTGATCTGTTGTCCTTCTTTCACAGAAATGGATTTGACGACACCGCCCATCAAAGAAGCGACGTCTGCCATATTCTGGGCTCTAAGTACCAAAGTGCCATTTACATGAAGCATTGCATCCAGTTCGCGCTTTTGTGCCTCCCCTAATTTGAGGTCAATAGCATTCAGTTGTTTGCTGGTTAAAGGAATGTTTTGAAAATCCACTTCTTCTTCCTTTTCCTCATTCTCCTCCTTGTCTGCTTTACTTTCAGAATGGAAGCTGAAAGCAAAAAATGCGATTGCAGTACATACCACAATCAAAGATATTCTTTTCACCATTTTCTTATTATTCTTTTGTTTAGTATTTGCTGCTCAATCCAAGTTGCTTCTTTATAGATCAAGCAGCTTCTTTATAGATTCTGTCGCAATGAAATGAAGTAAGAAAATGGAGGCCCCCGTAAAGAACTATTCACAGAAGCCCCTAACTTGATTGCCATCGTTTTTTGTTGCCATTTTGATATGACAATCTTGTAGCATGGGGTCAATTGAATAGAAGAAGGCAATAGGGCTACGAGCATATTTCTGTCGTAGTCCAGATGTTTGTATATGGATTTTATATTTTTGCCATTAGAGATAAACTGATGCATCTGGTGAATATTGCATCCCTTGTTGTCTTTCTCATGGTGGGCAGTATGCTCATCATTAATATTTCCATCATATTCGCATTGTTGTTCTATAAAACAAACTTGCCCCATATGATGGTGGTGAAGTATAATGGTAGATAGCAACAAAGCGCATGTTGCTATCCACATATTTAAAATATGAATTTTATACTTTACCATGATTGCAGTATTAAGTCTGATGATGTTTCTATACGATTGCAAAGTTACTATTTAAAATTGGCATTTCAAAATTCAAAGATGTTTTTTAACTAAATCTCGCTTAATTCAGTAAAAAAACGAAAAAAAATGATGTAGTTAACGAAAAAGTTTATACTTTTGCTCTCAATTTATATAAAGGTGTTTTAATTCAATGTGCTATGTTTTGTAATGAACAGAAAAAATATCGATTAAGTGTTGCAATATTGATTGTTGTTTCACTTTTGATTTGCATATATCTGATAGCTTTCAGTTGCTTCTTTTCTAAGAAGCAGATCCAATCGGCTATGATACCTGTCAAGGTTTACTCTCAATATGAAATATTGGATGGAGGAAAAGTGGTTTATCATTTTGATAAAGATACCATTTCTGCTACTGGATATTTCTTCAATAAATACTTTTTTATCCCTTCCTGTCAAGGTCGTATTTATGCTGATTTGGATAGTACTATCTGGCAGAATAAATATAAGGATGTAAATGTGGAAAAATTGGTGCAACTTCATATCGATTCCTTGAAAACGATGTATAGTCAGTCAAAGTGGATTGATGGAGAGTTGTCTTATTATTTGAAATGTCACAATGCCAGTGATGAAGGATTCTTTCATATTTCTCAGGTTGCTTTGAAAGAAGAAAACCTTCGGGATTCTACTCGAAAGATGTTGGATTCATTAAAACATCTTTCACATAAGTCTTTGAAGATAGTTCGTCATTTGGAATTAGTTGCGATTTCTCCTTCTGGTAAGGCTAATAGAAAACAAGTTGAGAAATTAAAACATGTTGGTGGAAATGTTTTCCAATTGTTCTCAGAAACATTGCCTGAAGAGTCTTGCGCTTTGTCTTTTCATAAGTCTCAAGCATTGGCTTCTATGAGTATTGTCCCAGTTTTGTTTGATGCCAAATTGAATTATCTTTTGGGCACAACAGGAACCTATAGTGGTGAAGTTGATTCTTTAGGATTGCCTCATGGTCATGGTGAATGGCAGGGCTTTACCGATGCTGCCTATTATCAGGGAAGCTGGAAACATGGAAAACGTGATGGTTTTGGCTTTTCTGTTGCAGATAAAAGTCAGTTACGCATAGGAGAATGGGTGCTGGATAAATACAAAGGAGAACGATTGGTTTATAGTTCTGATCGAATCTACGGTATTGATATCTCTAAATATCAGCATGTTATAAAAGGTAAGAAATATAATATCGATTGGAAATGTCTGCGTATTTCCCATCTTGGAAATATCAGTAAAAAAACAATTAATGGGGATGTTAATTATCCGATTAGTTTCGTTTATATTAAAAGTACTGAAGGGGCAAGTTTATTAAATCCTTTCTATAGAAAAGACTATGTGGCAGCACGGGCACATGGATATAAGGTAGGAAGTTATCATTTCTTTTCTACTCTAACTCCAGCTACTTTGCAGGCACGTCAATTCCTTAAAAATTCATATGTCAAATCGGGTGACTTGCCACCTGTTCTTGATGTTGAGCCTACTAAAGCCCAAATTCAGAAGATGGGAGGCGTGGGTGTCCTTTTGGCCAGAATGAGAATATGGTTAAGAATGGTTGAAAAAGAAACGGGTAAACGTCCTATTATTTATGTAAGTCAGACTTTTGTAAATCGCTATTTGAGCAAAGCGACTGATATAAAGCAAAAATATCAGGTGTGGATTGCAAGATATGGAGAATACAAGCCTGATATCAAATTGGTCTTCTGGCAACTTTGTCCTGATGGTAGGGTTACTGGAATTCGGGGTCATGTAGATATCAATGTATTTAATGGTTATCATGATTCTTTCAAGCAGTTTATCTCTAATCTGAAGTGATTCGTAATAGGCAGTTTGTTTCTAATCTGAGGGCTCTCGTAATAAAAAATATGCTTTTCTCCAAAAATATATTGTTAAAGTATATTAATAGAAATGACAATGATGCAATATTTTTCTTATATTTGCGTAATATTATATATACGCAATTAAAAATAGGAGTTAATAGCATAGGATGAGACAACTTAAGATTCAAAAAAGTATAACCAATCGTAACAGCGAGGCACTTGATAAGTATCTTGTTGAGATAGGTCGTGCCCCAATGGTGTCAATTGACGAAGAGATTGAATTGGCCCAAATCATCAAGAAAGGTGGTCGGGCTGCGGAAAGAGCAAAAAACAAATTAGTTGAGGCTAATCTTCGTTTTGTGGTCTCTGTTGCCAAACAGTATCAGCATCAGGGGTTGACTCTTACTGACTTAATTGATGAGGGTAATATCGGATTGATTAAAGCTGCAGAAAGATTTGATGAAACCCGTGGTTTTAAGTTTATTTCTTATGCAGTTTGGTGGATTCGACAGAGTATTTTGCAAGCAATTGCTGAGCAAAGTAGAATAGTCAGACTTCCTCTTAATCAGGTTGGTTCCTTGAATAAGGTTAATCAGGAAAGTAATAGATTTGAACAAGAAAACCAGCGTCGTCCAAGTGTAGAAGAACTTGCACAGCGCACAGGTATAGATGAGGAAAAAATCTCTCAAAGCATGGCGGCAAGTGGTCATCATGTAAGTATTGATGCGCCTTTTGGTGAAGATGATGACAATTCTATGGTGGATGTCATGGCAAGTGGAGAAGATAGTCGCACAGATAAGCATGTTGATCATGAAAGTATGGCTATGGAACTACGTCAGGTTTTGGATAAGGTTCTTAAAGATAGGGAAAAGCAGATTGTTTGTGCCTGCTTTGGAATTGGAGAAACTGAAAAAGGATTGGAAGAAATTGGAGATAAAATGGGATTGACTCGTGAAAGAGTTCGTCAAATACGTGAGAAAAGTATTACAAAACTTAGAGATTCCGGAAATGTCAAAATTCTGATGAAATACTTAGGGTAATTTTTGAAAAAACATTTAATTCTCTTTGTTGTTTCATAAAAATATACTAACTTTGCAATCGGGTGCTTTTTCAAGCTCCCGATTTTTTGTTATGAGGCTTCTGGTTCATATTATAATCTGTGTTTTCTTGACTTTATCGCTGGATGGATATGCAAGAAATGTTACACCGAAAGACGATTTCCGTGATTCGGTGATGAATCGTATCTATCGATATTACCAGTTGTCTTATTCCGCTTCTGAGCAATCTCATGAGTCTTATGCATACACGAAATTTATGATGCGTACCAATCATCGCAACTTTACGTTGGCTATGGTTCCTTCTCTTTATGCGATAGCTCATGGTTCCGGTAGAGAATTTATGGGAGAATATTATAGTAAATATACGGTAAAAGAAAAGAATAAGATAACTCCTCATCGTTTACTATGTATTACTACAGTTCCTCACAAAAGGAATACAATGCCTTCTCTGCTGAATTATCTTACTCCGAATGTTTATGGTGAATGTCTTTTTCAAGACAATATACTGTCTCCCTATCATCGGTCAAACAGGAAATATTATAAATTTATGGTCACGGCTCTTCCATTTGGAAAAGCTCAGGTTTATGCCTACCCTAAATTGAAAAATACTCAATTGGTTACGAGTATGGCTATAGTGGATAGCCATACGGGTAGAATAAATTTGGTTGATTTTGAAGGTGAGTATGATATGACTCGATTCTTTATCAGCGTGGTGATGAATAAAGAGGATTCTGTGGGTTCTCTGTATCCGAAGAAGTGTGATTTGAGGGCTAATTTCCGTTTTATGGGCAATCAGATAACGGCCAGATATTCTACTATTTATGGCTTGCCGAAATTATTGTCGGATTCATTGAATAATGTTGAAGATACTACATTGATGGCAAAGGTGCGCCCTACCCCGTTGAATGAGGAGGAAATGCATTTCTTGAACCATTATTATCAGAAAAAGAATGAAAGGGATTCTTTGGCCAAAAACGAAAAACATAAAAAGTCTTTTGTAAAAGATGTGTTGTGGGATATTGTGGGCGATAATGTCTTAAATCGTATCAAGCAAAATTTCGGAAAACAAAATCAGGGGTACCTTAGAATTAATCCTATTCTGAATCCTCTTTATATGGGTTATTCCGAACGCAAGGGATTTGTATATAAGTTTGATGTACGAGGAAGCTATTCTTTTAGTGATGATGTGCAATTTGCTCTTCGCTTCAAAGCTGGTTACGCTTTCAAGCAGCATCGGTTTTATTTCAGTATTCCTGCTACTCTCAACTACAATAAAAAGCATGATGGATTCCTTCAGTTGGAGTTGGGTAATGGAAACCGAATCAATACCAATGTTGTTGCGCGTCGTATATTGGATATCAGCGAGAAAAAAGATAGTCTTATCCAATTCCCATATGGTGATTATACGGCCTTTAAGGATAATTATTGGCGACTGACGAATCATTGGATGTTTAATAACTATATTGGTTTTGAGTTGGGAATCATTGCCCATCAGCGTCAATCTATAAGTCCGGAATTTTATAAGGAAAATAATTTCCCAAGTTTGTATAGATCAGTTGCGCCTGCATTGGCTTTGGTTTGGCATCCTATTGGGAAAAACGGTCCTGTCGTAAAAGTTGATTATGAAAGAAGTTTCAATCATTTTCTTCATTCCAATATCAGCTACGAACGGGTTGAAATGGATATGCAGGATATTATCAACATGTCAAGAAGGCGGAGCCTTTCTTTGCGTTTGGGTTCTGGATTCTATACTCAGAAAGGCGACCATTGGTATTTTGTTGATTATACTAATTTCAGGGACAATAATTTACCTGGTGGCTGGAATGATGATTGGGCAGGCGAATTTGAATTGCTTAACTCTGGATGGTATAATGCCTCTGATTATTATGTTCGGTCCAATGTTACTTATGAGTCTCCAGCCTTGTTTGCTGCCTGGTTGCCATGGGTAGGACGTTTTATAGAAAATGAACGATACTATGTCAATGCCCTCATGGTTAGACATCTTCATCCTTATACGGAATGGGGATACGGGTTCAAAACACGTGTGGCTTCGGTAGGCATATTTGCTTCTTTTCAAAATACAAAATTTCAAGGAGTCGGTTGTAAATTCGGCTTCGAATTATTTAGAGAATGGTAATTACAATTTAATATACAAGCATTAAGATATGAATTCTCAACTTACTGTTTATAAAGCGAGTGCAGGTTCTGGAAAAACCTTCACTTTGGCTAAAGAGTATATGGTCTTGGTGATACAAGCCCCATCTTCATACAGGAATATTCTTGCTGTAACATTTACTAACAAGGCAACTGAGGAAATGAAAAATAGAATCCTCAGCAAACTGTATGGAATAGCTAATCGGCTGGATGATTCAAGAGATTACTTGGAACAAATCAAGGGGGTATTATCTCAGATGTCAGAAGAGCAGATTATTGAAAATGCTGGTATTGCTCTGAAAAATCTTATCCACAATTATAATTATTTCCGCGTCGAAACGATTGATACATTCTTTCAGAGTGTACTCCGTAATCTGGCACGTGAACTTGATTTGACCGCTAATTTGAGAATTGGTCTTAATGATGTCCAGATAGAAGAACAGGCTGTAGATGAATTGATCGAAAAACTTCAGATGACAGACAAGCTTCTCTTTTGGATTATGGATTATATTAAGGAAAATATTGCAGATGACAAAAACTGGAATGTGATTTCTCAAATAAAAGCTTTTGGACGGAATATATTCAAGGATTTTTATAAGGATCATGCTGATGCGCTGAATAATTGTATTGAAAAAGATGGCTTTTTCGAGGCTTTTTCTTCTAAATTGAGGAAAATGCAAGCTCAAGCTAAAGAGCATTTTGACCAGATTGCGGCTACCTTTTTTGATGCATTGGATGAAAACGGACTTTCGGCAGATGACTTTCAAAATAAGACCAGAGGTATATGGAGTTACTTTTCCAAATTGAAAAACGGTAAATTCAATGATGATGATTTGCAAAATGCTACATTGGTAAAATGTCTGGATAGCGAAGAATCCTGGGTCAAAAGGTCTGACGCTCAGGCTGGTAAACCTGCGTATGACTTAGTGGTTTCCCAACTCTTCCAATTGCTTCATTATTCGGAAGAAGCAAGACCCAAATTATTGCGTATATATAAAAGTTGTGATCTTACTTTGCGCCATCTGGATCAATTACGTCTTTTGGGAAGTATTGAAAAGAGAGTCAGAGAAATGAACAGAGATGCCAACCGTTTTTTGCTTAGCGATACCCAGACTCTTCTTCATTCTTTGATTCAGGATGAAGACTCCCCTTTCATCTTTGAGAAAATCGGTTCTCAGTTGGAGCATGTCATGATCGATGAGTTTCAAGATACCAGTACAGTGCAGTGGAAAAACTTCAAGGTGCTATTACAGGAGACAATGAGTCACCAGAATGCAGGAAATTTAATAGTAGGTGATGTGAAACAGAGTATTTACAGATGGCGTTCTGGTGATTGGCGTCTGCTTAATAATATTGAATCTGAGTTTCCATCTAATTATACAATTCAAATTGAGTCACTCTCTCACAATTATCGCTCAGACAGGAATATCGTAGATTTCAATAACGCTTTCTTCGAAGCTGCTGCAGAAAAAGAATATCAGGCCATAACGGATAAAGATTTACCTCATACTTTCTCTGACTCTGGTTCTGACTCCGACTCTGACTCTGATGGCTCCAGTGCAGCTCAACTCAAGAAGGCTTATAGTGATGTAAGGCAACGTGTGCCACAGAAAAAAACTGCATGTGGCTATGTGAGGATTAATCTCTTGGGACAGAAGGGTATCAAAGAAGATGAGAATTCTGAAAACTATCAGGACAAGATGATGGGTATGATTTTAGATACCATCAACGAACTTGTAGAGGCGGGAGTAAAATATAAGAATATTGCCATATTGGTGAGAAGCAATAAGACTATACAGAATATTGCTGATTATCTGATGGCTAATAGTGCGACTCCATTGCCTTTGGTTTCTGATGAGGCTTTCAGACTGGATGCCTCTCAGGCCGTTAATGTGATGGTTACTGCTCTTCGGTGTCTGGCTCATCCGAATGATGACATTGCTAAGGCTGGCTTGATGAAGTTCTGCATGAAATATCTGGAAAACAAGCAAATAGCAGAAAAATTCTTGGAAGAAAGAGAACTTTATTTGCAAAAGCCGCTTTTGGATTTGACAGAGTCCCTCTACACTTACTTTAAATTGGGAGAAATAGAAACGCTCTCTCAACAAAGTTCATACGTAAGTGCATTCTATGATCAGCTGGCTTCTTATCTCTCTGATAATGGTGGTGATATAGATGATTTCTTGAATGAATGGGATGAGAATATTCACTCTAAAAGCATTCATAGTGATAAGGCTGACGGAATCAGGCTTTTGTCCATTCATAAAAGTAAAGGTCTGGAGTTTGACAATGTCATCATGCCTTTCTGTGATTGGGCGTTAGAGAAGACTGATACGATTTGGTGTACACCTCAGGTTGCACCATTCAACGAACTTCCTTTGGTGCCTGTCGATTTTTCTGCAAAGAAAATGGTTGGTAGTATTTATGAGAAAGATTACTATCAGGAACATTTGCAGAATATGGTTGATAATTTGAATTTGCTATATGTAGGATTTACGCGAGCTGGTAAAAATCTGTTTGTATATGGTAAGCGAGGTGCTGCTACGCAGAGAAGTTTTATCATCGAAGATAGTCTGGAAGCAGTTTACAATACATTGAATGCCCAGAATGCTTCTGGCCAGTATGAGGAACAGACTCTCGAATTTCAAGGAAATGGAACTGACAAGAAAACCGATGATGTTTACTTCGAATATGGAGAGATAGATGCTTCTTCCAAAGAGGAGGAGTTTGCCGAAAATAAGAATGTCTTTATGCAAAAATCTGCAGACTTGCCTATTCAGATAAAAGTGAAGTCTGATTTATATTCCTTTAAACCAAGCCTGCAGAGTGAATTCTTTATGCATGGTGATGAGTCCGAGGAACAGCAGAAGTTCTATATCAAAATCGGAACGGTTCTTCATGAATTGTTTTCAAAGATAAAGACAAAGGATGATGTTGAGTCGGTGTTGAAGCAACTTGAACTTGATGGTGTGCTTTATGATGAAAATATTTCGAAGGAAAAAATCGAAAAAATGTTGCGTGCTCGACTGAATAGTCCGCTTGTCAGTGAGTGGTTCTCTGATAAATGGAAAGTACTGAACGAAACCAGTATCCTCTATTTGGATAAGGATGGAAAGGTTTGCCAGGATCGTCCGGACCGTGTTCTTGTAGGAGAAAACGAGATTGTCGTGATTGACTTCAAGTTCGGTAAACCTCATGCTGAATATCATGATCAGGTAAGGCAATATATGTCTCAACTCAAGGGTATGGGATATTCCTGCGTCAAGGGCTATCTGTGGTACGTTTATCCTAATAAGGTGGAGAATGTTGTTCTTGAAGATTAATTTGTTTAATAATTTTGTTTGAAATATACAATGAAATCATTTCTAAAATACGTTGCTGAAGATATCATTAGAGATTATGGTACTGACTTAAGTCGCATCATGGTCGTTTTCCCAAATAAACGTGCCAGCCTTTTCTTAAATGAAGAGCTGATGAAAATCGTACAGAAACCATTTTGGAGCCCTAATTACATGACAATTAGTGATATGTTTCTCCAGAATACTTCTTTACAACTGGCAGACCCGATCAAACTAATCTGTGATTTGCACAAGTCGTTTGTGAAATGCACAGGGGTTGATGAAACGCTCGATCATTTTTATGGTTGGGGGCAACTTCTGTTGGCTGATTTTGATGACCTGGATAAAAATCTTGGTGATGCAAGGAAGATTTTTATCAATATTGCTGATCTTCATGAATTGGATGATGACAGTTATCTTGATGAAGATAAGAGAAGAATTCTGAAGAAATTCTTTGGTAATTTCAAGGATACTCAGAACACAGAATTGAAACGCCGTTTCATGGCTTTGTGGAATCATTTGTATGATATTTATACGGATTTCAATCAACGATTGGCAAGTCAGGGACTTGCCTATGAAGGCGCTTTATACCGCCATGTGATTGAGGCTGACACTTTGAACCTGCGTTATGATACCTACTTGTTTGTGGGATTCAACATGATGCAGCAAGTAGAAACTTCTCTTTACAGGCGTATCAAGCAGGATGCTTCTTGTCATTTTTACTGGGATTATGACAAATATTATGTTGGTCAGAATAAAAATGAAGCGGGTGTCTATATCAATCAATATCTGAAACTTTTCGGCAACAAGTTGTCTGAACCTTCGCTTCAAAACGGTATCTATAATAATCTGAACTCCAAAAAGAAGATTACGTATATCAATGCTGCAACTGAGAATATCCAGGCAAGATACGTAAATGATTGGTTGATGGAAAAGGTGGAGGATGAACATGGAAATCTGGTTCCACGCTATCAGACTGGCCGCAAAACTGCTATCGTGTTAGCTGATGAAAACTTGCTTTCTACCGTGATTCATTCCTTGCCTACAGAAATTGACAGTCATGTGAATATTACCTTAGGCTATCCGCTTAAGCAGACTCCTTTTTTCAGTCTGATCATGCAATTAATCAATCTTCAGACGATAGGAAGTGTCAAGGGTTCTACCGCTTTTCGTCTGCATGATGTGGTCAAGGCATTACGCCATCCTTATGCTAAGTATATCAGCTCAAATTATCAGGATCTTCTCCATAAAATAGAAGAACAGAAACTTTACTTTCTTGACAGGGATGTACTGTGTGCAGAGGAAGATGAAGGTATGAATATGATGTTTGCCGATTTGGAAGCCTCTGAAAATAGATGCCTGGCTTTGGTCGGTTATCTGGTTAACATTCTCAGACTTATAGGTTCTCATGCAAATGATGGGGAGGATTCCTTGTTTCAAGAATCTCTCTTCAGAACTTATACCTTAATTAATAGATTGAAATGTTTGATTGAATCAGGCGATTTGGATATCGACATAATGACCCTGCAACGTCTTATTCAGCAACTTTTCCAAAACACAAATGTGCCTTTTCATGGAGAACCGGTCATAGGAGTTCAAATTATGGGTGTATTGGAAACCAGAAATTTGGACTTCGACCATATTCTCGTGTTGTCATGTAACGAAGGTAATTTGCCGAAAGGTGTCAATGATTCTTCGTTTATTCCCTACTCCATCCGTAAGGCTCATGGTCTGACTACTATCGATAATAAAGTGGCTATTTTTGCCTATTATTTTTACCGACTGATTCAAAGAGCACAGGATGTAACTCTTTGCTACAACAGTTCTACAGATGAAGGACATACCGGTGAAATGAGCCGTTTCATGCTCCAACTCTTGGTGGAAAGTAAACACGTGATAAGTCGCAAAACGATAGTCTCTGGTCAAAATGTTGAAACTCATAAAGCGGAAGTTATAGTTAAAACACCTCAGATGATGGAAATCTTAGATAAGCCTCGTCTGATAACTCCTACTTTCCTCAATACTTACCTGAGATGCGCTAAGAGCTTCTATTATAAATATATTTTGAGTATTCGAGAGCCGGAAGAACTGGAGGATGAAATGGACAATAGAATGTTTGGAAATATTTTCCATAGAGCAGCTCAGTTGTTTTATTTGAAATTCGCAAGTAGTTCTGATATTAAGATTGGAACTGATGGGGAAAAATCCCTGATCAGACCTATCGTTATTAACAAAGGAGATATTCAGAATGCGATAAAAGATGAGAGCTTGCTTTACAGACTGGTCGATCAGGCTTTTAAGGAAGAGCTGTTCAAAATCAAGGATCAGAAAAAATCTCCTCAATATAATGGTTTGCAGCTGATCAATCGTGAAGTAATTACCAATTATTTGAAACAATTGCTGTATATTGATATAAAACTGGCTCCTTTTACTATCAAAGGTTTGGAGATAAAGGTAGAAAAAACTTTTGAATTCTCTACTCCTTCTGGTATAAAGAATTTGAGATTGGGCGGATTCATAGACAGACTTGATGAAGTTTCGGCTTCTGAAAGTTCTGATCATAGTATTCTTGGTGAACGTATCAGGGTGATAGATTATAAAACAGGACGTATTCCTTCTTCTTTACCTAAAGTTGTGGAGAGTCTGTTTGATCCAAATGAACTTGACAAACATTCAGATTATTATCTGCAGGCTATGTTGTATTCGTATATTGTCAAGCAGAGCAAGAAACTCAATCCTGCCAATGAGTCAGTAAGCCCAGGCCTCTTGTTTATTCAGCAATCTGGAGCAAGCGGTTATGAGCCAACATTGAAGTTTGGAAAAGAATACATTTCAGACGTTTCGCCTTATAAGGAGAAATTCTTCGCAGGTTTAAATCATCTGATTTCAGATATATTTGATCCGAATTCGCAATTTGCTCCTACAGAGAAAAAAGAACGCTGTGAATTATGTCCTTATAAGACTCTATGTAAATAATGTAATTGATAATCTCTGACAAGTAAATGTTTAATTTCTCTTAAAACTTGCTTGTCAGAGTACCCTTTTCTTCCTATGGATACGTATTAAGTTAAACTCAATTTTAAAAATAATGTTAGATATTGCATATTATGTTATATTTTATGCAAGAATATAAACTATTTTGTCTATCTTTGCAGTGTAAATAATAAACAGACAGAAAAATATGAAAAAAGCATTAGTAATTCTTCAGTTACTCATGGTAGTACTGTTTGCGCAAGCTCAGATGATGAATCCGGTAAAATTTACCAGTTCATTGAAAACAAATGGTACGCCTGAGGCAGAGATTGTGTTTACTGGTAAGATTCAACCAGGTTGGCACGTTTATTCAACAGGCTTAGGTGGTGATGGACCTATTTCAGCATCCTTCAATGTCAATAAGATGGATGGTGCTGAAGCTGTAGGAAAGTTGCAGCCACGAGGCAATGAAATTTCCAAGTTTGATAATCTTTTTGGTATGAAATTGCGCTACTTTGAGGGAAGCGTTACTTTCGTTCAGAAAATCAAATTCACAAAGCCTGATTACCATATTGACGTATATGTAGAATATGGCGCATGCAACGATCAGAACTGTATGCCTCCAAGTGAAGCAACCTTCAAGGGAAGTGGTAAGTCTCCTGCTGTAGATAGCAAAGCTGCCAAGGAGGAAAAGGCACAGAAAGAGGATCAATTAGATCCAGCTGCGCTGGCTAAGGCAAAGGCAGATTCTCTGGCTAAGTTGAATGCAAATGCTGTAGATAGCACCCAGGCTTTGGATTCTGCTGCTCTTTCCTCTACCCTTCAGACTATGGATGCTAAGGAACTCTGGAAACCGGTAGTGAAAGAACTTCAGGCTTTTGGAGGCAATAATGATATCGCAAATCATTCACTTTTCTATATTTTCATCATGGGTTTAGTAGGTGGATTGCTGGCACTTGTTATGCCTTGTATCTGGCCTATTATTCCTATGACGGTAAGTTTCTTCCTGAAAAGAGCAAAGAATGACAAGAAGAAAGGTATTCGTGATGCGGTTACTTATGGTTTGTCTATTGTTGTCATTTATCTCGCTCTTGGCTTGATTATTACTGCCATCTTTGGTCCAAGTAAACTCAATGAGTTGTCAACAAGTGCTGTGTTCAATATTATATTGTTCCTGCTGCTGGCAGTCTTTGCTTTCTCTTTCTTCGGTTGGTTTGAAATTAAGTTGCCAGACCGTTGGGGAAATGCCGTTGACAACAAGGCTTCCAATACTACAGGTCTGATTTCTATCTTCCTGATGGCATTTACACTTGTATTGGTATCATTCTCTTGTACTGCTCCTATTATCGGTTTGCTTTTGGTTCAGACTGTAACATCAGGTGATTGGTTGGCTCCAACCATCGGTATGTTCGGTTTTGCCATTGCTCTTGCTTTGCCATTTACCTTGTTTGCATTGTTCCCATCATGGTTGAAGTCTGCTCCAAAGTCAGGTTCTTGGATGGAGACTATCAAGGTTGTGCTTGGTTTCGTAGAGTTGGCATTCTCTTTGAAGTTCCTCTCTGTAGCCGATCTCGCTTATGGTTGGCATATTCTTGACCGTGAGGTGTTCTTGTGCTTGTGGATTGTTATTTTTGCAGCATTAGGATTGTATCTTATCGGTAAACTTAAGTTCCAGGTAGATGCTATCGGTGGCGATATCAATAAGCCAATGCCTGTTCCTTGCATCATGCTCGGTCTTTGCTCTCTTGCATTTGCCATCTATATGATTCCTGGCCTCTGGGGTGCTCCATGTAAGGCAGTAAGTGCTTTTGCTCCACCTGTCAACACACAGGATTTCAATCTCAATACAAAGACTGTAGAGCCTGCATATAAGGATTATGAATTAGGTATGGCTGCTGCTAAGGCGTCTGGAAAACCTGTTTTGATCGACTTTACCGGATTTGGTTGTGTTAACTGCCGTAAGATGGAGGCTGCTGTTTGGACTGATCCTTCTGTGGCAGATAAGTTGACCAAGGATTATGTTCTGATTTCTCTTTATGTGGATGATAAGACTCCTCTTCCAGAACCGATGGAAGTTACTTTCAACGGAGAGAAGAGGACTTTAAGAACTGTTGGAGATAAATGGAGTTACTTGCAGGCAAGTAAGTTTGGTGCCAATGCGCAGCCTTTCTATGTGGCAGTAGATGATGAGGGTAATCCTCTTACCGCTTCTTTCAGCTATAAGGAAGATGTTCCTGCATATTTGGATTTCTTGAACAGAGGTCTTGAAAATTTCAGAAAATAAGAGTAATCAAAATTTTCTAAAATAAATATAAGTTAAAACCGGAGACTTTTTGGCATGAAAAGCCAAGGTCTCCGGTTTTTTATATTTAGTGGCACACTATTTGTTGTTTATATGACAAGAAATTTAAATTATATAAGAATGAAAACAAAGGAATTACCAGTATTATTGCTGACAGGTTATCTTGGCAGCGGTAAAACCACATTGCTCAATAGAATATTGGGAAATAAAAAGGGTATTAAATTCGCTGTTATTGTAAATGATATTGGCGAAGTAAATATTGATGCAGCCTTGATTGAAAAAGGTGGTGTTGTAGGTCAGAAAGATGATTCTCTTGTTGCACTTCAGAATGGTTGTATCTGTTGTACTTTGAAAATGGACTTGGTTGAGCAGCTGAAAGAGATTGCTGATATGAAGAAATTCGACTATATCGTAATCGAGGCCAGTGGAATCTGCGAACCTGCTCCTATTGCCCAGACCATTTGTTCTATTCCTTCTTTAGGTCCAGAATATATCAAGAATGGTGTGCTCCGTCTCGATAGTATCGTTACGGTAGTGGATGCTCTCCGTATGAAAGATGAATTTGCTAATGGCGATGACTTGATGAAGGATAATATCGATGAGGAGGATTTGGCTTCATTGGTTATTCAGCAAATCGAGTTCTGTAATATTATCCTTTTGAATAAAGCTGCAGAGGTTGAACCAAAGGAACTGGAGAAATTGAAACAGATCATTCGTGCTATCCAACCTAAGGCAGAAATCTTTGAATGCAATTATGGTGATGTAGATTTGGATAAAATCGTCAATACTAAAAAGTTTGATTGGAATACTGTTGCTACTTCTGCTGGTTGGATACAGGAAATCGAAGCTGAGCGTAATGGGAAGAATGAAGATGAACATCATCATGATGAAGATGATCATGAACATCATGATGAAGAAGATCACGACGAGCATGAGCATCATCACCACCATCATGAAGACGAGCACGAACATCACCATGGTCACGAGCATCACCACCATCATGATCACGACCATGAGGAAGGTGAAGCTGAAGAGTATGGCATTGGAACATTTGTTTATTACAGCCGTAAGCCATTCGACTTGGGTTTGTTTGATGAGTTTGTCGCCAGAAAATGGCCTCGCGATGTTGTAAGAGCTAAAGGTATCTGCTATTTTGCTGACGAAAAAGATATGTGTTATGTCTTTGAACAAGCTGGTAAGCAGAAAACTGTTAAGCAGGCTGGACAATGGTTGGCTACAATGCCTAAGGATCAGTTGGAAGAGCTTCTTCAGCGAGAAGAACAACTTCGAAAGGAATGGGATCCTGAGGTTGGCGACCGTATGATTAAGATTGTCTTTATTGGTCAGCATTTACAGAAAGATGCTATTTGTGCAGAATTGGACAAGTGTCTGTGGGATTAGATTAGTCTGTTGGAAATCATTTATAATAAAGATAAAGGGTGAATCAAAAGTCTTTGACTCTTGACTCACCCTTGTTGTTTATATATTTCAACTTTTTTTATATTGCCCAAATTGTGGTTCTCGGTTTGGGCACTCGTTGCCCGCCTCGTGATCCCTCGTTGCTCGTCTCTTGTTCACCAGTTCCCCATCACGTGTTCATCGAGGGACCGCTTGAAGAGCATAGCAGGAACTTACTTGAAACAAAAATCCCCATCTCCCTAATGGTTTTGGAGAGATGGGGATTGTATATCTGCTTTAGCTTTCTTCCTCTTTTGGTATTTAAAACCATAAGAGTGCCAAAACTTTTTATTTCAATGTAACGATAATCTTCTCAATGTAGAGGACACCAATAGCATTGTTCCAAATAGTAAAATATTTGTTACTTACATTGCTGAAATCATAAACAAATGTGAACGAGTTTATAGTCTCGTTTTTCTTCTCTGTAGTATGAGTACCATTAACTTTGTTTGTTGTTGGATGAGCTTCTGTTCCTCCGTAAACGGAGAATACGGTAGGATCCTTGTATTTAGCCAAGCCATTTACAACAATCTTGATGCTCTTGATATCTTTGCTGAATGCAGAAGAGTTGAAGAAGAATCCCTGCTTGCTGGCATCACTTGCATTACCTTGTACCTGTATGCATCCTGTGAAATCACCATTAGCTTTACAAATCTTAACTCCGCTATATGCTACATTTTCATATTTCCAAGAGTACCATGTTTCGTTTTTGTCAACCGCCTGAGTGCCATATGAATTTTCTGTGAGGTCTGTTGCGCTGGTCTTTCCGCTAATAATGGAATTAACAGTCATGCCATCGCCAGTATCAGGAATCTCTGGCTTTGGAGTAACCTCACCGCCAGTGCCTTCGCCTTCTATCTTAATGATAGTGCTGTTCTTGTCAACCTCCATGATATCGGTACCATTCTTATTGAATGCCTTGATGATACCCTTGATAGTTACTTTCTGACCAACCTTCAAATCATCCTTAGATGTGAAGTCTGCACCATTCAAACCCTTACCAGAATAAACCTGCATGTCCTTGCTCTTACCACTGTCAGAGATGTAGTAAGAAAGGCTCTTGTATTGATCACTGTAAAAATAAACATCAGAAACGATACCTGTCAAGTAAACCTCGTAGGTAGGAGCGCCTGCTTTGATGGCTGCGATAGCTTCTGCTACGGTGTATGGATCACTTGCAGAACCCTTACCTGTTGAAGGTGTATCTGGAGTCGTGGTTGAACCGCCAGGTTTTGTGCCAAATTCCTTGGCTCCAATCTTAGCATAGGCAACACTCTTCAAACCAGTTGCGCCAAAGTAGTTCTCAATATTACCGCAGAGAATCACTTCTTGCTTCAAGTTGCCAGGATTGTCCTTGAGGTTGAGTGCAGTACGAATTGCACCTGCAGGCAACTGGATTGGCATACAGTTAGTTACGTTGGTCTCATCTGCACTTGCAGCAATCAAGATGTTTGTTGGAGCTTTTTCTGCACTTGCAGCATCGCTGAAGATAGCTTCATTCAGGGCCTTGTCAGGTACATAACCTACAATGAAAGCCTTTACGAAAACATTAGTACCCGTAGCAGCAATCTTTGCATCAGCTACTGTATATGGGTTGGCTTCAGTTCCATCTGTTGAAAGTTCTGGAGTCTCTGGCTTGGTAGGCATGTCGTAAGGAGCAGGAACGTCCTCGCAACTGCTGAAAGTAAAGGCTGACATGGCCAACACTAACAATGAATATATAATCTTTTTCATATTGTTATTCTATTTAAAAATTTCTAATGGATGAATTACTTGATAGAGATGAGGTAGTTTCCGCTGTCAATTTCTGGAGTGCCATTGTACATAGTCAATGTTCCATAGATAACAACCTTCTTTCCTACGGCAAGGGTGCCCTTTGTCTCTTCTGTCCATTTCTGGTTGTCGAGATTGAAGCCGCGGAATACCTTGATCATCTTGCCGGCAACAGCCTTTCCATCTTCAGAGATAGAATATGTAGCATTACCATACGAGCCTGTATCAACGCTACTTACCTCGCAGATGATTCCGGTAGTATAAACCTTATCTGTTGTATATTTACCGGCATTGATGAGTTTGAGAGCGTTGGTTACGGTGTAAGGTTCTTCCTTAGTTCCACCAGTAATATTCAGCGCAGTCTCAACATCATTGCTTGTACGGATCAGAATCTGCCAAACATTGTTGAAACGGGTGAAAATACCTGTAATGTTGACAGGATCCTTTGGTAAAGCGACATTGGCAAACTTGGCATAAGCTGAAGTGCGAACCAAGAGGTTGGAAGCACTGATAGGTGTTTTGGTTTCTGCATCAGTCAAGTTGCGGTTCACGCAGTTGGTCTTGTCCTTTTCTGTCTCTGGGGCATAAACGGCCTTACCGTTAGCCTGAGAGAACTGTACATTCTCAATGCGCATCAACTTGCCAGAGCAAGACTTCAGATAGTCAGCATCCTTGATCTTGGTCTTGTCGAACACCTCTACCAAACTTTCAGCCTTGGCTGCGTCTGGAGAACCCAAAATCTTGAAATGCTTGTTCCACTCGTAGCGGTCAACCTTACCGATAGACTGTGCACCCGTAGTGCTGTTGGTATAGACACCGCCCAACTCAGCCTGAGAACCGTAACCACCAATGTAGAGGCCCTTCAGATTGATGAGGATTTGCTGACCAACAGGAAGTTCGCCATAGAGAGCACCCTTGTTGATGCAAACCAAGATACCACCCGTCTCGTCCTGCAGACAAACCTCGTTGTAAAGGTTGCCACCGAGATCATTACCGGTAATATAACCCTTGATCTGGATGTCCTTGTCTATCTGTTCATATCTCTTATTAGCAATGAGGCTGTTGTAGTCTTCCTTCAGCTGTGCAATTGTGATGACATTCTTCTCCTTGATATTATTGTCACCGACAGGAGCCGCAGGCACCTTAATCGTATTATCAGGATCAGCATAACCATCGCCCATGCAAGATGCAAAAAACATACTGGCAAAAGCCATTGCTATGAATAATATTTTTTTCATATCTTTCCTTTTTATTAGAATCTATAAGAAACCTGGAACATACCATTTGTTCCGAATACGTAATACTTCTTAGGGTTCTTGGAGAACTTGTAAACGCGCTCCTTGCTGCTATCACCATTACCTGAGAAGTCGCTTCTGCTCTGCTCATAACCGCCAGATACGATCTTCTGGTTGTTCAGAATGTTGGTAATCATCAAGTTGAAGTTCAAGCTGCCGTGCTTCAAGCGTACGCTCTTACCGATGCTGCCGTCAACCATCCAGCCACCATGACCCTTAGCCTGGTCTGTATAACCTGGCATCAGGTTGCCGAAGTTGTCGAATGCGTTGAGACGAGACAACTCAGATAGGGTGCGGTAGATAGGTGCGTATGACAGGTAGATGCGGTCGTAGTAGTTGGCATTGAGGTCGATGAACCAGCCACCTGCATGATAGCTCAAGCCAAGGCTTCCTACGTTGAGAGGAGTTCCGCTCTCGCGCATACCTTTAATATATGTCATTTCAGTATTCAAGTCGCCTGTGACAGACTCAGAACGTGTAGTCTCAATATCCTTGAGGATTCTGTTGTCGCTCAAAGTACCGATAGCCTTGAAGTTGAGGAAAGATGTGAGCTTGAAGTCGAGACCCAATTCTACACCATAGTATTCCTTCTGCAAGCCAGGAAGACTGAAATATACGAACGAGTTGTCCATATCACTATAGAAGTTCTGCCACTCAGTAACGTGGTCAAGACGGCTATAGTATGCATTCAGGTTGGCGTGCATCCATGAGTTCTGGTATTGGTAAGCGAACTCGCTGCTGAAGATATGCTCATCATGCAAATCTCTCACGAAGTCATTCTGGATCTCAGGAGATACGAATGCTGTGTTAGCCTTAGGTGGCTGCCACTCGTAGCCAACACCTAATTTGAACGCATGACCGCGACCGGCATCGAAGCTGATGCTACCCTTGGCACCACCTTCGCCCATTCTGGCGATTCCGCTGTTGCCATAAGAGTTTTCTGCAGCCATACCATTGCGCATATAGCCATGACGGCGCATATTGGTCTGACCCAACTTAGCGCTGAACATAGTCTGGAATCTGCCTAATTCTGCAGTGTAAGATGTCCAGAGCAATCCCTTCATCACTTCAATCTTGTAATCGTAACCGAACTTGTCGCCTTCGTTGACTGGGGCGTTAGGACGGTTTAAGTCATACTGAACTCGTGGATCAGAAATAGGATACTTTCCGAGAGCGTAATTATTGATGTTGTGGAAGAGAGAACCGCCAAGCATATCCTCCAAAGTCTGGTAGTGGCGGTTGCTGTTGCTGGCAAAGATGAAGCCGCTCACCAGTTTGGAGTTCTTGGTTACCTTTGCAGTAAGCGTAGATGACAAGGTGAGGTTCAAGTTGTCATTATGCTTAGCCTGGATGTAGTACATTGTTTCATTGCCAGCCTTTGCTGCATTTTCGTTAGCATAGTAGAGGCGGTCCCAGTCAATCTGGCGGTTAGCCTTGCTTGCTGTCCAGAAATCGTATGAGTTCTTCCAGCTCTGCCATGTATTAGGGTTGTTGTTGACAGAAGAAGGATTCCAAATGTCATAGTAGCTGCTTGGCATGTTCTTCCAGTAATCTGGCTGTGGGTTCTCTGCATTGTTGTAGTTGAGCTTGGTGCTCTTGTACATAGAGTACTTGGCAAATGCAGAAGTTGTGAGTTTCAATTTATCATTGATGTCCCAGTCCCATGTTGCGATAGCAGAAGGGGAGAAGTCGTTGACAACGCGCGAATTGCGCTTGTGGCCGTTCTGATAACCCCAGTAAGGGTTGTAGTAACGGTCGTTGGCGAGCCAGTAAGCCTCGTCGGTAGAAGCACCCTGGGTAGAGCGCTCGGTAGGGTTGCCCCAGGTAGAGATACTCAGGGAGTGACCATTGTTCCACTTCTTCTGAACACCGATGTAGTAAGATAAAGCATTGTAGAAAGTACCCTCCACATAACCACGGTTGGCCCATCGGTAGGTGAGACCGGCACTGAATGCCCAGCCACGGTCGTTGAAACCGCTGCTGTAAGTGTAGAGACCACGAAGTGTGTAATTTCTGTTGGCAGCAGCAATAGAGGCGTACTGACCCACTTGCATGCTTCCGGCACGGAAGTCGTAGTTGTTGCTACCAGCCATGCCTGTCATAGAATAGTGTATCCTTTTCATACACGATCCCGACCGCATAAATCGTCCGTACCGTATCTTTGTCCTCTTTCAAATCCGTAAAGGCGGAAAAATCGTGAGTTCCCATCAGATACTCTGCTGCTTTTTCCATCGCAGCGATATCGACCGGATGTGGAAAATGAAACCGGTATTTCCGATGAAATACTTCCATCTTGTCACGCAGATCGATCTGATACTCATAGCATTTCCCGACCGCACTCTTTCTTGCATGAAAATCCCGTTTTTCTCTGCTGATATCCAGCACTCTGATATCTTCCGGGAGAAGTGCATTTAACTGCTTCTTAAAACTGTCCATATCAATTTCCTGTTCCAGATACAGACTGCACTCCTGCCCTAACGCATGTACACCACTATCCGTTCTTCCTGAACCACTGACCACCATCTTTTTCCCTACAATTTCTGAAATCCGCCGTTCCAGAATTCCCTGTATAGTAAGTTCCGTATTCTCCTGTCTCTGCCATCCACGATACGCCGTTCCATCATAGGCAACTGTTATCCGGTAAGTATTCATCCTTTTATAAAAGGGGCGAAAACTTTATAAGCCCTCGTCCCTGTCACCTTTCTGTTATCTGTTTTTCCGGTAAATGATCAGGAGTCCTTTCAGGAGCAGATCGTCATCCAGTATGACCTCTCTCTTGCAGTACGGAACAATCTTCTTGGAAAGTCCACCTGTTGCGATTGCAGTCATCGGCTGTCCAATCGCTTCCTCAATCCGGTCAATAATTCCATCGATCGCCGCTGCACTGGAATAGAGAACACCACTCTTCATACATTCGATCGTATTCTTTCCGACAATCCGCTTCGGTGCTTCCAGACCGATTCCCTGAAGCTGGGATGCATTTTCCGTCAGGGCGTTCAGT
>OGKS01000205.1_pt1 | contig 32631 bp, 32 predicted proteins | sample 1572491 | NCBI WGS metagenome assembly OGKS01 (sample SAMEA2582153, study PRJEB24529) | metagenome | biome: Human gut stool | place: China | collected 2011
GTCCACGGCGGCGGTCACGGCAAGCCAGCAGGCGAGCGACTACCAGATGAGCCAGATGACCGACAAGATACCCGAGCTGCAGCAGCTTGCCTACGGCATGTATATGGACGGCATCAACCTCGACCGGCAGAATCTCAACACGCTCATCGGCCTTGAGGACAACAACTACAACCGTTGGCTCAGTAACCGAGACTATCTCTATCAGCTCGCGCGCGATCAGGTGGGCGATCAGCAGACGGCGGATGCGCTGGCGTATCAGAAGCAGCAGGACAAGCTGAACTATGACTACCAGAAGGAACGAGACGCCATCGAGGACGCACGCTATAATGCGGAATGGCAGTATAAATTGCAGCAGGCCGCGCAGGAAGCAGCGGGGAAGGCAAGCGGCACAAGACGCTCCAACAACGTGACGGCTCCGCCGAGCGAGGCGGACTATGAGGGCTTGTTTGAAGCGGCATATCAGTCCGGCTACCCGAAGAGCTATATTGCCAACAACTATAAAAAATTCGGGTTTACCTCTTCGAGTGGCGTGTACGACGGCTATGAAGACTGGCTGGATAAGCGCGAAAACGGCATAGATGAAAGCGAACTCGGCGGCAGCGCGCAAAGGATCATGTCAAGCCTCGAAAAGATGCGTGGACAGAGGACAAAGGAAGGCGAGACGCCGATTGCAAACACGATTGCGGTGTATGCAGATCAAGGGAAATTGACGGATGCGGAAGCGCGATTCCTGTTCAGCCACTTTGGCTATGACCCGGACGAATGGCTTGAATAAGCGGAGGTAAATTATGCCGATCAAAAAGGAAAAGCTGGATTCTATCAAGGGATATCGTGAGTATCAGAAAAAAAGTGGGGCGGCTGCTGCGGTCAGCAGCCCCGCTCCCTCTTCTTACACACCATCGCAAAAGCCTGCGAGAGTAAAGCAAGACAAGCGGGAGCAGATTTACACTTATTATCGATCTGTTTCTACGCCAAAAATGACAGCGCAGGAGGGGAAACCCACTTCGCCGGTGTTCCGCCAGCAGCCGACCACGCAGCAGAATGTCGTGACGCCGAAGATGCCCGCGCAGAGCGGCGCAAGCCCGATGCTCCGGCAGCAGAACATTGTCACGCCAAAGTGGCAAAGCCCCATCATGCAGGGGCTCAACGCCGGGGCTTTGCAGCAGCAGAACGCAAAGCCATACCAGAGCAAGAAAGCGTTTGAGCAGCACGTGAAGGACGTGAAGCCGCAGACGGTCGCACAGCGCGTCGGGAACGCGGCAAAGGGCGTGGCGGGCGATGCCAAGCATGTTGTTTCTGCGGGGGCGAAAGGCTCTGCGGGGTCATTCTTGGGGGCAGCAGGGCTTTTCAATGAGATCAATGCAGCGGTGGGCGAAGCAGTAGGCAACCTAATTGGTAATCCAGAAAAGGGAAAACGCTGGAAAGAAGAGGCAGGAAAAATTGCGGCAGGCAACTATGAAACGGGAAAAAGGTTGACTGCCGAGGGCCAAGCGGAAGAAAACCTTGCGAACTATGGGAAGGGATCAGTGGGGAAATTCGTAAATACGCTTGGAGTAAATACGGTACAGATGGGAGGAGACGCACTTCTTGCGCCGGTGACAGGCGGATATTCGCTGATCCCGCTGGCGGTTCGCGCAGGAGGCTCGGCGGCGCTGGAAAGCAGTGACAGCGGTGCAAGCCTTTTGCGCAGGGTGGCATATTCGGTAGGCACAGGAGGCGTTGAGGCCTTGACCGAAATGCTATCGGACGGCCTTGCGGGGATTTATGGCGCAGGCGCCGCAGATGAAATTGTCGAAGATGTAGTCGCCAAATTGTCAAAGAGCGTGGCGGGACAAGCTGTGCTGAAAACGCTCTTTTCTGCTACGGGCGAAGGTTTGGAGGAGGTCATCTCCAATTTTGCACAGCCTGCTTTACAGACGATTTATAACGGGGAAAGTATCGGGGAAAATTACAGCGCCATGCAGGCAAGTGATGTCTTGTATGACTTTCTTGTTGGCGCGGCGCTCGGCGGTATTGGCGGCGGAGTGGAAGCTGCGGCAAACCGCTTTGCGCGCTTTGATAACTCCCTCGGCGAGAGCGGGCGCAAGGCGATTCGTGGCTCGTACCAAGAAGGCAAGGACACGGCGCAGCACGTCGCGGACTTCCTGCCCGCCTACAACGCGGGCGTGGAGGGCAAGGCGAACCCGAACCCGGCGAATGAGACGGCCTATGCAGGCTATGTCGCAGGGCAGAACGACGCGAAGGCTGAGGCGCGTAAAAAGACCTTTGCGCAGGAAAACGAGCGCGGCAGTGGCCTTGTCTACGACGAATACGTTGCCCGCGAAATGAACAGCACGACGGCAGACGAGATCAATACCGTCGCAAAAGCACTCGGCGTGCGCGTGCGCATGGCTGACGAGGTGCGCGGCGGCACGGCAAACGGCGTGATCGAGGGGAACGAAATCCGCATTGCAAAGGACGCGCAGGATCCCGTGATGCAGGTTGTCGGCCATGAGTGGACGCACAGGGTACAGGATCTTGCACCCGAGCAGTACACGGCATTCCGTAGCGCTATCATGGAAAACGACGACGTTGCAGAGGCGGCGAAGATCCTTCACGAGCAGTACAACCGCATGGGCGTGGAGATCAGCATGGAACAGGCGATGGACGAAGCCGCGGCGAACTACGCGGGCGAAATGATTTCTAATACGGACGTGCTGAATGAGTTTATCCACAGGCACAGCGAAGACCGCACGCTGCTTGAAAAGCTTCGCGACGCGATCCGCGAGATCGTGAGCAAGCTGACCGGCAAGGCGAAACAGCAGGCACAGACAGCGGAGGGGCTTTTGCAGCAGGCGTTTGAAGCGGCGGCGCAGAACAGCAAAAATGCCGCCACAGAGGGCGGCACGCGCTTCGACTTGAAGGGGAAGAACAAAGACGGCATTGAGGTCTACGAAACCATCGGCGGCACGATGACCTTAACGTGGGACGACCGAAGGGCAAAGTACCTTGACGATCTCAAGAATGAGTACCGCGGTAAGACTGCAAGGTTCGAGCGGAACGGGCATACATACTATGCGAAATTTGACCCAAATAGTATTCGAAAGCCTATTTATGGAGATTCGAGGGCGAGCGGCAACGGCGTAAAAGCACTTACAAAAGCAGGCGCAGACGGCGACGTGTTCAACCTTTTGGAAAATTCGAAGTACACGGGAAGCAAGCCAAACACGAAAACGCATACAAGCGCGGACTATTTTGACTATTTTGTCAAGACCGTTCAAATTGACGGGAAGGTGTTTGACTTGGTGGCGGACGTTGAAAAAGAAATTGGGGCCAGCGGTGGATACATTTACACGTTGGCACTGAGGGACAATAAAAATATAAAGGCATCTCCTGCTCTCGGTACACCCAAAATGGGGCCGGTAAAAAGTGCAGGAAATGCCTCTGAAAATAGTGTACTCCAAAACGAGGGGAATGTCAATAGGGTCGATTCTTCTGTTCGGAAGGGCGACGACATTAGATATGACGATGCCCGATACTCTCTTCGCGTGACCGATAAAGACACTCTGGATTACCTTGATGGGCAAAAAACCGTCAAGACCTATAAAACAATGCAGCTTGTGGACGGGAAGCTGTACCCGCCGATGGCTGCGCGTGTTGAGGGGAAATACGAGGACGCAAGTGAGCTTGGCGCGTGGGAAATGGCGGTTGAGCGCCCTGACCTTGTGAAGAATGGGAAATTCAAACTGGATAAAGGCAAGGGGCAGGGGAGCCTTGAGGCAGCATATAACCCATATATGCACTCTTCGAACCTTGTTATCAACGACCAGTTTAGCGGCGCGTATGCGAGAAACAACCTTGTTACGGTAGAATGCGAAGTCCCCGTGAGCGAAGATACGAGTGGATACCACGCAGAGGGAGCAAAGGATTCTACCGGTTGGCATTCCTGGCACACCGGAACGGTGGCGGGGCAGGTCAGAAAGGCAAAGGGCATTGAACGCAAAGTATTCCTTTCTCGTTGGATCAAGCCCGTTCGAATCCTCTCTGACGCGGAAGTCGCAGGCATGTATAAAGAACTGCTTGGCGGGACTGACATTGCCGTGCCAGACAATGTAGTGACGCCGGGGCTTTTGGCAGAGCTAAAAAAAGCAGGCGTTCCAATCAGCGAAAGCGGGAGACTGACGAAGGAAAACGACAAGAAGCGCTATTCTCTCAAGACCTACACCGACGAAGAGAAAAAGCAGCACCGCAAGGACGCAGACGAATATTTCGGGCACACTTATAAGTGGTCGGAGACCGGCTATATTATGACGAACGGCAAAAAGCTCGACTTCTCCGGCAGGCATGAAGGAGGCCCCGGCGGATATCGCACGGTCGACCATCGCGACATTCGCGATGCGCTGGGCGATGACTACGGCGGCAGCGATTACAGCGGCAGCATGGTTCAGTTTATGAGTGAGGGCAATATCCGTATTTCGCCGGAAAGTGGCGGCATTAACCTCTCTGTTATGCCAACAAAGAATCAGCTTGATTCTCTTTCTGATTTTATCAGCCACAATCGCGGTGAGGTCATTCTTGACCTTGATACGCCTGACGGGCAGACGGTATCGAGCACGGAATACCCGCGTGGCACGCACGCGAACAAGGTGCTTGCGGACATCAAGGCCTACTTTGAGGACGGAACAACGCCGCAGGTATCGAGCCTTGCGCAATTCCTATCCCTCAAGGGCACGGAGAACGCGCAGGAGGTCGCGGCGCTCAAGCGTGAGAACGAGACCTTGCGCGAGCGCGTGGACTACTGGAAGGGACAGACGCGCCGCAGCGACGGCGTGCGCACCGACAGCAAGAGCGTGGAAAAGGCGGCGAGGGAGCTGACGCGCCGCTACGGGGCGAAGATCGAGGGCAGCGAGATCGCGGGCGACCTTGCGAACCTCTATGACTACATTGCGCGCGGCGGTGACGAGAGCGGCGAGTTGACCTACACCGAGGCGAGAAGCCGCGCGGACGCCATTGCCCAGCGCATCGCAGAGAGCGCCATCGCAAAAGATGACGAAGTCTACCGCACTTATGGTGAGCTGCGCAAGTATCTCAAGGATACGAAGATCACGCTATCTTCCGAGGACGCGGCGGCAATCACGGATTATGCCGACTTCCGACGGGGGCTTTTCGGCAAGGTGAATCTCGGCAAGGGCGAGCACACGAACGTCGATCAGGTATATTCCGTGCTGGCGGAAAGCTATCCCGAGTTTTTCAGCGAGACGCGCGAGAACAACGTGAGCGACCAGATCGCACGCATTGCGGACGTGGCGAACGAGCTGTACAGCGTCAGCGATTATAACCCGTTTGATGGCTATATGGGTCAGGCGGTCAGCGCCATTTCGAATGACATTATGGAGCGATTCTTTGACCTGCCGCAGGCGAAGAAAACCTTTGCCGACGTGCAGGCGGAGAAGCTGGACGCGGCGAAAGCGGCAGGACGCAAGGCCGCGGCGGACGCGAAGCTTGCAGGCCAGATGGCACAGGGACGCACGGACGCCGTAAAGCTGCGCCACACGCAGGAAGCCTTGCAGAAAGCTCGCACACAGCAGGCGGAGAAGCTGGACGCGCTGCGAAACCGCTACCGCGAAAAGGACGCGACGCGGCGCGAGAAGCAGGCAAACCGCGAGCTGCGCGCAAAGATCACGCGGCACGCAAAAGACCTTTCTCGGAAGCTGCTGCGCCCCACAGATAAGAGGCATATCCCCGAAGAGATGCGCTCGGCGGTGGCAGCGGTGCTCAACAGCATCAATCAGGAAAGCGCCTACACCGTGGACGAGAGCGGCAAGCGCGTTTATGACGGCAGCGGAACGCCGATGCAGCGCACCGAGGCATTCCGCACATTGCAGGCTCAGTATAAGGCCATCTTGAAGAACGACGAGGGCACCGACATGGTCATCGACCCGTCGCTGCTCGGCACGGACGGCTCGGACGGTCTTCTTGAACAGGTCATCAGCATGAAGGACAAGCGCCTTTCCGAGCTGACGCGCGAGGAATTGGGGACGCTCTGGAAAACGATCCGCGCGGTGGAGAAATCCGTCTCGACGGCAGGCAAGGTGCTCTCCAAGAGCAAATTCGAGACGACCACGCAGATGGCGGACAGCTTCAAAAACGATCTGCGCACACGCCGGAAGAAGCTCGGCAACAATACGAGCATCAGCCTTGAGACCCCATACACGTTCTTTGCCCACTACGGCGAGACCGGCAAGAGCATCTACCGCATGCTGCGCGACGCACAGGATCACCAGGAGGTCATGGCGCGCGACGTGGCGGGCAAGGTACAGCAGGTGCTCGGCGACGAGCTGAGCGAAGCGGGCTTCAAGGATATTGCTGGAAAGGCTATCCACGGCGACCTGAAAGGCGCACTACGCGACGCGCGCGGCAGCGCCATCGGCAAGTGGGAGGCGGAGACGCACGACATCACGACCGACGGGAAAGCCAAGCTTACACTGACGACACCGCAGATCATGGAGCTATACCTTTTGAGTAAGCGAAAGCAAGCACTCGGGCATCTGCTCGGCGGCGGTGTATACCAGCCAGAGATCAAGAGCGCGGAGACCGGAAGGACGAAGGTGCAGCACGGCACGCAGCAGGTCTTTTTGACCGAGGGCGACATTGAGCGCATCACAAGCAAGCTGACGGACGAGCAGAAGCGCGTGGCGGACGGCTTGCAAGGCCTGACGGCGACGACGCTTGCAAACTACGGCAACGAGGCGAGCATGAAGGCCTACGGCTACCGAAAGTTCACCGAGCGGAATTACTGGCCCATCAAGTCAGCGGCGGGAGGGCTGCACAGCACGCAGGAAAAGGACAGCGGCAACGTGCGCTCGATCAAGAATATCGGCATGGCGCAGCAGGTGCAGCAGGACGCGAACAACGCCGTGGAGCTGCACAGCGTATTCGACACCTTTGCCGAGCATGCTTCCGACATGATCGACTATGCGGCGTGGCTTACGACAATGGAAGACCTGAATCGTTTCTACAACTACCAATACCGAAACGACGCAGGGCTCAAGACCGGCGTAAACGTCAAGGGCCTGCTCGATGAAAAGGGCGGCAAAGGCTCGCAGCAGTACTGGCAAAAACTGATGGGCGACATTCAGAACGGCATCAGCGCGAAGGACTTTGAACCGTTCACGGGCAAGATGGGAAAGTTTGTCGGCAAATTCAAGGGCGCGTCGGTCGGCGCGAATATCCGCGTTGTGATCCAGCAGCCGACGGCCTTCTTCCGCGCGGCGGCGGTTCTTGATCCGAAGGACATGGCAAAGGGCATGACAGGCGGCGTGACGAAGGGGAGCGGCTGGGAAAAGGCGATGCAGTATTCCCCCACTGCCATGCGCAAGGACGTGGGAAGCTTCGACATTTCGTCCCCTTACACGCTGCAGGAACGTTTCTACGGCAAGGAGGGCGTAACGAACAAGCTGAACGACCTCGCAGGCGCTGCGGCAGGCAAGGCGGATGCGGTGACGTGGGGTAAGCTCTGGAACGCCTGCGAATGGCAGGTGAAACGCGAAAAGTCTGACGTACGCGCAGGCAGCAATGAATTCTATCATGCGGTCAATGAGGTGTTCACCGACATGATCGACCAGACACAGGTTGTGGACGGCATTTTGCAGCGCAGCAACATCATGCGCGGCAAGAGCACCCTTTCGCAGCAGGCAACGGCTTTCATGGGTGAACCAATCATGAGCCTGAACGTGCTGATGCGCAGCTATGACAACTTCCGATACGAGGAGAACCCGGCGAAGCGCAGCAAGGCTTTGAAAGCACTTGGGCGCGCGGCGACGGCGCTGGTCGTTACGAATGTGGTGAACGCGCTGGCGCAGAGCATCGTCGACGGACTGCGCGACGATGACCGCGACAAGAACTATTGGGAGAAGTTCTTCTCGGCTTTTACGGGCGTTGAAGGGGACGAGGAAAGCGCGTGGGAAGTCATTCAGAACGTCGTACTGAATGGCAACATCGGCGACAACATGAATCCCATCGGTCAGATCCCGTTTGCAAAGGACATTCTCTCCCTTGCACAGGGCTACGATGTGTCCCGCCCGGACATGGAAGTATTTGCCGATATGATTAAGGCCGGACAGACATTTATCAAGAGCATTGACGGCAGCGGCAAGAAAACGCGCAAGGAAGCGACGCTTGGGCTCATCGCGGCGGCGAGCAAGATGTTCGGGCTTCCGGTCGCGAACATCAAGCGCGATCTGATGGCGACGCTGCGCACGATCGCGCAGGCGAGCGGCAGCCTCGGTTTCCAGTATGAGGTGGAGAAGTTCAGCTACAATCTTGCCAACAGCGGCAACAGAGGGCGGTTTATCGGAATCCTCTATGACGCGCTGGAACAGGGCGATTACGCGACCTACAATCACGTGCGCCGCGACCTGATGGAGAAGATGGGGCTTGACGGCGATAGCATCCAAAGCAGCCTCAAGACCCGCTACAACAAGAAGGCCGAGAGCGAGGCCAACTACTCGTTCCCGCAGAAGTCGCTTGACCTGCTGGGCATTCGCGGGAAGTACGCCTATGACAGCGGCGAGGGCGAGGAGAAATTCAGCGCGGCGGACCTCAACGCGAGCTCGTACAGCAAGTACGAGACGCAGAAGGGCGAGGCCTACCGCACGCAGGCTGATAAGGCAACGAGCAGCGGGGCCTTCTCCCGCCTCTCTGACGAGGGCAAAGACAAGGCGCTCGGCTACGTCGAGAGCTACGCCGAGGCAGTGGCGCTGAAAGAAAACTCCGGCGGGCAGTACGAGATCACGACCAAATGGATTCAGAATGCGCAGGAGGCGCAGAAGCAGTACCGCATCGCCCCCGGCGTGTTCGCGGCCTGCAAGGCGGCGGCGAGCGAGTGCGAAATGCTGAAGGACAAGGACGGCGACAGCATCGACTATAGCAAGGGCTTGCAGATCATGGAAATGCTGTTCCGCTCGGGGCTTAACGAGCAGCAGCGCACGGCGATGTACGAATATCTGGACGTGCCGAAGAAGATTCGACACTGGAACCGCGCGCGGGTGGACGAGCAGCTTGCAATCATGCGGAAGAAAGCGGCATGAGAGAAGTCAGGAAGACGGACTAAGGTTGAAAAGGAGGTGACTGCATGGCAAAAACGGGGAGGCCTCCCAAATATGCGACGGCGGAACAGATGCAGGCCGCTATTGACCGGTATTTTGAAGACTGCAAGGGCGAGCCTATTATCGGCGACGATGGGTTCCCAATCTGCGACAAGTGGGGCAAGCCGTTTATCATCCATCAGCGACCGCCGACGGTGACGGGGCTGGCGCTGGCGCTGGGGTTTACGAGCCGTCAAGCGTTGCTGGACTATCAGGCGAAGAAAGGATTCGTTGACACGGTGACGCGCGCGAAGTCCCGCATCGAGGCTTACGCAGAGGAACGTCTCTTCGACCGAGACGGTCAGCGTGGCGCGGAATTCAGCCTGAAATACAACTTCCGATGGAGCGACGAGAAGAAAGGCAACGAGGATGAGGGACACGGCGTGGCAGAGTTGCCCGCGGTGCTGCCGACGCCGCCTCCACCGGGGGTAGGGGAGACAGTAGGGTAACAAAGAGCAGCGCTGCTTGGCCGTCATAACCCAAAAGGTGCCTGCTTCCGATTAAAAGAAGCAGGCACCTTTGCATATTATCGAAGAGAGCTATTCGTGGATGGGTTCCCCTGTCCGCCAATCGAGACCTTTCTTTTGACAATATTCCCCGTAGGTCAGATCGCTCCCCTTCACAGGAAGATCGGTGATTTTCGGCATAACGGCTTCACGCAGCGCGTCAAAGGCCGCGTCGTGTTCGCATTCCGGCAGCGCGGCGATCCGTTCTACCTCTTTTCGCAAAAACTCCTTTTTCTGCGCGTCTGGCATGACCAAATATTCTTCTCGCTGTTTGTCATTCATCTTTTTTGCCCCTCCAGCAGCTCAATGACCGCTCTCCGTTTTTCTTCATTCTGAATGGCTTCGAGAAATGCAAGATCTTCCGTCATGGTAGGGGCTAAGAAGGCACGAATTACGTCAATAGCTACATCCGCGGCGGCTTTCGGGTCCTTTGAGCCTTTAATCATGTGCAGCAGCCTTTTTTCGTTGGTACTAATATCAAATTTTTCCGTATGCATCATTAAGCCTCCTCCTTCGGAGAGGAAGATTTGATCGAGCAGTTACCTTTGCGCAGCCATTCACGGCGAATGAAGGTGATCGTATTTTCAACGATTTGATAGTTGTCCCGGTCGGCCTGGATTTCGGCGTTGTGCTGTAAGATGCGGCCTAAACGAATTGCTCGCTTCATATCGCCGCGGCTGGCGGTACAAGGCATAACGGCTCCGAGCATCGTACAGATGACAGCCTCCATATAAAGACGTTTGTAGCCGCTGGATCGGTGAATTATGGAAATGATCTCATCTTTTGTATTCATAATTTCTCCTTGTTTTCTTGATGGGCGGCCAGTATAATGAATCTACCGACCGCCGCTATGGTGGTTGGTGGTTAGGGCTCTTTGCGCTTTGCTTTGGACGGCTTGGGCGCAGGGGGCTTTTCTATTGCTTCAATCAGGGGGATGAGCCAGTTTGCGAGTTGAATTGCTCCGGCGATAGCTACGATGGACTCCATCATGCGATGCAGAAGCGGCGCGCGGCGGTGGTTTTGGTGAACTGTTGTGCCAAATCGGGAAGAGCCTTTTTCAATGCGTTGGTGTCCAAGCGAGAAGAAGTCACGGCCTTATAGGTTACCTTCCAATCTGTGCCATTGATGGTGTCCACGCCCTCGGTGTCCATGTGGGCTTTGATGCTGTCCTGAATGGCCTCCATTTCCGCGGCCAGCTCGTCGGCCATGCGGCGAAGCTCGCGCAGCTCCTTGATCTTGCTGTCCATTTCATTGATGCTCATTGTTTTATCCTCCTTAAGTTGTGGGTGAGATCGGCGGCTGGTGGCTCTGAGTATCTATCCCTTTGGGAGTTTCTATCAATCTTCTCCGTTCCAGCTCTTACGGTGTCGCGTCGGCTATCGACCTTCGCTCAATCTCTTGTTCTTTGCTATGGTCTTAGTATAATATATGATTAACCCTATATCAAGATGTAATGATTCACAAGATTAACCATAGATTATTGTTAATTCTGTATATGGTTAATCATATTTTTGCGTGATAAAATACTGAAAAGAAAGGAGGTGGCCCATTGGCACCAAGTGACGCACAGAAGAGAGCATCAGCGAAATACCAACGCGAAAACATAGCAAGTCTTGCTTGCCGCGTAAAGAAAGACCAGGCGGAAAGATTTAAGGCGTATTGCGCAGAGATCGGGAAGACGTCGAACGCAGTTTTGCGCGATTATGTTCTCGACTGCATTGAAGAAAAGCAGAATGCAGAGTGATTTTCGAAATTACTTTACACGATAACGCGCGGGAAGGAATCAGGCCGGAATGCTTTGATTGTTGAGCCCACGCAGAAGCCCGCAGCGAGAGCGTGAACGGTTTTATCAACCGAGCCATAGACGAAAGCCATAGAGCGCGACGAAAGCGCTCCTGCAGCCTCTGAGGGGCAAGGAGAGGGATAAGAGAAGAGCGGAGGGTGATTCCTCCGCTCTTGCTGCATATATGTGGAGATGTTTTAAAGGTCAGATTTGAAATCCGAGCCTTGCGGTGCATTGAGGGCCTCATCTGAAATGAGACCCTTGCGACTGTCCAGATCAGGCGGGCCACTGCGCCGATTTGAAATCCGAGCAGTGAAGTTCGCTTCGATTTGAGATCGAGGCGACAATTATCTAAGAGTTTTTTGTGACTTGTTGATCACTTACGTGCAACTTATGCGGGTACTACTCATATAGATGGACATAATATATAGGAAAATTGTGAACATTTAAAAATGTCGATTGATTTTGAGCGAAAGGGGTGTTATATTCTAAATATGGATAGGGACAATCAGAATTGCTATGACCAAAGAGAGGAGGAAAACATGGAAGCAACAGTAAGCAAACGCCGGAAACTTGATACCAATAAGGTGACTTTTTCTGGTAAGACTTTATCAACATCTCAAGCACTGAAAGACGTTATAGCGATGCGTTGGAGTGCGGACGTAGTAGACGGAAATAAAAAAGCAACGGTTTTCCCTCTCAAAACTAAGGAATAGGTGAATGATTGATGTGTAAGCAAGGCGACATTATCCTAGTTAAGAGTTATAAGGATCACGAAAGCATTTTGCCTCGACACTCGTTTGTCGTCATTGACGATGAGGGAGGACAAGTGCAAGGGGTTCCGTTTGATTTTATAGCTCTTGTGATGTCGTCTTTTAAGAATGATGAGCAGAAGAGGCGCAAGCTAAGATATCCCGGAAATTTCCCAATTACAGCATCGGACGAAAAGATGATAGATTGGGCAAACGATAAAGAAGGATACATAAAAGCGGAACAATTCTATTATTTCAATAAAGAGAAAATACAGTTTGACGTGATTGGAGAACTGAATGAGGAAACGTATAATTTGCTGATTCTTTTCATTGAAAGTCTTGCTGAAAAAAGCATAAAGATTGATCAGATTGTCGATAATCTCTAAATAAATCGAGCCTTAGTAACTATTTACTGGGGCTCTTTTTTTCCCCCTAAGTTTTCCCCTTATAGCTTTTACAACGCTTTACAGCATTTTACACCGAAGCCAGAAAAGCCTTGAAAATACAAGACTATTTTGACATGGCTTTACAGCATTTTACACGCCTCCGCGAATTCAAGTCCCGCCTCGCGCACCATCGTTTATCCTTGAAAACCTTGTGTTTTCAAGGATTTTTTCTTTTTTCTGAAAGAGTTGACCCTTATTTTGACCCTTTACGCTTTTGTCACACGTTGGATCTGAGAGACAACAGAAATATAAAGATCTACTGGATTTGTAAATAACAAATCGACTCCTTTTTAGCCTGCAGGAAAAGCGTCGCACCGTTCGAAAAAAGTTTTTCGAAAATGAAACATTCCCTCTTTTCAAATGATATAGTAAGTGAAAGGCCTTTCAAGGAGAATCCCATGTTGACAGAAGAACAGTTTTCGTATCTTGCAAAAAAGTATATGGACACGGTGTTCCGGCTGGCGTTCCACTACACCAAAAACTGCTCAGAGTCGGACGACATCACGCAGGAGGTGCTGCTCAAGCTCTACCGCGCGGACAAGGCGTTTGAGAGCGAAGACCACGTCAGGCACTGGCTCATCCGTGTCACGGTCAACGAGTGCAAGCGGGTGTTCCTCTCTCCGTGGAAGCGGACGGAGCCGATCGAGGACTACGCCGAGCAGCTTGCGTTCAAAACGCCGGAGCACAGCGAGCTCTTTCATGCTGTGATGGCGCTGCCGCAGAAATACCGCGTGCCAATCTTTCTGCACTATTACGAGGGCTACTCCTGCGGGGAGATCTCCCAATTCCTCGGCATTCCCAACGCGACCGTCCGCACCCGGCTGCGGCGCGGGCGGGAACAGCTCAAAACCGATCTTCAGGAGGCGAACAATGATGTTTGACGAAAACCTATATCAGGAGACGATCTCCGCGCTCCACGCCTCCGAAGACACACTTTCGGAGGTAATGAACATGACGCACAAGACGAAAAGAAGAGGCAGCCTGCGCACGGCAGCGGTGCTTGCGGCGGTCATCGCGCTCCTGTGCTGCACGGCGGCAGCCGCAGCGGCGCTGGGACTGGATCAGCGTTTGGCAGAGTACTTTGAAGCAACGGCGGAGCAGGAAGAGCTGCTCGCGACCGCGGCGGTCCCGATGAACATTGTGAAGCGGGACAGCGGCGCGGTGCTGCGCATCGAGCAGGTCATCGCCGACCGCTATTGTGCGGCGGTCCTCATCGACTTTACCGCGCCGGAGGGGACAATACTGGATCAGGACTACTACGCATTCGATCGGAGCGTGTCCGCAACGTCCAGGGACGGAGTGAAAATGCAGACCTACGGCATTGGCTGGGAGGTATTGCCAAGCAACACGGAAAATGAGACGGGCCGCCATGCCGCGATCTTGATGACGATCCATTCTATGGACGGAGAATTCAACTTCCTCGGCGCGAAGGTGAAGTTGACGCTCAATGGCCTGTATCGGGACAACTGGGGGGAAGAGCTTGTTGTCCCCGGCCGCTGGAGCTGCACATTCACTCTGCCGGAGACCGATCCGGGACGCCTGTGCACGGTGAACGAGCCGGTCGAGATCGAGGGAAAGAACGCCGTGCTGACGACGCTTTACGTCTCGCCGCTCTCGCTGACCTGCGAGATCAAGCAGGGAACGGATGATCTGAAAGAAACGGTTGAGCCCATCTACAGCGACGAAGGGAAGGAGATCATCGCTCCCGAGATCACGCTGCAAAGCGGCGAAACCATCGGCGCGGCGGACAGTCTGTTCCTTATAACGAAGTATCTCGATAAGCGCGGGCGCTACTGCTTCAGGATGGACGAAATCCTTGATCCGGAAACAGTGAGCAGCGTTGCCGTCTTTGGAGAAACGTTTTCCGTCGAATCATAGGGCGAAAAGCCGCATTTACGGAAAGAAGAACCCTCTGCATCAAAGCAGAGGGTTCTTCTTTCCTGTTTTTACCGCGACTTATCTTACACGATCTGCGTTTTGGCTGCATTGTGTGTCCGCCCGCTTTGAGAGGGAGCTAAGGGATAACGGATTTCCTTCATAGATGAGGTCTCCTTGATGCAGGTATCACTCGCCGGCCCGAAGGAGGATCTCCGCGACGAGTGCTTTATCGAGCTGGGGAAAGGGAATGACCGGCGCAGGAGTTTCCGGGGGATCGCACAGCAGCTTTTCTGCCCACGACATATCGTACCAGCGGCCGAACTTGTAGCCGCTGCGCGTAAAAACACCGATGCGGCGGAAGCCCAGATATTCGTGGAAGCGAATGCTGTTGTCCGTCAGGTATTCATCGCCTTCGCCCTGCGGCTCGCCGATGCAGGCATAGAGGTTATAGATGTTCTGCGCGAGTGAGAATTCCTCCAATGCGCGGTAGAGGCGTTTGCCGAGCCCCTGATGGCGCGCATCAAGGGCGAGATAGATCGTCGTCTCTGCACAGTGGTCATAAGCGGCACGGGGGATAAAGGTGTGCGTGTAGGCATAGCCGAGAAGCGAGCCGTCCGCCGCTTCGGCAACGAGATAGGGATAGCTTTTCCGTACCCCTTCGATCCTGCTGCGGAATTCCTCGACCGATGGGACGACGTATTCAAACGAGATGGCAGTGTTTTCAACATACGGCGCGTAGATCGCAAGCAGCGCCGGCGCGTCGTCCGGCGTTGCGATGCGGAAACGGAAGGAAACGTCTGTCATCGGCCTCACCTCTCAAAGCCATGCACCCAGTCGGAGCGCAGATAGTAGATGAGGTAGATGGTGGAGCTGATGGCCCAGGTGAGGGGATAGGCCCAGTAAATGTAACCGATCTCGCCGATGAAATGGACAACGAGCATGATGTAGATGATGCGGATGACGCACCACACCGAGAGCATGATCATCATCGGTACGACCGCGCGGCCCGCGCCGCGGCAGACCGCGGCGATGGAATGCGAGAAGGCCAGCAGGCAGTAGAAGAGCGATACCGTGCGCGCCTGCTGCACACCGAGGGCGATAACGCCAGGTGTGCTGTCGAAAAGTGTGATGAGCTCACTTGCCCAGAGGTAGTAACAAAGACCGATCAGCTCAGCCATAATGACGGCGATGAGAATGCAGAAGCGCGCGCCGCGCTTGGCACGGTCATACTGCCTGGCGCCGAGGTTCTGCCCCACGAACGTGGTACAAGCCATCGTAAAGCTTGTGATGGGCAGGAAAGCGAAGCCTTCGATCTTGCAGTGCGCACCGTAGGCGGCCATGGCAAGCATGCCGAAGGAGTTGATCTGCGACTGGACGATGACGTTGGCAAGGCCGATGACGCAGTTCTGCACACCGGATGGCAGGCCGTAGCGAATAATTTCGCTCAGCATACTGGCGTGGAAGCGGATGTTGCGCGGCGTGACGGTGTAGACCTCGCCCTTTTTGAGCAGGTGGATCAGGCAGAGCACACAGCTCGTGCCCTGAGAGAGAACGGTCGCCACCGCGGCGGACCACACGCCCCAACGGAACACGCCGATGAAGAGAAGGTCAAGCGCGATGTTGATGAGCGAGGACACGATGAGGTAATGCAGCGGGCGGCGGCTGTCGCCAAGGGCGTTTAAGATGCTCGTGCACATATTGTAAAGCACCGTTGCCAGCACGCCGAGGAAGTAGTAGCGGAAGTATTCGACCGCCTGCGGCATGACCTGCGCGTCGGTATTCATCCAGATGAGGAACGTCGGCGTGAGGAAAACGCCGATGACCGTCAGGATCGCACCGGAAACAATGCCGAACGCCAGATTCGTGTGAATGGCGCGCGAGACGTTTTCATAGTCGCCCGCGCCGAAGTACTTTGAGATCGCGACGCCCGCGCCCATGGCCGTGCCGATAAAAAGACTCGTGAGCAGCATGATGAGCGTGCCGGACGAGCTGACGGCGGCAAAGGCGTTCGTGCCGAGGTATTTTCCCACAATGAAGGCGTCTGCCGTGCTGTAAAGCTGCTGAAAGACCTGACTGATGAATATGGGCAGCGCGAAGCGCAGGATCAGGGAAACGGGACTCCCTTCGGTCATATTCTGGACGGTCTGCTTTGCCGTAACTGTTTGCGCCATGCGAACCTCTCTCTCTGTCCCGCGGCGGGACAACAATAGACTCTGACTGATGCGATGAAGCTGCTGAAAAAGGAAAAGCGCCGCGGCTGCGGTGCTTTTCCCCAAATCCTGAAGAAACAGCAGACAAAAAGCTACAATATCTTGACAGGCTCAATTATATAGAGGCGGAGTGCGAAAGTCAACCGTTGCGGTCACATCACGAGCTTCAAAAGTGCGGGCGTGATGTACGCTTCAACGAGCGCGGCGACGAGCAGCAGCGGCGCGACGAAGGATAGAAAGACGCGGTTGCAGTCCAGTACGCGGCGCAGGAAAGACACATCGCTCCTTTTGCGGAGTTTTTCCGTTCCCGTGCGGCAGATGAGAAGTCCGAGCGCGCAGGAAAGGATCAGCGCGGGCAGCTCAAAGATGCCATGCGGCAGGATCCCGATAAAGTAAACGCCGAGACCGATCCCGTGGTGCTGATAGAGGGCGGCAAACGCGCCGAGCAGCAGCGCATTCGTGCCGAGTGCAAGCGCGCTGAGCGGCACAAACGGAATAAGACCGTAGAGCATTGCAAGAAGCGACGCGGTGACGTTGTTGAAAAAAAGCGTCGCCATCAGCTGTGACTGCGGCACATTGCCGGAAAGGCCGAGCTGCTCAAGCTGTGCGGCAAAACGGTCGAGCAGCTGCTGTGCTGCGTCGGGAAAGAGCATTCCGGCGGCAAAGCCCAACACCGCCAGCACAGCGAAGGCGGCGGCGGTGTTGAGAAATTCACGCTTGAGAAGGTCTTTCGAAAGCGTGGGGCAGAATTGTGAGATCATGCGAGCTTGGCGATGCCTGCCTTGACGCGGCGGATCGTTTCCTCGCGGCCGAGAATGTGGCAGATCTCGACTGCGCCGCCGGGCGTGACGAGCTTGCCCGCGGCGGCGATGCGCAGCGGCCACATGAGCGTTGCGTTCTTCACGCCAAGTTCCTCGGCGAAGGAGACGAGCATATCGTGGAGGGCTTCGTTCGTCCACTCGGGAAGTTCTTCAAGCTTGGGAAGAACCTTCGTGAGCATGTCGAGCGAGACTTCCGCGTTGGTCTTGGACTTCTTGTTCGTGTAGTATTCAACGCTGTAATCGGGGAGAGCGTCGAAGAAGTCAACTTTTTCGGGAATGTCGGTGAGCTTTTCGCAGCGTGCCTGCAAGAGCGCAGCGATCTCAGAAGCGGAATACGCCTCATTTTTGACGCTCTCACGAATGTAAGGCTCAGCGACCTTGCAGAATTCTTCCGGCGTAAGGTTGCGCAGATAGTTGGCGTTGAAATACGTGAGCTTTTCAATGTCGAAGATGGCGGGGGACTTGGAGATGCCGCCAATGTCGAAGGCTTCCACCAGCTCGTCGAGCGTAAAGAACTCCTGCTCGCTCTGCTCGCCGCGCGGCGACCAGCCGAGCAGCGCCACATAGTTGAGGATGGCGGGCGTCAGGTAGCCCTGCGCCTTGAGGTCTTCATAGCTCGGGTCGCCGTTGCGTTTACTCATCTTATGCTGCGCGTCGCGCATGACGGGGGAGCAGTGCACATAGGTCGGCACCTCCCAGCCGAAGCCCTCGTAAAGAAGGTTGTACTTCGGCGCGGAGGAAAGGTACTCGCTGCCGCGCACGACATGGGTGATGCCCATGAGGTGGTCGTCGATGACGTTGGCAAAGTTGTAGGTCGGCAGACCGTCGCGTTTCAAGAGCACCTGGTCGTCGAGCGTTTTATTTTCCACCGTGATGTCGCCAAAGCTTGCATCGTGGAAGGTCGTGGTGCCGTCCTTCGGGATACGCTGGCGAATGACGTAGGGCTCGCCCGCGGCGACGCGCGCCTTGGCCTCTTCGAGCGGCAGGTCGCGGCAGGGATCGTCCGCGCGGTCAAATTCGCCGCTATCCTCCTCGCTCTCGGCCTTTTCGCAGAAGCAGTAGTAGGCGTGGCCGCGCTCGACTAAAAGCTCGGCGTACCTGCCGTAGGTGTCGCGGCGCTCGCTCTGGATATACGGGGCGACGGGGCCGCCGACGTCAGGGCCTTCGTCGTGGGAAAGGCCGCATTCCGCCATCGTGCGGTAGATGACGTCCGTTGCGCCCTCGACGAGACGCCCCTGGTCGGTATCCTCAATGCGGAGAATGAAGGTGCCGCCGGCGTGGCGGGCGATGAGATAGGTGTAGAGCGCGGTGCGCAGGTTGCCCACGTGCATATAGCCCGTGGGGGAGGGGGCGAAGCGCGTGCGCACCTTGCCGTACGGGATCTTTGCTTCCATTTCCTCAAAATACTTCATGTCGATGGACATAGGTGACCTCCTGAAGTGAAATCAAAATTAGATACATTATTACACCATATTTTCGCTGAAAAGTCAACGAAAGGGCGCTGTACTTTTTGCAGTGAGAATATCCGCTTCCATGCTTGTATTTTGATGGGCGGTATGGTAACATAACAAATTGGGTCGATAGCTGCGCCAAAACGGCGCAATTCGAGATAAAATGAGAAAAACAACAGATCGGAGAAGTGAGAATATGGAAAACATGGAAAACGCGGCGCGCAAGAAAGTGATGCTGTCCGGCATTCAGCCCAGCGGCGATCTGACCCTCGGGTCCTACCTCGGCGCGATCAAGAACTGGGCGGAGCGCGACGGGGAATTTGACAACTACTACTTCATGGCCGATATGCACTCGATCACCGTGCGTCAGGACCCTGCGGCGCTGCGCCGCCGCACACTCGAGCAGCTCGCGCAGTACATTGCCTGCGGCTTGGACCCCGAGAAGAACACGCTCTTTATCCAGTCCCACGTGCCGCAGCACGCCGAGCTCGGCTGGGTCCTGAACTGCTATACGATGTTTGGCGAGCTTTCGCGCATGACGCAGTTTAAGGACAAGTCCGCCAAGAACAGCGAGAACATCAACGGAGGTCTCTTCACCTATCCTGCGCTGATGGCGGCGGATATCCTGCTCTATCAGCCCGACTATGTCCCTGTGGGCGAGGATCAGAAGCAGCACGTCGAGCTTTGCCGCAATATCGTGCAGCGCTTCAACGGCATCTATGGCGACGTCTTCAAGATGCCCGAGCCGTACATTCCCAAGGTCGGTGCGCGCGTGATGAGCCTGAGCGACCCGGGAGCCAAGATGTCGAAGTCCGATAAGGACCCCAACGGCTCCATTTACCTGATGGAAAAGCCCGAGGATATCCTGCGCAAGTTTAAGCGTGCCGTGACCGACAGCGACACGGAAAACTGCGTGCGTTACGATCCCGAGCATAAGCCCGGTGTTGCGAACCTGATGACCATTTACTCCGCCGTGACGGGCAAGAGCTTCGATGAGATCGAGCAGGAGTTCGCCGGCAAGGGCTACGGCGCGTTCAAGCCCGCCGTGGGCGAGGCCGTCGTCGAAACCCTGCGCCCCATCCGCGAGGAGGCCACGCGCATTTTGGGCGACAAGGCTTATCTCGAATCCGTTTACCGCGCGGGCGCACAGAAGGCGTCCTACGTGGCGGAAAAGACGCTGCGCAAGGTCTATAAAAAGGTCGGCTTTGTCGCGCGCTGAGGGTGAGTGATGATGAACGGAATTCCGAAAGAGTTATTGCTGAGCGTCGGCGCTGCACTCCTGTGCGCCTTCGTCGTTAGCTTCCTGATGTGCCCGATGGTGAAGTCCTTCGCCTATAAGATCGGCGCGATCGACGTGCCGAAGGACAACCGCCGCATGCACAAAAAGCCCGTGCCGCGCCTCGGCGGTCTGGCGATCTTCCTCGGATTTATGGTGAGCATGCTGCTCTTTGTCAAGGTGGATCACCAGATGCAGGGCATCCTGCTCGGCGCATCCATCATCGTCGTGCTCGGCGTGGTGGACGACATGTCCCCGCTGCGGGCATACTTCAAGTTCTGCGTGCAGATCTTTGCGGCGCTCGTCGCCGTGTTTCACGGCGTCGTGGTCCAGACGCTTTCAAACCCCAACGTCTTTGCCGATAGCCCGTATTGGGATCTTGGCTGGCTGGCGATCCCCATCACGGTGCTGTGGATCGTGGGCATCACAAATGCCGTCAACCTTATCGACGGACTTGACGGCCTTGCCTGCGGCGTTTCCACGATCAGCGCCATTTCAATGCTCGTCATTGCGCTGCTCGTCTCCGAGAGTGACGTGGCGCTCGTGATGGCCTCGCTTGTGGGCGCGTGCCTCGGCTTCTTGCCCTTCAACAGAAATCCTGCGAAGATGTTCATGGGCGATACGGGGTCGACGTTCCTCGGCTATATCCTTGCGACCATCTCCATTCAGGGCCTTTTTAAGTATTACGCCATCGTGTCGTTCGCGGTGCCGTTCCTGATCCTCGGCCTTCCGATGTTCGACACGCTCTTTGCCATCATCCGCCGCCTTGCCCACGGGCAGAACCCCATGGCGCCGGATCGCGGCCACATTCACCACCGCCTTATCGACATGGGTCTCAACCAGAAGCAGGCGGTCGCGGCGCTGTATGTCATCAGCAGTATTCTGGGCCTTTCCGCCGTGGTGCTGACGTCGAGCGGCGCGATCAAGGCGATGCTCTTTCTGATGGCGCTGGCGGTGGCGGCATTCCTTGCCTCGCGCGTCATCTTCCGCCGCGACATTGACAAGGCATTGCAAGCGGAGAAGGCTGCGGCGTCAGCAAAGAACGAGGAAGCCGCCGCCCCGGCGGAAAATGAGCCGGAAGCGGCAGCGGAAGCACCGGAAGAAACCAACAACGAGAAAAAAGAGGGAGCCTAAATGGAAAAACTGCGCATTATGAGCGTGTTCGGCACACGGCCCGAGGCCATCAAGATGGCGCCGCTCGTCAAGGAACTGGCAAGCCGCGAGGAGATCGAGAGCCTTTGCTGCGTGACGGCGCAGCACCGCGAAATGCTCGATAGCGTGATGGAGGTCTTCGACCTCAAGGCTGACTGCGACCTTGATATTATGACCCCGCGGCAGACGCTTTCGACCATCACGAGCAAGTGTCTGCTCGGCATGGACGACGCCATCGAGCAATTAAAGCCTGACATGATCTTAGTCCACGGCGACACGAGCACGACGTTTGCCGGTGCGCTCTCGGCCTTCTACCACAAGGTGCCCGTCGGACATGTGGAGGCGGGCCTTCGCACCTACGACAAATACTCCCCGTTCCCCGAGGAAATGAACCGCAAGCTCGTCACGGCCATCGCCGACCTCTATTTCTGCCCGACGAAAAATAACCGCGAAAACCTACTCAAAGAGGGCGTGACCGAGGGCCTCTTCATCACGGGCAACACGGTCATCGACGCACTGAAAACAACGGTGCGCAAGGATTATCACTTTACAACAGAAATTCTCAACGAGCTGGACTATTCGAGAAAAGTCGTGCTCGTCACCTGCCACCGCCGCGAGAATTACGGTCAGCCCATGGAGAATATCATGACCGCGCTGCGCGACATTGCCCTCCAGAACGAGGACTGCGAGCTGGTCTATCCCGTACATCTCAGCCCTGTCGTGCGCGAGAACGCGCAGAAGTTCCTTGCCGGTACGCCGCGCGTACATTTGATCGACCCGCTGAGTGCGGACGAAATGCACAATCTCATGGCACGCTGCTACATGGTGATGACCGACAGCGGCGGACTCCAGGAGGAAGCGCCCGCGCTCGGCAAGCCCGTGCTCGTGATGAGAAGAGAGACCGAGCGCCCCGAGGCGGTCGCTGCCGGAACGGTAAAGCTCTGCGGCGTCGAGTACGACGATGTGCTGCGCATGGGCAACGAGCTGCTGCGCAGCAAGGAGGCCTACGACGCGATGGCACACGCCGTCAACCCCTATGGCGACGGCCACGCCTGCGCGCGCATTGCTGACGCGATCCTCTGGCACTTTGGCCGAAAGACGGAGCGCCCTGCCGACTTCAACGCCTGACGGAAAAAGAAAGGAGTGAAGCAAGATGAGAAAACGGAGAGTGACGCCCATCGGCGCTGCCTTCGCCGCGCTCGTTTTGCTGGTGCTCCTGTTTGTGTTGCGCGGTGCGCTGCACCGTCCCGCGCGTGTTGTGCTGCCGCAGGGATCGAGCAGCAGCGATGCAAGCGATGCCGCGCTTGACGACAGCGCCGTCGGGCGTATTGCCGTGCGGCCCGACACGGTGCAGTCGGCCATTGCAACGCTCGAGCGCCCTGCGCGCTATTCGCGCGATATTACCATTGAACGCTACTACTCCGGCGGAAGCGGTGTCGATCATGTCAGCGTCAGTGTTGATGGGGCGTGGATGCGTGTCGATGCGGAGAAGGCAGGCGGCTCGCAGAGCCACACGATCTCAAACGGAGAAAAGATCTGGGTCTGGTACGGCGGCAGCAAGCTTTGGTATGAGAGTGCGTCGGCTTTCACCGCCGATGAAGAGCAGGGGATCCCGACGTATGAGAATATTCTGCATCTCGAAAAGCAGCGGATCGCGGCGGCGGATTACCGCCTGCTTGACACCGTGGACTGCATCTTTGTAGAGACTGCCGTTGATGATGGGGGCTATGTTGAACGCTACTGGGTCAGTGTAAACGACGGACTGCTCTGCGCAGCGGAGAAGCTGCAAGGCGAGGACGTTGTTTACCGCATGGCGGGCATGACGATCGATACGACCGCGCCCGATGCGGACGTATTTACGCTGCCGGACGGCACGGTACTCCACGGAGAGACAGACGAACCGTAAAAACGAGCATAAAGAATAATACAGGCTGTTCGAATCCAATCGAACGGCCTGTTTTTCGGTATGTCACAAGATGAGCAGCAGTCCCAGTGCGATGAGCAGCTCGTCGTCCGCCTTTTCCTCGAAAAGGAAAAAAAGAATGAGCAGCAGCAAAAGATCCGCTTTGTCAACACCCTTGAGCGGGAGCTTATCGAGAAGGTGTGAGAAAAACTGCGAGGTTTCCCGGCTTATCGGCGGAAGGGGGGAGCTTTCCTGCGCCGCTTTGGACGGCGGTGCGTTTCCGCCTGCCGGGGGTGGGGGAGGCGGCGCTTCTCCGCGCGGAAGATCCTGCATGGGCATGCGGGTGTAAACACCGTCATCGTTGCGAAGATAGCGGTTATACATCGTGCGTCCCCCCTTCGCTGAGCAGCAGCGTCTTTCCCAGATGAATGAAGCGCGCGAGCTGTGCCGCGCGCTCAACCTTGTCCTGCCGTTCCGGCTTCAAAAACGGCCGCAGCGCGCGCAGGAAGGCGGCGGTCTCGCCGCTCTCGGGTCGGTTCAGCTGCGAGAGCAGCGGCAGGAGCTTTTGAACGAGCGAGGGATCGATGCCGCCGGGCAGCGGGGAAGAAGCCTTCGCCTGTCCTTCCTGCGGCGGGGGCGAAGGCGGCGGTGCTGCCGCGCCGTTTGGCGGGGGCGGCGCCGCGCCGCCCGGCTGTCCCATCTGCTGCGACAGGCTCTGTGCCATCTGCATGACCTGCGCCATGGCGTCCGGATCGGAGAGCAGGGTATTCAGTTTTTCCTCCCACTCGCTCATCGTGACGCCCCCCTGAGATCGTTTACTTTTTCGCGCTGTCGTTGATGCGGTTCATGACGGCCATTCCCTCCGGACTTTTCATAAGTCCGGAGAGCATCGCGGCCAGCTCCTTTGTGTTGCCCGCTGCGGCGCTTTGTGCCGCACGGTTGAGCGCTGCGCCGCCGTCCTGCGCGGTGAGCATCTGCATGAGTCGCTGACCGTCGAGCGATTGCAGGAGCGCCTGTGCCATGGCGGGATTGTGCTTGAATTTGTCGATGAGCTGCTGTGTGCTTTGATCCATTGTTGCGCCTCCGTTTCCTGTCTTTCAAGGCAGTATATGACGGCGGGGAGAAAGTTGTGCCGCTGCGGCAAAATTTCTGAAAACTTTTCAGAATCCGTGAAAGAAAACGGCCCGCTCGCGCACATACATGGTGTAAGGCCTTTGAGGAGAGAAACATATATGTTATCAAACGAAGCATTTGCCCAAACCGCGGAAAAGTACATGGACACGGTCTTTCGCGTGGCCTACGGCTGGCTCAAAAACCCGGACGACGCCAACGATGTGACGCAGGACGTATTGGTAGAGCTGTACAAAACGGATAAGGCGTTCGAATCCGACGCCCACTTGAAAAACTGGCTCATCCGCGTCACCGTCAATCGCTGCAAGATGCTCTTCCGCTCGCCGTGGCGCAGACATGAGGATATCGATGACTACGCCGAAACGCTGTCCTTCGAGCAGCCGCGGGACGGAGAACTGTTCGAAGCCGTGATGGCGCTCGAGAGGAAATACCGTGTGCCGCTGCTGCTCTTTTACTACGAAGGATACTCGACGGCGGAAATCGCCTCGATGCTCTCCATCGCGGAGAAGACCGTCAGCACAAGACTTTACCGCGCAAGGGCGAAGCTTAGAACGATTTTGGAGGAGGAGTAAAGCAATGACGGAAAAAGAGAGATTTCAACGCGCGTTTGCGCCGCTGCACGCCTCCCCGGACACGATGACGGAGGTAATGAAGATGACAGAACGGAAAACGAAACGGCCCGCGCTGCGCCGCGCCGCGACCATCGGCCTTGCGGCAGCGCTCGTGCTGGCGCTCGGCAGCGTCGCCTATGCCTCGGATCTCGGCGGTATCCAGCGCACGGTACAGCTCTGGATCAAGGGAGATCAGACCGACGCGGTCATGACGATCGATCAGGGACGCTACACGCTCGACTATACGGATAAGGACGGCACCGAGCACGAAAGGGGCGGCGGTGGCATCGCCATCGAAGACGACGGAACGGAGCGGGCGCAGACGGAGGAAGAGGTGTTAGAGCATCTCAACGCGCCCGAGGTCGTTTACGAAGACGACGGCACGGTGATGCTCTACTACCGCGGCCAGTCGCTCGACATTACAGACCGTTTTGATGAGGACGGCCTTTGCCATGTCCTGCTGCGTGATGAGCAGGACGGAGGAAAAACGCTCTTTGTCACGATCCGCTACAACGATGGCTACTCGTACAATTCGACAAAATACGAAGATCCCTACGGCCGCAGGTAAGGAAATCTGCGATGAGCGGAAAGATCCCGCATGCTTTCAGCATGCGGGATCTTTTGCCAAAAACGCAATCATTTCTGCGCCTTTCCGTAATCGCAGTCCTTTCTGAGCGGGCAACCGTCGCAGTTTGCCTTGCGCGCGGTGCAGATGTCGCGCCCGAAGAGCACCATGCGATGGCAGAAGTCGCTCGATTCCTCCGGCGGGAGCACCTGACGAAGCTGTTTTTCCACACTCAGCGGATCCTTGCTGCCGTCGGTGAGGCCGAGGCGGCCCGTGATGCGGATGCAGTGCGTGTCGCAGACGTAGGCGGGCTGGCCGTAAATATCGCCGAGGATCAGATTCGCCGTCTTGCGCCCGATGCCGGGCAGCGCCGTCAATTCCTCCATCGTGCCGGGGACCTTGCCGCCGTGCTTCTCGAGCAGGATCTTCGCGCACTCGACGAGATCCTTCGACTTGGTGTTGTAAAATCCGCAGGAGCGGATCACCTCGCCGACCTCCTCATAGCTGGCGTTTGCAAAGGCTTCGAGCGACGGATATTTCTGAAAGAGCGCGGGCGTGATCATGTTCACGCGCGCGTCGGTGCATTGGGCGGAAAGACGCACGGCAAAAAGCAGCTCGTAGTCCTTTTGATAGTTGAGCGAGCAGCGCGCGTCTGGGTAGAGCGCTTTGAGCGCCTCCACGATGCGGCGGACGGCGGCTTTAGATTTCATGGTGAGACCTCCTGATATTCATCCATATTGCTGACAGTATAGCACAGAGAAGCGGAAAAATCGACACAAAAAGGCTGTGCAAGGAAAGAAAAGCGTGCTATAATCAAAGGACTTTCTTGCAAGGGAGGGCGCGTGATGAAATTACTGTTCAAGCAGCGCTTTTTTTCGTGGTTCGATAGCTACGATATCTACGACGAAGCCGGCAATACCGTCTTTACGGTCGAGGGCAAGCTCGCGTGGGGACATTGCCTGCATATCCTGAATGCCGCGGGCGAGCACATCGGCACCGTGCAGCAGCGGGTGCTGACCTTTCTTCCCAAGTTTGAGCTTTACATCGGCGAGCAGTATTACGGCTGCATCTGCAAGGAATTCACATTCTTTACCCCGCGCTTCACGCTCGAGTGCAGCGACTGGGAGGTGAACGGCAGCTTCATGGAGTGGGACTACACGATCGACAGCCCCTCGCGCGGCTGCATCGCCACCATCACAAAAGAGCTCTTCCGCTGGACGGACACCTACGTCATCGACGTCGCCGATCCCAAGGACGCGCTGGGCGCGCTGATGGTCGTGCTGGCCATCGACGCGGAAAAATGCAGCAGGAACAACTGATATGAGTGAAAAAAGGCCTTTGGCGGATGAGATCCGCCCGCTGACGCTCGACGAGGTCGTGGGTCAGAAGCATTTACTCGGAAAAGGCGCGCTGCTGCGCCGGCTCATCGAGTCCGGCTCAAGCGCGAATATGATCTTCTATGGCCCGTCCGGCACGGGAAAGACGACGATCGCCAACATCATCGCCAACCGCACGAACAAGACCCTCTATCGCCTGAACGCGACGACCGCAAGCTTGCAGGACGTCAAGAGCATCATTTCCGACGTCGGCACGATGATGGCACCGGGCGGCATTCTGCTCTACCTTGACGAAATTCAGTACTTCAACAAAAAGCAGCAGCAGAGTTTGCTGGAGTTCATGGAAAACGGCTCGATCACGCTCATTGCCTCGACGACGGAGAATCCGTACTTCTATGTTTACGGCGCGCTGCTCTCGCGCTCAACGGTATTTGAGTTCAAAAACGTCAGCGCGGAGGAGACTGTTCCCGCGGTCGAGCGCGCGCTCGGTATCCTGAAAGAGCGCAGCGAGCTGCCGCTCTCCTGGGAAGAGGACGTGCCGCGCGTCATCGCGCAGCAGTGCGGCGGCGATGTGCGCAAGGCCGTGAGTGCTTGCGAGCTTCTCTACGAAGCGGCGGAGGCCGTTCATGGAGAATTGCGGCTGAAAAGCGAAGACGCTTCCGAGGTCGCGCAGCGCAGCGCCATGCGCTACGACAAGGGCGGCGATGCGATGTATGACTGCGCGAGCGCGCTGATGAAGTCGCTGCGCGGCAGCGACCCGGACGCGGCGCTCCATTACCTCGCAAGATTTCTGGAGGCGGGCGACCTTGTGACTCCGTGCCGCCGTCTTCTCTGCTCGGCGAGCGAGGACGTCGGCATGGCCTATCCGCAGGCCATCACCATCGTCAAATCCTGCGTCGATACCGCGATGCAGCTCGGTCTTCCCGAGGCGCAGCTGCCGCTTGCGCAGGCGGCGATCCTGCTCGCCACCGCGCCCAAGTCCAACAGCGTCATCGAGGGCATTTCCGGCGCGTGGGCGGACGTGAAGGCGGGCAAGAGCGGCAATTTCCCGCGCTGCCTCCAGAATGTCCACGCCGATTCGACCGGCTGCGCGCAGGGGCAGAACTACAAGTACCCGCACGCCTACCCAAACCATTGGGTGAAGCAGCAATATCTGCCCGACGAGCTCAAAAACGTGCAGTACTACCGCTACGGCGACAACAAGGTCGAGCGCGCCGCCGCGCAGTACTGGGAAGCGATCAAGGGGTGAGCACATGGACCTGAGGTTGAACGATATTGTCGAAATGAAGAAGCCGCATCCCTGCGGTGAAAAGCTCTGGCTCGTGACGCGCGTGGGCATGGACATCAAGCTCAAATGCACGCGCTGCGGACGCGAGGTGATGCTCCCGCGCGCCAAGGCGGAAAAGGGCATCAAGAAAATTGTAGAAAGGGAGGAACCCCATGAATAAGAAAACGCGCGCCGTTGCGATTCTGCTGGTTGCGGTGATGATCTTATCACTCGTTGCGTCGATGCTCATTCCGTATTTATAAAAACCAGCGCGGCAGCGATGAACATTGCTTCCAGCGCGAGCGCGGGAGGGGGAGCGGCGTGCGCGCCGCGGCACCAAAGGGGGTATTCTCTTTCCGAAGAGAATACCCCCTTTGAATCCCCCAGAGAAAGGCGAGGGGCCTTACCCCTCAACCCCGCACATTGGTAGCTTAATCTCGAATGACTGCACGCGCTGCGCAGTGAGGGTGCAGTGTACATGGCTTCGCCATGAATCCCTACTATCCGTTACCAATCGCAACCGCGCCTTACTATCGTGAGGCGCGAGTGACGGCAGTCGGGCGGCAGACTGCGTGCGGAATGCGGCATTGCTGGCGCTCGCCGCATTGTGGAGTGCCCGATAGACGGGAATTACTGCGCACTTCTACAAGATGGGCAGAGCGGCAGCGGGTAGTAGGAGCAGAGGCAAATCGTCTTGCAGTGCTAACGCGGCAACGCCGCGCTATGGGCAGTGCAATCGGCAAGCATTGCAGCTCTTCGAGCTGCTCGCTTGCAATGGCAAAACCTTTCTCTTGGGGGATCAAAAGGGGGCCATTCTCTTTTGTGAAAGAGAATGGCCCCCTTTGACACGCTCCCCTGCGCGGCGCAGGGAAACGATGCAGCGCCATGCACTGCAATTCTGCCCTTTGGGACAAAAGATAGCGTAGCGGCGCTTTTTCGCCCTTTTCTCAGGTGGGTCACAGCTATAATGAGAACCCATCAGGGGGAGGTGCGCGATGGTCATCTATGTGGAGAGCGTGCTGGCGTTCAATTTTCTGCTCGATTATCTGTTATTGTTCGGCGCAGCGCGGCTTGCCGGGCGGACGGTCGCGCGGCGACGGCTTTTATTCGGCGCGGCGGTCGGCGGAGCGTATGCGGCGGTGCAGCTTTTCCTGCCGCGCAGCGTACTTCTCCTGCTGCTCGCGCTCGCGGTGATGGGGGCGGCGGCCTTTTCCGGCAGCGGGCGGGCGGTCAAGCTGACGCTGCTCTTTTTCCTCGCCTCGTGCGGATTTGCCGGTGTTGTGGTGCTGCTGGGGCAGGGAACGGGGACGATGACGCGCCTTGTGCGCGGCGTTGTGGCGGCAGACCTTCCGTGGGGCATATTCTTGATCGCGGCGGGGCTTTCCTATCTGCTGCTCTCGGTCGTGTTCCGCTTCGGCGCTGCGCGCACGGGAAGGGAGGTCGCGGAGGCGGTCATCACTTACCGCGGAAAGACTGCGCGCGTGCGGCTGCTGCGCGACACGGGCAACACGCTTTCGGATCCCGCAACAGGGTTGGGCGTGCCGGTCGTCGACCGACACGCGCTGGGAGGCCTTGTGAGTGAGGAGGAGGCAGCCGCGCTGCCGCGCATTCCATATTGCAGCGTGGGGAGGGCAGACGGATCCTTACCGCTGCTGCGCTGTGAAGCAATGATACTTGACGGGAAAGGCTTGGGTGCACGATCGGTCGCGCTGACGGAGCGGCCGCCCGGCGACGGAAGTGCGTATGCGGGATTATGGTGTGAGGGCTGCGAAAAGGGGGAAAAGAATGTGGGAACGACTCAAAAAACTATGGGTTAGGCTGCGCTTCCGGCTCATCGACTGGGGGCTTCTTGCGCGGCGGGGAATTTTTTACATCGGCGGCAGCGATACGCTGCCGCCCCCGCTCGAGCGGGCGGAGGAAGCGGAACTCATCGCGCGCATGGACGCAGGCGACGAGAGCGTGCGAGGAACGCTCATCGAGCGAAACCTCCGCCTTGTTGCCTACATCGCGCGGCGCTTTGAAAATACGGGCATCAACATCGAAGACCTCATCTCCATCGGAACGATCGGGCTCATCAAGGCGGTGAACACCTACCGCAGCGACAAGAACATCAAGCTTGCAACCTATGCCTCGCGCTGCATCGAGAATGAAATTCTCATGCACCTGCGCAAGACCGCGCCGCAGAAGTCCGAGGTTAGCTTCGATGAACCGCTCAACACCGACTGGGACGGCAACGAGCTGCTGCTCTCTGACATTCTCGGTACCGACGAGGACATGGTGATGAAGCCCATTGAGGATGACGTGGATCGGCAGCTGCTGATGGACGCGGTCGGTCGGCTCAATGCAAGGGAAAAGGAGATCATTACGCTGCGCTTTGGCCTTGGCGGCGGGGAGGAAAAAACGCAGAAGGAGGTCGCCGACCGCATGGGCATTTCGCAGAGCTATATTTCGCGCCTCGAGAAACGCATCATCGCGCACCTCAAGAAGGAAATCCTCAAAATGAGTTGACAAGCGGCGCAAAAAACGGTATGATTCAGTGTGGAAATGCGAAGAAGAGGAGCAGTATCCGCATCCGAAAGCGAAGAGAGAGGGCGGCCGGTGTAAGCCCTTGTGCAGGATGTGGGGAAGTCGCCTTGGAGCTGCCGCGCTGAAGGAAAAGTAAGCCGGACGGGAACTCCCGTTACAGAGACATGAGTGTCCGCATAATGCGGGAATCCAGGTGGTACCACGGTCATTGATCGCCCTGAGCAGTCAAAGCTGCTCAGGGCGTTTTTGTTTTCTGGAGGGAACAATGGAACAGTATATCTTTGCGCCCACGGTCTGCGGGGCGGAACTGGAAGAAGAACTCGCCGCGGCGATCGAAAAGCGGATGGAGATATTTTCCCGCGCATCGCTCCCGGGAATGTGGAAAAAAACAGATGCGATGAATCGCTATGCGGCGCGGGGCGGCGGGCGGAAGGGAGTTTTACGTAAGATCCTTCCGTGGGTGCTGATCCTCGCGGGACTTTTTCTGCTGATTCCGGGATTGATGGAGCCAAAGGAGCTGCGCATGCCGCTTATCGCGGGTACCTTCTTTGTGTTATTGGGTGTTTCAAGCCTTCTGAGGCAGCGTCCGGCGCGAAGAAAAGGCTCGTTCCGTCAGGCGGCGGCCGGAATGCTGCAAAATACGAGCGGCCTTGAGGAAGCGAGCGTGCAGGTCGTTTTTGACGATGACGGCATGAAAGTTAACACGCAGGATAGCACGCGCGCCGTGCCGTATGACGAGATGGAAATGCTCATCGAAACGCCGCGGCTGTATCTTTTGACCTACGGCGGGAGGGCGACCCTTTTGCAGAAGAAGGATCTGACGGGCGATACGCAGGCGTTCGTCGGATTTCTGAGCGCTCATGCGCTCAATGTGTACCAAACGGAAAATAGATAAGATCATTATTAGAGTTTCAAGATAGGAGAAAACCAATGAAAGAATTACCCAAGATCTATGAGCCCCAGCAGGTCGAGGGCCGCATCTATCAGATGTGGATGGACCACGACTGCTTCAAGGCCGAGCCCGACCCGGACAAAAAGCCGTTTTCCATCGTCATGCCGCCGCCGAACGTCACCGGCCAGCTGCACATGGGCCATGCAATGGACTCGACGCTGCAGGACATCCTGACGCGCTTTAAGCGCATGCAGGGCTACTCCGCCCTGTGGCTTCCCGGCACCGACCACGCAAGTATCGCGACGGAACTCAAAATCGTCGACCAGATGAAGGCGGAAGGGCTCACGAAAAACGACGTCGGTCGCGACGGCTTCCTTGAAAGAGCCTGGGCATGGACGCATAAGTACGGCGGCAGAATCGTCGAACAGCAAAAACGCCTCGGCACGTCGTGCGACTGGTCGAAACAAGCGTTCACAATGGACGAAAATCTGTCGGCGGCAGTGCAGGAAGTTTTCATCCGCCTTTATGAAAAAGGTCTTATTTACCGCGGCGACAGGATTATCAACTGGTGCCCCGGTTGCCATACCGCGCTTTCCGACGCGGAAGTCGAATATACCGAAAAGGACAGTTTCCTCTGGCATATCCGTTACCCCGTGAAGGACAGCGACAAGTATGTCGTCATCGCGACGACTCGTCCCGAAACGCTCCTTGGCGATACGGCGGTTGCGGTCAACCCGAAGGACGAAAGATACAAGGATATTCTGGGCAAAACACTGATTTTGCCTATCGTCGGGCGTGAAATCCCCCTTATCGCCGACGACTATTGCGAGATAGGTTTCGGCACGGGCGCGGTGAAAATCACCCCCGCTCACGATCCCAACGACTTTGAAGTCGGGCTTCGTCATAACCTTGACGTCATCCGCGTGATGGACGACAGCGGCATTATGAACGAAAACGCCGGCAAATACCAGGGGCTAGATCGGAAGAGCGTCGTGTAGG
>OGKS01000209.1_pt1 | contig 32390 bp, 28 predicted proteins | sample 1572491 | NCBI WGS metagenome assembly OGKS01 (sample SAMEA2582153, study PRJEB24529) | metagenome | biome: Human gut stool | place: China | collected 2011
TTTTAATCTGTGCGATGTCCTTCAGGCGCACGATGTTGCCCTTGGGGTCGGAATAGACAATTTGCTCTGCCACATCGCGCTCGTTGTTGTAGGAGTCGGTGATGTGGATAGGCAGGTTGAGGTTGCCCAGCTCCAGGTTTCCGCTCATGGTGGTGAAGCCCTGTAGGGCGAGCTGGTTGAGTACCTTGTAGGAACCGATGCCGTATTTTGCCAACTTGTTCTGGTCCAGATAGATACTGATCTGTTCGTTCTCCAGTCCGTAGGTGCGGAGGTTGGAGATGGCATCGATGCGGCGCAGGCGGTCCTTCAGCCGGTCGATGTAGGTGTTCAGTTCCCGATAGGTTTTCTGCTTGCTTTCCATCGTGATGAGCAGGGCAGAGGTATCGGCGATGTCATCCACTGCCTGCAGGGCGAGAACGCCTGATGGGAGTGATGCCTTGAAGGCCTGCAGTCCGTGCTTGAACTTGCTCCAGAAGGCATCCCTGTCTTCTACATCATCGTTGAGTTCCAGGAATACGATTAGCATGCCGTCCTTGCTCTGGGTGTAGGTCTTCTTCTTGTTTACTTCCTTGTATCCGAAGATGAAATTCTCCAGCGGTTTTGCCACCCGTTCTTCCACCTCATCGGATGTGGCACCGGGATATACGGCAACGCAGGCACCCTGGCGGATGGTGAATTGCGGCATTTCCTGCTTAGGCATGATGCAGATGCCCAGAATGCCCACGAAAACGAGCATACCCATGAGGAGCATCACGATATTATGATTGCACATCGCCGATTCGATGAACGAACGCTTGATGATGCGATTGGGCTTTCTCGTAATGCGAGCCTTGATATGGTCGTGAAGGGCGGTGTCCTTCTGCGGAATCCTCGGCTTGCTTGTATCTTGATTTTTGTCTTGATTCATATCTTTTCCCTCCACTTTTTATCGGTTGTTACTCTTTCCGAAATCAACCATCATACCTTCTGATACCTTCTGCTGACCATTGATGATGACCTGGTCGCCAGTATGAAGTCCCGAGAGAATGATGATGCCATCTCCCTCGAAATCGCCTATGGTTACAGGTTGCTGGTGCGCCTTGCCGTTTACTACGGTCCAAACGAATCGGGAGTTATCTACATCCAGTTCAACGCTTTGCGGCGGAACGATGATATGAGCCGGTGCTGCTGCGCTGCCCTGAATCTGGGCATTGCAGACCATACCCGGGAGCAGACGACCCTGCGGATTGGTGATACCCACCTTGATGTCGTAGGTATGTGAGATAGGATTGGCATCGATGCCTTTTTCTGAGATGGTTCCATAGAAAACGGCTCCTGAAAGAGCGGCAACCGTCAGCTTCACCTTGTCGCCTACGTGGAGATGCGAGATTTCTGCTTCGGGTACGGAAACCTTGGCATTGACCTGAGCCACATTGGCGAGTTTCAGCACGGGCTGACCAGGAAGCACGTAGGTTCCCATATCCACATTCTTGGCAGCGATGACGCCAGAAAACGGAGCGGTGAGTGTAGAGTGGGAGAGTTGCTGACGGGCGATGCTTTCGGCTGCCTTCGCCTGTTCCAGTTTACTTTCTATCTCCACCCATTTCATATCCGAGATGGTTCCCGACTGATGGAGGGGCAGGAATCTCCTGTAGGCATCTTCTGCCTGCTTCAGGGTGGTGAGGGTAGCCCGGTGAGCCTCCTTCACGGTAGTAGGGTTGATGGTGGCAAGCAACTGGCCCTTGCTGACTCTGTCGCCCTCATCTACACGGATGGAAGTGATATTTCCGGCGATTTCGAAACTGAGTGTTGATCCCATCTTTTCCTCGATGGTACCCACATAGTCTTTCGTTCCCCCCAGGTTTGTATTTCCTACAGAGATTGTTTCCACCTTGATATTCTTCTTTTCCATCTTCCTGGCTTTTTCCGTACATCCTGTCAACAGCAGGCAGAATCCCGTAATCATCAGACTGCATCCCATGAATATCAGACAGCTGCTACTGCATTTCATGAGCCATCCTGTCATACCATCTTTCTTTTTCATATCTTCTTCTTTTTGTTATTTTTTTGCAAAGGTATGAAATAATGGCGAATGTAAGGGGAACAAAGTATTAAATATGTTTAAGAACTAACGTTTTTTTAGAAAAAAGATGTACCTTTGCATATTGGAATAAACCATATAATTAAAATTCAATATGAAGAAAATCTTATCTATTGCTTTTGCTGCCTTATTGGCAACATCTTCTTTTGCCCAGAAAAGCGAAACGCTGCTGGAGCGCAACCAATTAGCAAAAACTCCTCCTATGGGATGGATGACATGGAACCTCTTTAAAGGTGACATCAGTGAACAGCTGATCAAGGAAACTGCCGATGCTATGGTAGAACACGGTTTCCGCGATGCCGGTTACGAATACATCTTTATAGATGACTTGTGGCAGGGAGGTCGTGACCGCCATAATAACATCATTCCAGACCCTAAGAAATTCCCGAATGGCATCAAAGCACTTGCCGACTATGTTCACTCCAAGGGATTGAAGTTGGGTATCTATTCTGATGCCGCCCAGCTTACCTGCGGTGGATGGACAGCCAGTTATGGTTTCGAGGAGCAGGATGCCCGCACCTTTGCTTCATGGGGTATCGACTATCTGAAATATGACTACTGCAATGCTCCGGAGGACAGTGCCACAGCCCGTAAACGCTATCATGCGATGGCTCAGGCTTTGAGCAAATCGGGTAGAAACATCGTTCTCGGTATCTGTGAATGGGGACAGCGCAACGGCGAAGAATGGTGTGAGCAGGTAGGCGGTTCGCTCTGGAGAACCAGCTATGATGTAAGAGATATGTGGAAAGATATCGTGAAGCAAGGCGGTATGGGTATTCTCGATATCGTGAATATTACAGCACCGCTCGCCAAGGATGTTCGCCACGGACAGTGGCCTGATATGGATATGCTGGTTGTGGGACTGAATGGCAAGGGCGGACCATCCAGTGATCTGGGTGGAGTTGGCTGCAGCTATACTGAGTATCAGACTCAGATGAGTATGTGGTGTATGATGTCATCAGTATTGGCATTGAGCAACGACCTCAGAAAGCTTTCTGCTGAGGATAAGCGCATTCTCCTGAACAAGGAAATCATCGCCATTGATCAGGATCCGTTGGGCAAGGCTGCTGAGCGCAAGGTGAATCAGGCTGATCATCAGATTTATGTTCGTCCTTTGGCAAATGGTTCTCATGCCGTTGCTATTCTTAACTGTGGTGATAAAGATAAGTCTATTCAGGCAGATTTCAAGCAGTTGGGCTTAAACGGCAAGTATCTGGTAAGAGATGTATGGCAGCATCGCGACATTGCCAAGAAGGCAAACAGATGGAAAGGCACCGTGAAAGCTCACGAAACCAAGGTGTTTGTATTGAAATAAGCTATAAGTTGGGCTCTCTTTCTAAGTAAGAAGAGAGCCCCTACTTTTTTTCTTTTAAGGGACGTTATGTTAACAAATATTAGTTTACTTTTACGATGTTTCACGTGAAATGCTATGTAGAGATAGCATTATTTACGTGTGTGTCGGTTTTCCTTTTAAGGACAAGGGCAGGTTGGCGATTGGCGGGGGCAATCGCACTTCGTGAAAACCGACTTGCAATAACTGTTTGAGCCTACGGGAGGGCTGCGCACGCTCGCAAAAGCAACCCGCAAGGGTTTTTATGCGACCTAAGATATTTTATTATCTAGTAATCAAATCTCCGCTGCGCTACGATTCGACCACTAGAGAATAAAATATTTCAGGAACCACGAATAAAAATCAAAAGGAGAAGCTATGAAAGTTTTCGCATTGCCGTACCGGCGAAGCCATAACATGGCTTCCTATTTGGGCAAATGGGGGAAGTCTCCTGAACTGAAACTCTCTTTGTTTTGTTGTAGCCTAGCGGACTGAGTTAAAGACGAAAAAAAGGCAGCCATATAAATGACTGCCTAAACAATAAAACCTAAAATTATTAAAAAAATAATGATAAAGAAATAAAATATAAAAGTTTTCATACTTAAATAACGACAAAAGCTTCTATATATTACATCTAATACTTATTTTTACCATAATTTCCGTAAGTATACTGCTGATAACGGTTAGGATAATCGTTATTTTCACGGAACATATTACCGATACCGTAAGGGCTATAGCCTTGGTCGAAACCATTCTGACGCAAATAATTATCAATACGCTGTCTTTCGACACCAAGACGAAGTGATTTCTGTGTAATATTAAAAAGCTTAGAATCACGGAAATTTTGCTGTCCTTTAACATAGGCATCCGTATCAAGGTTGTAAGCCTGAGATGCACCGACTTTAGCGTTAGTATCAGCGTTTTTTGCACTGGCATTAGCACCAATAATAGCAGCAGCAGCGTTACGATAAAGGGAGTCGTATTGCGCCTGCGAAAGCTTGCCATACCATTTGTTAACTTTCTCTTGATAAGCAATCTGAGAAGCAGTATAAGCAATTTCTAAACGCATCTTCTGAAACTCAAGAGGCTGACCAATTCTAGCAAACATAGACTTTGAAGCCAATTCCCATGCTGAACCTTGAGCAAGCAAGTTATCTGCATAAGTCTTGGTATACATTTGTTGTTCAGTCTGCTTGAGGATATTCAACTGCATATCCTGAGAGGACTTTTTGAGATAGTTATCATACTTGAGACCTGTAGTCTCTTGCACCATTTTGGCAATCTGAGCAGCCTTTTCGGCAGCTGCATAGTTATTGTCTATCTCCTGACGTGTGACCTGCGAACGAACCAAGTTAGATTGCTGCATCTGAGCAAAAGCATTAACGGCATTAGGTATAGCGTCACGAGTAGCAGACGTATCTGCAGGGGCGGTTTGATCAGGAGTAGCACCCATATTGCCAGCTATATTACCATAGGCAAATGCAGGGTTAATGCCTGCCTGAAGAAGCAATTTACTAGCGTTAACGGGGTTTTTGTACTTATTGTACATATACTCGTTAAAGCTATTTTGCCGGTCGATAGCATCATAACTAGCCTTTTGCGCCTTATGCGAACCAAGCAAAGAAGCACCAGCACCGAGAATCGGAGAAACGGCACTAGCAATACCAGAAAGAGTTGAAAGAAAAGAACCCATATAATTGATATTTAAAGAGTTAAGCCCCCTACTACTGTAGGGGGCAAAAAGATATTAAATATTATCAGCTGAAGGAGTAGGAGCAGGCTCAGGAGCAGGCTCAGGAGCAGGCTCAGGAGCAGGCTCAGGAGCAGGCTCATCAATATCCATATTATCACAAATCTGATTTACATAACCTGCGAACTCCTTTAACTCGCTAGGAGTCTGTAAAGAACGCAATTTGCAAAGCTGCAACTTTACATCATCAGACAAAGACTCGTAACCTGACGAAGTCTTAATAAGCTGAAGAGAAGAGAGAAGCGACTGACGCTCAGACTCACTACAAGATGGGTCGAGAGCGCAAACAAGTGGCTCACAACGTTTACCTGTAGTCACATCAAGGGGACACAAAGCATCCATTTCATCTTGATTAATAACTTTCTCAGGGTGCACCTCATAAGAGGGAGACGGAGCAGCAGTATAACAATGCTGAAAATAACTACTATAATTCATAAGAAAACTAAATTAAAGGCTCACCGCTAACCGACATAGGCAAAACGGCTTGAACATTATTACTAACTTCACAGATAAATTGATCTTGGGTTTGAAAACCCTCATACTGATTGACAAAGATACTATTGTACAAAGCAGGATTGACATAAAAGAAATTCTTGGAAAGACCATCCTTACACCAAAAAGACGCCTTATCATCCTCAAAACCTGCAAGGCGTGGAGCGGTCCAAGAGGAAAGGGTAGGCTGACCACTAGCAGAACGAAAGATATTACCATTCAGCTGACCGTGTACCTCATCAATATGGGTTTTATACTCAGCATATCGAGGAATCCAACCGAGAACGGCAGGGGATTGAATACCACCATTGCCAGGTACTTTAGCAAGATAAAGAGACGTAGCATCAAGCGGTTGTTTGCCAAGATTGTCAAACTCAGGCTGAAAATACTCAGAAGAGGACAACTTTTTATTGAAGATATTAACACCGTAACTACTATAATCAACATCAGGCACGAAAGAACAAATACCCATCAGGATACCGTGTTCTTTGGTGTCAAACTCAAACGTATCTGAGCCTTGTGCAACACCATTTCCGTAGATACGACCAACGGGAGTTCCCTCAAAAGCATTATCCGTAGTCGTGAGAGTATCAGCGGTAGATGTAATAGGGTTAACCTGAATCACACTACTAGCTGAACCTACAAACTGACAACGCATCTGGGGAGCGTAAGCGTCAAAGCCATATCTAGCCTTAATCTGTGACTTATAATCACCGTCCGAAGCCTGAGCCATAAGGCGATAAAGCTTGTCAAGCGCAAAAGCACTACGAAGATTAGCAATAGAAAAAGACGTACCTTTTTCAGCGGTAAGACCATTCATTACACCTTGTTTACCACCGATATTTGAAGTAGTAGGAACAAAACTAGAATAACCAGTACTACTACTATAAGGGAGAGTAGGAGAAACGAAACTATTACTCAAAAAGTCAGCACCTTGAAACTGAGTATTAGCAATAGTAAACAAATCTTTTTTCCAAGGACGATAATTCAAAGCAAGATAATTATCCAAAAAATTCTGCAACGTAACAGCATTCCAAGAAGATGTAAGGTCAAGATTAAGACCGTCAATATTCCAAGACTTAATGCGGTTATCTTCCCAATTAGCAACACGATAAAAGTCGGCACAAATCTTCTGATAAGCCAACAAACGGAAAGGATTCATAGCAGCAGGTGCAAAATCCTTAGCTTCAGGAGTATAATAACAACCATAACCGAGCAAGTCAAGCAAACGCATTGCATTCTGTATCTTAGGATAACCAAGCAAATCTGTACCAAGACCACCAGCAGGGGTAGGGTTAGAAGCAGTTAATTTCGACTTGAAAGCATTATAAATCTTAGCCAAATCAAACTTTGGAGAATCGGGAGAAACCTTAGAATCATACAAAGAAGTAGGATACTTTGTACCCGTCACAAACTGAGGGAAATCACGCCACAAAAGGCGATAAGGCACAAAGAAAAACTCAATATGTTGTGTACACTGAATGAACGCAGCCGAGTTCATAGGCATTGTACGAGTGAACATACGGGCATTAATGCGGTAGTGCTCATCAGGGTTACACTCACGGACGAAACACGGCAACAACATACCAAGGCTGCTAGTAAACTTGTTACTATAGCCTACATCAAACGCATTACGAGATACGTTTGAAATCGAAAGCGGTTTTTGTAAAACTGACTTAACCATAATAAAATATATTAATTAATAAATAATACCCTTTTGTCGGGCATAAAACTCTTTATACTTTTTAGACTTGTTACGGTCAATACACTTCTGGGTAGTATTAACACGGAAATTCATATTAATAGTGTTATTATATAAGAAATCCAAAACGGCAGGAGACAACTCAAGACCATTATATATATCTGAGATACCGAGACCAAAATTATTTAACTGTCTATTAAGTTCAAACCTATTAACGGCAGGAGTAAGCACCCTAGGTAAAGAATAAACGAACTCAGGATAATAACTGAGAAGATAGATTTTAGCCTGAAAACGCTGAGTAAATAGATACTCATTGTATGTATTTCGAGAACCATCTAACAACTCCTGCTGCTCTGCATAAAACTTAGACAACTTGTATAACTCAAGATTACTATATAATCTATCAAGACACTCTATATATTGACGAGGAGTCAACCTAAGAGAAACATAACGACCTGTAAGATTACCTAAATTATCACGTTCAGGAACATCAAAGGAGCGAGAACACCAATACTTCAACATACGATGGAATCGGCTATTTTGATAGCGATAGTAATCGTTATAAGGGGTATCCTCATAATCCTGATTAAAATCATAACAAACCAAGTCTTGTTTCTTTTGGTCGAAAAAACCACGTCTGACAACTGGTCTTTTTACATACCTTTCTGCTTCATACTTAGCAAATATTGATAATTTATCATTAATATCCGAAACGCTATATGCTTCACACTTAGGGAAGTATCTAAGCAAATACGAGTAGGGTAGAGGGTACTCGGTAAAGGACTTCTCATCATCATCCCATTGAGGATAAAGGATAGTTCCATTAAAGAGCGCATCTGTAAGCACATCTGGGCTAACTTTGTAAGAACCAATAATAGGGTTTTTACTTGCCAAGACCTTTGGACGGAAGGGTTTAGCCTGAAGAACATCAGGCAGACTATATGTGCTACAAACGTAGCTCGCAACGTAGGAAGGAGCAGCTTTTGTGACGTGTTGTGAGTCGCATCTATCCGGACTACACATCTGCCAACTCTCGTATATAAGACCGTGCCAATAGTCTCTATCGGAAGATTTTGTGCTATTCTTGTAGGAGTCAAGAAAATCGTTCGCCAAACACTTGTCATTAAACCAGAGAATACCGTGGTAATGTGGACGTAAGGTAGTTGGTCCATATTCGCCATTAATGAAGATTCGGAAAAGTGGCTCTTCTTTAAGTCTACCATTAACGAATAAACTTGTATAATATTTTTTATTGCGCTGAACATATCTTTTGAGATTTATAAACAGACGTTTCTTAAAATTGATAATATCCTGCTTCCAAAGGACACCGAAACAATCGATATCAATGGGGCATTCATTAGACTCTATAGGGTGAACACCTTGTACCTCAGAATCGTGAATAATAACAGTACTTTCACCATCGACTACTTCACTGCGGTTACGAAGTATCCACCATTTACCAACACGCTCTAAATAGGGAATATGCTCATTATCATAAGTGAGAGTGAAAAAGATAGCATAAGGATGTTGTTCAGACTCCTTATAGCATCTTTGCGTAAGTTCGTCAGAACGCATCTTAAGACAGTAAGGGCACTTGTCACAATTATGCCATTCAAATTCACCTCTCGCAGCATTAAAAATGCGAAGTGGATGGTAGCAACGCATAGCAGGGGTAACTTTCTGCCTAAAACGCTTAACATATTCCTTAATACTATCTTTCATAATCACTACAACGATGTATAACCCAACTGAGCAGCCAGCGCAGTAATAGCGTAAAGAACTGCCTTAATAATAACTTTAATAACTTCTTCTTTCTTAAACATAACTTATTTATTTTTAATAATAATAGTAATCGGTTCTCTACTAATGGCTTCCAAACAACGATCGAAAAGCTTATCCAAGGTAGAACGAGAATTAGAAAGAACACTAATATTTTCACGCTGACCTACTAAGATACAACCTGATGTATCATTAGAAGTATTACCTGAATGAATAAGAATACCAGAGCGACCACGAACACCGCAGAGAGTAAGCATATACTTACCAAACTTTGGAGAATAATGGAAGTCAATAGAATAAATACCAGGAGGAACACAACAACCTTTGCCGTATGTAACCTTTTTACCTATAGAAACAGTAGGCTCAAGAGTATTACAGAACGGACGTGAATCAACAGATAAAACTCCAGCCGTAGAACCTGAAGAAAATGAATCTCTAACTAACATCAATTTCATATAACTTTACACTTTAATTAAACAAACAAATAACTCAGAAACATAAGTAACTGAAAACGAGTGCAAAGATAATGAAATACTACTCTACTTCATACATAAGGGACATTATGATAAATAGTGGTTATGAAAAGCATCGTTTAGGGAAATTCCTCTATCGGTTTAGGGAAAATCCTTACTATACCTCCATAAATCGCCTTATCTTTGCAGCAGAAATCAGAAAGATGACGGAATTGACGATGATTCTGGAATCTGATGGTTTCCTGGAAAATGGAAGTTTAACATATAAAATAAGATAAGATTATGAAGAAGTTTATCATAGCACTAGTAGCAATGTTCATGATGACATTCACTTCTGCATCAGCAATGAGTTATGAACAGGCTCGCCAGCAGGCTCTGTTTCTGACAGACAAGATGGCTTACGAGCTGAATCTGACAGATGATCAGTATGAGGCAGCCTATGAGGTGAACCTCGACTATCTGATGGGCGTAGATACTTACGAAGATCTCTACGGCATCTATTGGCGTCAGCGTAATCTCGACTTGAGCTACATCCTTCTGGATTGGCAGTATCGCTCATTCTGTGCCGCAAGCTATTTCTACCGTCCTCTTTACTGGGATGGAGGTTACTTCCACTTCGGCATCTATGCACGCTACCCACGCAGAGATTACTTCTTCTTCGGAAGACCTCATTTCTATGCTGTATATCGTGGTGGACACAGCTGGAGAATGAATGGTGGCAGAAGCTGGTATCACGGACGTGAGTTCGGCGGTCCGCGCCCTATCGGTGTTCGTGGTCAGGAACCTAGATTCGGTATGCGCGATGGATTCAACCGTGGCGATTACGGTCGTGGCAAGACGTTCGGCAATCTCAATCGTCAGAGCAGTACAAGAACTACGGTTACACGTGATCATTCTTTCGGCAACAGTCGCCAAAATAATGCTACCTTTGGAAGTGGTGTCCGTGGCGGTGGTTCTTTCGGAGGCAATAACCGAAGCGGATTCGGCAGTGGTTCTACCAACAACAGCCGTTCGTTTAACAATGGTTTTACTCCACGTTCCAGCACTCCAAGCAGGGGATCTTTCGGTGGAAACCGTGGCGGCAATTCGTTGAATAACAGCCGTTCATTCAACAATGGAAGCCGTTCCTTTGGCGGAGGCAGCAATGGTGCCCGCAGTTCCTTTGGAGGTGGTTCTTCCCGTAGCAAGAGCCATAATGGCGGCGGTTCATTCGGTGGCAGAAGATAGTTAGACCAATTTATCAAACCAAATATATACCAAAAGAAGGGACATTCCAAGTGATTGGGATGCCCCTTTTTTTTTAGTATGATGAATTGATGTACTATCAAAGATCATCAAAAAAGATAATCTACAGAACTATATAATTGAATGACAAGTATATAGATGATAAAGAGAGGAGCAGACAGACGAACTCCATCCGCCATTGCCTCTCCCATTGCCTCAATACTGTTCAGTCTTTGGCTGACTACGCCGAAAGACTGTGCCATGACAATGACCATAAAACAGATATAGGGCAAGATGCTTCTGGAAAAACTGCTGGAGGCATATCCTCCCATTACATTGAGCAGGATGGCATGAGGAATGAGCGTGAGCAACAGCATCACACCGATAAACAGGACGAATTCCAGGCAAACCAACCGCAAGGCATTGCGCTGTCGGTAAACCTTATGATCGTAGTTTAACAAGCCACTAGCCCGTAGTGTTCCCCAGGCAATGCTGATCAGCAATAGCCATACCAGCCAAGGTGACTGCAGGTTGGCTGTGAAAGTGCCGAAGAACCATCGGATACCTTCCGGGCTGAGCAATGACCGGGGAAAGACATCGGGCATTGCGGCAGTGATGAGCCATGAAGCCAGCATCAGTACGATCTGTGCCAGTATCAGCAGGAACATGGCATAGCCACATATCCTGCTGAATGTATGACTATTCTTCATCAGCCTGCAAATTATCAATATCGATGATGCGCAACTCGCAGGCGCGTACCACGAGTCGGGTCGCATTCACGCTCATTCCGTTATTACCATCAGGGAAGAGCTTCTGTACGAGTTCATTCTGCCGTTTTTCCAGACTCTTCACTCCGAATGGCATTCCTCGCAGGTTCGTGATCTGCTCTTTGGTATAACCCAGGGCGAGATGGCGGAGGAATCGTTCGTCGTACTCATCAATCTCGTAATTGATCATCGCCTCCTGATGCATCAGCTGGCTTCCTACGCTCTGCTTGAATCGATCAACAATCTTCTGGAGAATCGGCTGGTTGAAAACCAGTTTCTTTCCACTCATGCAGGATGCCACATCACCACGGGTCAGCAATTCTCCGCTCTTGAGGATGATGCCTTCACAGCCTGCATCGAGCACATCCACCCATAACTTTTCGTTGAGAATCTCGCCGGTAAAGATCAGGACCTTCACATCAGGATACTGTTCCTTTGTACTACGGCAAATTTCTACTCCAACAGTGGTGGAGCCACCCAAGCCAAGATCAAGCAGTACAAGGTCTGGCTTTTGCTGTTTGATGAGTTTCCAATAAGCGATTTCACTATCCGCAGTGCCGATGATTTCAGCTTCGGGTATGTCGTTCTTGAAGATTCCTTCTGTGCCTTTCAATTCCAGAGGCACATCTTCTACTATAATAACCTTAAATTTATTCATATCTTTGTCTTTATTATTTTTTCAGGTAAAATGATTTCTATCATGAGTTTGCCATCAGATGACGGCTTGGCAAGAATGCCGCAGCCACGCAGGTTGGTTGCCTCCCCTATTTCTCTCACAATCTGGCGGGCCACCAGATACTTCATATCGCTGGTGAGCGGTGTGAAGAGATGTGGATGCCGGGTTGCGTCAAATGGAATATCGTGAAGGATATACTGGCAGGTGACATAGGCGGATGATGCGGCTGCTTCCTGATAAGTGAAGTTCTTCACTCCGCCAGTGATCAGTTTCCTGAGATATGCCAGCAAGTCAGCGTCGCATTTCACGGTTCCTTCCACCTGCTCCATTGCCTGTGCGCTGAGCATCGTGTATATTGCCTTGTAGTAATCCACCAACTCCTGCAGGGAAGTAACATCCTCCGGTGTACTGTCGATAAGCTGTCTGATTCGCGATGGGTAATACATCGTTTCGTGCTTGAGCGTAGAGAGACAGTTATCGAGTACGGAATTGGCAATGTGCAACTTTCCGTTTTCATACTCGGCACGATGCAGCTCATCTTCTGCCATTTCTATATTCGTAGCCTCATTCTGCTGCATATTAATACTTTGCTTCAGTGCCTGCGAGATACGTTCCACCACCTCATTGAGCTGAGGGAAAAGCTGAGCGTTACGTATATTATTGCTGCCGGATGGAGTCCAGATTCCGGTAATCTGTTTCAGCTTATCCGTGTTGGAATCACCACTGAGCAACACCTTGTTAATGCCATTGATCTTTTCTACGGCATAGCGATAACGGAGGATGTGGCGATAGTATAGCAGATAATATGCCAGTGGCAATTGTAACAGCAGGATAATCAGCAAGACGATGGCTACAGCCTTCGAGTTTTCTGAAGTCTGCATGGTTCTTACGTAGTTATCGAGCGAATTATCCGCACTCCGTTCACGGAAGAGCTGTGTATATACCTTGTTGTTACTATCGTATAGTTCCCATTTGTGAAGCGCCAGCGCAGCCACGGCACTCTCATTGCGGATATCGAGTATGACCTCGTAGTCGGTTGGCAAACTGTCGTGCAGCCAATGGATTTCGGCAGCGGTTCCTTTCATGGGATGTGCCACCATCAGATATTTCCCATCAGGATTCAATGTCAGATAGTATCGGTTGAGATAGCTGCGAGCCGAATCTGCCATAGCCAGGGTCCGCTCGTAGGTACCATTGATATTACTGAAATAGGCACTGTCGGCATAGGATGCTGCTTTTTGCAGCAATCGCGATGTCTGCTTATTGCCCCAGTGCCTGTCAGTTCTGTGCTTGTCAGTTCTGTGCATAGAGGCATTATTCCGGGTGCTTCCCTGTACGGCAGATGGGATATTACAACCTATCAGCATCAAGGCAAGTATCAGTATCATTTGCATTTTCCGAATACCGCAAGGCAGTCGGAAAGTGAACTTACTACCCTTTCCCGGCTCACTCTCTGCCTGAATATTACAAGGAGAGAAGAGCGAACTGATTTTCTTGTACTTATCGATGATGCCCTTACAATTGAGCAAACCGAATCCATGTCCGCCGGTATAGGTACGGTCGAAGATATGTTCCAATGTTTCTTCATCCATACCTTTTCCCGTATCTTTTACTGATATTTCCACAAATGCCTGATGGCTCTTGGCGCTTACCACGACCTCACCTCCTGCAGGTGTAAACTTCCTGGCGTTGTCGGCGATGGTGTTAATCATGAATAGTGTCAGCGTACGGTCTGCCTTTACCGTGGCATCTGTAGGCTGTACGGTCAGTTTGACCCCACGCATTTGAAAACTCATTTTTCCTTTGGCTACAATATCGAAAAGTGGCTGGAGCGGGAAACTCTCTATGCGGAGATTGATGGCTCCCTGACGCATCTGTATCCAATCGGTGAGAATGGAATTATATTGATTGATTTTATCAGTCAACTCTGAGATATAGGTATATCGCTCCTGTCTTACTTCTTCCGTATCATTGCCCATCATCAGTCTATCTACCTCATGGATCATACGGTCGATAAATGGGGTGATGCTATTGACCAAAGAAAGCTTGGCACGCTGTTCCAGGTTGCGGCGTCTGTTGTCTGATATATGAAGCTGAACCATATTCTTGACTTCTTCCAATTCTTCATGCTTTTCTGATAACGCATTGATATGCTGCGTATTCTGTTCTTCCCATTCATGTAAAGGTATCAGCAGGGATTCTACAGAACTTTCCTTGGTATTGCGGCGCTTCATTCTGTCGAATACATAGAGCAAGACCACAACCAAGACTATCATAAAGATTACCGCAGCAATCATCGTGTTCAGCTGGACGGCATTGTTGTCCAACTGAGTGGCACGCGCTTCCAACTGCCTATCCTGTCGGCTCTGCTCCTGCAAGTCGAGGTAAATATTGCGGTTGTAATCGCTTTCCGGCTTATCATCGATGGCAGAATAAACCAGGCTGAGTCTTTCTCGGATAGATGCCACCAGGTCGGGCGCCTGCTGGATGGCTCTGTTCTGGTTGAGTGCCCTATTCAGGCAATCACCTGCCGATTTATAATCCTTGATCTGCCAGTAGCATTCTGCCAGTGTGCGGTATGCTCCTGCCGTCTGGTAAACGTCTCCATATTCAGAAAAGATATTGAGTGCACGTTGCGCAAAGTTACCTGCCAGAAGTTCCAAAGGCATCTGTTCAACATTGAGATACTGGAAAGCCGGCAGATTGTTCTTTACCAGGAAATCGCGCTGTTCCGGATCCTGAATATGTTCGCTGATAGATTGCAGTGCGTTTGCCTGCCAGTATGGATAAGGATTGCTGCCACTTGCCAAAAAGTAGAGGCGAATGAGCATATCAAATTCCGCCTGACAGATTTCCTGTGGGGTGCCATGAGTGATGGCACCACCAGCTCCCATATTATAAAGATAGTTGAGATACTGTGCCGTATCCTGTTCCACTTCATCCGGGTCAAGATCTGCCAGCGCATTGAGCATCGGCTTGTCTAGCTGTACATAATAAAAATAGGTGGCAGCAACGATATCAAACTCACTCTTCGCATAAATGGCGCGATGACGCTCCCGAAGAGGAAGGTTATCTATTTCCTCACCGATTCTGCGCAGTTTACGGATGGCTTTTTCTCTAAAGCTGTAGAAATCCTTGTTGCGGGCCTCACGCTGGCAGAGTCGCATATTTTGAACGTCGGCAATAAGGAGTTCTATCTGGTTGTCACTGCGTTCGTTTACCTTGTCAAGCCATCGCTTGGCAGTATGGTAATCCATCTTGGCAATAGCCACAAAAGCCAGGTTGTTGCAAGCCTCCGCGTATCCGGCAGGATAGTCTTCAGAAAGAGCCAAAGCCTTCTCTGCCAATACTTTAGTAGAATCAAGGTTACGATAGTGAAGCGCATAAGAAAGATAATTCAGCTCATCTACTTCGCCCTTATGCGATGGCGAACAAGCTGAAAAAACAAACATCGCCACCATCATACAGATGATGGCGATGTCATAAATATGATGAAATCTTTTATGCATCCTGATTATGCACGTGCCTTAGCAATGTAGTCCAAAGCTTCCTGGCACTTGGCTGTGATGGCAGCCCAATCTGCTGCAGCAACAGTCTCCTTAGGGAAGAGCTTAGAACCCATACCTACACAGAAAACACCCGCCTTGATCCAAGGAGTAAGGTTCTCCTCTGTTGGCTCTACTGCACCTGTTACCATGATGTTGCTCCAACGCAATGGTGCCATTACATTCTTAACGAATGAAGGACCACCTACATTACCTGCAGGGAATACCTTGGTTACATCGCAACCTGCTGCCTGAGCATTGTTGATCTCTGTTACAGAACCACAACCTGGTGAATAAGGCACCAAACGACGGTTACATACTGGAGCAATGTCAGGGTTGAAGTTAGGACCAACGATGAAGTTTGCACCCAACTGGAGATACAAGGAAGCTGTACCAGCATCAACCACAGTACCAGCACCCAAGATCATTTCAGGGCACTCCTTATCAGCCCATTTTACCAACTCACCGAAAATTTCGTGAGCGAAATCGCCACGGTTGGTGAATTCAAATACGCGAACGCCACCCTCGTAGCATGCCTTGATCACGTTCTTGCAGATTTCGATATCTTTATTGAAGAATACAGGAACCATACCAGTCTCTTTCATAGCTGCCATGACCTGCATTTTGCTAAACTTTGCCATCTTCTTGTTTTAATGTTTAATGTTAAGTGTTATCGCTGTACACGACCATTAGCATTACCGCCAGCAAGGCTCTCAACCTCGTCAACAGAAACCAAGTTGAAGTCACCAGGAATCGTATGCTTCAAAGCAGAAGCAGCAACAGCGAACTCAAGAGCCTCGCCCTGAGTCTCCTTAGTCAGGAGACCATGGATCAAACCACCAGAGAAAGAGTCACCACCACCCACGCGGTCGATGATAGGGTTGATGTCGTAGTGCTTGCTCTGATAGAACTCCTTACCATCATAGATAAGAGCCTTCCAGCCATTATGAGAAGCAGAAAAAGACTCACGGAGCGTAGAAACGACATACTTGAAGCCGAACTCTTCCATCATACTCTTGAAGATGCCATAGTAACCCTCAGCATCAGTCTTGCCGCCTTCTACGTCTGCATCTGGCTTGAAGCCCAGGCAAAGCTGAGCATCTTCCTCGTTACCGATGCAAACATCTACATACTGCATCAATGGGCGCATCACAGAGATAGCCTTCTCTGAAGTCCAGAGCTTCTTGCGGAAGTTGAGGTCAACAGATACTGTTACGCCATGACGCTTAGCTGCCTCACAAGCCAACTTGGTCAATTCTGCAGCCTTGTCGCTGATAGCAGGAGTAATTCCGCTCCAGTGGAACCACTGAGCACCCTCCATGATCTTATCAAAGTCGAAATCAGAAGGATCAGCCTCTGCGATAGCGCTGTGAGCACGGTCGTAGATAACCTTAGATGGGCGCATAGAAGCACCTGTCTCTGCATAGTAGAGACCTACTCTATCACCACCGCGGGCGATAAACTCAGTATTGACGCCATAACGACGAAGACCATTTACTGCAATCTGGCCAATCTCGTGCTTTGGCAACTTTGATACGAAATATGCATCGTGACCATAGTTAGCAAGGCTAACAGCAACGTTAGCCTCACCACCACCAGGGATGATGCGAAGTGACTCACTCTGGATGAAACGATCGTTGCCTTCTGGTGACAAACGAAGCATAATCTCGCCTAATGTTACAATCTTTGCCATTGTTTGATAGTTTTAATTTCTTTGTTTTTATTGTTTGTTTACTAATAGACAATTTTAATGTAGTTGTCCGTAACCGCTGGCAAAAATAGCTATAATTTCTCGAATACCAAAATTTAATCGCAGTTTTTTTCATTTATCGCCCTATTTTTTCGTATTTTTCTCACTTTTTTCCTTTTTTTCTCCTTTTTTTTAGATTTTTGTGCAAAAAAAGAGCTGTGCATTCGCACAATTCAAAAAAATGTTGTATATTTGCGCCCGAATGCTGACGGTGTGACCGCACACAAACCAGCAGTTCAACAAAACATAGTAAAAAGCACAGTTTGTGCGCACAGTTATTATATAATAATGTACGTGCGATGTGCTCAAAACCATAAACTTAAAAACAATGGCCGAAAGAATCAGAATCAAGGATATCGCCGAAAGAGCAGGCGTATCTGTAGGAACAGTGGACCGTGTGCTCCACGACCGCCCGAACGTGTCGAAGCCGGCTCGTGAGAAGGTGGAACAAGCGCTCAAGGAAATGAATTATCAACCTAATATGTATGCCAGTGCATTGGCATACAACAAGGCTTATACTTTTTATCTTCTGATACCGAAGCATGAGTCGGAAGCCTATTGGGAAGAGATAGAAGAAGGTGCAAGGAAGTGCGAAGACCAGCGCCGGGATTTCCATATTGATTTAGAGATTCGATTCTATGAGCGTTCCAATGAGGATTCTTTCAAGGCTGTTTCAGAAGAGATTCTTGATGCCAAACCGGAGGGAGTTATCATAGTACCATCATCTTTGGAAGTGACACGTGGTTTTACAGACCAGTTGCATCAAAAGGGTATTCCATTTATCCTTCTCGATTCTTATATGCCAGACTTGCGCCCTCTCTCCTTCTATGGACAGGATTCGTTCTGCTCTGGCTATTTTGCAGCCAAGATGCTGATGATGCTTGCGGGCAATGAGAAAGAGGTGATGCTGATGAGACAGACCCAGGATGGCCATGTGGTCAGCAAGCAGCAGGATAACCGTGAGGTGGGATTCCGTCATTATATGCACGATCATTTCCCACAGATTGTCATCAATGTGCTTGATCTTCCGCTCAATGGAACCCGCAACGAGTACCAGAAGATGATGGCTCAGTACTTTGATGAGCATCCTGCTACCCATCATTGTATAACAATGACATCGAAGGCACATCTCGTGGGAGATTATCTGCTGAAGTCCAATCGCCGTGACGTACAGATCATGGGTTATGATATGGTGGGCAAGAATGCGAAATGTCTGCGCGAAGGCAGTATCTCGTTCCTCATCGCACAGCATGCCTATATGCAGGGCTACTATTGCGTGGATACCCTCTTCCGTGCCATCGTTCTCAAGAAGAAGGTGAATCCGGTGAATTACATGCCTATTGAGCTGCTGATGAAGGAGAATATCGATTTCTACCGCAGAACGCAGATCTAAGCTCGCAACGAGTACAACGGCTATCGTGAGATTTCCATTTTCAAGAATGGAGTAACATTGTAATAACTTAAAAAGAAACATGAGTAATAAGAAAGGATTGTTGGCGTTGTCGCCATTGTTTTTGTTGATTGTCCTCATCGTGGCATTCACCGTCTATTCGGTAGATGCCAGTCATAAGGATACCAATTTGTCGCTCACCGTGGCATTTATGATCTCCAGTATCTATGCCATAGCGATTTCTGGTGGTATGCCCATCAAGAGTCGTGTAGATACCTATAGCAAGGGTGCCGGCGCCAACAATCTGATGCTCATGCTGTGGATATATGTATTGGCAGGTTCCTTCGCAGCTTCGGCTAAGGCGATGGGAGCTGTCGATGCAACAGTCAATCTTGCACTCAGCATTCTTCCCGCCAGCATGATTCTGCCGGGACTGTTTCTGGCAGCCTGCTTTATCTCCGTATCCATCGGAACTAGTGTAGGTACTGTTGTGGCACTTGTTCCGATAGCTGCGGGACTCGCCCACTCCATGGACGTTAATACAGGTATGATGACAGCTATCATCGTTGGTGGAGCTTATTTTGGAGATAATCTCTCCTTTATCTCTGATACCACGGTAGTTGCTACCCAGACTCAGAATTGCAAGATGAGCGATAAGTTCCGTGTCAATTCTCTTATCGTAGTACCTGCCGCTGTTATTGTACTGGCTATCTATGCCGTGATGGGTATCGGTCTGCAGGCACCTACTGATATTCCGGAGGTTGAATATGTCAAGGTGCTCCCTTATCTGGTAGTACTTGTCACAGCTGTGGCGGGTATGAATGTGATGGCGGTTCTTACGATGGGAACATTGCTCTGTGGTGTGATAGGTATAAGCTGTCAGCTTCTGGGTGCTACCGGGGGGTACGATCTCTTCGGCTGGTTCTCAGCCATGGGTAACGGAATCATCGGTATGGGCGAACTGGTCATCATCGCTATGATGGCGGGTGGCATGCTCGAAATCATCCGTGAGAATGGCGGTATCAATTATATCATCGACAAGATTACGGCACACGTCAGCAGCAAGCGAGGAGCCGAACTGTCTATTGCAGCACTGGTTTCCATGGTCAACGTATGTACAGCCAACAATACGGTTGCCATCCTTACCGTAGGCAATATAGCCAAGAAAATTGGTGATAAGTTTGGAGTAGATAACCGCAAGGCAGCCAGTATCCTCGATACTTTCTCCTGTACGGTTCAGGGCTTGATACCTTACGGAGTACAGATGCTTCTGGCAGCAGGTCTTGCCAATCTGAGTCCGATGGATATCCTTCCATACCTCTATTATCCTCTGGCTATCGGTTTAGCTGCACTGTTTTCAATACTATTTCGTTACCCGAAGCGATATAGCTAGGAAGGAAGTAGCTTATTGCCAATTGTTTAACTTTTAAATGAATACACGATGGATTTTTTACAGAGAAACCTTTTTGTCAAGCTGCGTTCCGATCACTTTCATACGAAGGAGGAGATGGAACCGATGACTACCTTCAAACAGAAGAAGATAGCCCAGATGATGAAGAACCTCAGCGATGTGCCTGCGGGTGAAGTACGCATGAACAATGGTTTCCTGAACCGACGTTTAGCCAGCATACAGGAAAACGAGCGTCATGCCATCGACACCTCTATTGAGACCATTCATTTACTTCGCATCATCGTATCCAATATCAATGGAATATTAGCCAATGGCGTTAATCTTGGTGGCATCATTGAGATGGGAAACTACCTGCGCACCAAGGGCGACAAAGTAGATTTCGTAAAACTGGAAAAATGGCTGCGCAAGCTCCGCATCCAGCGTATGGCGCAGTTGCAGGGCAGTGTACTTATCCTTTTCTTCGAATTTGAACAGGATGAGATACCTTTCGTGCGCCGTGTAGAACGTGGTGCCTACAAGCTGACCCTCCGTTCGCTTTATTATAATAGTCTCGATCAGCAGGAAATTTTATTCGAGCAGACCCAGGCTGGATTCGTTCGCACCACCGGTGGCACGATGCGCAAAAACCTGCGCCGCAGTATGCGGTATCTGGAATATGCGCCCATAGAAACTATCAGCAATTTCTGCAATAACTTCTACCGCTCGCTCTCAGAAATCGAAGAATAATATAAAATATATAAAAAATAAGCATACTCTGTGACGAATTTCAAGCGATTTTCGTACCTTTGCATCTATGAAACGATTTTGTATAACGATAATATCATCAATTATAGCATTATGCGCAAGTGCGCAGGTGCAATGCGAGGATACCTGCAGTCATGTGCATGGCATAGACCTCAGCCACTATCAGGGCAATGTATTCTGGGAAACGGTGGGCGATAACTCCAAGATGGCGTATGTCTATCTGAAGGCTACCGAAGGTGGAACCAATGTAGATAGCAAATATAAGCAGAATATAGATCTGGCGCATAGATATGGACTCAAGGTGGGTTCATACCACTTTTACCGTGCCCGTATTCCGCAGAAGACCCAGTTGGAGAATTTCATGGCTCAATGCCGTCCGGGCGACCAGGATCTCTTGCCTATGATTGACGTAGAGACCAAGAGTGGTTTGGAGACAGAGGAGTTTTGTGACTCTCTCTTTAAGTTCCTGCATCTCGTAGAAAAGGCATACAGGCAGAAGCCGCTCATCTATACGGGTGCCAACTTCTATGACCATTATCTCTTGGGAAAGCTCGACAGTTACAAACTGATGATAGCACAATATACCAAGCGAGAACCTGTGCTCAAGGATGGAAGAGACTTTGAAATGTGGCAATATACCGGTAAGGGAAAGCTGAACGGTATCAATGGCTACGTGGATAAGAGCAGATTCATGGGCAGGCATCGATTGAGAGAGATTAGATTCAGACACAGATAAGGCTTTGTAACTTTGAACTTGGAGCTTTGAACTTTATGATTAGTTTCAAGGTAAAGAGTGAATAGGGTCTGAAAGCATAGAATTATGAATCATTTTTAGTAAAATATAAACTTTAAATAAAACTATGGCAATTATTAAATGTCCAGAATGTGGCCGCCAGATCAGTGATAAGGCTCCAACCTGTCCTAGTTGTGGCGTTGAGATAGCTGGAAAAATCACTAAATGCCCTCATTGCGGTGAGGTATATTTCAGCAGTCAGGAGATGTGCCCAAACTGCCATGAGATAGCAGTGGGTGTTACGCATCCTGTTGCATCATCTGCAGCAGTAAAAGATCAAACGCCGGTTGCATCTCCGTCTCCGGTATCTTCTCCAGCTTCAGAGATTCCTTCGACTTCTCAAGTAGTATCTTCTACTTCTCAGACAGCCCCTCCAACCCCTCCTGTCCCACCAGTACCTCCTGTACGTCGTCCTGGTGTTACTGCGAGCGGAAATGATGGCGGAGAGGGCAATACTCCTCAGGAACCACAGAAGAAAAAGAACACCCGCTCTATCTTCATCATCTCATTCATCTTTGCTGTCTTGGCGTGTGGCATTATGTATTACTTCTACGACAGTGCCAATCGCAACAAGGAGATGGAAGCTTATGAGTATGCGATGCAAAGCAGCGATCCGATGGTACTGCAGAGTTATCTCGATACCTACAAGGATGCAGATGAAGCACATCGCGATTCCATTATGGCTCATCTAGACCTGTTGAAGCAGAACGACCAGGATTGGACCAATGCGGTAGTGAGCGGATCGAAAGAAGCTTTGGAGGATTATCTCCAGAAGTATCCTAACAGTTTGCACAAACAGGAAGCTTTGCTTAAAATAGATTCCCTCGACTGGAATGTGGCTAAGGCTGCAGATACAGCTGATGCCTACCAGGCATACCTGAATGCTCATACAGATGGTGCTCATATCGAAGAGGCTGAAAATGCCCTGAAGAAGGTGAAGAGCCGTGATCTCCAGCCAGAAGAAAAGCAGATGGTAAGCGGATTGTTCCGTCAGTTCTTCCAGAGCATCAATTCCCGTAATGCGGATGGATTGACAGCTACCTGCGAGGATATTCTCTCTTCCCTGCTTGGCAAGAACTCGGCTACCAAGGCTGATGTCGTTACCTTTATGGACAAGCTCTATAAAGATAATGTAGCCAATATGAACTGGCACATCAACAACGACTACCAGATCAAGAAGCGCGAGGTTGGCGATGAGGAATATGAGTATCAGGTACAGTTCTCTGCCCGTCAGGACGTAGATTTGACAGATGGCACCAAGAAGGAACAACTCTTTAAGATTTCTGCAGTTGTTTCACCTGATGGCAAGGTTTCTGCCTTCAATATGAACAAGGTTTCTGATTAAAAAGAAAGCTCCGATGGTTTGTTGATTCCATCGGAGCTTTCTTTTTTCCTTTTACTTTGCTTCCTTCATCTGCCGGAGCAATTCCTTCTGTTTTTCATTCAAACCAGTAGGCAACTTCACGTTATAGGTAATCATCAGATCACCGAAGGTTCCATCACCTCTGTCATACCCCTTGCCGCGAACACGTACCTTGGTACCGTTCTGGGTTTCCGGTTTGATTTTCAGTTTAATCTTTGAACCATTGCTCAATGTGATGATACCCTCACCACCGAGCAGTGCGGTGTACATGTCGATATTCACATTCATGTTCATCTCGCCCGTATTCGTTCTGGCGCTATGACCACCGCAGCCGCCGTTACATCCGCCTGTACCATATTCAGCACCGGCACCGAAACCAGCACCTGCTCCGCCGAATCCGCCAAAGCCACCGAAACCGGCACCTTGTGAACCGCGGGCACGACCTCCGCCGAAGAGATTTTCGAAGAAGCTGGAGAAACCTCCTCCTCCACCGAAGCCACTGAAGTCGAAGCCTTCGAATGGATTTCCACCTGCGGCACCTCCGCCGGCAGCTCCATCATAGCCTCCACCACCGAAGCCTCCTACATTCTTCCACTGTTCACCGTACTGGTCGTACTTAGCACGCTTGTCCGGATCGGAAATCACCTCATACGCCTCGTTCAGCGCCTGGAACTTAGCCTTTGCCTTTGGGTCGTTAGGGTGCAAATCCGGATGAAACTGTTTGGCACGCTTGCGATATGCAGCGCGCACATCCTTCTGCGGGATGTTCTTATCTACACCGAGAATCTTGTAATAATCTACAAATGCCATAGTATAATACCTCCTATTTTTATGATTTTTATAAGAATCCAACAAAAAGTATGCCGTAATTGCCAACTTTTTTGTAATTTTGCAGTTGAAACAAATAAATTCGAGAAAAAGTATGAAACAGTTATTCGCAGCGCTCTTGTTGGCGCTCACTTTTAATTCGCAGGCAATGGCTCAGTCGCGCACCGTCAAACTCAGAGTGATTCAGACGAGTGATGTCCATGGTTCTTTCTTCCCATACGATTTCATCAATCGCAAACCGAAGGCAGGAACCCTGGCACGTGTATCCTCTTATGTAAACGATCTGCGCAAGACCTATAAGGACAATGTCATCCTCCTGGAGAATGGCGATATCCTTCAGGGACAACCTACCTGCTATTTCTATAATTACGTCAACACCCAGGCTCGTAATGTAGCAGCTGATGTCGTCAACTATATGAAGTATGATGCCCAGGCTTTCGGTAATCACGATGTAGAGACCGGTCATGCGGTTTACGATAAGTGGATCAGGGAGTTAAACTGTCCGGTGCTGGGTGCCAATATCATTGATACCAAGACCGGTAAGCCTTATGTGAAGCCTTATATCATCCTGAACCGTGAGGGTGTGAAGATAGCCGTTCTCGGTATGCTGACTCCAGCTATTCCTAACTGGCTGACAGAGAATCTCTGGAGCGGAATGAAGTTTGAGAATATGGTGACCAGTGCCCGTAAATGGATGAAGATTATCCAGGAGAAGGAGAAGCCGGACGTTGTCATTGGTGTCTTCCACAGCGGTAAGGATGGCGGTATTGTCACTCCCGAATATGAGGAGGATGCCTCCCTGCGGGTAGCAAAGGAGGTGCCAGGCTTCGACATGGTACTCTTCGGACATGACCATACCCGCTGCAATGAGACGATCCTGAATGTGGAAGGTAAGCCTGTGGTGTGTCTCGACCCTGCCAATAATGCACTGAATGTGGCAGATGCCGAGGTGACCATTACCCTGGACAAGAAGAAGGTGAATGGCAAAAAGCAGTATGTTGTGACAGACAAAAAGATAGTTGGCAGTCTGCCAGATGTGACAAAATGTCCTATTGATGAGGATTTCATGAAGGCATTCGAGCCTCAGATTGCAGAAATCAACAAGTTCGTCAGCAAGCAGATCGGAACTTTCAAGAATACCATCCACAGCCGCGAGTCTTTCTTCGGCAGTTGCGCCTTCAATGATTTCATCCTCAACCTGCAGCTTCAGATCACGAATGCCGATATTGCCTTCAATGCGCCCCTCCAGTTTAATTCCACCATTAATGCGGGACCTATCTATGTTGGTGACATGTTCAATCTCTATAAATATGAGAACCAGCTCTATGTGATGCGCCTTACCGGTGAGGAAATCCGCAAGCATCTGGAGATGAGCTATGATCTCTGGGTGAATACGATGAAGAGTCCTGATGACCATCTTCTCCTGCTCGATACCCAGACCAAGGGCGATCAGCAGCGTCTGGGCTTCAAGAACCTCTCCTTCAATTTTGACAGTGCTGCCGGTATCGATTATGAGGTAGATGTTACCAAGCCAGACGGAGAGAAGGTGAAGATTCTGCGTATGAGCAATGGTCAGCCTTTCGATGAAAAGAAATGGTATAAGGTGGCAGTGAACAGTTATCGCGGCAATGGCGGCGGTGAGCTCCTCACTCGTGGTGCCGGTATTCCAAAGGATAGTCTGGATGGCAGAATCATCTATCGCAGTGAGCGCGACCAGCGTTACTACCTGATGGAAGCGATAGAAAAGATGGGAACCGTCGAGGCGAAGGCCAACAACAACTGGAAGTTCGTGCCGGAAGCATGGACCAAGCCTGCTGCCCAGCGCGACTACGAATTGCTTTTCGGAAAGAAAAAATAATAGATTATGAAGTATTGGTTTATATTTTGCAAGACAGATATCTTGCTCGAGAAGAGAGAAGATGGAACCTATACGATTCCATGTAGTGAGGAAAGTCCGGTAGCAACCAAGCCTTGGACCCATATCCTCAACATCACACCGATGAATGACGGTACGGAAGTGAAGACTTTCACCATTCCAGAGCCCGTAACCGACAATCCGAAATATGAGATGTGCGGTTTGCGTCCTAGCTTTTACAAGCTCTCCCCAGAGTTGTATCAGAAAGCGGGGAAATGTCAGGAGCTGAACTATTGGGATATGAACACCCAGTTTTGCGGTGTATGCGGTTCACCTATGAAGATGTCAACAGATATCAGTAAGAAGTGTACCGAGTGTGGCAAGTCTGTCTGGCCCTCTCTCGCTACAGCCATCATCGTTCTTATCAAGAAGGGCGATCAGGTGCTGCTGGTTCATGCCCGCAACTTCAAGGGTAACTTCGATTCCCTGGTAGCCGGTTTTGTGGAAACCGGTGAGAGTCTGGAGGAAGCTGTTCATCGTGAGGTGATGGAAGAAACTGGTCTGACCATCAAGAACCTCAAGTATTTCGGTTCCCAGCCATGGCCGTTCCCAAGTGGCTTGATGGTAGGATATACAGCCGAATATGTAGATGGCGAGATTCATCTTCAGAAGGAAGAGCTTTCCCGCGGCAAATGGTTCAGCAAGGACAATCTCCCTGTTCTGCCGGAGAAATTGTCGATTGCCCGCAAACTCATTGATGCCTGGTTAGAGAATAGAATATAAACTTTCGCAAGCAGGCTATACTCGCCCTGGACTAATGATAAGTATAGGGTAGAATCTTGAAATTATGAAATACAGAAGAGATGAAAGAAAAACTTTGGAATGCGAATTACATCAAGGTGATGACCACCAACTTTCTGCTCTACTTTGCCTTCTATCTCCTCACCCCACTCCTACCACTCTATCTGAGTGAAACTTTCGGGGCTACGAAGGATGTGATAGGCATTGTTCTGAGCGGATATACGGTGGCAGCACTCATCATCCGTCCGTTTAGCGGATATGTGGTGGATGGATTTTCCCGTAAGAAAGTGCTGATGGTCTGTCTGACGGCTTTTGCCATCTTCTTTGCAGGATACATAGCTGCCAGTACCATCCTGATGTTTGCCATCTGCCGAACCCTGCATGGTGGACCCTTCGGAGCGGTAACTGTTGCCAACAGTACCTGTGCCATCGATGTCTTGCCAGCGAGCAGACGCAATGAGGGTATCGGTCTTTATGGATTGAGCAACAACTTCGCCATGGCGATTGCCCCTTCCATAGGTATCTATCTGCACAATCTGGTGGGTAGCTATATGGTACTTTTCTGGATAGCCTTTGTGGTAGCCATTGCTTCTGTAGTGATAGCTGGAACGGTGAAACTCCCAGAGAAGGAAATCATCAGAAACAAGGAGAAGCTCTCGCTCGACCGCTTCTTCCTGACCCGCGCCTGGCTGTTAGCCATCAACATCTGCATGTTTGGTTTCTGCTGGGGTGTATTGAGCAACTATCTCGCCATTTACAGTAAGGAGGAATTAGGCATTACCGGAGGAACGGGTACCTATTTTGCAATCCTCTCTATGGGATTGTTCATGAGCAGATTGCAAGGCAGAAAGGCTTTGAGTCAGGGTAAGCTGACCCAGAATGCTGCCGAAGGAATGCTGATATCGCTCGTTGGTTTTACGATATTCGTAGCCATCAAGCATCCGATAGCCTACTATCTTTCAGCAGCATTGATAGGATTGGGAAATGGTCACCTGTATCCAGCCTTCCTGAATATGTTTATCAATGTTGCCCGTCACGACCAGCGTGGTACGGCTAACAGCAGTATCCTGACCGGTTGGGACCTGGGATTCGGAATCGGTTGTCTTCTGGGTGGTGTTGTAGCCGAACATTTCGGTTATAGTGGTGCCTTCTGGATGGTAGCAATCGAAAATGCTGCCGCAGTGGTATTGTTCTTTGCTGCATCCCGGGTATTCTTTGAAAAAAGAAGACGAAACGATTAGCAAAGGAATAAAAAAGTATAAGTTTTTTCCAGGTTAAAGTTTAGCTTCCATCAAGGGCTAAACTTTTACCCTTAAGGCTAGAAATATTTACCCTTAAGGGAAATTATATTTTTCCTTAAGGATAAATCTTTTTTTCCTTAAGGGTAGTTTTCTGCTGGTTTTAAACCGGTATAGAAGTCCAATTAAAGAAAAAGAGCATTCGTAAGGATTGTGGAAACAAACCCTTTCGAATGCTCTTTGCATTTTTCTTACATGCAGTTCTCTCTTAGAATGGGAGATCATCTGCGCTGCCACCTGCTGCAGGAGCTGCTGGCTGAGCTGGAGGGAATGGAGCTGTTGCACCCTGAGCAGGAGCAGGAGCTGCCTGAGGAGCCGCACTTACTGGAGGGAATGGAGAACCAACTGGCTGCATGCCACCCTGCATGGCAGCAACAGCATTAGGATCTACACGCTGAATATTCCAAGCGCGGACACTGTTGAACCAACGACCATTATATTCGTGTGCATCCAAATCAAAAGAAACCAAAAGTTCCTCACCACTCTGGATGTTGAACTGAGCAAGACGATCTGCTCCGAAAACATCGAAGCAAAGCTTCTTTGGATACTGCTCGTGAGTTTCGATAACGAACGACTGAGCCTTCCACTCACCTCTTGCAGAAACGCCGCTTCTTTCAGGTAAAACGGCAATTACCTTTCCTTGTAATTCCATATTATTATTTTAAAAATTGTTTCAATCCTTCGCCTGCCGAGCCCCATTTTCTTCGAGAATCAAAAGATGTATGAAGAGGCTCAAAAACGAGTGAATCTATCTGTTATTTTTCTTTCTGACTGCGAAATTACTAAAAATAGTTTTAAAACAAAAACATTTCTTCGATTATTTTTGTCTATCCCCAATATTTTTTGTATTTTTGTGCTCATAATTGCGCAAATGCCCCAATTTGCCCGTCAAGTAAGGAGCATCAGCAATGAAAATGAGATAAGTAATATAGAAAATTAATAATATAAAATAACGACTCATGAGATTTACAGTTTCAAGTTCAGCATTGAACAGCAAGCTCAATATGCTTGCTAAGGTGATTGGCAGCAAGAATTCTCTGCCTATCCTTGACAATTTCCTGTTTCAAGTTGCCAACGGCGAGATGACCATCACCGCAAGCGACAGTGACAACATCATCAAGAGTACCATCGCTCTCACTGACTGCGATGGCGAAGGCGAGTTCTGCGTTGCCAACCGCGTCATCCTGGATGCATTGAAGGAGTTGCCTGAGCAGCCTCTCAGCTTCGATGTAGATACAGATAGTTATGCCATTAAGATTGTATATCAGAATGGTCTCTATAATTTCACAGGCTTGAATGCTGAAGACTATCCTCCAACACAGGATATGGGTGATGCCTGCACTACCCTCGTCTTGCCAGCACAGGTGCTGATCGACAATATCAACCGTTCTCTCTTTGCAACAGCTAGCGATGAGCTGCGCCCAGTAATGAATGGTATCTATTTCGACCTTACTCCCGAATCGCTTGCCATCGTAGCAAGTGATGGCCATAAGTTGGTAAGAAGTAAGAACTTCACTGTCAAGAGTGAGACTCCTTCTTCATTCAACCTGCCAAAGAAGCCAGCATCATTGCTGAAGAACATTCTGAGCAAGGATGATGAGGCAACCATCAAGTTTGATGCACGCAGAGCTGAGATTCAGTTTAGCGATGGCGTATTGAAATGCCGCCTCATTGATGGTCGCTATCCTAATTACAACTCAGTGATTCCTGCCAACAACCCATGTGAGATAACCGTAGATCGCAAGGGCTTGCAGAGTGCATTGCGCCGTGTTTTGCCATTTGCCAGCGAGAGCAGCCAGCTGATCCGTTTCCATATCGAGAGCGGCCGTTTCGAGGTTTCTTCAGAAGACATCGACTTTTCTACTTCTGCCAAGGAAGTATTGGCTTGCGAATATAGCGGTTCCAGCATCAGCATCGGTTTCAAGGGTAGCAGCTTGATGGAAATCCTGGGTAATCTGAACAGCGATCAGGTTGTCTTCCACTTGGCTGATCCTAGCCGTGCCGGTATCATTGTACCAGCTGAGCAGCCAGAAAACGAAGACATCCTCATGCTCATCATGCCAATGCTCCTTAACGAATAAGGAGCTTGGTTCATCTAAACACCCCTTCCCTATCAGTAATATATAGTAATAAATACTAGAAGTAATGAAATTAAATCTTACTAAGCCTCTGATCGTGTTCGACCTAGAGACTACTGGTCTTGACATGGTGAAAGACAGAATCATCCAGATCTCCTATATCAAGGTGTATCCAGATGGAACAGAGGTACGTAAAAACCAGTTTATCAATCCAGGGAAGCCAATCCCTGAAGAGGTGGTTGCTCTTACAGGTATCAGCAATGATGATGTAAAGGATGCACCAACCTTCAAGCAGTTGGCGGCTACCTTCAACCAGGAGTTCTCCGGTTGTGATTTTGCTGGCTATAACTCCAATCATTTCGATGTACCTATGCTTGCAGAGGAATTCCTGCGTGCCGGCATCGATTTCGATTTCTCTAAGTGTCGCCTCATTGATGCCCAGAACATCTTTATGAAGATGGAGCGTCGTAATCTGGCTGCTGCATACAAGTTCTATTGCGGTAGAAAGATGGAGGAAGACTTCGAGGCACACCGCGCCGACCAGGATACCGAGGCTACCTATTGCGTACTGAAAGGCGAGCTGGACCGTTATGCCCCTGGTGTTCAGGAGGAAGCCGACCGTGTACTCAATAATGACATGGACGAGCTTGCGGAGTTCTCCAAGCGCAACGACAATGTAGATTTTGCCGGACGCATAGTCTGGCAGGAGTTGAAGGATGCCGACGGCAATGTGATACTCGACGAAAAGGGCAATCCTCGCAAGCACGAGGTATTCAACTTCGGCAAATACAAAGGATGGGATGTGGCAGAGATCCTGACCAAGGATCCTGGTTACTTCACCTGGGTATTGGGAAGCGATTTCACCAACAATACCAAGCAGGTACTCACCCGTATCCGTCTGCGCGAGTTCAACAAGAGAATGGGAAAATAATATGTTAAAAGGAAAGAAAATCGTATTGGGCATTACGGGGTCCATTGCAGCCTACAAGTCATGTCTTATCATCCGTGGTCTCATCAAGAAGGGAGCTGAGGTACAGGTGGTCATTACGCCTGCCGGTAAGGAGTTCATTACCCCTATCACCCTCTCGGCGCTGACCCATAAGCCGGTGGTAAGCGAGTTCTTCTCACAGCGTGATGGTACCTGGAATTCGCACGTGGATCTCGGTCTCTGGGCGGATGCGATGGTCATTGCACCATGTACGGCATCTACCATGGGCAAGATGGCGCATGGCATTGCAGACAATATGCTCATCACCACCTATCTCTCCATGAAGGCACCAGTCTTCATTGCTCCTGCTATGGACCTTGATATGTACAAGCATCCTTCTACCCAGGCTAACATGAAGACCCTTCTCGGCTATGGTAATCATATCATCGAACCGGAAGTGGGATTCCTAGCTTCTGGATTAGAGGGAAAGGGACGCATGGAGGAACCGGATGTCATCGTGAATTACCTGGACAGATACTTCAATATGATGGAGAATGCCGATGAGGTTGCTGAAGTAGAATCAGAAAACCCAGAGAATACGGAGAAAGACCTCTGTGGTAAGAAGGTGATGATTACAGCTGGACCAACCTATGAGAAGATTGACCCAGTGCGTTTCATCGGCAATTATTCTTCAGGAAAGATGGGATTCGCACTTGCCGAAGAATGCGCTTCACGTGGAGCGGAAGTATCACTAATCAGCGGACCGGTAACGATTCAGGCCCATCACCCTAACATCCGCCGCATAGATGTGGAAAGTGCCGGAGAAATGTACGAAGCCGCCATCCGCGAGTTTCCTACAGCTTCGGCTGGCATCCTGTGTGCGGCAGTGGCCGACTTTACCCCGGAAACCGTATCCGGTCACAAAATCAAAAGAGAGAAAGATAATCTAATACTGCAACTGAAACCCACACAAGACATTGCCGCCGCACTGGGAAGCCAGAAAAAGGACGGACAAATATTAGTGGGATTTGCTTTGGAAACAAATGATGAAACAAAAAATGCACAAGGAAAACTGGAACGTAAGAACCTTGATTTCATTGTACTGAACTCATTGAACGACCAAGGAGCAGGGTTTCGTTGTGATACCAACAAAATAACGATTATAGACCGTCAAGGAGTAACTCCTTATCCGCTGAAAAGCAAACAGGAAGTAGCAAGAGATATTATTGACAGACTGGTAAATAATAAATAATTTCTTAATTTGCCACGTTGTCAATGTGCTAATTACCATGCGGAATACAGCGCAACAAATTAGCAAATTGACAAACCAGCA
>OGKS01000215.1_pt1 | contig 32084 bp, 29 predicted proteins | sample 1572491 | NCBI WGS metagenome assembly OGKS01 (sample SAMEA2582153, study PRJEB24529) | metagenome | biome: Human gut stool | place: China | collected 2011
ACTTCCGACCTCACGCTTATCAGGCGTGCGCTCTAACCGGCTGAGCTACAAGCCCATATGTATTTCTCACGCTTTTTGTATACTACAATATTTTTTGCCATTCGTCAAGAGAAATTTGTGAAAAACTTATTGACATAAGTTGAGGGAGTCTGTATAGTTAATTAGTAACGTTATACACTACTCTACAAAACTTTATAACGAACAGCGGGCATGGCGGAATTGGCAGACGCGCTAGATTTAGGTTCTAGTGTCTACGACGTGCAGGTTCAAGTCCTGTTGCCCGCAGTCAGAGACTAACATTATGTTAGTCTCTTTCTTTCGCCAATTATTTTATGAGAATGTTTGTTATTTGAAAGAATATTTTCAGGAGAAGGAACTGAATGTAGTGTATGGAGAGAGACTCTGATTAAGACTTAGTTGATAAGGAGATTACGATGAGAAAGGACATGACAATCGGCAATCCGATGAAGATAATTCTGCTCTTCTCGATTCCGGTTTTACTCGGAAATTTGTTTCAGCAGTTCTATAATATGGTAGACACGGTCATTGTTGGTCAGTATCTCGGCGAAGATGCACTCGCTGCTGTGGGTTCGACCGGTTGTCTGATGTTTCTTGTACTTGGATTCGCGAACGGAATCGCGCAGGGATTTGGAGTTATGGTTTCCCATGCATTTGGTGCGAAGGATTTCAAACTTCTGAAGCATTATGTTGCGTTGTCGCTGATGCTGACGGCAATTGTTTCTGTGGTACTGAGTGTGATCACGGTCATGGGATCGCGTCAGCTTCTGATCTGGTTAAATACACCGGACAATATTCTGACACTTGCGGACAATTATATCCGTGTTATTTTCGGTGGAATTCTGTGTACGATGGCATATAATGTGGCATCCGGTATTCTGCGAGGAATCGGGGATAGTAAGACGCCGCTTTATTTTTTGATCTTTTCATCGGCGTTGAATATTGCGTTAGATATTTTTCTGATCGTAGTGGTCAAGCTCGGAACAGCAGGAGCTGCTTATGCGACGGTTATTTCACAGGGCGTGGCTGCGGTACTTTGTTTTATCGTGATGTTCAAGAAGCATGATATTCTCCGTACAGGAAGAGAAGATTATTATTGGGATAACCAGGGTATCTTAAGAATGCTTTCCATTGGAATCCCGATGGCACTCAATTATTCGATTACTGCGATCGGAACGATGATTCTGCAGAGTGCGATCAATGTGTTTGGATCGAGCACAGTTGCCGCATTTACTGCCGCATCGAAGGTGTCAAATATTGCGACACAGACATTCCCGACACTTGGAACGGCGATGGCTACTTATTGTGGTCAGAATCTCGGTGCCGGAAAATACAAGCGAATCACGCAGGGAATGCGTCAGTCCTTTTACCTGTGTTTTGTGGCAGCGGCGCTTGCAGCATTGATCTGCTGTTGCGTGGGACCATTCATGGTAAGCTGGTTTATCAGCAATCCGTCGGCAGAGACGATGAACGCTGCGATGCAGTATCTGTATACGATCAGTGTGTTTATGATCCCGCTCGGCTGGATCTTCATTTATCGAAATGGCTTACAGGGACTCGACAGAGGCTTTCTTCCTATGTTAAGTGGTGTTGTCGAGTTAGTCAGCAGATATGTGGTTATTCTTATCGCTGCGAAGCCTTACGGATACCTTGGTGTGTGTTTTGCGGATCCGGCAGCGTGGCTGGTTACGGGAATCATGCTTCTGATTGCATATCTTGCCTGGAAGCATCAGATGTCTGAGCAGATCAAGGCTTGTGAAGAGTAAATATAGAGAAAAGGAAAGTCGTCCGCATATAGTTCGTTATGCGGGCGACTTTTTTGAAAGCTGTTATTTATAAAGCATCGTTACTGCGGATACATCGGCTTGCGCTCATGTGACCACAGATCGGGATTATCCTCATACTGTGCATTGATCCAGTCGACGACCTGCTGCTTCCCTTCATTGGAAAAAGGTGCAGTAAAATCGTACTTCTGTGCATCATCGACCAGGTCGAAGATAAGAGGCCCCGGCCATACCCAGGCGTGAAAGAAGGCATCGCCCTCTTCCGGCGCCTCGCGTTTGATCAGAAAACGCATGCCGTTGATCCAGCCGGTGTAGGTTGTTTTCTTATAATAATTCAGATTTAGTACTTCGTCTGTTGTAAGCATATGGGGATTCCTTTCTTATCGCCGTGCGTCACTCGGAAAATCGAAGATTTTCCGAGTGGCTTATGTTTAGTATATCACATTACCATAAAAAGTTCGCCCAAAAACACAATGAATAAAAATACACTAGAACATGCGAAAAAAACGTAGAATAGTAGCAAATTATGTATATAGATTCAAAAAAACGAAATATGTAAAAAAATATACAAGGATCGGAAGACGATTTTTGTTGACAAATTATTTTCACAAGCTATAATAGGTTTGTTCGCACGACAAAAACAGTTGTGTTTCGGACGAACAGAAGAATGAGTATTTAGGAAGTGCAACGGACAAAAGGGTTGGTTGGACTTCTTTTTCGTTTAAACAGAAAAAATTTAATTTGGTAAAGTGCTAACACGTTACCACAAATGGAAAGAGGGTAAGGGAGGAAAGATTGTATGAAGTTTTCGGAGATGCCGTATAAAAGAGTAGAACTTGCGGATGTGGAGGCTGGATATAAAGACATTATTGCAAGAACAAAAGCGGCAACCTCGGGGGAGGAGCAGTTTGCGATTCACCGTGATTATTATAAATTTTTTGCAGATATTGAGACGAATATCGTACTGGCGACGACGCGCCACGATATTGATACAACAGACTCCTTTTACGAGAAAGAAAATGACTATTACGATGAAATGATGCCAATTCTTGAAAATTATCGGAATGAGTATTCGAAGGTTCTTTATGAATCACCGTACCGCGATGTATTGGAGGAGAAGATCGGACCGGTTATGTTTAAGAACATTGAGATTGCGTTAAAGTCCTTTGATGAGAAACTGATTCCTTTGATGCAGGAAGAGAATGCTTTGGTCAGTCGTTACGGAAAACTGATTGCGACAGCAGAGATCCCGTTTGACGGAGAAATCTACAATCTGTCGCTGATGAGGCCGTTTATGACCGCGGAGGATCGTGCTACGAGAAAACGCGCATGGGCTGCGGTCAGCGGATATTTCCAGAAGGTTACAGGTGAAATTGACGAGATTTATGATAAGATGGTGAAGAATCGTACCGAGCAGGCAAGAATGCTTGGATACGAAAATTATATTGAACTCGGTTACTATCGCATGAACCGTAATTGCTATGATCAGGAGATGGTGGAGAATTTCCGCGCACAGGTTAAAAAGTATTTTGTACCGTTTGTCAATCGTCTGCATGAGCAGCGACGTAAAGACATTGGAGTTGATTCCTTAAAATATTACGATAATGACGTATATATCAAAGGTGGAAATCCGAATCCAATCGGAACTCCGCAGGAAATCCTCGAAGCCGGACAGAAGATGTACCATGAGCTGTCGCCGGAAACAGGAGAGTTCTTCGACTTTATGATGGAACATGAACTTTTTGATGTGCTGGGACGCAAGACAAAACGCCAGGGTGGTTATATGACCTATCTTCCGAATTATAAGGCACCATTTATCTTCGCAAATTTTAACGGAACGAGCAGTGATGTCGATGTGATTACGCATGAGTGCGGACATGCTTTTCAGGGATATCTGCTTCGCGACGATGAGATTCGTGAGCATGCAGACATTACCATGGAGACCGCTGAGTGTCATTCTATGTCCATGGAATATTTCACATACGGATGGATGGACAAGTTTTTCGGAGACCGCAAGGATGATTACCTGAAGATGCATTTTGAGGATGCGGCAATCTTTGTACCATACGGATGTATGGTGGACGAGTTCCAGCATATCGTATATGCAAATCCGGATATGACACCACAGGATCGCAAGGATGCCTGGGCAAAACTGGAAAAAGAGTATCGTCCACATCTGGATTATGAGGATGATCCGTTTTTTGCAAACGGTGGCTACTGGCAGAGACAGTCACATATCTTCCAGTCTCCGTTCTATTATATCGATTATGTACTTGCAAGTATTTGTGCGATGCAGTACAAGGTGCAGATGGATGAAAATTTTGATGTTGCATGGAACAACTATCTGAAGCTTTGTAAGCTGTCTGCAAAGGATTTTTACGTCAATGTGATCCGTGAGGCGGGATTAAACAGCCCGTTTGAGGACGGATGCATGGAAGAACTTGTTGGAAAATTAGAAAAGAAAGTCAAGTTTGATGATTAAAAACAATAAGTATCTGAATGATCCGCGCGTATATGTTCTTGCGATGAGCGATTCCAGAAAAAAGCAAAGTTCCTGTGTGAATCTGGCATTTGTTTTGGGAATCAGTGTATTCCAGCTTCTTGCGGGTATGGTCAATCAGGATTCTTCGCGGACCGGTTGGATTGTATTTTTATATCTGTTTACGTATCTGCCACTGATCTATGCCTTTTTCGGTGTGTTTACATACTGGGAGGCGGGGACAACTATGAGCTGTCTGCAGTATCAGCATGGACTTATGCGTATCAGAAAGTCACTTTTTGCGGTGCTGGTGATGGATGTGATCGGCATTGCATTTGAAATAATATATATGGTATTGCACCGGAATGGGATGGATTTTGTCCCGGAACTGATGTATTTACTGCTTCACCTTCCCCATATTATTTTGGTTGTCGTATATGGCCGGTACTATGACCGGACATTCGCTTCCTCTGTGAAGGAGAAAAATATGAATTAGGTTTTATCCTCGAATGGAGGTTAGAACATAGATTAGCGGAAGCTCCCACTTCCGCGTTCAATAATAGGAGGAAAAAATATGAAGAAAATGAGACAGGCTCTTGCTTTATTATTAGCAGGAACAATGGTTGCAGGTCTTGTTTCCGGTTGTGGCTCTAAAGGTCAGAATGGAACGGAGACAGGAGAAGCAACATCCAACACTCCGCTCGTTATCGCATCTCAAGATATGAGCGAGAAGTTTAGCCCATTTTTCGTACAGTCCGTTCCGGATCAGCGTCTGGTTGACCTGGTACACCCTTATCTGTTGACGAATGATCGTGCCGGAGAAATTATCATGAATGGTATCGAGGGCGAGACGAAAGAGTACAACGGAACCGATTACACTTACAAGGGAATTGCAGATTGCAAGATTACCGAGAATGATGACGGAACCGTAGATTACGATTTCACACTCCGTGATGACATTAAGTTTTCTGACGGAGAGCCAATGACAGCGGATGATGTTATCTTCTCTATGTATGTATTCCTTGATCCGTCTTATGATGGATCTGCTTCTACATATGCTTTACCGATCAAGGGTCTTGAAGCGTACAGAAGCGGCTCGGAAGTATTATATAAGTTAATGCTCAAGAACGGTGCGGATAACACAGATTTCACTTACTATACACAAGAGCAGCAGAAGCAGTTCTTTGATACAGACCTTCCGGCAGCAGGTGAGAAGTGGGCACAGAATATTGCAGATTTCTGTGCAGCACAGGGATACAGTGAGGACAATACTGCAAAAAGTGCTATGGCTGCATACGGATATGGTGATGTAGATGATAACGGAGTTCTTACCGCTCCTTCAGGAAAGACATATGATGATCCTACTATGGCAGATTTCTTCAACGAAATCGTAGCCAATTATGACGGAGACTATCAGACGGCTTCCGACACAGAGACAGCGGATGCTTCTCTGTTTGATTTCCTGGATGACAGCTATAAGGCTACGGTAGAGACTGGTTCCTCTGCTGATCACATCGAAGGAATTCAGAAGACCGGTGATTACAGCGTTCGTGTTACTTTAACAGACGTGGATGCAACCGCCATCTATCAGCTGGCAATCCAGGTAGCTCCAATGCACTACTATGGTGACACAAGCAAGTATGATTACGATAACAACAAGTTCGGTTTTGACAAGGGTGATTTGTCTACGGTTCGTGCAAAGACAAACGATCCGGTTGGTGCAGGACCTTACAAGTTTGTAAAATACGAGAACAAGATCGCTTACATGGAAGCAAATGATACTTACTTCGAGGGCGCTCCTAAGACAAAGAACTTACAGTTCAAGACAACATCCGACGCAGATATGACTCCGGGTGTTCTTCAGGGTTCTGTTGATGTGGCAGATCCTTCTATGTCAAAGGCTGTGCTTGAGCAGATCTCAGGAGAGAACTCAGATGGAGAAATTAGTGGAGATAAGCTTACAACCGTTCTTACTGATTACAACGGATATGGATACATTGGTATGAATTCACAGAATATCAGTGTTGGCGGAGACGGATCCAGCGAGGCTTCCAAGGATTTAAGAAAGGCTCTTGCCACTGTTATCGCAGTATACCGTGACGTAACAATTGATTCTTATTATGGAGAGGCAGCTGAGGTTATCAACTATCCGATCTCTAATACATCATGGGCAGCTCCGCAGAAGTCTGACTCGGATTACAAGGTGGCATTCTCCGTTGATGTTGACGGAAATGATATCTACACAGATGATATGTCAGAGGATGAGAAGTATGCAGCTGCATTAAAGGCAGCTTTAGGCTACTTTGAGGCAGCCGGTTATACGGTAAAAGACGGCAAGGTTACAGCAGCTCCGGAAGGTGCTAAGATGTCTTACGAAGTAATGATTCCGGCCGGCGGTAACGGAGATCACCCATCTTTCGGTATCTTAACAGAGGCTTCCAATGCATTGAAAACGATCGGATTTGACTTAAAGATCAACGATGTTGCTGATTCAAATCTTCTTTGGAACGGTCTTGATGCAGGAACGATTGATATGTGGTGTGCAGCTTGGCAGGCAACTCTTGATCCGGATATGTTCCAGATCTATCATAGCAAGGGCGGAGATGCAAACAAGTATGCAATCCATTCTGACAAGCTTGATAAGATGGTTATGGATGCCAAGACAAACACAGACCAGTCTTATCGTAAGGCGAAGTACAAAGAGTGTCTTGATTTCGTAGTAGATTATGCTGTTGAGATCCCTGTATACCAGAGACAGGAGGGATTTCTCTTCAGTACCGAGCGTGTCAATGTAGATACACTTGCAAAGGATCAGACAACCTACTACAGATGGTTCAGTGAGATCCAGAACGTAGAAATGAACTAATCTTAAGCACATAAATGAAATACTGCTAAGCATTGAAGGGGGATATCCCCCTTCAGTGCGAAAGGTATTTCGCAAGCAGAGGAAAAAGACTCTTCTTACGAAATACCTTTCGCGTTATCGCTTTGTAAGAAAATTAGAAAAAGGAGAGAACAAGATGAAGAAATTTGTTCTAAAGAGAGTTTTAATCTCAATCGTATTACTGTTCTTCGTTACGATGATCATCTACGGCATCATGCGTTGTATGCCGACTTCATTCGTCGAGAACAAAGCGAGAGAACTTGCACAGAAGCCGGGTTCAAAAACCTATCAGGAATGGAAGGAACAATTGGATGAAGCATATGCTCTTGACAGCGGCGTGGTTCAGGGATATTGCCATTGGGCATCTCAGGCTGTCAGAGGACAGTTCGGAGATTCCTGGTATTGGAACAAACCGGTACTTGATAAGTTTGCCGAAGTTATCTGGTATTCCTTTGCATTAGGACTTGCGTCCTTTATATTGGAAATTATTATTGCGATTCCTGCCGGTATCGCGGCAGCAAGGCGGCAGTATTCCGCTTTGGACTATACGATCACGGTCATCGCTTTGATTGGTATCTCTTTACCGAGTTTCTTCTTTGCGACCATCTTAAAATGGGTATTCTCCATCAAGCTTGGATGGGTTGACCTCTATGGAATTGTCGGTCGTATGCACGATCAGATGTCTCCGATCGGACAGATCCTTGATATGGCACAGCATATGATCCTGCCGACGATTACATTGTCAATCGTAAGTATCGGTTCGCTGATGCGTTACACCCGTACGAATATGCTTGAGGTATTGAATGCGGACTTTATCCGTACCGCACGTGCGAAGGGACTTTCCGAGAACCGTGTCATCAATCACCATGCATTCCGCAATACGTTGATTCCAATCATTACATTGCTTGGTGGATCTCTTCCGGGATTGTTCAGCGGTGCAATGATTACAGAAACACTGTTCCAGATTCCGGGTATCGGATATACGTCATACCAGTGTATTGTACAGGGAGATATCCCGTTTGTTATGTTTTACATGTTGTTTCTTGCAATCCTGATCCTTCTCGGAAACCTGATTGCGGATATCTTGTATGCAGTGGTTGATCCACGTGTGCGTGTAAATTAGAAAGGAGGGAACTATGGATAACGAAAAGAAAACAAATCCGTCAACGGAAGAAGTAAAGTTGGACGATGCAAAGCGTGTTCAAGTACTCTCTCCGGGAATGATGGTAGCAAAGCGCTTTTTCCGTAATAAGCTTGCAATCGTAGGACTTGTCATTATCGTGTGTATGTTTTTATTCGCCTTCGTGGGCGGTGCGATCATGCCATATAGCCAGAGCAAAGTCTTTTACCGTATGGATGAGATAAAAAAGGATTATGCCGGCGCAACTTATATTGAAGATTATCAGGTTATGATGAAGGATGGAGGTAAGATGCCGAGTGACGGCTATTCCCAGTCCATTCTTGCAATTTCGACCAACAAGCTGAACTTTAAGACTGCGGATAACGATATGATGTGTCTTGACCAGATCGGCGAGGGGGTTTATCTGTTATACAAAGGAAGAGTCCCGATTGAAAAAAATGAGATCGGTATGCTTTATGAGCGTTCTTTTACGGCATATTCATCGGAGGTTAAGTTTTCTTATGATTTCTGTCGTAATGTAATGGTTGCAATCAGTAACGGAGAGGCTTCCGTAGATGCGGATGGCAATGCATATACCATTCAGGCAGAAGGAGAAGGAGCTACAATGGTATATGATTCCGCTGGAAACACATATGCTTATGTTTCCGATATGAACATTAATGCAGTATCTGACAGCGTTTACCTGTCACCTGAGTTCAAGGAAGCTGCAAAAGCAGCAATCGACGGTAACGAGGATTCCTTTACTTTTGCCAATGCGGACGGAAAGGACGAAGAGTATCTGTTAAGCCGTAAGGACGGACAGTATATTATTAAGAGGTATCAGCAGTCAAAAGTGATGGATACCTATGCATCTCCATCATTTAAGCATCCGGTGGGAACCGATGCCAATGGTATGGATCTTCTGACTCGATTGATGTATGGTGGACGGATTTCCCTTTTGATCGGTTTTGTTGTTGTGCTGATCGAGTTGATCCTTGGTGTATTGGTCGGCGGTGTTGCCGGTTTCTTCGGCGGCTGGGTGGATAATCTTCTGATGCGTCTGGTTGATATTGTTTACTGTATCCCGGCGATGCCATTGTATCTGATCCTCGGTTCCGTCATGGATTATATGAAGGTATCACCGACAATTCGTATTTATATGCTCTGTGTGATCATGGGTGTTATCGGATGGGTTGGAATCGCGCGTATCGTTCGAGGACAGATCCTTTCCCTTCGCGAGCAGGAGTTCATGATCGCAGCAGAAGCCACGGGAATCAGTATTAAGCGAAGAATTTTCAAGCACCTGATTCCGAATGTTATTCCGCAGTTGATCGTATTTGCTTCCATGGGAATCGGTGATGTTATCTTAACAGAGGCTTCCTTAAGTTTCCTGGGACTTGGTATCAAGTATCCGGCAGCTTCATGGGGCAGTATCATCAATGCTGTAAACGATTCCTACGTTATGACGAATTATCTGTTCGTCTGGGTACCGGCCGGACTTTTGATCCTTCTTACGGTACTTGCATTTAACTTTGTTGGTGATGGTCTGCGAGATGCGTTCGATCCTAAGATGAAACGGTAGGTGGCAAAGATGGGATTATTAAAAAAAGATAAAGACAACGGATATATTTCCGCGAAGGAGTCTCACCGTATTGCGAAGGAGAATCGCAAGATCACCGGAGAGATTGAAAAGAAGAGAAACAGAAAACATATTCCGGAAGAGGAATATATTACCAAGATGAAGAATCCGGATAACTGTGTTGAGTTTGACAATGTCCATACGTATTTCTTCACGGATATCGGAACGGTTAAAGCTGTTGATGGCGTATCGTTTGATGTGCCGCAGGGGAAGACCGTCGGCATCGTAGGAGAGTCCGGTTGCGGTAAATCCGTAACCAGTCTTTCTCTGATGCAGCTTGTACAGCGCCCGACCGGACAGACGGTAGAAGGCGAAATCCGTTTCGACGACGGAAACAGAACCTATAACATTGTAAATACTCCGACTTCTGTCATGCAGAAGCTTCGAGGCAACTATATGTCTATGATCTTCCAGGAACCGATGACTTCTCTTAATCCGGTATTCCGTATCGGAGATCAGGTGGATGAAGTTATCGCTCTTCATTACCCGGAAAAGAGTAAGGAAGAGGTAAAGGCACGTACACTTGAGATGCTTGAAATGGTTGGTATTGCTAATAGGGAAGGTGTTTATCGGATGTATCCGCATGAGTTATCCGGTGGTATGAGACAGCGTATTATGATCGCTATGGCCCTGGCTTGTGATCCGAAGCTGATCATCGCCGATGAACCTACGACGGCATTGGATGTTACCATTCAGGCACAGATCCTGGATCTGCTTCGAAGTCTGAAAGATCGTATTAACAGTTCCATTATGTTGATCACGCATGACCTTGGTGTGGTTGCTGAGATGGCGGATTATGTGGTTGTTATGTATGCCGGACGTGTCATTGAGAAAGGAACTGCGCAGGAGATCTTCAAGGATCCACGCCATCCTTATACGATCGGACTTATGAATTCAAAGCCTGTAGTCGGTAAACATGTGGATAAGCTTTACAGCATTCCGGGAAGTGTGCCAAACCCAATCAATATGCCGAATTATTGCTACTTCAGAGATCGCTGCGAGATGTGTGTGGACAGATGTGAGGGAGCATACCCGGGTGTCTACAAAGTATCGCCGACACATGAAGTGAGCTGTTATCGTTGCATGGAAGGAGACACAAAGAATGAGTAATGAACAGATCAAACATAATGATGAGAACATTCTTGAAGTGTCTCATTTAAAGAAATATTTCCCAATCAAGGGAGGCTTTTTCGGTGGTGTGACAGGACAGGTAAAGGCAGTCGATGATGTCAGCTTTAACATCAAGCGTGGAACTACCATGGGACTTGTAGGAGAGTCCGGATGCGGCAAGTCCACAACGGGACGTACGATTCTGCGTCTGATCGAGAAGACGGACGGCGAAGTTCTCTTCAACGGAGAGGATGTCAATTCCTGGGATAAGAAAAAGCTTCGTGATATGCGTACGAAGATGCAGATCATTTTTCAGGATCCGTATTCATCCCTCTCGCCAAGACTTCCGGTCGGTGAGATTATCGGTGAGGCTGTCCGCGAGCACGGATTGGTTTCAAAGGAAGAGTACAATGATTATGTAACCAAGGTTATGTTAGACTGTGGACTTCAGGAGTATCACAAGGATCGTTATCCGCATGAGTTTTCCGGCGGACAGCGTCAGAGAATCTGTATTGCACGTGCACTGGCACTCAATCCGGAATTTATTGTATGTGATGAGCCGGTATCGGCTTTGGACGTATCAATTCAGGCACAGATCATCAATCTTCTCCGCGAATTACAGGAGAAACGTAATCTGACATACTTGTTTATTTCGCATGACTTATCGGTTGTAGAGCATATTTCCGATACGGTCGGCGTTATGTATCTTGGTGGTCTGGTAGAGACCGGTAAGACAGAGGATATCTTTGCGAGTCCGCTTCACCCATATACCAAGGCATTGTTCTCGGCAATTCCGATGCCGGATCCGGATGCTAAGAGAGACCGTATTCTTCTAGAGGGGGATATCCCATCTCCGGCCAATCCACCGGCAGGGTGTAAGTTCCATACACGTTGCAAAGAGTGCATGGAGATCTGCAAACATGAGGATCCGAAGCCACGTGACATGGGCGACGGGCACAAGGTAAAATGTCACCTTTACGATGAGGTATAAATATGAATTATGATTTTATTCGCAAGCTTGCGGTTAAGGTCAGTGAACAGGAAGCAGGAGCAATCATAAAGCTCCTGCTTTCTCACAACATTGAGACTTATGCCGAGGGCACATCGGAAGAAAGAAAAAGAGGAAGAATGTATGTGGCAATCCAGAGCGAGCCTGTGAATGCAACAGTACTGTCGAGCGGAAATCTGTATGTCGCGGCGGCGGATCACGCCCGTGCGATCGAGATTCTAGGAGAAAACGGATATGATGCGGTAATCTGCCACGATGAGCAGGAAGCAGCAGTACTTACCGAGACGGAGAGAGCGATGCAGGAATATTACCGTAAGAGAAAACAGAACAATCTGGTTGCGCTTGCAATCGTTATTGTGGTATTCATTTTTCTTTTTCTGCGAGGAATTGTTGGCTAAAACTACCAAATAGGTTATAATGGACTCGATATGATATAGGAAAAGGTATCTGTAAAGGGCGAGGTGCAATTGTGGTATGTTTGGCAGGGATGAGGCATTTGATAAAATAAAAGCGGCTTTGGCGGCAACGGATTCGGATATGGCTGCATTCAAAAGCTGGCAAAAGAAGTATGAAAAATTAAGCCGTCAGTGGCAGAATGTACAGACCCAGTATGAGAATGCGCGCGCGGCAACGGAGTGGGTGAACGATGCTGCCGGCCAGATGGAGCGCATGATCACCGGAGAGAAAGCATATGATAAGAAGGAATTTGCGCAGCTCATCAAGGAGATGAAACGCAGACAGAATGGGTTTGATCATGAATTTCTGATCAGTGCAGAGGATAGCGAGTTCCATTCTACTTATGATACGATCGTTCGTCTTGGACAGAAGGCGTATGAGACAGCAGACCAGAGACTGATCTTACAGAGTGAGATTGAGAATCTTCTTGCTTTGCTACGGGAGAATTTAGAGAAAGAGAGACCGTCCGCATGGAAGCTTGCGTTCTATCTGATGGATCACTCTGAGAAGGATCTTGCAGACCTTCCGGCAGGCGGGAAAGTGACTTGTGTCAATCAGACTTACGAGGAACATTTTTTAAAACCGATCGTTAATCTGGTGGCATCTGCAATTGAGAGCGCAGACCGGAAACGGATTGAATGCAAAGGAGCAACGGATCGCAGGAGTCGTAAGTTTATAGAGGCAACAGAGTTACTCGACAATAAGGAAAACGATGAGGATACTTCGCGTCAGAGAGCGGAGCGCATCGTGAGCAAGGTCGCAGAGTGCAGATAGGAGGGGTAGAATGTCGGGATTAATTGGTCTTATTATATGGATTGCCGTCTTTTATTATATTATGAAAAAGGCAACGAAAAACGATGCTGCAAAGAAGGATCAGACGAATATCAATGGTCAGCCGCTCAATAGACAGAGTCAGACCTTCGAGAAGGTGGGAAGCCTCGTTAAGGAGAATGTGGCGAAGCTTGAGAAGCAGGCAGCACAGTGGGTGGAGATTGCAAGTGCGCAGAGTTCGCAGGGAACGAATACTGCTTCTAATGCGACAAGACAGCAGACTACGACGTACCGTGTCTCATCAGGCGACAGTGGACAGCGGACGGCAGATCGTAATCGGTCAACGCAGGCATACCAACAGACAACAAGATCCGCAGCCGCATATGGTGCTGCGCCGAGTCCGAAGGGACAACCGTATCGCGCCACGAAGGAGCCGACACCGGATATCGTGCAGCGTGCGAAGGCGAACACGAAGAAATATGAAGCGGATGAGACACTTCATGAGCTGGAAACCGAGCATAAACATTCTGAGAAGGTGTCTTCTGCGGAGGCGGCTTATGTTGCGAAGGATCGCGCTGAGCATTTGAAGATGCACACAGAACCGGCTCCTCGCGTGGAGGATGAGAATCTTCTTGGAAGTATTGAGGATCTGATGGTCAAGGGATATGACGGTAATTTAAGCTTTGAGAGAGATTTCCTTGGAGAGGCGATGGATATGATCAATCGATTTACGTTGGCAGATTAAGGACGAGGAGAGATACATACAAGTGATTCATGATACAGCATTGATTCGCGTGATCATGGAAGAGAAGAGGCATCTAAGGGATGACAGGAGGAATAACAGTTGGAACGAAGACCGAAATCCGGTGAAATTTACCGGCATTTTAAAAACAAATTATATCAGATCGTGACAGTGGCAACCCATTCGGAGACGAAAGAGGAGTTAGTGATCTATCAGGCGCTGTACGGAGATTTTGGCGTGTATGCAAGACCACTCTCCATGTTTGTGAGCGAAGTAGATCATGTGAAATATCCGGATGTGCAGCAGAAGTATCGCTTCGAACTGGTGGACAGGAAAGAAGCAGGAAATGTTGAAGTTGAAAGAACTACAAAAGCAAACGAAGTGACCGTTACCATAGAGAGAACGGATACATCAGGAAGCGGTCAGGAAGACAACGGAATTCGCAGAAGAAAGTTTGCGGTCAACCGGTCATCGTCCGCAACGGATTCCTTCGCGGGTACAAGGACAGAAAGTAAACGAGGCTCTGATCGTGCAGCAGCTTCCCGCAGTGAGAGAAGCCAGTTCGTGAAGCAGCCTGCGGCAGTGAATGAACATGGTGGAGATCGTGCTGTTGCCTCACAAAGTGAGAGAAGTCAGTTTGCGAAGCAGCCATCCGATAACTCGTGTATGACACAGGATCCACAGGTCAGCCCGAAACTGATGGAGTTTCTTGAGGCAGAAAGCTTCGAGGAACGATACAACATTCTTGTGACGATGGCAGATGATATCACGGACAGCATGATCGATACGATGGCTGTTGTTATGGATACTGTGATTCCAGAGGGACCGATCGAGAAGCGTTTCGAGGATCTCAAGTACACCATCCGTACAAGACAGCAGTACGAATTTGCAAACAGGCTGCGTTAGAATACAAGCATTGAGAATAGAATGAAATAGGATGAAAAGTGGGCAATACTGCCCACCAAAGAATCCTCTTCCTTTGATAAAATGTAGGTAAGAAAATCAAAGGGAGGGGATTTTTATGATTGGTGGTGAAAATGGAGGATAATGGGAATATCTTATGGTAATCTACGCAAGACCGTGCTGGCTGAGATAACTGTTGTGGTATTTGCCGGAATTTGTAACGTCTTCCCCGAACCAGTCAGGTGCTGAGAAGGCGTTTGCTTCTTCTATGGAATCAAATTCAACCTCGACGATGACCAGTCCCTTGAGATCTTCTTCAAAGATATCAAGCTCGGCGGTCAGTTTATCATCAAGTGGAATCAGATAACGTGTCTTGGAGATTAAGAGACCGTCAATCTTTGGACGAAGATGCGTGTATGCTTCTTCGGTAAGCGGGAGATTATATTCTTCGCGCGCCATAAGTCCGTCGCCTTTGTACGTCATATAGTAATCATTGTTTGAGCGGCGGATGCGTACCACGGGTTCTGTGCACAGGTAGCCCTGTGCAATTTTTTTACTTTCGTATTGATCCAGGTTTACCGGAATTTCTTTTACTAAATATTTGCGTTCGATTTCCATAGTGATTTCCTTTCAGGAGATAATGAAGCCTGAGATATATTCGTTATTTCTTTGTCATGATTATAGCAGAAGAAGCAGGAGGAGAAAAGAGGTTGCGCGGTTGTTGAATCAGACAGAATGTGTTAAAATAATACTAGTTATAGAGGGCGTGAATATAGTTTGAGAAAGGCTGCACAAAAGTAGAGAAAGGGGAATTGTTATGACATATGAAGAGATTGTATATAAGGTACAGAAACAGGTGATCAAGAGTAAGACAAAGGCTGATCAGCACATTGCGGTACAGTTTAATATTGTAGGAGAGGGCGAAGGTGCTTTCTATATTGAGATTGATGATGGCAGAATTTCGGTACAACCGTATGAGTATTATGACAGAGATGCGGTTGTATATGTGGACGCCGAGACGTTGTTTGACGTCTTAGAACAGAAAATCGCAATCGCAGATGTGACCGGAAGCGGTAAATTCGTTGTCCAGGGAAATTATGATGCGACGATGACGCTTCTGGAATCTTTGATCGTAAAGAGCAAGAAAAAGGAGAGCAAGAAAAAGGAGAGCAAGAAGCATGAGTAAACTTGGAATATTTATGGCAGATGGATGCGAGGAAATCGAGGGTCTTACGGTAGTTGATCTCGTTCGCAGAGCAGGCATTGAGATTGAGATGATCTCTGTCAGCGGAGAGAAAACAGTGACGGGATCACATAAGATCGCTTTTCAGACAGACGTAAGTAAGGCAGATGCAGATTTCGCTTCCTATGATGGAATCGTGCTTCCAGGCGGAATGCCGGGAACGACACACCTGATGGAAGATGATACCGTTAACCGTGTGATCAAAGAATTTGCCACTTCTGGCAAACTCGTAGCAGCAATCTGCGCCGCACCGAGCGTCCTTGGCAATGCAGGCCTGCTTGTAGGAAAGAAGGCAACCTGCTACCCTGGCGTAGAGGGCAAATTGACCGGAGCTGATTTCGTGACCGATCCGGTTGCGAAGGATGGCAACATCATCACAAGCCGCGGACTTGGTACCGCAATCGAATTTGCAGCTGAAATTGTCGCATATCTGCTGGATGAGAGTGCAGCGAAATCCTTGAAGGAAAGTGTTGTATATCGCGACTGATAAAGAAATGTATGATACGACAAAACGCAGAAAGCCCGGAGGAAGCAATTGCTTTCTTCGGGCTTTTGGTTATCCTGCAATCAGGACTTATTTCATCTGCTCTTCCTGCTTCATGATCATTTTCTTGACCATCTCTCCACCGATAGAACCAGCCTGCTTAGAAGTTAAGTCACCATTGTAACCGTCCTTTAAAGGTACTCCAAGCTCGCTTGCTACCTCTTCCTTGAAACGCTTCATCGCTTCCTTTGCCTCCGGAACAGCCATACGTCCGGAGTTGCTTGATGAATTTGAAGAATTACTTGCCATAGTTTTTCACCTCCTGAAAATACATTTTGCCAACAGGAATCTGCCGGCATGCGCATGATACTTGGCGGGTCGGCAAATTCCTTTGTCAACTTACTGTTCTCATGTGCTTGAGTATAGTGTGACCTCAAAAAGCCAAATTATGAAGAAATTTGCTTGACAATTATTGGAAGCTATGATTTACTTGTACGGTAAACCAAAAATATAAAAGAAAGCGAGGTAAAAAGAATGTTTGGATTTGCACTTTATAAAGATTTGAATAATCTGAGTCATGAAATTACCTCGGTTGCGCATTGGGATTAGTTTTTACTGAGAAAATGCAGATAGAACGTGAAGCCTTCGGTGATTTTGTGGCGTACTTTTGTGTGCGGACAAGAACACCGGAGGCTTTTTTACGTTTCAAAAGCAACCGGGGTAACAGAAAGGGGAATGAAAGTGAAGAAAATTAGCACATATATGCTGAAATACTGGTACTACTACTTGATCATACTGGTATGTATGCTGCTTGCAATCGGACTTGACATGCTCTATCCGATGATTACAAAAGAAATTGTAAATAAAGTATTCACGAGCGGGAATCTCGCACTTTTGCCTCAATTACTGGTGGCAATTGTGCTGATCGGAATCGGTCGCAGTGTGTTTGGATACTTTAAGGAATTTACAGCAGACAAAGTCGGAGTAACGATCGGCACAGAGATGCGTGAGGAATTGTTTACGCATATTCAGGGATTGTCCATGGATTACTTTGGCAAGACAAACACCGGTGAGCTGATGGCACGTGTAAAGGATGACGTGGATCATATTATGTATGCGCTCGGTTTTGTCGGAATGCTTGTGGTGCAGGTCATCATCCACGTTGTAAGTGTTTTGTACTGTATGTTTCATTTAAACTGGAAACTGACATTTATACCGCTCGCATTCATGACGTTGTGCGGAACGGTTGCAATCGTCATGGAACGAAAACTGGATAAGATCTACGAAGATATCAGTGAGGAAAATGCGGAACTTACCACTGTCGCGGAGGAGAATCTTGCCGGTGTGCGTACGGTTAAGGCATTTGCACGTGAAAAATACGAAATTGAGAAATTTCTGTCGCACAATAAGCGTTACTACGAGCTGAATATGTCCCAGGCCAGGGCGCTGGTTCGTTATTATCCGATCTTTTCGTTTGTCGGAATCCTTCTTCCGATTGTAATGACCGTGCTCGGGGGTTATATGGTGATGAAAGGCGAGATGGATATCGGATCGCTGGTTGCGTATGTGGAATACAGCCGTAATTGTACCTGGCCGATGGAAATGCTCGGCTGGCTGACAAACGATGTATCATCGGCGGTTGCGTCGAGAAAGAAAATCCGAAAGATCTTCGAACATACTTCATCGATCAGGGAAGCGGAGCATCCGGTTGTTCTTGATAAGGTAAAAGGTGAGATCACTTTTTCCGATGTGGACTTCGCGATTGAGGGCAACGGGATATTAAGGGATGTCAGCTTTGTGATTCCGGCGGGAAAGACGCTCGGAATCATGGGAGCAACCGGCTCGGGCAAATCATCGATCATCAATCTGATGCAGCGTTTTTACGATGTGCAAAGCGGAAGCGTCAGGCTTGACGGTGTGGATGTACGTGAACTGACCATCAAACAGCTGCGTGAAAATATTGCGGTAGTCATGCAGGATGTTTTCCTGTTTTCCGACACGATAGAGGAGAATATCAAGATGGGACGCCGCGATACGATGCCGATGGAAGAGATTAAGGCTGCCGCAGTGTCTGCACAGGCGAGTGGATTTATCGAAGATATGGATCAGCAGTATGAGACGGTTGTCGGTGAACGCGGCGTCGGACTGTCCGGCGGACAGAAGCAGCGGATCAGTATCGCACGCGCATTGTCGAAGCATTGTCCGATCCTTGTGATGGATGATTCCACTTCGGCTTTGGATATGGAGACGGAGCATGAAATTCAGAAGATGTTAAATGAGATGAAGGAGACAACCAAAGTGATCATTGCGCATCGTATTTCAGCGGTTCGCCACGCGGATGAGATCATCTATCTTGAGGATGGAAGAATTGCAGAGCGTGGAACTCATGAACAGTTGTTAGAAAAGAAGGGGTTATACTATAACACCTATATGGCACAGTACGGAGGTGAGATATATGGCGGTTAACTCTTATCGAGAAGACGAACATATGGAGAATTCGGATAAGAAGAAAATCATTATCCGGTTGTTCTCTTATTTAAAGAACTATAAAAAAAGCGTGATCGGAGTGTTGCTTTGTATGGCGGTCACGGTTGCCATACAACTTGTTAATCCGCTGCTGATCGAGGAAGCAATCGATCACCATATTGCAGTGGGAGATTACAGAGGTCTTATGGAGATCGGAATCTTTGCAGTCGCACTCAATGTCCTGTTTTTGATTATGGTCAAGGTGCGCATGTATGTGATGTCGAAGATTTCCAATGATGTACTGATGGTTATAAGACAGGAATTGTACGAACACATTCAGACACTGTCGTTTTCCTTTTTTGACAGTCGTCCGACCGGAAAAATCCTGGCGCGGATCATCGGTGATGTCAATTCACTGAAGGAAGTACTGACCAATGCAGTCACAACGCTGATCCCGGACTTTGTAACGGTTGTCGGAGTCGTTGTGATTATGGCAGTCAAAGATCTGCCGCTTACATTGGCAGCACTGTGCACGATCCCTGTTATGATCGCGGCGGTGTTTTTTATTCAAACGACAGCGCATAAGCGCTGGCAGGTATTCCGTAAGAAGTCATCTAATCTGAACGCGTTTGTCCATGAAGATATTGCGGGAATGAGCGTAGTACAGAGCTTTTCGGCAGAAGACGAGACGGGAAAATCGTTCAGGGAACTCGCGGGAGAACACAGAGCTTCTTTTATCAGCGCGTGTGCGCGTGCGGATATGTTTGGCCCGGCTGTGGATTTCTGTTGGGGAATCGGAACGATGATGCTCTATCTGGTCGGCGTCAAATATATGGGGGCACCGAGGGTCTCGGTAGGACTTCTTGTGGCGTTTGGAACTTATATTAATATGTTCTGGAATCCAATCATGAATCTGAGTAATTTCTATAATCAGGTAATTACCAATCTGTCCGCAGCAGAGCGGATTTTTGATATTCTGGATACCAATCCGGATATCTGTGATCGAAAAGATGTGGTAGAACTGCCGGACATTAAGGGAACGGTTGAATTTAAAAATGTATCGTTTACCTATGACAAAGGAACGCCGGCGGAGACCAAAGTGCTCTCAAATGTCAATTTTACCATTAGACCGGGGGAAACAATTGCACTGGTAGGCCCGACAGGTGCAGGCAAGACCACCATCGTCAATCTGATCAGCCGTTTCTATGATATAGAAGAAGGAACGATACTGATTGACGGGTATGATCTGACGAAGGTATCCATCGAGAGCCTGCGCCGCCAAATGGGGGTTATGACGCAGGATAATTTCATTTTTCATGGAACAATCCGTGAAAATATATTATATGGAAAAATGGATGCAACCGAGGAAGAAATGATAGCGGCGTCCAAAGCTGTCAATGCGCATGATTTTATCATGAAGATGGAGAATGGATATGATACCATATTAAAGGAGCGTGGCGCAGGCCTTTCAATCGGACAGCGTCAATTGATCGCATTTGCAAGAACCATGATCTCGGATCCGAAAATACTGATTCTGGATGAGGCAACATCAAGTATTGATACACATACGGAACTTCTTGTGCAGCAGGGGATCGAAGCGCTCCTTGCGAGAAGAACAAGTTTTGTGATCGCACATCGTTTGTCTACAATCCAGAATGCGGACCGGATTTTTGTGATCAATAACGGAGGCATTGAGGAGCAGGGCACACCGCAGCAGCTCCTAGAACAAAAAGGAAAATATTACGATCTGTATATGGCACAGTTTGCGGCAATATAAAAATAAGGAATGCTTGCTGATCGGTAAAACAAAAGGGAGTGATTCGTTAGAATCACTCCCTTTTACTGTTATTCGCGTTTTCGGATTAACCTCTCATCAGATAATCCATAATCTTTCTGGAATCCTCAGCCTCGTGTGCGATGATCTCCAGCTCCGGAATTGTAGCTGCTGATTCAAAAATGGTAGATAAAGAAACCAGCTGGCATAATTTCGATTTTAAGTTTAGTCTGTCGCCGTCTGCTGTCACAAGTTCAACCTGTCCCTTGCAACCGTCGATTACTTTTAAGAATTCCTGTGGATCCTGAATATTCATTACTTTCATAGTACATCTTCCTTTCGTATTTAATCTAACATCTGTTACTGAAGTTATCATAGCATCGCGTCTGAAAAACTGTCAATACAATACAAGTATATGAGAAAACAAAGTTGTATTGTCTAGAAAGGGGTGAAAACAAGAAAAACCATAAAAACGCACAAAACGACAACAAAACAAGGCAAAAACAAGAGAATAACTCGTCAAAATAACTAAAATGACATAAAATTAACAAAAAATAGTGGGCAAAACGCGATGCGACAATACAACTTTAAATGAAAAATTGGTTGTATTCTATTGCAATAAAAGACAATCGGTAATATAATCAAATCATCAAAAACAAATACGTGTGTAAAGGGAGGATAACGTATGAAGAAAATTTTGAAGAAGGTAACAGCAGCAATCCTTGCAGCAACAATGGTAGTCGGCATGACAGCCTGCGGATCAGGCAATGGTGGCTCATCAACACAGGGAGGCTCAGCAAGCAACTCAACAGGTAAAATTAAGATTGGTGTTTCCATCTGGTCATCAACCGATGTACTTGGATCACAGTGTAAGAAGATCCTCGATGAGGCAGCTAAGGCATTGGATGTAGATGTTCAGTATGTAGATCAGGGACATGTTTCTGAGAAGGTTACAGCTTCTGTAGAGCAGCTTGCAGCAGCAGGATGCCAGGGAATTATCATCTGTAACTCATCAGACACAGAGATGACATCCGCAATCAAGACATGTAATGACAATAAAGTATATCTTGCACAGTTCTTCCGTATAATCAGCCAGGAGAACAGCGCAGACATCTATCAGGCAGCAACAGATTCCGATTATTACATCGGTGCTGTACATGAGGATGAGCCGGAAAACGGTGAAGAGCTTGTTAACATCCTTTTAAACAAGGGCGATCGTAACATTGGTCTTATCGGTTGGGAGCAGGGAGATGCTACCTGGCTTGGAAGATGGGAAGGTTACAAAGCTGGCGTTGACAAGTGGAACGAAGAGCATCCAGATGATCAGGCTACACTTTCTGAGCCACAGTACGCAGGAACAACTTCTGAGGGTGGTTCAAAGGCAGCTGAAGCTCTTATGGCAGCAGATCCTAACCTTGATGCATTAATCCCAGCCGGTGGTGGCGGAGATCCTCTTCAGGGAGCAATCGCAGCCGTTGAGCGTGCAGGAAAGACAGCAGACATCGATATCGTATCTACAGACTTCCTTCCAGATCTTGGAGAGAGACTTGAGAACGGATCTATGGCTGGTGAGTCAGGCGGACACTTCTGTGATCCACTGATCGCATTCATGATGGTTTACAATGCAATCAAGGGTAACTACTCAGACTTCGGTGGCAAGTTTGAAGATGTTCCATTCCCATATCTGTATGTATCATCTGCTGATGACTACAAGGCATACGAAGAGTACTTCGTAGATCAGCTTCCATACACAGATGAGGAATTAGTTGATATGTCCAAGTTAAGCCTTGACGAATTAAAGAATACAGCTGCAAAGATCTCTATTGAGGATGCAGCAGCTCGTGCAGCCGAATAAAAGGAACTATACACAATGAAAACTGGAAAAGGTGGCATCGCTTGCGACGTCACCTTTTCTTATCAAAGATGACAACAAATTCAGAAATGACTAGAAGAAGAGGTAGATAATATGAGTACTACTAAAAAAATCTCGGGAAAAGCAATGGGCTATCTGATCCTGATCGGTCTGGTTGTACTTTCCTGGGCCATCTTTAAAATACTTTCGCCGCATAACTTTGGATCTTTCGGCAATATGCTTAACTACTTTCAGGCCAGCTTAATTGCAACCGTTGGTGCCGTAGGATTCTACTTTGTAATGGTAATGGGAATGTTCGACTTTTCCATTGGCGCAAACATTATGCTTTCCGCAATCGTGGGATGTGTATTCGCAACAAGATTTAATCTCGGATATTTTGGACTGATCGTTGGATGTATCCTTACAGGAACAATCGTTGGAGCATTAAACGGAATGTTTTATGTAAAGCTTCGTATTCCATCCATGATCGTAACAACCGGTCTTGCACTCATTTATGAGGCATTGGCCAACTATATTGCAGGCGGTGTGGAGCAGACACTTCCATCCAACTTACGTGCATTCGGACAGATGCCTTGGGATATCATCCTGGCTCTGGTAGCATGTGTAGTAGCCTACATTTTCTTAAACTATACTAAAATCGGAACATACACCTATGCAATCGGCAGCGACGAGTTCGTTGCAAAGAACATGGGTATTAATGTAAATAAGTACAAAGTTTTAGCATTCATCTTAAGTGGTGCTTTCCTCGGTGTTATGGCAATCCTGACCATCAGTTATGGTTCATCCATGGTCGCTGTAACCGGTATGGCATCTATGAGCCGAAACTTCGTACCAACCATGGGATGCTTCTTCGGTCTGGCATTTAAGAAATATGGAATGCCACTTCCGGCAATCATCATCGGTGAGTTCGTAATCAACATCATCTTCTTCGGATTCATTGCTTTGGGAGCACCAACTGCTATTCAGGACGTTATCACAGGACTTGCACTGCTTATCATCATTACTGTGACAACCAAGGCTACCAAGGGCGAGATCGTCAAGTAATGAAAGGAGGAAGACAGCAATGAGTGAAGTTAGATTACAGGTTAAAAATCTTTGCAAGAACTTTGGTATTACCAAAGCCGTGCAAAACGTATCCTTCAACGTAAATAAAGGAGAGGTTCACGCTTTGATCGGTGAGAATGGATCCGGTAAATCCACTCTGACCAATATGCTGACTGGTATTTACAGCATCGGAAGTGGAACTTTTATTCTGGATGGCAAGGAAGTTCATCCAAAGAATCAGGTTGAGGCAAATGAAGAAGGCATTTCCATCATCGTGCAGGAGCTTGGAACTCTGTCTGGACTGACAGTTGCAGAGAATATCTTCCTCGGACATGAGGATCAGTTCGTACACTGCGGAATCAAGAATACCAACGCGATGAACAAGAAAGCCAACGAACTGTTGAAACAGTATGGCTTTGACCGTATTAAAGCATCAGACATGATCGACAATTATAATTTCGAGGATCGTAAGCTGGTTGAGATCGTTAAGGCAACTTACTTTGATCCGAAGATCGTAGTTATCGATGAGACAACGACAGCACTCTCACAGGAAGGTCGTGAGGAACTGTATAAACATATGAAGAGAATCAAAGAGAGCGGCAACACCGTCATCTTTATCTCCCATGACCTTCCGGAGATTCTTGATAAATCTGACACAATCACAATTCTTCGTGATGGTGTATATATTGACACGGTTAAGAGCTCTGATGTGAACGAGAATGATTTGAAGAAACTGATGGTAGGCCGTGAGGTTACCGGTGATTACTATCGTAGCGACTATGGTGAGAAGGTTTCGGACGAAGTTGTTCTCTCTGTTAAGAATGTGACAGTACCTGGTCTGATCGAAGATGTAAGCTTTGATCTGCATAAGGGAGAGATCCTTGGATTCGGTGGACTTTCTGAGTCTGGTATGCATGAGATCGGTAAAGCAATCTTCGGTGCATCTTATGACCGCGAGGGATCTGTAACATTAGCAGACGGTACACAGATCAACGATATTCCGACTGCAATCAAGCACAGCATCGCTTACACATCCAAGGATCGTGATAACGAGTCTGTTGTATTGAATCAGAGTATCGGAGACAATATCTGCCTTCCGTCACTGGATGAATTATCCGGCGCTGCGCATTTGATCAGCGACAAGAAGAAGAAAGAATTTGCCAATAAATTTGCAAAGCAGATGTCTGTTAAGATGGTAGATGTCAATCAGTTTGTTTCGAACCTTTCCGGTGGAAATAAGCAGAAGGTTGTACTCGCAAGATGGATTGGTAAAGATTCCGATATCGTCGTACTTGACAGCCCGACACGAGGCATCGACATCAAGGTTAAGCAGGATATCTATCAGTTGATGGATCAGATGAGAAAGAATGGTAAATCCATCATCATGATCTCTGAAGAGTTGATGGAACTGATCGGTATGTGTGATCGTATCATGATCATGAAAGACGGCAGAATCAGTGGAGAACTTGAGCGTGATCAGAACCTCGATGAGAATGGTCTGATTACGATGATGGTATAAGGAGGCAGCTATGGGAAGTCAAGCAAGTGTAAACACAAATGATAAAGAGCAGCAGCTCAAAAAGGCATCAAAAATGTCATTGATCCGTTCCCTTCTACCTGTTGTGGGACTGATTGTAATTTTTCTGTTATTCAATTTCCTGACTGGATTTCGAATGATAAACAACATGTCACTGGCCTTCTCACAGGTATATGTGACAATGATCTCAGCGATGGGTGTATTCTTCATTATGACAATGGGTGGTCTGGATTTCTCCCAGGGATCCATTCTCGGAATTTCTTCTATCGTTGTATGTTGGGTTTCAAAGTACAGCATTCCGCTTGCAATCCTTGCAGGTATTGCGTCCGGAGCATTGATCGGAGCAATCAACGGTTACTTCTATGTATTCCGTAAGATTAAATCCTTCATTGTAACAATCTGTACCATGTTTCTGTTCCGTGGATTTATCAAGTACTTAACAACCAATGCGCCGGTTGCCGGATCAGCCAAGCTGATCAACTATGACAGCACAGCGTTCAAGGTAATCTGTACCGTTGTTGTTCTTGCAATCGGATTTGTTGTGTTCCGTTTTACCAAGTTCGGAACATACTTAAAGGCAATCGGTGCCGGTGAGAAAGCAGCTATGTTCTCCGGTATCCGTACGGACAAGATGAAATTCCTCATTTATGTCTTAGCCGGAGCAATCACAGGATTTGCAGCTTTCGTCAATGTTATCAAGGTTGGATCCGTTACCTCTTCCGGTGGTAACCAGTTAGAGACACAGATCCTGATCGCACTTGTACTTGGCGGTATGCCAATCTCCGGTGGTGCGAAGGTTCGTTTCGAGAACATCATCGTTGGGTCACTTCTGTACGTTGTACTTAACAGTGGACTGACTATGATGGGATTCACAACACAGATGATGCAGCTGATCCAGGGTGTTGTATTCCTGATCTTCGTTGCAGTATTCGCAGATCGTGAATCTATCCAGGTTATTAAGTAAGTATTATCAAAAAGCATAGGAATGTTGCGATATCAAAAGCATCGCACATCAATAAAGATAAGGAGATTCATCCTGCGTGCAGGTAAGAAGCTCCTTATCTTACTATAAGGGAATGCGGAAATGGAGTGGCTATGCAGAATACCGATCAGGATGTCCTGAAATATCAGAAATTATATCATTGGGCACACACACTGATCACCAGTGGTGTCATTAAAAATATGGATAAATTTCCGTCTGAGACGAGTCTTCAGAAGAAGTTCGGATATTCGAGACAGACGGTGCGTACAGCGCTCCAGCAGCTCGAGGACGAGGGATTGATCAAGCGCGTGAGGGGGAGTGGAACTTATGTCTGCTACGAAGGCGGATCGTCCGATGAAGCGCGTCCGAAGGTCGGACTTCTGCTCAGTTACTATTCTGAGTATCTGTTTCCAAAGGTTTATGACGGCATTGAGTCGGCACTTGCGGAGAAGGGGTACGGAATCGAGGTCGCTGTGACGAAGAACCGTCTGAACGATGAGGCAATCTATCTGGAGGGACTGTTAAAAAGCAATGTATCCGGGCTGATCATCGAGGGATCGCGCTCTGCGTTTCCGAATCCGAATGTAAGGCTTTACAGGGAAATCAAGAAGCGCAACATACCGACGCTTTTTATTCATAACCATTATGAGAATCAGAACTTCGACAGCGTAGAAATGTCGGATGAGCGTGCGGCGTATGAACTGACAAAGATTCTGATCGAGAACGGCCACAGGAGAATCGGAGGTATCTTTAAATACGACGATATGCAGGGACTGGAACGGTTCAAAGGCTTTATCCAGTGCCTCTCGGATTATGGTGTAAAATATGACGATGATTGTGTCCGCTGGTATTCGACGAAGGATATGGCGGATGTGTTCAGCAAAAAAGGCATGCTGCACATTTATCGCCGGACGAAGGATTGTACCGCGATGTTGATCTATAACGATGAGATCGCCGGATATTATCTGGAGTTTCTGACGGAGAGAGGAATTTCTGTTCCGAAGGATCTGTCGGTCGTATCCTTTGATGATGCGGAGCTGCAGCAGGCGCAGGGAGTGAAATTACTCTCGGTTGTGCATCCGCAGTATAAGCTTGGCAGAATTACGGCCAAGAATCTGCTTCGTATGATGGACGATCCGGCGTGGCAGGAGAAAAATTATTCCTACCGTTTTCCGGTCAAATTGAATGATGGTAATTCCGTTCGGAAGGCATAATGAAACCAGCGAATGCTGGCGCATGGTGACATAGTATGATAAAGACCCGGTTGACAGTGTACAGCCGGGCCTTTTTGCGGGGGAAATCCTGTAAAAAGGGCGCAAATTTGAGAATGAGGCGTAAAAATGCAAAAAAAGCTTGTAAAAACTGAATTTTGTGTGCTATAATCTCTAAATGACTGTAGTGGTCGCAGTATGCCCTTTTGTCGGAGGGATACGCAGAAGAAAGATTGTACATGGAATTGATATATATTAAGGAGGAAACGTATAAATGAGTGTACAGGTTGAAAATTTAGAGAAGAATATGGTAAAGCTTACCATCGAAGTTCCTGCAGAAGAGTTAGAGAAGGCAATTGATGCCGCTTACAAGAAGCAGAAGAATCAGATCGGCATCCCTGGATTCCGTAAAGGAAAAGTTCCGAGAGCTATGGTCGAGAAGATGTACGGTGTTGAAGTATTCTATGAGGATGCAGCTAATACACTGATGCAGCAGAATTATCCGTCAGCAGTTGAGGAGAGCGGTGTTGATATCGTATCCCGCCCATCCATTGATGTTGTACAGATTGAGAAAGGAAAGCCTTTCATCTACACAGCTGAGGTTGCAGTAAGACCTGAAGTTACACTTGGCAAATACATGGGAGTAACCGTTACTAAGATTGATACTTCTGTAAGTGATGACGAAGTTGCAGAAGCATTAGAGCAGCAGCGTAACAACAACGCAAGAACAATTTCCGTAACAGATCGTCCGGTAGCTGTTGGTGATACCGCAGTGATCGACTTCGAGGGATTTGTTGATGGTGTTGCATTCGAAGGCGGCAAGGGCGAGAATCATCCGTTAGAGATCGGTTCTCATACATTTATCGATAACTTTGAGGATCAGCTCGTTGGCAAGAATGCCGGAGATGAGGTTGAGGTTAACGTAACATTCCCTGAGCAGTATCAGGCAGCAGACCTTGCAGGAAAGCTTGCTACATTCAAGGTTAAGATCAATGAGATCAAGGCTAAGGAACTTCCTGAGCTTGATGACGAGTTCGCACAGGATGTATCTGAGTTCGATACTCTCGCAGAGTACAAGGAGAGCTTAAAGAAGAACCTCGAGGAGAAGAAAGAGAACGAAGCTAAGCGTACGAAGGAAGACGAAGCCGTTCAGAAGATCATCGACAAGTCCAAGATGGATATTCCAGAGGCAATGATCGATACACAGTGTGAGACAATGATCGAGGAGTTCGCTCAGAGAATCGCTCAGAGTGGTCTGTCTATGGATCAGTACTTACAGTTCTCAGGACTTACCGTTGATGGCTTAAAGGAGCAGGTTCGTCCGGAAGCATTATCCCGTATCCAGGCTAGTCTTGTTCTTGAGCAGATCGCTAAGGATGAGAACATCGAAGTATCTGACGACGATGTAAACGCAGAGATCGAGAAGATGGCTGCAAGCTACGGAATGGAAGCTGATAAGCTCAAAGAGTACATGGGAGATGCCGAGAAAGAATCCATGAAGAAGGATCTTGCAATCAATAAGGCTGTTGAACTTGTAATGTCTAACGTGAAGGAACGCGCTAAGGCAAAGAGCAAGAAGGAAAAAGAAGCAGAAGAGGGAGCAGAAGCATAATTTCAGTTTCTTAAGACGAAATACATGGACTGGTCTGGGCAAAACCAGACCGGTCTTTTACACTTTTATTAAGGAGGCGTTTTTCTATGAGTTTAGTACCTTATGTCATTGAACAAACGAGCAGAGGCGAGAGAAATTACGATATTTATTCCCGCTTATTAAAAGACAGAATTATCTTCCTCGGAGAGGAAGTGAACGAGACAACAGCAAGCCTTGTTGTCGCACAGTTATTATTCTTAGAGTCTGAGGATCCGGGAAAGGATATTCAGTTATATATCAACTCACCGGGAGGAATGGTTACTGCAGGTCTTGCAATCTATGATACCATGCAGTATATCAAGTGTGATGTATCGACCATCTGTATCGGTCTTGCAGCAAGTATGGGAGCTTTCCTTCTTGCAGGCGGAACTAAGGGTAAGCGTTATGCGCTTCCGAATGCAGAGATTATGATCCATCAGCCATCCGGCGGAGCCAAGGGTCAGGCAACAGAGATCGAGATTGCAGCAGAGAACATCTTAAAGACGAAGAAGCGTTTGAACGAGATCCTTGCTGCCAACACCGGCAAGCCATATGAGACCATCGCTGCGGATACGGAGCGAGATCATTATATGTCTGCACAGGAGGCTGCCGATTACGGATTGATCGATGGAGTGATCACGAGCAGATAATTATCTGGATTGTCCAGATTATGCGCCTCCGGCCGGATAAGCCGGAGGCATTGTTGAATCATAGACTTTTTTATATTTTTAATTTCGATAGATAGATGGAGTAATATTTATGGCTGGAAAGAATGATGGAAAAATTCGCTGCTCTTTTTGCGGCAAGACACAGGATCAGGTAGAGCGCCTTATTTCCGGACCGAACAACGGTGTCTTTATCTGTAATGAATGTATTGATATCTGTGCAGAGATCATTGATGAGGAAGGCTTTTCGGAAGAGGATAATGCTTCGGCCAAGGAAGATATCAATCTTCTGAAGCCAGAGGAGCTGAAGGCGTTTCTGGATGATTATGTTATTGGACAGGATCAGGCGAAGAAGGTGCTTTCTGTAGCAGTGTACAACCATTACAAGAGAGTTCTCGCGGGAGGAGATCTCGATGTAGAGCTGCAGAAGAGTAATATTTTAATGCTTGGACCGACTGGTTCCGGTAAGACACTTCTGGCACAGACACTTGCACGTGTGCTCAATGTTCCGTTTGCAATCGCAGATGCGACAACACTGACGGAAGCCGGATATGTCGGTGAGGATGTGGAGAACATTCTCTTAAAGCTGATTCAGGCAGCAGATTATGATATTGAGCGTGCTCAGCACGGAATCATATATATTGATGAGATTGATAAGATTACCAAGAAGTCGGAGAATGTCTCAATTACAAGGGATGTATCCGGCGAGGGTGTACAGCAGGCACTTCTTAAGATTTTAGAGGGAACGGTTGCTTCTGTTCCGCCACAGGGTGGAAGAAAGCATCCGCAGCAGGAACTGATCCCGATCGACACGACCAACATTCTGTTTATCTGTGGTGGTGCGTTCGACGGATTGGAGAAGATCGTGGAATCCCGTATGGATGCTTCAACGATCGGATTTAATGCGGAAGTGAAGTCCAAGACAGAGATCAACATTGGTGATGCATTCAAGCGTGCACTGCCACAGGATTTCGTGAAGTTTGGACTGATACCTGAGTTTATCGGACGTGTGCCGATCACGGTATCTTTGGATTCTCTGGATCGGGATGCTTTGATCCGCATCTTAAAGGAGCCGAAGAATTCGCTGATCAAGCAGTATACAAAGTTATTTGAATTAGACGGAGTTGGTCTTGAATTTGATGAGAACGCGATCGAAGCGATTGCGGATAAGGCATTGGAGAGAAAGACCGGAGCGAGAGGACTTCGTGCGATCATGGAGGCTGTTATGCTTGACCTCATGTACCGCATTCCTTCCGATGAGTCGATCAGCCGTTGTGTGATCGATAAGGATACGGTTGAGAAGAATCTGGCTTTGGAGTCCGGAGAGACCGCTGCGATCGAGCAGAAGGATGAGCCGGAGAAGGAAGAACTTGCGTCTTAATCAGGAGTAGATACAAGTGAGAGATGAAATTAGAATGCTGCCTGCGGTAGCATTACGTGGAATTACGATTCTGCCGGGAATGATCGCGCATTTTGACATCAGCCGCGAAGTTTCCATTAAGGCGGTTGAGCGTGCGATGAAGGATGGAGATTCGATCTTTCTTGTGACACAGAAGGATACGAACAAGGAGAATCCGGAGATCGAGGATCTGCAGTCCATCGGCGTAATTGCAGAGATTAAGCAGGTAGTAAGGTTACAAAATGATATTATTCGTGTGATGGTCGAGGGAGAGCAGCGTGCCGAAGTGTATGAGATTGCGCAGGATCAGCAGGATTACCTCAAGGCGCGTGTGATCGCTTATATCGAGGAGGATGAGAAACATCTTCCGGCACAGGCCGAAGAGGCGATGGTGATGAGCGTGCAGGAGACATTTGCAAAGTATTCTGCGGTACAGGGACGCATCGGCAAGGAAGTTGTCAGACAGGTGCAGGAGACGACGGATCTGTCGAAGCTTCTGGATTATGTCGGCAACAATCTTCCGGTCAGCTACGACAAGAAGCAGAAGATTCTTGACGCAATCGCAATTACGGAGCGTTATGAGGTACTTCTTGCGATGCTTTTGCAGCAGATCGAGGTCCTTGCGATCAAAAGCGATTTTCAGAAAAAAGTGCAGGAGCGTGTGGAGAAACACCAGAAGGAATATGTGTTAAGAGAACAGATGGCACTCATCCGGGAAGAACTCGGAGAGACGAACACAGACTCCGATGCACAGGAATATGAGAAGAAGTTAGAGGAACTTCAGGCTTCGGATGAAGTGAAGAAGCGGATTAAGAAAGAAATCCAGAGATTCCGCGGAATCTCTGGATTTCTTTCTTAATC
>OGKS01000216.1_pt1 | contig 32060 bp, 24 predicted proteins | sample 1572491 | NCBI WGS metagenome assembly OGKS01 (sample SAMEA2582153, study PRJEB24529) | metagenome | biome: Human gut stool | place: China | collected 2011
TAAATATACGGTTCATTGAAAGATGTTCTGTCACACGAACAGATTTCAATGAACCGTATATTTACATTACAAGGTTTCCGTTTCTATCAGTCATCTTTCGATGATGATGGAAAAGGGAGTTGGCTGACTGTCAATTATGACCCGTGGGGTACGGGAGTTACGTATGCAGGATATGTTCTGCTCGGTATCTCCATGATCTGGTTATTATTTTCCCGCTATGGCGATTTCCGACGCCTGCTAAGTCACCCGCTACTGAAAAAAGGAGGTGTATTTCTATTGTTCCTCTTCTGTCTTGCAGGTAGTATGCAAGCACAAAAAAAACTTCTCCCGGCACTGAAACGGGTACAAGCAGACAGTTTGGCACAAGAACAGGTCATTTATCACGACCGAGTAGTACCATTCAATACATTGGCGCGCGATTTCATTCAGAAATTGACAGGCAAAGCTTCATATAAAGGTTTGACGCCTGAACAGGTAATTGGTGGCTGGCTACTCTATCCGGAAGTATGGAGAAATGAACCATTGATATACATCAAAAATACAGAGTTGCAGCATTTGCTAAACTTACAGACACCTTACGCCCGATTAACCGATTTATTTGACGGTCCGGTCTACCGTCTTCAGAAAACCTGGCAACAAGAACAGGGAAAAGGTAGCAAACTCGCCAAAGCCATCCAAGAAACGGACGAAAAAGTGGGATTGATCCTGATGCTGGAAAAAGGAACATTCATTCAGCCATTACCCACTGATGGCAGCGTGCAACCACTCTCCGAACTGGAAATAAAAGCCGAACTACTCTACAACCGGATTCCGTTCAGCAAGATTCTTTTTATGATAAATCTGTCATTGGGAGTGTTGTCTTTCCTGCTTCTACTTCATAACAGCCTGCAAAGAAATATCCTCTCGCCCAAAGCCAAAACGATTTCCCGCACAGCAGGAACTTTCTTTTCTGTTGCACTCTATCTTGCTTTCATATTCCATTTAGCAGGATATTGCCTGCGCTGGTACATTGGCGGTCGTATTCCACTTAGCAACGGTTACGAAACCATGCAGTTTATGGCTCTTTGTATTCTTTTGATAGCCTGTCTGCTCCATCGAAGATTCTCATTCGTACTTCCATTCGGATTCTTGCTCTCCGGCTTTGCGTTGTTAGTCTCTTATCTGGGACAAATGAATCCGCAGATAACGCCATTAATGCCGGTGCTCGTCTCTCCATGGCTAAGTATTCATGTTTCATTGATTATGATGTCTTATGCCCTATTGGCATTCATCATGCTAAACGGAATACTGGCATTATGCCTCCGGAAAAAAGAATCGGAAAACAATGTCTCCGGAAACGACGCTATACAAGACAACCGGATAGAACAGTTGACGCTAGTCAGCCGCTTGCTGCTCTACCCTGCCACCTTCTTTTTAGGAGCAGGCATCTTTCTGGGAGCAGTTTGGGCAAACGTTTCCTGGGGACGATACTGGGCGTGGGACCCGAAAGAAGTATGGGCACTGATTACTTTTCTGGTATATGGAGTAGCCTTCCATTCACAAAGTCTGCGCATTTTCCGCAAGCCTCTATTCTTCCATATCTATATGATTCTTGCTTTCCTGACCGTCTTAATGACCTATTTCGGGGTAAATTATGTTCTTGGAGGGATGCATAGTTATGCAAACGCCTGAACCACTATATATAGCTAGTAATTGATAGAAGAATACCCATTTTAGGGGATTGCGGGAAAAACGGAAAGCCCCTATCTTTGCAGTATCAGAATTAAATTAATTAGTCATAATTATATTACGTAGCCACATTAAAAATACATAGAAATCGGCCGAAGTGATTCACCCGCATTTCTTTTATTTGGTTGTTAAGTTGAAAAAACCATATAATGTATTCATTTTGGAATATGAATAGATGACATATTCTAAAAGAGGCAAGGACGTCCGGCTTGTGAAAGCCGGACGTTTTTTATATCAGTAAGAGAATAAAGTGAGAGAGCTCATGCATTCATGAGCTCTTTCCAACCAGCCGTTTCAAAAGCGATATACTCCGCTATAAACTTCTCCATCTCTTCTTTCTTCACAGGATGCAACACCAGCTCTTCGAGCAGGGCAAACAACCATACCGTATTCAGGTGAATAAAGAAGTTAGTTATTGCTATATTGATATGCGGATATTTCTGCTTCATCCCTTGAAAAAAAACAGAAATCGTACGCGTCATCAAATCTGTATATTCAGAACGGAAGTTCTCCAAAACAGAACCTTGTGCCTGAAAAAGCAGCAACCGCAAACGGTCACGATGTTCAGAGACCAATCTGATATATTCCCGTACAGACATTTTCTGATAATCCGAATCCATAAAGACGTCTATCGTCATCTGATCTGCATCGTGATTATAAATCATAGCATACAGATCATTCAATACCGGTTTCAGAATCGTACGGAATATCTCATCCTTATTGGTGAAATAATGATAGATATTACTCACCGTCACCCCTGCCCTCGAAGCTATTTCACGCATAGAGGCATCCTTGTATCCCTTTTCCAGAAACACTTCTTCGGCTGCCTTCAAGATTCCCTCTTGTATATCTCCTTTCAAAAATTGCATAGTATCGCTGCTATTTATCAATTCATATTTGTAACCTGTCTGTTCACCATCCGGGCAAATATACCATTTTTCTTTTTCAATTCCTCCGGTGTTCCCATTTCAGCAACACTTCCATTCTCCAATACTACAATTTTGTCGGCATTGGCAACGGTTCGCATACGGTGCGCAATAATCAGCACCGTTTTGTTACGTACCAATTCAGATATACCTGCCTGTATCTTGGTTTCATTCTCAACATCAAGCGAAGCCGTAGCCTCATCCAACAGAACGATCGGAGCATCCTTCAACAAAGCGCGGGCAATGGAAATACGCTGACGCTCACCGCCGGATAATGTTTCTCCATTCTCACCGATAATCGTCTGGTATCCCTGCGGCATTTTAGTGACAAACTCATCACATTGTGCCAAGCGGGCAACTCTCCGGACTTCCTCATCCGTAGCATCCCGTTTGCCAATACGGATATTATCCATAATGGAAGCATTGAAAAGAACTACATCCTGAAAGACAACGGAATAGTTTTTCAACAAAGTTTCAGGATCAATCCGACTGATATCCTGCCCGCCGAGGGTAATCTTTCCCGACTGGATATCCCAGAAACGTGCCGCCAACCTGGCCGCCGTACTCTTGCCACTACCCGAAGGACCAACCAAAGCCGTTTTTTCACCTTGTCGGGCAATAAAAGACAAGTTATTCAGAATTTGTTTTCCCTGCTCATAAGCAAAGTCTACCTGTCTGAATTCGATATCATAACCTTGAGGAGTGAATTCGGTAGTCCCGTTTTGTACCGGCAATGCTTCCATCTCATTCATTCTATTGATACGCACATCCAAATAGAACAAAGCGGCAATATTATTCATCACCTCACTGACCGGAGCATACACACGCGACCCGATAACCATAAATATAAGATAGGTAAACAAATCAACCGTACCCGAAGCCAAGAGATTGGCACCAACGATAATAACGCTTGCCAGTCCGAGTTTCAATACACTTTGGGAACCGTTTACCAACATGCCGAGCACCAGTTCATTACGAGTCAATACCTTTTCATAGATATCAATGCTCGCATCCAGTTTTTCCAGATAGTCTCTCTCCTGATTGTAGGATTTTATCTCCTGAATGGTATCGAGTCCTTCCTGGATATGCTCGGTCACCATCCGCTTGTTCAGATAATTACTTTCATTGCTTTTCTGTATTTCCTTCTTCGAGAAAAGAAGGATTGCGGCGGCAAGCGGCACTACCCAGAACAAAGCAATCGTCAACTGCCAGTTATAAAATGCCATGCCGACGGTAATAAGCAGAATACTGATAATGGAAGCAAACAACTGGGGAACCGCATGCGAGAAAGTATGCTCGAGATCAGTGCAGTCATCCATAATCGTGGCGGTGAGGTCGGAAAGATTCTTTTCGCCAAAGAAAGCCAGAGGCAACTTGCGAAGTTTTTCCGCCAATGAGATACGCCGGTTTGCACTCTCATCATAAACGGTGGTATAGGTACTACGATATTGCAATACCGCAAATATATACATGACTATCATAAAGACAATACCGAGTATGCTATAATAGAGAATACCATGCGTCACCGAAGCCGAAGGCTGAAACACAGGACGAAGATATTCCTCAAGAAAGAGAAAAACAAATACCGCCGGCAACATCAATACAATATCGAGCAGTGTAGTGAAAAACACACCTTTACAGAAATCTTTCGCTCCTTTAGTTGAAAGGGCAAAACGTCTTTTTATTACTTCAATCATTAGAAACCTCCTTTCCTATTGTCCAGCGAACAGATTGCTGGTATTCATTCCACATATGATAATAGATGCCTTGTTTTCCAAGCAGGTTGGCATGTGTACCTTGTTCCGCAATCTTCCCCTTGTCAATGACGAGGATATTGTCGGCATCAGTGATGCTTGAAAGACGATGAGCAATCATCAATACGGTTTTTCCTTTTGTCAGTTCTTTCAAGGCTTGCTGGATGAGATGCTCATTTTCGGGGTCGGCAAAAGCAGTCGCCTCATCCAGTACAATGATGGGAGCATTTTTCAGGATTGCACGTGCCAGTACGATCCGTTGCTGTTCCCCGCCGGAGAGATATGTTCCCTCCGTACCAATCTTCGTATTCAGTCCGAGCGGAAGTTTATTGATAATTTCCCGGCATTGTGCCATATCTACTGCCCGTTCCACTTCCTCCATTGTCGCGTCGGGATTACCATATTTGATATTTTCGAGCAGAGAAGTCTTGAACAGCTTTGTATTCTGGAACACGAAAGAAATATATTTCATCAGTTCTTCGGGAGCGATTTCTCTTACATTGATGCCACCTATTAAAACTTTCCCTTCCGTTGCCTCCCAGAAACGGGGAACTAGACGGGCAATCGTTGTTTTCCCTCCGCCCGAAGCTCCGACAAGAGCTACTGTGTTTCCTTGCGGAATAGTGAAACTAACATCATCCACCGCCTTTTGATTAGCTCCCGGATAGCTGAAGGAAACTTTTTCGAACTGAATACTGAATTCCTTTACCGGTTGTGGATGCTCTACAACAGTCAGGTGCTCATAAGCAACCAGATTCTCAAGACGTCCGATAGCTTCACTCGCCTGCCCCAAAGCCTGATTGAGATACATACTCTTCATGATACTTTGGGAGAATACAGGAGTAATGAGAACAAACAGGAAGAAATTAAGTAATACCGATGCATAATTACCTGAATAACCAATCAGCAAAATAGCCAACGGAGCAAGGAAAAACACAAAACCATTGATTATTACGGTATAGAGCGACATCGGCTTCTCCCACATTCGTGTATAGCCGAATACCATTTTATTATAATTCATGATACAGCGGTGAAAGTTTTTGAAAGAGTAAATAGTCTGCTGGAAAACCTTCACTACGGGAATTCCTCTCACATACTCTACAGCTTCGGTATTCATTTCCTCCAGAGAGGTCATGTAGCTTTTCATAAACTGCCGTCCCTCCGCATTCATCATAAAACCCATAACCAGCATGGCAATAATTACAGGGACGATACATGCCAGACCGAGTATCCAATCGAACACAAAAATCAGTATGGCAGCTACCAACGGCACTAGAAAAGTAGCCGCAAGGTCGGGCAACTGATGTGCCAGAAAACTATGGGTAACCCCTGCATTGTCATCTATAATCTTGCGAATACGTCCGCTCGTATTAATGTCAAAGAAGCCGAGAGGCATACGCACTATCTGGCGCATGGCTTCTTTACGCAAATTCGATTCAACCCGAAAAGCTGCAAGATGCGAAGACATCAATGCGGCAAAATAAAGGACGATGCTCGCCACGGCCATGCCTGCCGCCCACCAGGCATACGTCACCACATTACCGGAAGAGGTTATCTCTCCGTGTTCAAGCAGTTCTCTCACAATCAGCCAAATAAGGATATAAGGCAACATGCCCGCCAGGGCACTTAGGGCAGACAGCAGCATTGCCGCAGGCAAAAGCACTTTCCGTTTACCCATGTAGTTCTGAAGTTTTTTCAATGTACTCATAACGTACGTTCAATCTATATTAAGTTCGACAATCATTTAACTTATCGCTTGTTTTCAAAAAAGAACAATATTCGAAATCGTTCAAAAAAAAGAGAGCTTATATTTCTATAAGCTCTCTTCATCCCATTCAATCCGGTGCATGTGCACCTTTGATATATGATTAATCTCGACTCGTCTCTCACTGATTCGCATAAGTTTTCAAATATTTTCTGCAAAGGTACAGCTCGCCGGCAAGACGGACAATACCTAAAAATAATGAAATTTGCTATTCATGTTTCAGCCATGCACTTGGCAATACTTCTTTTTCACCTTTTTCATTCACCAGTTCCATCTGCAATACGCCTCCGTTACAATCGAAGTAACGTACCTCTATCGGATGAAGCCCGGCTTTCAAAGCCTTCTGCACAATAATCTCTACCGGCGAATGTGCTCCATCATTATCTCCCAACAATTCACCGTCAAGCATTAATGTGCTACCGTCGTCCGAGAGAAGGGCAAATGTATAGATACCATCGGCAGGAACTTCCAGATAGCCGGTCAATACCAGACCGATATTTCCTTTCACCTCTTCGGGAATGGATACCGATTCCACCACATACTCCCCTTTGACAGGAGCTGCATCAATATCCGCACAAAGATTACCACGGAAATCGTGCCATACTGCTTTCAAGCCGGGCTGCAAAGCAGCCGGAGCAGTCACCGCCTCCGCATAAGGAGCCTTTACATACTTGGTACGCACCGCATCCGAAGGAGAACCATCCGGACGAAAAGTGCGGAAAGCGAAATCCGTAGTCTTCCCAACTTCCAAAGCACCGTTATAAAGAGCTGATTCTTTGGTAGGCATACTGCCGTCTGTCGTATAACGTATTTCAGTACCGGGTAACGGGCAGGTCAATTCCACAGTTGTTTCATCAATAAATGCATTCACTTTATAGAATCCCTGCAAATCAGGCACCCTATAATTTACCCTCATCACATCCATCCGCTTAAATTGCGGAACAAGCTGACGATAAAATTCTTCGAGACCCGGTTTAGCTGTCGGCTCCGCCCAAGCTATTTCACTCAACGCTATCATACGGGGAACAATCAAATATTCAATGCGCTTCATTGTCGGAATCCATTCAGCCCAGAGATTCGCCTGCACACCCCAGATATATTTCTTCTGTTCCGGCGATAACCGCTCGTCTGCACACGGATCATACGCAAGTATTTTCTTTACTGAATTCTGATCCTGCGCATAATCGAAATAGAAATATTCATTCGGACAAGCAATCACTTTCTGCTTTTGTGCAGTTGCCGTAGGCAATGCATCTTTCGCCCAACTTCTCCACCAGGTAATGGCAGCATCGGAAGATAATCCGTCGGATACCACTTCATCCCAGCCTATGAGTTTCTTTCCGTTGGCAAGGAAGAATTTCTCCATGTCACGTACAAACCATGCCTGAAGTTCTTCTACCGAACCCAGTTTCTCCGTACGAATCCGTTTCTGACAAAGAGGACATTTCTTCCAGTTGGCTTTTTCCACTTCATCACCACCCATGTGCACATATTCATAAGGGAAAAGTTCAAAAACTTCTTTGAACACATTCTGACAGAACTCCAGCGTTGTATCTTTGCCCGGACAGATAGGAGAAGAGAAAGTTTTCCCCCACCCGATTAATCCGTCACACACCAATTCCGGATATTGACCGATAGCTGCCAGGAAATGTCCCGGCATATCGATCTCGGGAATGACATCGATACCTCTTTGCGTAGCATAGGCTACTATTTCTTTGATATCATCATGAGTGTAATAACCTCCATACAGCGTATCTCCTTCCACAATGCGTATCTTATCTTCCGGAATCAGGAAATCGGTATTATCTTCTTCTTTCGCACGTGCCATACAGGTACGATCCTGCGTATTGAATTTACGCCAGGCCCCTTTTTCTGTAAGCAACGGGTATTTCTCGATCTCTATACGCCAACCCTGATCGTCGGACAGATGCCAGTGGAACTTATTAAGTTTATACAAAGACATCAGATCTAATACATGCTTCACTTCTTTTTTATTCCAGAAATGGCGGGAAGCATCCAACATAAATCCACGCCATTCAAACCGTGGCGCATCTTCTATTTGCACGACAGGGATAGAATAATTCTGTTTCTCTCCCTGCACTTCTATCGTTGCAGGAAGCAACTGGCGAATAGTAGTAATAGCAGAAATAATACCCGAATAGTCAGTTGCCTCTACCCGAATATACTCCGGTGTAGACTCAAGTTTATAAGAGCTAGGCTTTCCAACAGTATCCTTCAACTGAAAATACATATCTACCTGACTCTTATCGGTAGTGACTTCAACAGAAGACGATATGACATTCCGAAGAATCTCCTGCAGATACCCGGCAGCCGGAAACAAGGACTGATCGGAAACCCCAATCTTCATTCCATCTTTTAAAACAAACGAGCCAGACTGCTCGGTCAGACTAACGGGGGTAGGTAAGATTGCAATCTCTTGCTTGACGGTAGGCGTGCAAGAAGAAAAAATACAAGCTGACACAATGAGAAAAGAGCTACTTAGTTTTTTGAACATGCGGTTAACTATTTAATAAATTAATTGTCCTGTTTTTAATTGACCATCTATATATAATACAACTAAAACGTATAAACTACTAAAAAGGCAGAAAAAGTTTTTTGCGACTTCATATCACAGACTCCTATTAATGTTTATCTTTGCTCCCCAATCCCATTACAAACAATTATAAAGAGTCACTTCAATGTCAAGAGAGAAAATACTAATCACAACCTCGTGGATCAGCACAATTGGCAATGCAATCTTGTCCGTATCCAAAATCATAATCGGTTTATTTGCCGGTAGTTTAGCCGTAGTCGGCGACGGTATCGACTCGGCAACCGACGTCGTTATCTCTATCGTTATGATTTTTACGGCACGCCTCATCAACCGCCCTCCTTCAAAGAAATATGTATTCGGATATGAGAAAGCGGAAGGGATCGCAACAAAGATTCTATCACTCGTGATATTTTATGCCGGTGTACAAATGTTGCTATCATCCACTAAAAACATCTTTTCAGATGAAGTGAAAGAGATACCATCGGCTATCGCCATCTATGTCACTATATTTTCTATTATCGGTAAACTCTTACTGGCTTCATACCAGTACAAACAGGGAAAGAAGATCAACAGTTCCATGCTCACGGCAAACGCTATCAATATGCGTAATGATGTTGTCATTTCAACCAGTGTTTTGTTAGGATTGATATTTACTTTTATCTTCAAATTGCCGATACTCGATTCGATAACAGGATTGATAATCAGTCTCTTTATCATCAAATCTTCCATCAGCATCTTCATTGATTCCAATGTGGAGCTAATGGACGGGGTGAAAGATGTCAATGTATATAATAAGATATTCGAGGCTGTAGAGAAAGTGCCCGGTGCCAGTAATCCGCATCGCGTCCGGTCACGAATGATAGGGAATCTCTATATGATTACCCTTGATATAGAAGTGAATCCACAAATCACGATCACGCAAGCCCATGAGATTGCCGATGCAGTGGAGAAGAGCATCATTAATTCGGTAGATAATGTATATGACATTCTGGTACATGTGGAACCTGCCGGTAAATGTCAGACAGGAGAAAAATTCGGGGTCGATAAAGATATGGTTTGATCCATCTCTACACAGAGTTTCTTTCACTTTCCTCTATCACCTATCACCGACACTTCCAAAAGCTCTTATTCATGGGGATTTCAGGGGTGGTGACAGGTTGTTTGCAACCTATCACCGCATCTATCACCTATCACCGCCCGATCAATCAATGATTAACAAGGAGAAAAGAACAAGTCTCTATACGACATATTAGTTTCAGCCGCTTGAAACTTTTAGTTTCAAGGCTTGGAACAAAGTGTTTCCCGGTGTGAAACAAATCGTTTCACTATTTGAAACAAAGTGTTTCAACGCAGGAAACAAAAAGTACCGTGCCGGGAAACTATTTTTATGACCGATTAATAGCTGATCTTTACTCCGGCAAAGAAACTTCTCGGCAAAGAAGGACCGTAAATATAACCGGAATCCCGGTTAGCTCCTCTGTCAAAGTCCTTCTGATAAGACTCAAAAATATTCTGAACTCCGCCGTTTAATTGCAAATCAACCGTTTTGTATAACTTGAAGTCATAAGCCAGTTTCACTCCCAAATCAAAGAAACGAGGTGTTCTGATTGCTTCCGCTTTTCTTTCAGGCATTTTACCCAGTTCGGCATTCTCGGCGGTGATATCCATACGTTGCACCAACATCCTGCCGGTATAGGTTCCTGACAAAGCAATAGATAAAGGTTTGATGGGGGTACAAGTAGCAGTGAAATAACCGTATGTATCGGGAGTACGGAAAATCTTCTTTTCTGCCGGTGCATCGTCATGCCACTTATGCGGTTCATCGTACCGGCTACGTTGTAAAGTTAATCCCGCTTGTATTTGCAGGATAGAAAGATAAGCCACTTTACCTTCCAGTGTCAATCCCATCACTTTAGCACCGGGGCCATTGCTACGTGTTTTCACTAATATACCATCACCACGGTCGTAAGGTTTGCCCAATACAAAAACATCGGTCAGTCTTGTATAAAAACCCTCAATCAACAAATTCGTCTGGAATGCTCCGAAACGATGATACATATCTGCAGAAACACTGAAACTTTGGGATTTCTCTTCTTTCAAATCCTTTGCACGCTCGATCATAGCCACCGTTCCGCCCACATTTTCAATATGCATATCCTCATCAAAAGCCTGCGGAGCACGAAATCCGGAAGAATAGCTTAAACGCAGGTTAATATTCTGGGTAGGATTAAAACGCAAGTTGGCACGGGGACTAAAGATCACATTATCCACCATATTATGCTTATCCAGACGACCACCAATCAGAATCCCCCAACGGTCGTTCTTCCATTCGTTCTGCAGAAAAGCACTGTAAATATTCACCGTCTGATCCGTGTGACGGTTATATCCCCACATGTTATCTTTTAGGCGGTCACGGTTATATTCAAGCCCTGCCGTGAGATCAGAAGGCATAAAAAAGCACTTGTCAAACGTATGTACGTATTGTGCACCACCCATAGCGGTTAAATCCGTTGTCTTTCCATAGGCTTTCAGAGGATCGTTACCCGGTCCGTAATAACTGTCCCGGTCTGTATTGGCAGCCGATGCAAAAACACTTAGACGGTTCTTTTCATCCGGAGAGAAATAATCGAATTTCAAACTTCCACCATCAATAGAATGTTGCAACTGCTCCGCAATATGCGCTTCGTGAGGAGGACGGTTCAACATATCCCCTCCACGACGGAATTCCTGCATGTGGTGATATTCAAAGGTCAGTTTGGAATAAGTACTTGTTTTCAGATAAGAGCGGAAACCCACTGTCTGATTCTTCAATTTGGGCAGTTCGGTAAATCCGTCTCCGTCATAATCATATCCCGACCGATAACGGTTCTGACCAAAGATATACAATCCGGCACGATGATCGTCCGTCACTAATGAAGCATTCAGGGAGGTATTGTTATCGAATGAGGAGCCGCCCCCTAAAGCAGTAAGGGTGTGCGACAGCTGGCCGGAATTGCGCAAAGGCTCTTTGGTGATTATATTGATGGTTCCTGCAATGGCCGAAGAGCCGAACAAGGCGGAACCTCCCCCACGCATCACTTCTACACGTTCAATCATGCTGGCAGGAATCTGTTCCAGTCCATACACTCCGGAAAGGGCACTGAATACGGGACGCGAATCTATCAGAATTTGCGTATATGGTCCGTCCAGACCATTGATACGGACTTGCTGGAAGCCACAATTCTGGCAATTTGTCTCCACACGCACTCCGGGCTGGAAGTTCAATCCTTGTGATAAAGTGGAAGAGTTAGTGGTTTCAAAGAGTTTCAGGTCGACGACATTCACCAAAGTAGGAGCCATACGACGTGTCGTTTCACTCCGATTGGCGGAAACTACTACTCCGTCGAGAGCAATCGCATCCTCTTCTATTTCAAAATCTTCTTCCAGTGTCTTTCCTTTTTTCAGAGTTACGTTGCGGGTCACTGTCTTGTAACCTACCGAACTAACTTCCAGTATAAAATTTCCTTCCGGCAAATTCTTCAAAAAATAATGTCCGGTAGCATCAGTCACGGTTCCTATGGTCGTTCCTTTCAGTGCAATGGTGATGTATGGAAGATGTTCTTTCGTTTTTTTATCCAGTACATGACCTATTATATTCGCATCGGATTTCTTCAGTTCAGGGTAGTCCGGACGTTCAGCCAATGCGTATGACAAGACACAGCACAGGCCGACCAGGACTAAAAGATATTTCTTCATTGTCGTTAGTGTTTTAATGTTTTAATTCGAAAAATAATAATAAAGGGAAAGGGAAGCAGCGATCGTTAATCGTTGATCCTAATACATAAATACTGTTCCCCCCAAAAGATAAACTAAGCGACAGGAGGTGCTCTAAGAGATATTACGCCCGGACAAGAACGGTGAAAATGCTCTATTTGCGGGCGGACAAACAGGATGCATAATAGAGATAAAGCAGCAACAGAGAATGTTGGTATCAAACCGCTGTCGGTCACCAACACATGACTCAAGAGATGAATTAGTTGGAATTCAACCGTTGTATGGCTATGTTCGCTGCCTTTTTTAAATGGATGTGAATGGACAATTGTAACCCCGTTGACCACATGGGAGTGAGTAAACAAAGTGATTCCTGCCATGTACGAGATAAACAGTACAGGCAGAAACCACTTCATTATATGTAGGTACAATTGTTTCATTCGGTCATCTTGCACATTTATTCTGTGCACCTAAGTCAAGGTTTAGTTTGTTTTTTGCAAAGATAAGGATTGTCTCCATGCAAAACAATCCCTATTTATGACGATTTTAAATCTTAATCGAATTTTAATAACTTATCTTCACTCCGGCAAAGAAACTTCTCGGCAATGACGGACCATAGATATAACCGGAGTCACGGTCAGCCCCTTTGTCGAAGTCGTTCTGGTAGGCATTGAAAATATTCTGTACGCCGGCATTCACCTGCAAGTTCATCGACTTGTAAAGTTTGAAATCATAGGCAGCCTTCAAACCGATATCGAAGAAGTCCTTCGTATTCACCGTTATCGGTTTTTCAAGGAATCCCGGAACTGGTTCGTGGGGAACCAGCATCGAACCGGTATATGTACCGGAAAGAGCGATAGATAATGGTTTTATCGGGGTATAGGTTGCTGTAAAATAACCGTAAGTATTCGGTGTACGCATCATTTTCTTTACAGCCGGAGCTTCTTTGTTCCATACGTGCGGTTCGCTGTAATGGCTCTGCTGCAAAGTGATTCCTGCCTGAAGCTGGAATTTAGTCAGATATGCCATCTTTCCTTCCAAAGTCAGTCCCATCACACGGGCTCCCGGTGCATTGTAACGTGTACGTGTTAGGATTCCATCCACTATCTCTCCGTCGGTAAGGGCAAATACATCTGATAATTTTGTATAAAATCCTTCTACCAAGAAGTTAACCTGAAACGCACCAAAACGATGATAAATATCTGCCGAGACACTCAAGCTCTGTGATCTTTCTTCTTTCAGATTATCGGCCAGTTCAACCATCGCCACATTACCGCCCACATTCTCCACATGCAAATCTTCGTCGAAAGCCTGCGGAGCACGGAAACCGGATGAGTAACTGAAACGAAGATTGATGTTTTCTGTCGGGTTATACCGCAGATTGGCACGCGGACTGAATATCACATGGTCAATCAGGTTATGTTTATCCAAACGACCGCCAATCAGAAATCCCCAATGCTCATTCTTCCATTCATTCTGAAAGAAAGCACTACCGATATTCACTTTCTGGTCTACTGTACGGTGGTATCCCCACATATTGTCTTCCAGTTTATCCTGATTGAATTCTATTCCGGCAGTCAGGTCAGCAGGCATGAAGATACATTTTCCGAAACTATAGACATATTGCGATCCTGCCATCCAGTTTAAGTCGGTGGTGTTTCCGTAGGCATTCGGATCTTGGCCGCCACCATAATAGCTGTCACGATTGATATGCTGCGCTGATGCAAACACATTGAAACGATGTTTCTCGTTAGGTGAGAAATAGTCAAATTTCAGTCCTCCACCATTGATCGAGTGTTCGGTCTGTTCCGCCACATTCGCTTCGTGAGGCGGACGGTTCAACAAGTCTCCTCCCCTACGGAATTCTTCCATGTGGTGATATTCAAAAGTTAGTTTCGAATATGTCGTTGTTTTCAGGAATGAACGGAAACCGATGGTCTGGCCGTGTATCTTGGGGATTTCAGAATATCCGTCACCATCATGGTCATACGCAGAACGATGGCGATTCTGACCGAAGATATACAAACCGGCACGCTGGTCGTCCGTCACAAGTGATGCATTCAGCGCCGTACTGTTATCAAAAGCATCGCCATCACCAATACCTGTAATGGTATGCGATAACATACCGGAATTGCGCATCGGTTCTTTGGTAATGATATTGATTGTTCCGGCAATAGCAGACGAACCGAACAAAGCCGATCCGCCTCCACGCATCACTTCCACACGTTCTATCATGCTGGCAGGAATCTGCTCGATGCCATACACACCGGAAAGTGCACTAAAAATGGGACGGGAATCGAGCAGGATTTGCGTATAAGGACCATCCAGTCCATTAATACGTACTTGCTGGAAGCCGCAATTCTGACAATTAGACTCTACACGGACACCCGGCTGAAAGCTCAATCCTTGTGCCAAAGTCGTAGAATTGGTATTCTCAAAGATTTTCAGATCCACCACATTCACCAGTGTCGGAGCCAGGCGACGGGTAGTCTCGTTACGATTGGCAGATACTACTACGCCATCCAAAGCAACTGCATCTTCTTCTATCTCGAAATCTTCTTCCAATGTGCGCCCTTTCTTCAGCGTCACATTCCGTCTGACGGTTTTATACCCCACCGAACTAACTTCGAGCACAAAATTGCCTTCGGGAAGATTCTTCAAGAAATAATGCCCAGTAGCATCGGTTACCGTTCCGATAGTCGTACCTTTCAAGGCGACTGTTATATAGGGCAAGTGTTCTTTAGTGTTTTTATCAAGAATATGGCCAACGATATTGGCGTCTGACTTACGTAACTCAGGATGATTAGGATATTCATGAGCTTGTCCTTCAAGGGCAGGCAACAATGTGCAGCACAAGCAGACAAACGAAAAGATGTATTTCTTCATTTTTCGTTTGTTATTAGTTTTCGATAAGTATTCACATGGATAGACAGATAATGCCCTACCTCATGCAAGGTACGGTATCATCATTCAAAGAATGGAGAAACGAATAACCGGAGGTGCTCTAAGTCCCACTACCCCATGATACGGACAGTGATAGTGAGCATACGGCGAACGGCCGAGCAACAAATACAATAAGAAAGGAATAAAAAGGGAAAGAGCAAAAACTACGGCTGCACCGTCTGCCGTTAAATGAGACAGAAAATGAATCAGTAGCAGTTCTACTGTAGAGTGTTTATGTGCCGCCCCTTTCTTAAATGGGTGTGAATGGACGATTGTCACGCCATTGACCACATGCACGTGGGCAAAGAATGTGAAGCTTACCAGATACGACACAAACAGTATCGGTAAGAAGTAGCGTGTAATATTCAATAACAATCGTTTCACCTCATTTTTTCTTTGAGGCGGCAAAGATACGAACTATTTATTTAACAATCAATGAATCTACAAAATTCTGTTAATATACTGCCGAAGCTATGATTTGAATAAACAGAATCAGAAATACCATGGCAATCGGATAAACAGTTGCGTAAGCTACGCTCGGTATGTTACTGTCCACCATTGAATCGGCAGCTGCAAGTCCCGGAGTACTCGTCATACCTCCCGTTATCGTTCCCAGCAAATCGAGCAGACTGATTTTAAATACCAGACGTCCGACAATAGCTGCTACAAGCATCGGTATCAATGTGATGGCAGCTCCTACTCCGAACATCAGCAATCCGCTTTCCTGGAAAGTGGCTACCAGATTCTTACCGGCAGAAGTTCCTACTTCGGCTAGAAAAAGAAGCAGACCTAACTGGCGCAACAACTGATTGGCAGGTCCGGACATAGACCAGATGATGGGGCCTGTCTTACCAATCGCACTCAACACAAGGGCTACCATCAGCACTCCGCCGGTCAGTCCCGGAGAGAATGACAGACTATCAGAGAAAGATATATTTATTTTGCCGAACAGCACTCCCAGTACAATACCCATCGCAATGGGGAAGAAATCCGTATCAGACAGTTTCTTCGCATTGTTACCCAGCAGGCGGGCTACTCCTTTAAGTCCTTCTTTCTCACCGACAACCATCAATTTATCACCAAACTTCAAAGCGAGATCTGGAGATGGAGACAAATCAATACCGCTTCGACGGACACGAGTCACTGTACAACCAAAATTTTTCTGTAAGTTCAAATCACCCAGTTGTTTATTTATCATGTCCTTTTTGGTCAACAGTAAAGATTCTATTTCCTGCGTTTTATCCAAAGGCAGTTCGCCTTCTTCTCTCTTACCGATTAACACAGCAAGCTGATTCAATGATTCTTCGCTACCTACGGCTTGTATGTAGTCTCCTTCACGCAGCACTGTATGGGCTGTAGGAATAGATATTTCATCATTGTGCTTCAGACGGGAAATAACAGCGCCCGTCATACCGCGTGCATTAATTTGCATCAGGTTACGGTTGAACACATGCGAATTGGTGACACGGTAGATACAAGTAGTCAGTTCTGGAAATTGTCCGCGACGTTCTATCTCCAGGCGACGGGCTTCTTTATCCAAATCTACCCGCATAATTTTAGGTAACAGTTTGACAAACAGAATCACGCCGATTACTCCAAACGGATATGCGATACCGTAAGCAATGGATGCCAAAGGAGAATTGGTACTGTCAATAGCAACCGCCAGACCCGGCGTACTGGTCAACGCACCGGCAATCAGACCGACAATACTCGGTGTATCAATATCAAATGCGTACTTCAACCCGACTGCGGTCAGGCAGGCGGAACAAATTATAAGCATAGTAATGAGAATAAGCGTCTTTCCTTTACTGCGGAAAGAATCGAAGAATCCGGGCCCTGCCTGAATACCGATGGTAAAAATGAAGAGCACCAAACCGAAGTTTCCTAATTCTTTAGGAATGATAACACCAAAATGCCCGAAAAGAAGGGCAATGAAAATAACTGCCGACACATCGAGAGATAACCCCTTAATTTTAATTCTTCCCAGCATAAATCCCAATGCGACAATCAGGAAAAGGGAAAAATAAGAGGAATGCAATAAGTCAGTAAACATAAAAATAAAGGTTAGTTAGTTTAAGGGCGCGAAGGTACGGATTTTATTTAATCCTCACAACATTCGTTGCTGCAAGTAGCTCTTTCGTCTTCAAACTCCAAAGTGGCATGATGAATGCCTGCCTCTTCGAGTGCTTCCTTTATATGATGTTTCACTTCCTCCAACTGTGTGATATTATCAATGACAACGTGGGCAGTCAGAGCGGTTTCCGTTGTGCTTAACGCCCAAATATGCAAGTGATGGCAATTCTCCACACCGGGTTGTTCCACGATAAGTTGCTGTATCTTTTGAGCGTCTATCCCCACTGGTACTCCATCCAAAGACAACCGGAGACTGTCATGAAGCAATCCCCAGGTAGAGACTATAATAATAACAGCAATGCCAAGTCCGATAATCGGGTCAATGATGCTCCATCCTGTATACGTAATAATAATACCGGAAGCAACTACACCGACAGATACCAGTGTATCTGCTGCCATGTGCAAGTAGGCTCCCTTCACATTCAGATCCTTATCTTTATCTTTCATGAAAAGCCATGCAGTAAGCGCATTGATGACCACTCCCACCCCAGCTGTCCATGCGATAGCAGAACCATCAACCGAAACCGGATGAAATAATTTGTCTATGCTCTCGGCAATAATAATGCCAACAGCAACCAACAGTATAACTGCATTTAATAAAGAAACAAGTATCGTGCTCTTCTTATATCCATACGTGTAACGACTATTAGGGTGAACTTTCTCCAACCGGAAGGCCAACATGGCAAGTACCAGACTGGCTACATCACCCAAATTATGCCCGGCATCGGAAAGTAACCCCAAAGAATTATAATAAAATCCTACTCCGAATTCTACTATGACAAAAGTTATATTCAGAGCGATGCCTATGATAAAAGCTTTATTGAGCGATGTCAACCGATGACTATGTTCGTGGTGATGATGAGGTTCCATATTATATATTGTTATTATATCTAATATACAAAAAACATCTTACCCGGAGATTAGTTCATCCTTTTCCACTTTTGGCAGTATTAACGACTGGTTAGTTTTTCCATAAACTTATTCCGGTCTACCACATAACGTATATGTGTTCCTTCACCAATTTTACCCTGTGAATCAGAGGCTACTACGGAAAATGTTAACTTTCGTCCCTCTACCTCAAGAAGTGTGGCTGTTACAAGAACCGTGTCTCCCAATGCAGTGGGTTTAAGATGTGTAGTCTGAATCATTGCTCCTACCGTTGTATTGCCTTCCGGCAGTTGATCTTCAACAGCAGACAAAGCTGCATTTTCCATGAATGCTACCATAGCGGGAGTAGCAAGAACAGGGAGATCACCCGATCCCATTGCCACTGCCAGATTTTCCGGTTTGACCACTACTTCCTTTATAAATTGCAATCCTTTTTCTAACATAATTTCTGATTCTATATTTTAGTTATGACTATTCTTCTTTTTAGCAGACTGGTAGAACAGAAATGCCAACAGAGCTAAAAAAGCCAAAAGTATCGTAATCATCTCTGTTGTATATGCCATTGGTTCTACCCATATTTCATGAAAGATATTCCAGCGTCCCAATACTTCTACAAAAGTCCAGAACACTACTACCGTAGCAATAGAAAAGCGCATGGCATATCCCCATTGAGCGATTTTCAACAGGCGTTTAAACATAAAAAATGAACCTGCCAGACAGCCGAAAGCAACTATAGCAGTAACAGGGCTATGCTCGCCGACAAAATTCTCATCATAACAGAAGAGCAGCACGAGATAGCTCGTCCACATGATGAGATTTAACTCCATAAAAGTAACAATCGAGGTATGACGTGTCATCGGCCGTACTACAATCGTGATGGTACTCTTACGGAAAAAGACTTTTTGAAGATAGGTAAAGAAGTCGCATCCGCTTTTTATACTGAAAATGTAAATCAACATAAACATCACCCAAAAACCGAAGGAGGAAGGCATGATTAAGTATTCCGGTTTTGTCACGACTTCACCGGCAGCGTTCAGCAATGGTTGCACTTCATAGCGATGTGCATAATATACGTAGATAAACTCTACCCATCCGGTCCAGAAGAGTAGTCCTCCGAATAATCCCCATAATGTCTGTCGTGTATCTCCTTTTGCAAACACTCCAATAATCACCATTACCAGACCTACTGCTCCCATCGTGAAAGCCGCATAGTGAAGAGCTGTGGATGAGAGCACATGCTCCATAAAAATCATTAATGCATGCCCCAACGGCATAGTAAACAATACAATCAGGAAAGAAGTAATCCCTGTCAATACACTTTTTCTACTGTAGCCGCCTTTCATTTTCTTCTCATTTTAATTTTTTAATCATCAATTTAGTAAAAGACTGCAAAAATAACGAGTTAATCCACTCCTCCCAATACCTACATATAATTAAAGCCTCTCATTTTTTCATTTCTTTTAGGTATTTCCCCCGTATATATATCCCCGTAACTTTGCAGCTGGAAATTTAATTAATCATTATCTATCAAAATTAAGTATGAAAATCTTAAACTTTTGGATGGTTGCCCTTATGGCACTATCTCTTTCTTCTACTTTCGTTTCTTGTAGCGACAACGACGACGATGAACCTAACTTTGCCAAAGAAATAGCAGGAGCTTATAAAGGTTATTCAGTCGGCGCATGCAATATGTTCTCTGATTATTTGTTGGGTGATGAATCCACAGCAACAATCACTGCCAACGAAGATGGTACCATCAATTTAGTATATAAATCCGGATCTGGAGATTTCACTCTGAATAATTTAAAACTTTCTTCTAATAAGTCTTTCAGCGGTTCCGGTGAAGTTGCCATGTCTATGGGCAGCAGCACAGGCGGTAGCTACGACTACACATTAGAAGGTAGTGTAGATGGTTCTAAAGTGTTAAGTTTGAAAGCCAATGTTGATATTCCTGTACCTATGGGAAAAATGGAGATTGATTTCATACAAGGAGAAACTCCTGTTGGTTATTATATAAAAGATACTTATAAATACCAAACTAATTTATCTCTTTCAGTCACTACTCCAGGAGGAAATACCACTGAATCTACTGAGGATTGCAAAGTTATCATCGAAAACCCAACAGGCAGTACAGTAGATGTTACCATTAGCGGCTTCAATAACACAAGCGGTTCTATGAATTATTTTGAAAAGTTCACTGTAAAGGGAGTAAATGTTACTAAAGCAAACGACGGTAGTTACTCACTCAATATCGGTAGCTTTGAAGCAGACACCCAAAAGACTACAGGAGAAATTCTGGCAATCACCGGTACGAGTTTAAGTGGTACAGTTAAGTCAGACGGAACAACTACTATTACTGTAGTTTTTAAACCAGGAAGTATGCCATGGGACATTACAGCAGATTTTACTGGAAGCAATACTAACAGCGCACAATAAACGATTAAATAAGCAATGAAAAGAAGCAGGAACGCTATTTTCAAATATACTATAGTACTGGGAGCGGCAATGTCGCTCTCTGCTTGTAATGGAATATTTGAAAATATTTATGATGCCCCCATCGAAACGGAGATGGAAATCAAGGAGAACAGCTTTTCACAAGTCAAGACTGTTGAATATACAGAATGGGCCTACATTAATCTTTCGGAACGTACAGTTACCACCGTTAAAATCGGAGAGGAATATGAGAGTCAAATTCCTGATAAGTGGGATTTCGCTATTCATCGTTATGATATAAAAACCAATGAGGGTGCTGCCTACAAAACAACTTACACAAGTATCGACGAGTTTAAAGCAACAGGTAAACTGCCTAAAGCGGAAGATTTTGTAGAAGATGAATGGACAACCGATAAAATAGCTATTGACATGTCGGGCATGATGGACGGAAACATTATCTACACAGAGTCTTACCGTAATACTGTTCTTTCCAGCTGGCTGGACGTTAATACCGCAACGATGCCTCCGGTATACACCATGTCAAACCAAGTTTTTTTGATACGTTTGAAAGACAATACATACGCCGCGATCCGTTTTACCAACTACATGAATGCCAGAGGTATAAAAGGATATATTGACTTCGATTTCCAGTATCCGCTTGAGTTCAAGGACAACAACAATGAAACCAATCAACAAGAATGAAACCTACATTTATAATATCATTATTGCTTTTTTCATTTATAGCAACTTGCACCACATTAGCACAACACTCAACTTATCACATCAGCGGACGTGTAACTGATACAGAAGGGGAACCTCTCCCCGGTGCAACGATTTCCATCAAAGGTAAAGGAACCGGAGCCGTCACATCCGTCGACGGCACATATACATTACAACTCCCCGGAACCGGTACATACCTCATCACCGCCTCGTATATAGGCTATCAGCCACAAGAAAAAAGACTGACTGTAGGGAAAGAGAAAAGACTAAGTTTCCGCTTATCGGAAGATCAGTTTGACCTGGGAACAGTGGTTGTCACAGGTACACGTACTCCCAAATTACTGAAAGATGCTCCTATCATCACTCGTGTAATCACAGCAGACGATATAAAGAAGGTAGATGCAACCAACGTAGGACAATTATTACAATCGGAACTGCCGGGCATTGAATTTTCCTATTCAATGGATCAGCAGGTTTCTATCAATATGCAGGGATTCGGAGGAAACTCTGTACTCTTCCTGGTAGATGGCGAACGTCTGGCAGGGGAAACTTTAAACAACGTCGACTACAACCGATTGAACCTCGATAACGTGGAACGGGTAGAAATTGTAAAAGGGGCTGCCTCTACTCTCTATGGTTCCAGTGCAGTAGGTGGCGTAATCAACATCATCACCCGTGATTCCGAGGACCCATGGAATTTAAATGTAAACAGCCGCTTCGGTGAACATAACGACCAACGATATGGCGGAACTTTCAGTTTCAAAGCCGGTAAATTCAACAGCCAGACGAATGTGCAACATACAATGTCCGATTCTTACGACGTACCGGAAGGAGATGTGACAACCATCTTCGGAAACCGCACATGGAATGTGAAAGAACGTCTTGTTTACAGACCGATTGAACAGTTGAAACTGACTGCACGCGGAGGTTATTATTTCCGCGAACGGGATAAGACCGGAGACAGCAAAGACCGTTATCGTGATTTCAGCGGAGGTCTGAAAGCCAACTATGATTTCAACATCATGAGTAATCTGGAAGTTGCCTATACATTCGACCAATATGATAAAAGTGATTATCTGACCTCATACAAATACGATGTCCGCGATTACAGCAATGTGCAACATAGCGTACGCGCACTCTACAATTACACCTTCAACGATAAAAACATTCTGACCGTAGGAGGAGATTATATGCGTGACTATCTATTGTCTTATCAATTTACCAACAATGGAAGTTATACCATGCACTCGGCAGATGCATTCGGACAGTTCGACTGGAACCCGACCGAACATTTCAACGTAATCAGCGGGGTACGTTTCGACTATTTCTCACAATCTAACGTACGTCATATATCTCCGCACATCGGACTGATGTACAAAATAGCCAACTGCTCCCTCCGTGGCTCATACTCACAGGGATTCCGCTCTCCTACCCTCAAAGAAATGTATATGAACTTCGACATGGCAAATGCCATGATGATTTATGGTAATCCCGACCTGAAATCGGAGACGAGCCACAACTTCTCGCTCTCGGCGGAATACACCAAGAACCGTTACTATTTTACCGTTTCAGGATATTACAACCTTGTCAATGACCGGATCGACCTGACTTCATTCCGCGACACTGACGGAAGATGGGCACAGCTATATATCAATACAGAGAAAGTAGACATCGCCGGTGTGGATATCAACGCCTCCGCCAAATATCCTTGTGGTCTAGGAATACGTGTTTCTTACGGATACCTCCACGAGTTTATGCGCGACGGACAAATGAAATTCTCCAGTACCCGCCCACATTCAGCGACCGCACGTATCGAATACGGCAAATCATGGGATAATTATCAATTCAATCTTTCCCTGAACGGACGTGCGTTATCCAAAGTAGAAACCAATAAATATGTGGGCAATAATCCGGATGAAGGGACTACAGGAGTAACTTATCCGGGATATACGATGTGGAACCTGACGTTGACACAAGGGATCTGGAAAGGAGTCAGCCTAAATATGGCCGTCAACAACATATTTAATTATGTTCCAAGCTATTATGACGCAAACTCTCCTTATACCCGGGGAACCAACTTCTCCATCGGACTTGCATTAGACGTAGACAGGTTCTTCAGAAAATAGAAAAGATAAAACTACATACAAAGCTAAAAATAAGAGAAATGAAAAAGAAAAGTAAAATCATCTTAGGTGTATGCATCGTTGCTGCAGCTCTGATAGGGATGTCCGTATGGAATACCTGGTTCAGTCCTACAAAGATTGCTTTCATCAACTTCCAGACCATACAGCAGGGAAGTATATCGAAAGCCAACGACAATTCATCCATCAAACTCTGTGAAGTATCGCTCGACAACCTCGACCGCCTGAACGGTTACGACATGGTATTCATCAACGGAATGGGTCTGCGTATCGTCGAGGAACAACGTCAACAGATACAACAGGCTGCCGACAAAGGTATTCCTGTATACACTTCCATGGCTACCAACCCGGCCAACAATATTTGTAATCTGGACAGCGTACAACAGAATCTGATACGAGGTTATCTGACCAACGGAGGAAAAACCAACTACCGGAATATGCTGAATTATATCCGTAAAGCTATTGACGGTAAAATCTCTTCCATACCGGAAGTGGAAGACCCGGCAGAAAGACCCAGCGACATGCTCTATCACGCCGGACTCACCAACCCGGATGATGAACTGGAGTTCCTCACCGTGGCAGATTATGAGAAATTCATGAAGGACAACCGTCTTTATAAAGAAGGAGCACGTAAAATCATGATTACCGGACAAATGGCTGATGCCACCGGACTTATTGAGGCTCTTGAAAAAGAAGGTTACAATGTTTATCCGGTTCAGTCAATGACGAAATTCATGTCATTTATTGACGAAGTGCAGCCAAACGCAATCATCAACATGGCACACGGACGCATGGGAGACAAAATGGTGGATTATCTGAAAGCTAAGAATATCCTCTTGTTTGCTCCGCTCACCATCAACAGCCTGGTAGACGAATGGGAGAAAGATCCGATGGGAATGGCAGGAGGATTTATGTCACAAAGTATCGTGACTCCGGAAATCGACGGTGCCATCCGTCCTTTCGCTCTCTTTGCACAATATGAGGATGAAGAAGGATTGCGCCATTCGTATGCAGTACCCGAACGCTTGAAGACTTTCGTATCCACAATCAATAATTATTTGAATCTGAATACTAAGCCGAACAGTGAGAAGAAGGTAGCTATCTACTATTATAAAGGTCCGGGGCAAAATGCATTGACCGCTGCCGGTATGGAGGTGGTTCCTTCCCTACACAATCTTCTGGTCCGCATGAAACAGGAAGGATACAACATATCCGGTCTGCCTGCAAATGCTGAACAACTGGGTAAAATGATACAGGCTCAAGGCGCTGTGTTCAACTCTTACGCAGAGGGAGCCTTTAATGACTTTATGCAAAAAGGACATCCCGAACTTATCACCAAAGATCAATATGAAAGTTGGGTGAAAAAGTCACTCCGCCCTGAAAAATATCAGGAAGTGGTGGATGCTTTCGGCGAATTCCCCGGCAACTATATGGCGACTAACGACGGTAAATTGGGTATTGCCCGTCTGCAATTCGGGAATGTAGTCTTAATGCCACAAAATGCAGCCGGAAGTGGTGACAACTCCTTCCAAGTGATTCATGGCACTAATATGGCACCTCCTCATACCTATATTGCTTCCTATCTATGGATGCAACATGGCTTCAAGGCTGACGCACTGATCCATTTCGGTACACACGGAAGTCTTGAATTTACTCCCAAAAAACAAGTGGCATTGTGCAGCAACGACTGGCCGGATCGCCTGGTAGGGGCAGTTCCGCACTTCTATATCTATTCCATCGGTAATGTTGGAGAAGGGATGATGGCTAAACGTCGTTCTTACGCAACTATACAATCATACCTCACTCCTCCTTTCCTTGAAAGCAGCGTACGCGGTATTTATCGGGAGTTGATGGAAAAAATCAAGATTTACAATAACTCTCAAAAAGAGAATAAAGATCAAGAATCATTAGCGATCAAAACGCTGACTGTGAAGATGGGAATTCACCGTGATTTAGGTTTGGACAGCATTGCCAACAAACCATATACAGAAGATGAAATCGCCCGGGTAGAAAACTTCGCTGAAGAACTGGCTACCGAGAAAATCACGGGGCAACTCTATACAATGGGAGTTCCTTATGAACCGGAACGGATCACTTCTTCCGTCTATGCAATGGCTACAGAACCTATCGCATACAGTCTGCTGGCTCTTGACAAGCAGCGTGGCAAAGCGACAGATGCCGTCAGCAAGCATCGCAGCCTTTTTACACAACAGTATTTGACCCCTGCCCGTCAGTTGGTAGAAAAGCTAATTGCCAATCCTTCACTAGCCACGGATGAACTGATTTGCCGTACAGCTGGCATCACACCGCAAGAACTTGCCAAAGCACGTCAGATAGAAGCCGAACGCAATGCTCCGAAAGGTATGATGGCAATGATGATGGCTGCATCTGCAAAGAATGAAAATGCTGATAAAGAGAAATCCGGCAAGGATCATCCGGCTATGTCAGGCAAAGGAAAAACTCCTCATAGCAATATGCCTGACAGCATGAAGGAAGCCATGAAAAAGATGGGTGCCAATATGGACCCCGAAAAAGCTATGGAAATGGCTAAATCTATGGGAGCAAATCCCGAAGCTCTGAAAAAGATGGAAGCTGCCATGAAATCCAACAAGGATAAAGAGCAGCCTGCCGGGTCTTCAGATAAACACGGGTCTTCAGATAAACAGATGAAAGGCTCCAAACAAGAAAAACCGAAAGGCATGTCAGCCATGATGGCCGCTATGGGGAAAGCGACGAAAGAATACAGCAAAGAAGAGATTGAACTAGCACTTGCCGTAGCGGAAGTAGAACGTACAATCAAGAATGTAGGTAATTATAAAAATGCACTCATGACAAGTCCCGAAGAGGAACTAAACAGTCTGCTCAATGCATTGAAAGGCGGATACACCGCTCCTACTCCGGGCGGTGACCCAATAGCTAATCCGAACGCTTTGCCTACCGGACGTAATATGTATGCTATCAATGCCGAAGCAACTCCGACAGAATCTGCTTGGGAAAAGGGTATTGCTTTAGCTAAACAAACAATTGATACCTACAAACAACGTCATAATGATTCTATTCCACGCAAAGTAAGTTATACGCTCTGGTCTTCCGAATTTATTGAAACTGGCGGAGCTACTATTGCCCAAGTTCTTTATATGCTGGGAGTAGAACCCGTCCGTGACGCATTCGGTCGTGTCAGCGATTTGAAACTGATTCCTTCAGCCGAACTGGGACGTCCACGTATCGACGTAGTGGTCCAGACTTCCGGACAACTCCGTGATATCGCCGCTTCCCGCCTCTTCCTGATTAACCGTGCAGTAGAAATGGCTGCGACAGCGAAAGACGACAAGTTTGAAAATCAGGTAGCCGCCAGTGTGATAGAAGCTGAAAGAGTGCTGACTGAAAAAGGTGTCAGTCCGAAAGATGCACGCGAGATGGCTTCTTTCCGAGTATTCGGAGGTGCTAATGGCATGTATGGTACAGGAATTCAGGGAATGGTGGAATCCGGCGACCGTTGGGAAAGTGAATCGGAAATCGCAGATACTTACCTCAACAATATGGGAGCCTTCTACGGTGACGAAAAACACTGGGAAGTCTTTCAGAAATTTGCTTTTGAAGCAGCATTGAACAGTACTGATGTTGTCGTTCAGCCCCGCCAAAGCAACACTTGGGGAGCATTGAGCCTCGACCACGTATATGAATTCATGGGAGGTATGAATCTTGCCGTACGCAATGTTACCGGTAAAGACCCGGACGCTTATCTTAGCGACTACCGGAACCGCAACAACATGAAAATGCAGGAACTTAAAGAAGCAGTCGGTGTAGAAAGCCGTACAACGATTCTGAATCCTACCTATATCAAAGAGAAAATGAAAGGCGGTGCTTCTGCAGCAAGCGAGGTTGCCCAGACTGTAACCAATACGTATGGCTGGAACGTGATGAAACCTGCCGCTATCGACAAGGAACTTTGGGATAATATATATGATGTATATGTCAAAGACGAATACAAACTGAATGTAAAAGACTTCTTTGAAAAACAGAATCCCGCAGCTTTACAGGAAGTGACTGCCGTTATGATGGAAACTGCCCGCAAAGGATATTGGAAAGCTTCTCCGGAACAACTCTCCAATATTGCCAAACTGCATACAGACCTTGTCAGACAATTCGGTCCTTCGGGCAGCGGATTTACCGGAGACAATGCCAAATTACAGCAGTTCATCGCCTCTCAAGTAGATGCGCAAACCGCAGCCAACTACAACAAGGAACTGAAACAAATGAAACAAGCCACCCTGGACGGAGAAGCGACCAAAGGAGGCATGGTATTGAAGAAACAATCGAGCGATGCCGTACAAGGGGCACAGGAAGAACAAAATTCTTTGAATGGAGGCCTTATCGCAGGTATTGTTCTGGTAGCATTTGTTGTCATGTTGCTAATACTTAAAAAGAAACGGAAAAAGTAATGTAATATGGAGTTAATCATTCACATATTAATGCTGTTTATCGTGATTAACTGCAGTTTCAAACTCAGTTTCTGGAAACTTTGGCAAACCGTAATATACAGCCTGATAGCCGGTCTTTTTGTAGCCGGCACCTGGCAGTATGCTATTCTCCAGTCAAAGACACAGATTGCTGATTATCTGCAGAACACGGAAGCATTGCAAAACATGGCTATTATCATAACGCTTGAGTCAGCACTCTGCTTCGGCTATTGCGTGGCTTTCCTGCGCGGACTTTATGGTAAGAAGAATTTATGGTGGGCGGAATTACTTCGCTGGTATCCCAGCTTGTTGCTCTTCCCCGTATTATTCTACTATCTCACAGAAGCTATCTTCCGGTTACCTGGCGTAGACTTTTCAGTGACATCCTGGTCACTTGCAGGGATAGTGGTTATCGCCATCCCATTATTAAGCCGGCTGATGAAGTATCTTGTACCCGAAGACGATCTCCGGTTGGAAGTTCATTTCCTTGTCAGCTTATTCATCTGTATCCTCGGACTACTGACCACTGTCAATGGGAAAACGACCTATGCCGCCACCGAAGAGGCGCTCAACTGGAAAGCGATTATCTTGTCCATCGGTCTGTTCGTTGTCCTGTTTCTCATTGGATTTGCCTGGAACATGCTGAAATGGCCTTTATTACAACGTAAAGAATTAAAAAAAAGAAGTAAAATCAATCAATAAAATATTATATGGAACTCATCTCTAAACTTTTATTCTGGGTAGCGAACAGTTTACTTATACCCGATATCATTATTTTGCTGTGCCTGTTCGTTCGTTCACTTATTTTGATCGGAGGCACCTACAACATGTACATGACCAAACGTAAAAATGACAAAGCACTGGACCAACTCATTAAAGATGCACGGATAGACGATCTGAAAGCAGCTTTACCCGACAAAGACAATTCACTATATATGGGTTATCTCCGCGATCTGCTCTACCATCCGGCCAGTGCAGATTACTCTGACTTCCTGATAACAAAATTCGAGAATGAAGCAGAGAAAGATGTGTCTCTTTCTAAAATGCTGGCTAAGATAGGTCCGGTTCTCGGATTGATAGGAACATTGATTTCCATGAGTCCGGCACTTGTGGGACTTTCTACAGGAGATATCTCCGGAATGGCATATAATATGCAGGTAGTATTTGCAACGACTGTTGTAGGTTTGGTTATTAGTGCTGTGGGACTGATATCCATGCAGTTCAAACAACGTTGGTATGCCAAAGATGTCAACAACCTCGATTATGTATCAAGAGTATTAAACGAAACAACCGGAGAGTCCAATAATGAAAAGAAATAGAAGAGTCAGCAAATTCCTCAAAGAAGAGGATACCGACCCGCTAAGTGTAGTAGTAAACTTGTTCGACGTAGCGATGGTATTTGCCGTGGCATTGATGGTAGCAATGGTGATGCACATGAATATGACGGAAGTTTTCGGACAGGAAGATTTCACCATCGTGAAGAATCCTGGTAAAGAAAATATGGAAATCATCTCCAAGGAAGGAAAAAAAATCAACACTTACAAGCCTTCCGGTCAGAAAGAGGAGGATTCAGGGAAAAGAGGAAGAAAAGTAGGGATAGCCTACGAACTGGATAACGGTGAGATTATTTATGTTCCGGAATAACCATTAAAAGTATATTTCCTACCAATAATCAATAGTATCGGGCAGGACAATCCTATTCAGGCATTGTCTGCCCTTTATTTCTTTCATTTTACATTGATAACTATCAGAACAAAACATGGTTTCTTCTTTATCAAAACCCGACAAAAGACACACACATTATCGCAGAAATCTACTAATCATCTGCCTGTTATTAGGTATCGTTCTCATTACTTTCTGCTTTTTGCTTTGCCAGCACGACAGTCAGGATATGGACTGCGATTGCTTAAGATGCCTGTTAAGTGCTCCTCCCCAGGAGGGAGAGTATCTCTACAACCGTTATCTGCTCCTCATCAGTGTTCTCTGCTTCTTGTTAATATTCCTGCCCATTTATATATTCGAACATCGACAACATATAAAAAGGAAATAAAAAAACAAGGTAAGAAACAAACAAAGAAAGAAATAGGATTTGAAATCCCAAATGAATTTAAGAATGCCTTTCAAGTACAAAATCTGCAAGGTCAAAAAGCATCTGTTTACTTTCAGAATCAGGCAATATTTCGAGTAGTTTTTTAGCAGAAGTTACATTTTCTAATGCAACATTTTTAGCATATTCAATAGCCCCATATTTATTGAATAAATCAAGAGCCACATCTATATCTTCCTGTGAATTATTATCATCTTTTAAGATTTCTAATAATTTTTTATTGTCTTCACCCTCAGAAGCAGCTAAAGCCTTAATAGCTATAATGGTCATTTTACCTTTAGCTATGTCACTTCCAATAGGTTTACCTAATGTTTCTTCATCACTAGCTAAATCTAAATAATCATCCTGAATTTGGAAAGCAAGACCAATTAATCTTCCGTAATCATACATTGCATCGATTACTTCCTGATTGGCTCCACCCATAATGGCTCCAGCTTTGGAAGCAGCAGCTATTAATGCACCGGTCTTTTTAAAGATCATGTCCAAATATTCTTCTTCAGATACATCATACCTATCTTCAAAACTCATATCGAAAGCATACCTTCACGACTTCTTATGGCAGCAATACTCTTGCCATTTGACTCAGATGGTAAATTTCCATTTTCATATTGGCTCCATTGATTCTGACCAAATCCAACAATTTTGGTTATCTGAGAATGAGAAAGACCATAGTGCTCTCTAATCTTTCTAATCTCGTCAGGAAATGGGATTCCATGCCTAATACGATACTGGTTATACAATTCATTACACAACTGTTCATCTTGCTCTTCTGATGTAAATTGCTCCCCAGTATCTTTACATACATAATATCGCACATGAACAGAGTATTTTTCTTTACGGAAGGTCTGAACCTCAGTATCTTCAACAAGATACACCATTCCTCCAGTAAAAGGACTACTCATACTGTTGACAATCTGCTTATTCATAATCACCTCCTCTTTATTTAAATGCATATTTTAAAGGATGTTCTGCGGTATGGAAAGAAATACAAATAGTATTCGTATTTGGTTTGCCAAGAGCAATTTTGACATAAACATCTACACCATCACAATCTTTACCAAACACCCACATATCTCCATAGGAAAATTCATCTAAAACCGTTTCAATATAGTCTTCAGCAGTGATACTCTTTATGATTTCTTTTCTTGCTGAAGGTGTTATGCCAAGCATCTTTAATGCTTCTTGATTCTTGGATCGGTTCAAAAAGATAATACCTAGCACGTCCATCTTTGGCAAAAAGTGGCGGAGAAAATCTTCGACTTCTTTTTTAGTTCTTACTGAATGACTATCCATATTTAAAGTTTGTTATTCTTATTTGCGCTGCAAAGATATAGAAAAGCCTTTAATAAAACAATTTTTTTCACGTTAAAGTGTATTTTCACCCTCATATTTAACATTTTTACATCTTTTCATGGTATTACAACGATATTAATTTCTATCACATGGGGCAGTATCAGTTCCCAAAGCGTACATTAAAAATGCGATAGCACCGCCCTAACTACCTGTTTATACAGTTAGAGGGGGTGCTATTAATAAAAAAAGAAGCAGGATGGAAGACTGGTCCACCCTGCTATTTTTATTAGAATACCTTTACGAAACGATCGATGTCGATAGAAAGGCCTACCGTGAAGGTGCGGCCGGTGGTCATCGCAGAACTCCAATAATAGTTCTTTGGCGTATAACCGAAAAGATTATCTACCGTAAAGTTCAGATTGACGGCATCCAGGAATCGCTGCTGAAGCGTGAACTTCCACAACT
>OGKS01000227.1_pt1 | contig 31319 bp, 31 predicted proteins | sample 1572491 | NCBI WGS metagenome assembly OGKS01 (sample SAMEA2582153, study PRJEB24529) | metagenome | biome: Human gut stool | place: China | collected 2011
GCAGCACGCCGATCATATCCTGCTGCTCTCCGCAGGTGAGGATGGTCTGTCCTGCGCTGAAGCGCTGCTCGTAAGCGCTGAAGCAGCGCAGCATATTTTCGCACGATGCTTCGTCCACGCCTGTAAACAGCGCGGAATCGCGGCAATCCATCGCTCTCCCTCCCGTAAGGCCTGCTGCTTTACCGGTGCAGCGCAGCCGTTGACCTATTGCATTATCATATACCAGAGAGGAAAAAAAGTAAATGACAATTTCGCGAAAAAATCGGGTAAAAAATCGAGCGATCCCTGTAAAAAAGCATCCGCCTTATTTGGCGGATGCTTTGTCCTTGGTTTTGCGCGCATAGTCGTAAAACACCTGCGCAATGGGCGATAAAATGCTGTTTTTATGCTTGACGATATAGAGCTGGCGGCGGAAGCGCGAGTCGGGGAAGGGGAAGGCGAGAAGCTTTCCGAACTGAACATAGTCCTGCGCGGCGCTCTGCGCGATGAGACCGACGCCGAGACCCTCGCTGACCATCTGCTTGACGCTCTCGGTCGAGCGGATCTCGACCGCGGTGCGGAGCTGGGAGATGTCGATGCCGAGCTCGCTTAAAAGTTCGCGGCCGGCCTGATAGGTGCCGCTGCTCTTTTCGCGGCTGATGAACGTCTCCTCTTTCAGCTGCGCAATGGGGAAGGGCTTTCCGGCAAAGGCCTGATATTTCTCCGTGTTCGGAGTGATGAGCACCATCGGGTCGCTGGCAAAATCCTGATAGACGCACTTGTGGCTCGCCACCATCGTGCCGCAGAAGCCGATCTCCACGCTGCGCGTGGCCACAAGCTCTACGACCTTGGGGCTGTCCTCCATCTGAATATTGAAGGTGATATCCGGATAACGGGCGCGGAAATCCTGCAAAAGATGCGGCAGATAATACTGGCTCGGCACCGTGGAGGCGGCGATGGAGATCGTCCCCTTCATCTCCTGCGAGAAGTTGCGCAGCGCGATCGCCGCGTTTTCGCGCACTTGCAGGATCTCCTTGGCGTACTTATAGAGGAGCTTGCCTGCGTCGGAAGGGTAGGTCTCCTTCGTCGTGCGGACAATGAGCTTGATATTCAGCTTTCGCTCCAGTGCGGAGACATGCGAGCTGATGGTCGGCTGCGTCAGGTGCAGCAGCTCCGCGGCGCGGGAAAAGCTGCAATTCTCCACCACGTAGACGAACGCTTCAAGCTCCTTGATATCCATATCAATGTCCATAAAGTTCTCCCGTCTAAGCCGGCGGCGCAGGGCGTCCTGCGCTGCCGAAGTTGCGTTGTGATCGCACAAAGATTGCCGGTAATTGATTCAGTATACATAGTTTCCTGCACTTTGTCCAGAGAGACAGCGGACATTTTGCAAGAATTGATGCATTTTTTGCTGTCGGAATCTGCCATGCAGGAATTTGGGCAAATTACTGCTTTTCCTGCGCAAGCGCCTCCGCCAGCGCGATGGAGAGCTGGTCGGGGCAGGAGGTGTTTTTAAAGCCGCAGCGGATGCCGCGCATGCGCTCGATGGCGTCCTCTGCCTTCATGCCTTCCACCAGGCGGGAAATCCCCTGAAGGTTGCCGTTACAGCCGCCGATGACCTCAACATGCTTGATGGTGTGGTCATCATTCAACTCAATATGCATTTCCTTTGAACACACACCTTTGGTGCGGTAGTTATAAATCATTTCTATCTCTCCTTTTCTGATAGTCCACGCCTATCATAGCATGCCCGCCCCTTTTTCGCAAGGGGGAGGGCAAAAAAGGAAAGAAAAAGAAGATGCGGCAATTGAGGGTAGTATTCCGCGAACAGCTGTGCTATAATTACTCTGTTAGAATATCGCCATCATAGAAGAAAACGGAAAAAGGAGTTGTTGTTCATGTCTGTTTTAACCGCCGTGCTTCTCGGCCTTGTGCAGGGAATTGCGGAATTTCTGCCCATTTCGTCCTCCGGACATCTCGCCATTGCCGAGCATCTGCTGAACATGCAGGGGGCGAGCAATGTGCCGGACTTTTTTGACGTGCTGCTGCACCTCGGCACGCTCTTTGCGGTGTTTGCCGCATACTGGGACGATATCCGCGATATGGTCGTGGAGTTCTTTACCGGCATCGGGGATCTTGCCCACCACCGCACGCCGAATCCCGTGCCGCCCGCGCGCCGCCTCATTCTGCTCATCATCGTGGGCACGCTGCCGCTTTTTGTCATGGTGCCGTTTCGCCGTTTTTTCTCGTCCCTCGGTGATAACATGTACTTCATCGGCGGCGCGCTGATCTTTACGGGTATTCTGCTCTTTGTGAGCGACCGCGTGCGCCATGGCCGCAAGAGCGAAAAAACGGCCACGCTGCTCGATGCGCTGCTTGTCGGCGTGGGGCAGGCCATCGCCCTTTGCCCCGGCATCTCCCGCTCGGGTATGACGATCACGGCGGGCTGCTTTGCGGGCTTTGAGCGCAAGTTTGCCGTGCGCTTTGCCTTCCTCCTCTCCATTCCTGCGGTGCTGGGCGCGAACATCCTCACGCTCAAGGACGCGCTTGAAACAAACATCGACTGGGCGAGCGTGCCCGTCTATCTCATTGGTGTTGTCGTGGCGGCGGTATCGGGTTATGCCAGCATTCGTCTGCTGCGCTATGTTGCCGACAAGGGCCGCTTCGGCGCGTTTGCCTACTACTGCTGGGCGGCCGGCGCGCTCACGCTGCTGCTCACGATCCTGCACTAATTTTTGATTCTGAGGTGAATCATGGCACAACAGAAGAAAAAAACCACCACAACAAACAAAAAATCAGCGAGCGCCTCGCGCACGTCCTCCGGCGGCAAACGCACGGCAAAGAAAAGCCAGAAACGCCCCGTCCGCCGCGAGGTCGCGGGCGCGATCTTGCTGGTGCTGGCGCTGTGCCTTGGCTTCAGCTACTTTCAGTCGGGCGCGTGGCTGCTTGATCAGCCCGCAAGGCTGTGCCGGTCGCTCTTTGGCTGGGGCTATTACCTTGTCGCGCCTGCATTGTTTCTGGGGAGCTATATCCTGCTTTTCCACCGTGGGCGCAATGTGACCTCGTGCCTTGTCGGTACGGCGCTGCTGCCGGTCGTGTTCGGCGCGATCATGCACATCGCGATCTGCAAAGAGGAATATGCCGCGATGGACGGTATCCTGAAACTCCTGTGGACGAGCGGCAACGCACTTACATCCGGCGGCGCGGTGTCCGCGTCGCTTGCGATTATGCTGGTGCTGCTGGTGAAAAAGGTGCTGGCAATGATCCTGCTCGTCGTGATGTTCGTCGCATTTTTGATGATGGCATTCCGCTTGACGCCCGCCGCCGTGATCGAGGCGGTACGCTCGCATGAGCGCGTGCCCTATGAGCCGGAGGAGGAAGAGCTGCCGCCGCAGCGTCCCGCCCGCGCGCCGCGCCGCAATGCAGGGGTATCCGATGCGTCGATCGACATTCCGCTCGACGGTGAGGAACGCGTTGTCAGGAAGAATCCATCGGGCGGCTTCTTCCGCAAGAAGTCTGACAATATCAAGAGCCCGGACGAGCTGCTTGCAGATAGAAATGCTGCGGAGGAAAAGCCTGCCGCGCCTGCACCGGCCAAGCCCGTAACGGTGACGGCCGATGATTTTGACCTGCCGCCCTTTGACCTGCCGCAGGGAACTCCCGCCGGTACGCCTGCTCCGGCGCCCGCACCCATTCCGCCTGCGCCGTTTGCCGTGCCTGCACCGACGGCGCAGAGCGCGCCGATTGCCGCAGCTGCGGCGGCGAGCGCCGTTCTCACAGACAAGCAGGAGGATAGGCTCCGCCGTGCCGAGGTCGACGCCGCGCGCGAAGAAGTCACGCGCGAGATCGAGACCGGTGATAAGCCCGAGCCGCCCGCCTATGAGTATCCGCCCATCACGCTCTTAAAAGAGGGCAGCGTAACGAACGCTGCCGAAGCAGGCGCGGAGCTGCGCAACAACTCCCGCCGCCTGGCGCAGACGCTCACGAGCTTCGGCGTGGACGCTCAGCCGGGCGATGTGGTGCGCGGCCCGTCTGTCACGCGCTACGAATTCACGCTCAGCCAGGGCGTGAAGCTCTCGAAGATCACCAACTTGCAGGACGATATTGCCCTTGCGCTCGGCGCAAGCGGCGTGCGCATCGCCCCCATTCCCAACAAGATCTCCGTCGTCGGCGTCGAGGTGCCGAACAAGCTCGTTTCGCCCGTCAATATCCGCACGGTACTTGAATCGCGCGAGTTTACGCAGCACCCATCCACCACGGCCTTTGCCGTTGGTAAGGACATCAGCGGCAGGAACATCGTCGGCAACATCTCGAAGCTGCCGCACGTGCTCATTGCCGGTACGACGGGCTCCGGTAAGTCTGTCTGCACGAACTCTCTCATCGTCTCGATGCTCTATAAGTCGACGCCCGAAGAGGTGCGCTTTATCATGGTCGACCCGAAGATGGTCGAGCTTGCGCCCTACAACGGCATCCCGCATCTGCTCATTCCTGTCGTCACCGACCCGAAAAAGGCCGCGGGCGCGCTGCAATGGGCGGTCTACGAGATGATGAAGCGCTACAAGATGTTTTCCGAGCATAATGTGAAGGATCTTGCGTCCTACAACAAGCTTGCGCAAACAGATGAAGCGCTTAAAAAGCTGCCGAGCGTCGTCGTGGTCATCGACGAGCTGGCGGATCTGATGCTCGTGGCGGCGAAGGAGGTCGAAGAGTCGATCTGCCGCGTGGCACAGATGGGGCGCGCCGCGGGCATGCACCTTGTCATTGCGACGCAGCGTCCCTCTTCCGATGTCATCACGGGTCTGATGAAGGCCAATATCCCGAGCCGCATCGCCTTTGCCGTCGCCTCCGCGATGGAATCGCGCATTATCCTCGATACCGCGGGCGCGGAAAAGCTCGTCGGCCGCGGCGATATGCTCTATGCGCCCCTCGGCGAGGGCAAGCCCAAGCGCGTGCAGGGCTGTTTCATCTCGAGCGAGGAGATCGAGCGCGTGGTCAACTTCGTCAAGGAAAACGGCGAAACGGACTATGATGAATCCGTCATCGACAAGATCAACGCCGCCGTTGCCGAGAAGGAAAAGGGCAGCGGCAAGGGCGGCGGCAATGCCGCGAGCGAGCAGAGCGCCGCCGACGAGGGCGACGAGCTGCTGCCCGCCGCGATCGACGTGGTGATGGAGACCGGGCAGGCCTCCGTCTCGATGCTCCAGCGCCGCTTGAAGCTCGGCTACTCGCGCGCTGCGCGCATTGTTGACGAGATGGAGACGCGCGGCATCGTGGGGCAGTTTGAAGGCTCCAAGCCCCGCCAGATCCTCATCACGAAGGAGCAGTGGCAGGAGCTCAAGATGAAGGGCGCCTACGGCCTCACCCCACCGGAGGACGGAGAGAACGCCGCAGGCGGGGAAGAAAACTGAAGCAAAGCGAAAGCGCCGCAGGCATGACCTGCGGCGCTTTTTTTCGTTGGGGCACTGCGGGCGGCAGATGCATAGACTGGCGGGGAAGAAAAAATGGGGGAGGAGATCGACATGGCCTATTCCGACAGAGAGCTGCTTGCGCGGCTCATCGAGTGCGAAGCGGGCGGCGAGGGCGAGAACGGAATGAAAGCGGTGGCGAGCGTCGTGATGAACCGCGTGCGCTCGACCGGCGGCGAATATGCGCGCGTGGGGCGGGGCAGTATCCGCAAGATCATCTTTCAGCCGGGCCAGTTCGTCTGTGCGAGCGAGGCAGAGCATGGCGCGTATAATCCGCAGAATATCTACAACATGCGTCCGACCGATATTCATTATGAGATCGCGGATTGGGCCATTGCCGGCAACCGGCTTCACGGACTTGGCGATGCGCTGTGGTTTTTCAACCCCTTTTCGCCGTCCTGCCGGGCGAACTTTCCCTCCGGCGTGGGGGTGTTCGTTATGCGCATCGGTGACCACTGCTTCTACGAACCCACCGCGGCGTATTACAGCACCTGAGAGAAGAAAATCAGCAGCATCGGGAAAAGGAGAGAACTTGGCTATGATCCAGATGGGAAAAAGCATGCCTCGTCTTTACGAGCAGATGACCGCCGTGCCGGTTGCGGCGGTTACGCCGCAAAGCGGCGAAGGTCACGTCAGCCAGAGCTATGAGCAGATGCTCGGCGGTTCGGCGGGAGCGGGGAGCGTAACACTCGTGCCGCAGAACCACGCGGAAGGACAGTTTCAGCCGACGCCCGACGAGATCGAAGAGTCTCGGACGGTCGACAAGATGTCCTATAATTCATGGAAGGGAATGCTTGCGCGCAACATCGGCCGTGCGGTCATCGTGAGCTTTCTTGTCGGCTCGCAGCATACGGTCGTGGCGACGGGAACGCTGCGGGAGGTCGGAAACGACTACATTACGATCTATCACCCGGGGCGCAGTGCCTATCTCACGGCCGATCTGTATTCCATTCGCTTTGTAGAGTTTCCGCAGGGGGATGCGGTGCTCACGATCAATTAAAAAGGGACGCTTTCGCGTCCCTTCCTTTTTTGCGTGTTAGAATCTCCTTCTGCGGCCGCGGTAGCCGCTGCCGGCTCTGCTGCGGCGGCGGTGGCCGTAGCGACGGCGGCGGGAGAACATTGTTACATAAACAACGAGCGCGACAATGAGCAGCAGTACGACAACGGAGAGGATCTTGACAAGCGGTTTTGCAAAAAAGTCCGAAACATCGCGCCGCGCCGTCAAAAACCAGGAGGCCGACACGTCATTGAGCGCAAGAAGCTGCGTTTCGGCGTAAACGGTGTCATTGTAAGAGAGTGTCAGCGTGCCGAGCACGTCGCCTGCCGCAACAGGCGCGTCAACAGTCTCGTTCGTCAGTGTGATCGTTCGCTCGAGCATCTCGGGTTCTACATTATCCGGCAGCAGACAGGAAATATCCTCCGCGGCGTGAGCGACGACATAATTTGTCTCGCTCGAGAGTGCAACGGGAACCTCCTGCACGGGGTCGGCGGAGGAAAGAACGTCGCGACGGACGAAGTGATCAAAGCCCCAGTCGAACATGCGCGACGTTTCGGAGAAGCTGCGCGTCTGGATGGTCACGCCGTCCTCAAGCGTCACGCGCTCCGCGCCCAGCACCACGCTGATCATATGGCGGCTGCCGCGCAGGGCGGACGAAATGAGGCAGTAGCCCGCCTCGGGCGTGGAGCCGGTTTTGATGCCCTGCGCATCGCGGTAAACATAGCCGCGGGCGCGCCAGTTGGAGATGAGAAAGTTCGTCGAGTGCAGCTCACGAGGCTTTTCGGTCATGTTGGTGGCGGGCACGGTGTAGCTCTTGGAATTGCAGATCTCCATGAACTTGTCGTGCTTCATCGCCTCGCGCGTGATGAGGTAGAGATCCCATGCGGTCGTATAGTGCTGGGAGTTGTGCAGACCCGTGGCATTGGCAAAGTGTGTGTGCTCGCAGCCAAGCTCTGTTGCGCGATCGTTCATGCGCGCAACGAACGCCTCGACCGAGCCGCTGACGTACTCGCCGAGAATGTTGCACGTCTCGTTTGCCGAGACGATGAGCATGCAGTTGAGCAGCTGCTCGACCGTCATCGTTTCGCCGGCGACGATGTTAGCGGTGCTGCCGTCACTTGCAAGACCATTGAGCGCCGACTCCGTTGCGGTGACGGAGTCGTTGAGCGAGAGCCTGCCCTCGTCGATGGCCTCGAATACGAGCAGCGCGGTCATGATCTTCGTGAGCGAAGCGGGGTAGTTCTCCTGGTGGGCGTTTTTTTCGTAAAGGATCTCGCCCGTGTCCGCTTCGATGAGAAGACCCGCGCGCGCGTCCAGATCAAAGGATTCGTAAGCGTCGGCCCTTGTCAAAGAAAAGAGGGGGAGCAGGAGAAGAAAGGATAAAAAAAGTGACACAAGACGGCGTTTTTTCATGGAAATATACCTCATCGTATGATACAATAAAATATAGAATGTAGTTAAGAGAATGTAGTTAAGAGAATGTAGTTAAGATGAGCGCGCCGTTCGGCACGTTTCGACATCAGTATAGCAAAAAAGGCAGGCGAGCGCAACCGTGGAAACAAAAGAAAAAACAGGCAGCTTTAGCGGCATTTCCCTTGTGCTTGCGGCGCTGACGGTTTTGTTTGCCGTTTCGCTCGTGTTTCTGCACAAAACGGCATACGAGGGGAACGCGCACGGCGACTATACCGTGACCGTGCAGCGCAGGAACGATGAGATTACCGCGCCCACGCGCGTGCTCGTAAACGTCAATACCGCCGACGCGGCGGAACTGGAAACGCTCACGGGCATCGGCCCGTCGCTTGCGCAGGCGATCATCGACTATCGCGCCGAGCACGGAGACTTTACCGCGGCGGAGGAGCTTTTGCTTGTCAAGGGCATCGGAGAGGCAAAGCTTGAGGGCTTCCGCGCGCAGATCACATTCACGGAGGAGGAACCCAATGAAGATCCTGGTCGTTGATGACGAGCTTTTGCTCGTCAAAGGCATGAAATTCAATCTGGAAAACGAGGGCTACACGGTCGAGACCGCTTACGACGGCGCCACGGCGATCGACATGGCGAAAACGGATGCGTTCGACCTCATTATCCTCGATCTGATGATGCCGCAGGTGGACGGGCTGACGGCCTGCATGCGCATTCGCGAATTTTCCAATGTGCCGATCATCATGCTCACCGCCCGCAGCGAAGACGCCGATAAGATCATCGGCCTTGAGTCCGGCGCGGATGACTATATCACAAAGCCGTTCAATATTCTTGAACTCAAGGCGCGCATCCGCGCGCTGCTGCGCCGGGCGAATGCCGCCCCGCAGCAAAAACAGCAGCCCTCACTTCTGACTGCGGGCGGCATCACGCTGGATCCCGAGCAGCGCGTCGCCATGAAAAACGGCGAGATCATCGAGCTGACGGCCAAGGAATATGACCTCATCGAGCTGCTCGTCAGAAATCCGCGCCGCATTTATTCGCGCGAAAATCTGATGGATCTTGTCTGGGGCTACACCTACGCGGGCGATTACCGTACGGTGGACGTACACATTCGGCGACTGCGCGAAAAGCTTGAAGACAATCCTGCCGCCCCGCAGCATATTCTGACGAAGTGGGGCGTGGGGTACTATTTGAAGGACTGAACGCAACACGTGAGAAAGAGGAGAGGAGGCACCGCCGTGCAGGCGCATACGAGCTTACAGCGCAAGATCAGCTTTGGCTATATCGCCATCATTCTGGCGGTGCTGCTTCTGCTGAACACATACCCTCTCATCACGTCGGAAAACCTGACGTTCCGCTCCAAGCAGAGCTCGCTGCAGGGCAGCGTCTCGGTGATGGTGACGGCGCTTGCGGGACTTGAAGAGCTGAGCGAGGAAAATGTGGCAGGCGCGATGACGCTTGTGGAAGAGAGCGGCATTTCACGCGTTCTGGTCACGGACGCGTCCGGCCGTGTGCTGTACGATACGCGCGAGACCGACGGCGCCATCGGGCGCTACGCCTTTTATACGGAGCTTGTGCAGGCGCTGCGCGGGGAGGACGTTTTTTACACGGAGTTTTCAGACAAGGCGTTCAAAAGCCGCGCGGCCTCACCGGTCATTTACCACAACCAGACGATCGGCGCGGTCTACGCCTACGAATATGATACCGAGCAGGCGGCGCTGCTGCTGTCGCTGCAAAGAAACCTGGTGACCATTTCGGTGGTGGTGCTGGTGTTTGCCGGCGGGATCAGCGTGCTTTTATCCCGCGTGCTGACGCGGCGCTTCGGCGTGCTGACCGACGCCATTCGAAAAATGCGCGAAGGCTCGTACAGCCACCGTGCCGAAGTCGGCGGAAATGACGAGATCAGCGAGCTTGCCGCCGAGTTCAACGACATGGCGGATCGCTTGCAGACCATTGAGGACGCGCGCCGCCGCTTTGTATCCGATGCGAGCCACGAGCTCAAAACGCCGCTTGCGGGCATTCGCCTGCTGTCTGATTCCATTTTGCAGACGCAGGATATGGACGCGCAGACCGTGCGCGAATTCGTCGGCGACATTGAGCAGGAATCTGAGCGCCTTGCGCGCATTACGGAAAATCTGCTGCGCCTGACGCGCCTTGACAGCGGCCTGCTGCCGGAGGCGCAGCGCGTCGATCTTTCGTCTGTCGTTGCGCGCGTGGCGCGCATGCTGCGCCTGGTGGCGGAGGAAAAGAAGGTCGACCTCGCCTATGAAGTGCGCCGCGAGGGACAGACGCTTGCAAGCGAGGACGAGATCCATGAGATCATCTATAATCTGACGGAAAACGCCATCAAATATAACCACCCCGGCGGCTTTGTGAAGCTTGCTCTGGCGGGGGACGAGGACAACTGCCTGCTCACCGTCAGTGATGACGGCATCGGCATTCCGGAGGAGGACATGCCCCGCATCTTCGACCGTTTTTACCGTGTGGACAAGATGCGCTCCCGTGCAGCGGGCGGCACCGGCCTCGGCCTTTCCATCGCGGCCGACACGGCGCGCCGCCGCGGCGGCAGTATCGAGGTGCGCGCAAGAGAGGGCGGCGGCACAGTATTCACCGTGCGCCTGCCGCGCTGCAAAGAGGGAGGGGAGGAACGATGAAGAAACGCATTCTTCTTGCCGCGGTGCTTGCTATGGCGCTCACGCTCCTTTGCGCCTGCGCGCAGCGCGTGCAGGAGATGGACGAGAGCGGCTACGAAGTCTATTTCCTCAGCGATCCCGCTTCCGCGGGCGGCGAAGACGCCATCTGCGCGCAGCGGACGCGCCTTGCTCTTGACGATACGATGGAAACGGAGGACTGCGTCCGCGCCCTGATGGAGGCGCTGCTCACGGGGCCTGAGGACAAGTCGCTCAGATCCGCCGTCCCGGATGGGACAACGCTCAAGTCGCTCAAGGTATCCGGCCACCGGGCACAGATCGACCTGAGCGCGCAATATGCGCGATTGTCCGGCATTGATCTGTCGCTTGCGGACTATTGCATCACACTGACGCTGACGCAGCTGCCCAACGTGAACGCGGTGAGCATCACGGCGGACGGGCGCGAGATCCCGTATCGGGAAACGCAGGTGCTCCTTTCGGCGGACACGCTGCTCTCTTCCCGCGAGAGCGGCCTGCGGCCGATCACCGTTTCGCTCTACTTCTGGGATCCGGCGCGCGGCGAACTGCGCGCCGAGCAGCAGACCCTTGCCCTCTACGAAGGGCAGACGCGCGTGAACGCGCTGCTCGAAGCGCTTGCGCAGGGGCCGGAGGACGATTCGCTCGTTTCGCTCCTTCCGGAGGATTTTTCGGTGATCTCTTCGCGCACTGAAAACGGCGTCTGTTATCTCAACCTTCCGGCGCACGGCGCGCTGCCGGAGAGAGAAGACGAGCGGGCGCTGATGCTCGAGGCGATCGAGCGGTCGATCCTCTCGCTCAGCGGTGTGGACGAGGTGCAGTTTCTCATCGAAGGCGCGGCGGGATCTGTCCCGCACCGATAAAAAAGCCCTCCGCAGAACCTGTCTGCGGAAGGCTTTTGCAATAGAATTTTGCGTCAGACGCGCGCGAGCATCGCCGCGCCGATCATGCCCGCACGATAGCCGAGCGTACACAGCTCGATGCGCGTGTGCGAGACGGCATAGCGCGAGCCGAACGAACGCTCGCGCACCCTTTCGCGCAGCGGCAGGAGCAGCGCATCGCCCTGATTTGCTACGCCGCCCGAGAGGGCCAGCACTTCGGGGAAGAAAATGTTGACAAGATTTGTGAGCCCGCAGGCCAGATGCTCGATGTAGTCCTCCACGACCTGCGTCCCCGCCTCGTCGCCGCGCGCCTTGGCGAGAAAGGCCGTGCGGCCGTCCACGCAGCCATGCTCCGCGGCGATCGTATGCAGAAGACTCTTGGGGTGCGCGGCCATGGCGCGCTTCGTGTCGCGGATGAGGGCTGTTGCGGAGGAATAAGCTTCAAAGCAGCCGCGGCTGCCGCAGGTGCATTCCTCGCCGTTTTCCGCGATGACCATGTGGCCGATCTCGCTCGCCGCGCCCGTGTAGCCTGTCAGGAGCTTGCCGCCGAGCACCACGCCGCCGCCCACGCCCGTGCCGAGCGTGACGACAATAGTGCTCTCCGCGCCTTTGCCGCAGCCGAAGAGCGCTTCGCCCAGCGCCGCGGCGTTTGCGTCGTTGCCGAGGTGAATGGGGAGCGCCGTATACGCGCGCAGCGCGCTTCTGAGGTCAAAATTGATAAAATTCAGGTTTGCCGCAAAGCGGACGATGCCGCTCGCGTCGTCCACCGTGCCGGGGCAGCCGACGCCCACGCCGCCGATGGCGGCCTCACCGTCAGAGAGCTGCGCGATGACTTGACCGATGCGCGACGCGACGGCCTCAGGGCCGAGGTCGACGCAGGTCGGCACGGAGCATTCCTGCAAAATGTTGCCCTCTGCGCTCACAAGCGCACCCTTGATGTTTGTGCCGCCGAGGTCAATGCCGATATAGTTCATAAAAGCCCCTCCCGGGTAAAAAGTTGTCCTCATTGTATGCCGCGGCAGGGGAAAAAGCAAGAGCGGGAACGCGGAAAAAGTTTTTCCGAAAAGCGGAAGCGTGAAACTTTTTTGCATTTTCTTCGTCTAAGAAAGTAAAGGAACAGAAAAGCGCCGCGCACGCGCGGCAAGAAGGGAGAAAGACATTGATGAACCGTTGGCGAGGGGCGGCGCTCGCCGCGTTGAGTGCCGCGCTGCTGCTCGCGGGCTGCGGCGCGCCGGAAACAGAGAACGATGCGGCACGGGAGCATTCGATCACCTACGAGCATATCTGCGAGAGAAATAAGATTTCATCGCTGCTCGAGCGGCACAAGGTGGTGACCGTTGTGCGTGAGAGCACAGACAGCAGCAACGGCGGTCAGGACGTCAAAAGCACCGATCAGTACACGCGCGATGAAAAAGGCCGGCTGCAAAACTGGAGCCACGGCTGGTATTCTGATGCGTACGGCGCAGACGATATTTATAGCGTGAATGTCTGCCTGGATGAAGTGCCGGACGGTATGTGCATTATCGCTGGAACAAATGATGACGGCAGCGCTCGAATTGCCAGTGTGATCGCCTGCGGAAGCAATGAATGGTACGAGAAAAGCACCGCGCAGGAATCGTTTTTGCCCGTAGCCGGTGACGGCATCACCGTGGAGGTCGAAGAGCCGTATGAGCAGGACGGCCAGCTCGTGTTTCCGATCAAACATTATATCACCGACGATGACACTGACTACTCGCTGCGATGGCTCTATGTCGATCCAACCTCCGATGACCTGATATCGATCAAGTCGGAGCGGCACAGAAAAGACTTGCAGGGAAAAGACACCTGCTTTGCCACGGGAAGCTATACGTTCAGCTATGACCGCCCCTATGAGCCGGAGGAAGACCTCTACGCGCAGATGCTGTCGGACGATGTTCCCAAGCATGAAATCACGCTCGTATGGGATCCGGGCACCGCGCAGGAACACGAGCAGCACTTTACCGTGCCGAGCACAGCGTACTTTTCCCCGAGCAGCGGTAAGGGCGTCATGCTTTACTATGACGAGGCCTTGACGCAGGAGTATCAAACCCCTGAGATTGAGTGGCCGGAGGACGGCAGCACGACCGTCTATGTGAAGAGCGGGGATCCCGACTGACGAGCCTGCAACGAAAATGGAGGAAACGAAGATGAAAAACTGGAAGAAAACTGGCATTGCCGCGCTTTGCGTCGCGGCACTTCTTGCCGGCTGCGGCGCGCAGGGCGGCAAGGACGACAAAGAGGACGATACCATCGGCGCTGACACGCCGATGGATGTGACGCTTGAAACGCTGCGCGAGGTCAACGATCCGCGCGTGCTGCTTGCAAAGTACGACGCCGTGACCGTGACCATTCAGGGCACCGACCGGGACGGCGAGGTGACCTACACCGCAAGATTGCAGTACACGGACGAGAGCGGGGAGGCGCTTCTCATGTCCTCGCATTATAACTATACTGCCAACAGCGGCCCGGGCGAGGAAGAGCTGTGGAGCCAGGGGCGTGGCGGACTGTACGCCACGCGCATGACCAGCGACGATAACGCGAGCCTGAACATCTATCCCATTCCGGGCGAGGGGACGGAGTATCTCCTTGACATACTGCCGCAGTGCGCCGATCCCGCCGCCAAGAATGCCGAGGAAACGCTCGACGAGCGCAGCGAGCAGGACGGCGCGGTGCTGCTCTCGACCACCACGCGCTTTCAAGACGCCGGCGGCTACTACTATACCACCCTCTACTACGCCGATCCCGAGACGGGCGAGCTGCTTGCCATGTCCGTGACCGACTACATCGAGGACGGCGAGGGCGGCGCGACGGAGATGGGCACGACGCTCTACAACTGGAGCTACAACGAGCCTTACAAAGAGGAGCCCTACAAGTCAGGGCACTGCCTTATGAACGATGTCGTGTATTCGACGGACGACACGAGACCCGCCTGCCTGCTGACGATCTGCCTCCCCGCGAAAGAGGGGGGCGAAGACTGGTGGGTGAATGAATACCATGTGGCGAGGGGGACGTATGTCACCGTCTGCTGCAGCATGGGCTGCACGCTCTACGCGGATGCCGGGCTGACGCAGCCCATCGACGACACCGTGTCCATCGACACAAATGGCGAAGAGATGACGGTCTACGTCCTGCCCGACGTGCCGCTGGACTAAAACGGCATGAACTTAAAAAACGGCAGACTTCAAAAAAGTCCGCCGTTTTTTTCACGCAGCGTGAAACTTTTTTCTCATTTTTTCGTCTAACCATAACATAGGGAGATTTGCACGACAATTAAACAAATCTTAAAAAAATTGTAACCAAATCGCGCCTGATTGTAACGACTTCTTCATACGATGCGATTATAATAGAAACCTAATTTAGAATTGAGGAGAATCTGCGATGGCAAATGACCAGAAGCCCGTCATCTCGGTGCGAAAGCTCCGAAAGGTCTACATGATGGGGCAGGAGCACGTGGTCGCACTGCATAATATCGACCTCGATATCCCGCGCGGCGAGGTGTGCTGCATTTTCGGCACGTCCGGCAGCGGCAAATCGACGCTGCTCAACCAGCTGGCGGGACTCGAAAAGCCCACGCGCGGCGTGGTGCGCATCGGCGGCGTGCCGATCTCACAGCTCAACGAAAATCAGCTCGCGGCCTTCCGGCAGAAGCACATCGGCTTTGTTTTTCAGTCCTACAACCTGCTGCCGGAGCTGACGGCGGCGGAAAATGTCGCCATGCCGCTCATGTTCAAGGGCATCGACCCGGACGTGCGGCTGCTCGAGGCAAAGAAAATGCTCTGCCGCGTGGGACTCAAAGACCGCATGGATCACTTTCCCAACCAGATGTCCGGCGGTCAGCAGCAGCGCGTGGGCATCGCGCGCGCATTCGTCACGCACCCCGAGGTGGTGTTTGCCGACGAGCCGACCGGCAACCTCGACACAAGGACGACAAAAGAGGTCATGCACATGATCCGCGGCTTTGCCAAGCGCTTCCACCAGACGATCGTGCTCGTTTCGCACGACCCGGAGATGACCGAATATGCCGACCGCATCGTGACGCTCATCGACGGCAGAATCGTCAGCAACGTAGAAAACCAGGTCAAGGCGGAGATCGACGCCGCCCCCTACATCGAATAACGGAGGAAATCGAACTATGAAACGCATCACAAGATCCCTGCTCTCGCTCTGCCTCGCCTTTGTGCTGTGCGCGGCGCTGCTGCCAAACGTGAATGTGGCAAAGGCTGCTGATGGTGTCGATAAAGAGGCCACGGCACCGAAGACGACCAGCTTTTTGATCACCGGCTACGAAGCCAGCAGGAGCAGCATCTACACCGGCGACAGTGTGAATATCACGGTGCATTTGTCCCGTACAGACGGCGGCGGCAGCAAGATTCGTGTTGTGCGCGGCCTTGACAGTTTTCAGGGCGGTACGGCAGATGCAGTTGCGGATGGTCAGAACGGAGATTATACAGTTACATTCAGCAATCTGACTTATGCAGGTGATAGTGATAAGCGCCTTGCTTTTACAATTTATTACAGCAGTGAAGATGGATTGACAAGTGCCTATCAGGACGGCAACACTGTACCCATCCGCGAGTGCGTGCCCTACACCGAGCCGAAGCCGGAGCCTGAGCCGACGCCGGAAACGATCCCCGCGCCGCGCGCCGTGTTCAATTCTGACGGCATGGTCTCGGCCATTGCTGCCGGAGAGACGAAAGTCATCACCGTTTACATTCAGAACGCCGGCACCACCGCCATGCGCGACCCCATTCTGACGCTCAAATCCTCCGGCTCGCTCCTCATCATGGGCAGCCAGGACTACATGCTCGACGATATCCGTGCGGGCCGCGATACGGCCGTCAACGTGACGGTCAAGGCGCTCGACAAGGTCGAGTCCCAGATGCAGACGATCGACGCCTCGCTGTCGTTCTACTATGACGATGGCACGCAGCTCACCAACGGCAGTGCGTCGGGCAGCGTCAACGTTCTCTCCGCCGTGAGCAACGATGGGCAGAATGAAGATATCGCCAGCCCCACGCCCATTGTCATTCTTTCAAAGTACAACTACGGCGGCTCGTCCGTTGCGGCAGGCTCGGGCACGAACCTGAGCTTCAGCTTCACCAACACCAGCAAGAAGCTTGCGATCGAAAACGTCATGGTCACCGTCACCGGCGGCAGCGATTTGATGCTCAACGGCTCGACCAACACCTTCTATTTTGATTCCGTCGCCGCGGGCGGCAGCAAGAGCGTTACCGTGCCGATGAAGGCCGCACAGCTCATCAGCGCGAGCGCACAGAACGTGCAGATCGCCGTTACCTACGAATACGTCGATCAGAACGCAAGAAAATCCGGCAGCGCAACGCTTTCCCTGAGCGTGCCGCTCTACCAGCCCGATCGCTTTGAGCTGAGCGAACCCAAGACCTCCTATACCGGCTACGTCGGCGAGGAAACGAGCCTGACCATCGACTATGTCAACAAGGGCAAGAGCGCCATCAGCAACGTTGATGCGACCATCTCCGGCGACATTGATTCTCCCACGCCTTATCAGCGCGTCGGCACGATCGACGGCGGCAAGAACGGCACCATCGCCTTCGCCGTGACCCCGCAGCTGGAGGGCGAGAATCAGGTCAAGATCGTTATCACCTACGAGGATTCCAACGGCAACACGAAAGAGCGCGTCTTTGAAGCGACGGTCGAAGCCATGGCCTACGAGCCGGCCGACCCCGGCATGGACGATCCCGGCATGATCGACCCCGAGCCGGCAAACACCTTCCCGTGGAAGTACGTCATCATCGCGGTGGTTGCCGCGCTCATCGTCCTTCTCATCGTGCTGCGCATCCGCAAGAAGAAGGCCAAGCAGAAGGCCGAGCAGGCGCTCTGGGACAAGTGGGACGAAGAGGAGCTTGCCGAGGAGAAGAAGGAAGCAGCGGACGCCGCGGCTGAAAACAAGGAGACTGCGGCCACGGGTGCTGAGGAGCAGAACAAATGAGATTCGCAGACATCCTGAAAATGTGCTTCGACAGCCTGTCGCGGCGCAAGGGACGCACGATCCTGACGGTGCTGGGCGTGTTCATCGGCTGCACGTCCATCATCGTGATGGTCTCCATCGGCGCGGGGATGCAGGAGTCCTACGATCAAATGCTCAAAAATATGGGCGACCTCTCCATCATCCAGGTCTACCGCGGCTACAACCAGAATACCGGCGAAGCGAACCAGACCAAGCTCGACGAAAAGGCGGTGGAGAGCTTCCGCGAGATCGCGGGCGTGCAGGCCGTCATGCCCAAGGCATTCCTTGATAACTACAACACTTCGTTTAAGGCGGGCATCAACGATCGCTACAGCGCCGCCTGGGGCAACTTTGCCGGCATTGACGTGAGCGCCCTTGAGGATATGGGCTTCGAGCTGATCGCGGGCCGCTATCCGCAGAGCAGCGACGAGGTGGTCGTGGGCCAATATTTTGCCTACACCTTCAAGGATACGCTCATGCCAGAAGGCAGAAATTATGTCAGCCGCTGGAACTGGGACGAAAACGGCAATATCGACACGGAAAATGTCCCCGACCCGTTCTTTGACCCGCTCAAGACGGACGTGAAGATGCTCCTGACCTCCTGGGACGACTCCGGCAATGAGACGGCGCCCTACAGCGTCGATCTCAAGGTCGTCGGCGTTCTGAAGGAAGATCAGGGCAAGGGCTACGAGACGAACGACGGCGTGATGATGGACATCAATGCGCTCAAGGCGCTCATTCAGGATCTGACGGGGAAGACCGACACGAAGTTTGAGTATTCGTCCATCAATGTCAAGGCGGAGAGCCTTGACGCGGTGGCAGATGTGGAGCAGTCCATCAAGGACTTGGGCTACAGTACGTATTCTATGCAGAGCATGCGCGACGAGCTCAACAAGCAGACCCGCCAGATCGAGCTGATGCTCGGTGGCCTCGGCGCGATCTCGCTTCTGGTCGCGGCCATCGGTATTACGAACACGATGATCATGTCCATCTCCGAGCGCACGAAGGAGATCGGCATCATGAAGGCGCTGGGCTGCTATGTGCGCGATATCCGCGCGATGTTTCTGATGGAGGCGGGCAGCATCGGCCTTCTTGGCGGCGTGCTGGGACTGATTTTCAGCTTTATCATCTCCGTTGGCATCAATCTATTCTCCTTCGGCGCGTTCGGCGGCGGGGGAGTGACGTGGGAGCTCATCAAGCAGGCGCTCATCGGCGGAGAGAACGTGACGCGCGTTTCCGTCATCAAGCCGGAGCTTATCCTCTTTGCGCTGGTGTTCTCGGTGCTGGTGGGCCTTGTGTCCGGCTATCAGCCGGCGAACAAGGCAGTCAAGATCTCGGCGCTCGAAGCCATCCGCAACGAATAAAAGATACGAAAAAGAACATAAAAATGAGGCGGCGCCCGATGGGACGCCGCCTCGTTTTCGTGCGGGCTTTGCTTGACCGCGACGCAGCGTTGTGGTATCATATACCAGTAAAATTTTTCACAAAACAGGAGGCGATCGCCTTGGCAACCGTCAAACGCAGATCCACCGTTCCCTATTATGCCGCGGCGGGAACATGGGTCATTTATGCGCTGCTGTTCCCGCTCTACCGCGTACCGCATTTCCTCTTTGTGGCGGTCGTGTCGTGGGTGGTGTTCTTCATTATGAACGCCGTGTGCGGCACTGTGGAGGTCACTGTGCCTGACCCGCCGAAAAAGGAGGAGACCACCGGGAATCCGGAGCTTGACAAGATGATCCGGGACGGCAATCTTGCCATCTCCGAGATGAAGCGTCTGAATGATTCCATCAAGGACGCGAAGATCTCTGCCGACATCGACCGGCTCGAGGATTTGAGCGCGAAGATCTTCGCGCAGGTCAAGGCAGACCCCAAAAAGCTGCCGCAGATCCGCAAATTTATGGACTACTATCTGCCCACCACGCTCAAGCTCCTGAATGCCTATGACCGCATGGGCGCGCAGGGTGTGAACGGTGAGAATATCGATAACACCATGCAGCGTGTGGAGAGCATGATGAGTACCATCGTCGCCGCCTTTGAAAAGCAGCTCGATATGCTCTTCGGCAGCGAGGCGATGGATATTTCCACCGACATCACGGTGCTTGAAAACATGATGAAGCGCGAGGGGCTGAGCGAAGGCGACGGCGTGCAGGCAAGCGGCGGCACGGCGACCGCCTCGCAGGGCGACATCAAGCTCGAGCTGTAAAGGAGAAGACGATGCGAAAGAAAGTGATGGCGTTCAACGCCAAGGTCAATGCATGGATTCTCAAGCGGCTCAAGGGCGTGTGGCTCGACCCCGTTTTCTGCGCGGTCTTTGCCGTGATGTGTGTGGTCAGCCTTGTGGGCGCGCTGCGCCTGCACAAGAGCAGCTTATACTATTCCACGGCGATCTGGGCGATGGCCACACTGCTGTGCCTGCGCCGCATCCAGCGCATCAAAAAACACGAAAAGGAACAGGCGGAAAGCCAGAATACGGAGGAGAAATGATATGAGTGACAACATGATGCCCGAGCTGACCCTGAACCCCACCGAAGCGGCGCAGGAAGCCGTCCCTGAGCTGACGCTCACCCCGGACGCGCCCGAACCCGAGCAGGAGCAGAAAAAGGAAGTCGAGCCGGTCAAGGTAGACGAGAGCATGCTCTCCGAGCAGGAGAAGAAGGCTGTCGACGAGTTTGCCCAGAAGATCGACATTAAGGACACGAACCTCGTACTCAACTACGGCGTGGCCGCGCAGAAGAGCGTGGCGACGTTCTCGGAAAGTGCCCTCTCTTCTGTGCGCAACAAGGATCTGGGCGGCGTGGGCGAAACGCTCTCGAACCTCGTTGTTGAGGTCAAGGGCTTCGGCCAGGAAGAAGAGAAGAAGGGGCTTGCCGGTCTTTTCCACAAGCAGAAGGACAAGCTTGAGCTGATGCGCGCACAGTACGGCAAGACCGAAACGAGCGTGAACCGCATCGTATCCGAGCTTGAAAAGCATCAGGTCGCGCTGATGAAGGACATTGCAATGCTCGACCAGATGTATGAGCTGAACCTCAAGTACTACAAGGAACTCACGATGTATATCATCGCGGGCAAGAAGCGCCTTGCGGAAGTCCGCTCCGGCGAGCTCGAGGAGCTGCGCAAGAAGGCGGAGGCGAGCGGCCTTGCTGAGGACGCGCAGGCCTACAACGACTACGCACAGAAGTGTGACCGCTTTGAAAAGAAACTGCACGACCTGGAACTGACGCGCATGGTGTCGCTCCAGATGGGCCCGCAGACGAGACTTTTGCAGAACAACGACACGCTGATGGTCGAGAAGATCCAGTCCTCGCTTGTCAACACCATTCCGCTCTGGAAGAGCCAGATGGTGCTTGCGCTCGGCATGGAGCACAGCCGTCAGGCGACGGCTGCGCAGAGTGCCGTGGCGCAGACGACGAACGAGCTGCTCAAGAAGAATGCCGATATGCTCAAGATGGGCACCATCGCCACGGCCAAGGAGGCCGAGCGCAGCATCGTCGATATCGAGACACTGCAGCACACGAACGAGCAGCTTGTCTCCACGCTCGACGAAGTCGTGAACATTCAGCGCGAAGGCGCACAGAAGCGCAAAGAAGCGGAGGTCGAGCTCGGCCGCATCGAGGGCGAGCTGAAGCAGAAGCTCATGGAGCTGAGAAGCTGAGAGCGCTCCGGATAGGAGAACCACATGAAATTCTTTCAAAAACGCGGCGTCGCCATCGCGGTGCTGATTCTGGCGATCATTGCTTCCGGCGCATGGGGACTGCACAAGGCGCCCGCCGTCTCTACGCCGGAGGGCGGAGAAAAGCTCGATCCCTCACTTTCCACGGCGGCCTTTACGCAGTATGTGCGCGATGATGCCGATGTTCTTTCCGACAAGACCGAGGAGGCCATCGGCCTCTACAATGCCAACTGGGACAAAATGTTTGGCAGCATCATGGCCGTCGTCACGACCGAATCCGCAAACGACATAGAGAATGCGGCGTATGATTACGCCATCGAGATGCAGCTTGCGGAAAATGATGCGATCCTGGTCATCGCCAAACAGCAGCAGGACTATTATCTGGTCGCAAGCGGCAATTTTTACGACCTGCTCAGCAGGCTTTCGCAGAGCTTTGTTGCCTCCTGCATGGCGGATAACGTGCAGAAGGGCGATTATGACGCGGCGGTGCGCTCGCTTTGTGCCGCGCTGCATGTGGAGCTGAGCCAGCAGTATCAGCAGAGTGAGGCGGCGCTGGACGAGGCGGCCAACGGTGTGATGTTCATCATGATTCTCGTCATATTCTTTATCATCTGGATCATGCTTGATGGCATGCGTTATCGCCGCTATCGCCGCCGCTACATGATGCCCGGCATGGGCATTCCGACGGTGGTGTACCGTCCCATCTTCTGGGGACGCCGTCCCCCGCGCGGCCCACGCCCGCCCCGTTCGGGCGGCCCGAGGCCCCCACAGGGAGGGCCGAGACCGCCTTATAGCGGCGGCAGCTCCGGCGGCAATCGCCGCCCGCCCCAGCCGCCGAGACGACCCTCGAGCTCGGGCGGTTCGTTTGGAGGCTTTGGCAGCACAGGCCGCGGCGGAGGCTTTGGCAGCGGCAGTGTCGGTGGTTTCGGCAGCAGCCGAGGCGGTGGTTTCGGTGGAAGCCGCGGTGGTGGCTTTGGCGGAGGCCGCGGTGGCGGTTTTGGAGGAGGCCGCGGTGGCGGCTTTGGCGGTCGGCGCTGAAAAACTTCAAGGTCATCTTACAGGACAACAAGCACGTCGGTTTGAACCGACGTGCTTGTTCTGTTTGCGAGAACTTACAAAAAAGCGCCGGAGCAAAGCCTTCTTTGCTCCGGCATGGTGCCGGTGACCGGACTCGAACCGGTACGCTGTCGCCAGCGGCGGATTTTGAGTGGTTATATCGATTCTGTTTTCCGCAGCAATCTGCACTCCACCGTTCCCAGAAAGCGTTGATATTACTGGCTTTTTGACTTTTTCGTGTTTTTATTAAGCAAATACGGAATGTCTTGGTGTTCTCTCCTGACAGCTCAAAAAAGCGGTTTGGAGAGAACTAAGAGAGAACTCCGGTACAACCCATTTTCTCGTGAGGAATGGTGGACATAGGAGAGAACTTAAACGAATTTTGAAGTTTTAGGAGAGAACCGAATCATACTATAGGTATCGAACCCATCTGTCAATGGTAATTTAGACGGAGGTTCGATCATGGAAAAACCAAGGAAGAGATATATACAACAATTCAAGCAATACCCCGATGTAGTGTCTGTACTAACATTTCGTGAAATGTTAGGTGGAATAGGCGATAGCTTTGCTCGAAAGTTAATTCACGAAGGACTTGTAAAAGCCATCTTCATTAAACCGCACTACTGGATCTTCAAAGAGTCCATTATTGACTATGTATTAAGCGAGGACTACGCGGAGAGAAGGCTGAAGGTGCGGGTATGAAAAACAGGCAGCTTAGTCTTTCGGATATTCAAAAAGACTATATCAGCAAAGAAGAATTTTACCAAATTGCACATATATGCAAGGAAACTGCATTGTGGTTGATAGAAACCGGCAGGGTATCCGCAGAGAAGCCGAAACGAAAAGGATTTGGATACAAAATTGCAAAGGAAGAAGTTGAAAGGTATTTGGCTGATCGTCAACAGAATCCATTGTACTATCTCAAGGGCAAGCGCCACAACTGTATCTCATATACTCCACCGCAGCCATATTCAAGTGAATTAGGCGGCGCTATTCGGTTGGCTGTGGAGCAGGAAATGTCCTCTCTGCCGGATCTGCTGACAGAAAAGCAGGTATGCGCGATTTTGGGATATCGCCCAAAGCAGATATTAGACTGGAAACATTCTGGGAAATTGATTGCTCTGAAATGTTTTAATAAAACATATTTTCCTAAAATTCCACTGATGGATTTTGTTTCTTCAGAAGATTACTACAATTTGCCGTGCAAAGGAAGAAAACACATAGAACTGCTGAGGAGAGTTCAAAAATGAGTATGCATACTATCGCAATCACTAACCAAAAGGGCGGCGTTGGCAAGACAACTACCGCCTTGAATCTCGCATCCGCCCTCGCAGCCGAAGATAAAAAGGTCCTGCTGATCGACAATGACCCCCAGGGCAATCTCACCGCAGCCCTCGGCTATACGCCGGGGGAACAGAAGAATACGCTGGCAAAGCTACTGCTTGTCCAAATTGACTCTCCGGAGGATCTGGAACTCCACCTCGATCGTGCTGTACTACATACCAGCAGCGGCCTTGACCTGATCCCTGCCAACAAGCGGTTAGCGGACGCTGCTGCCCGCTTGCAGGTTATGCAGCTTTCACAGTATAACGCATCTGGCATCTCGGATGACCCTTGCGAGAAGGTGCTGGACAAGCTGTTGGCATCCCTGTGTGGACTGTATGATTACATCATCATAGACTGTGGACTGAAGCATGAACTATTGACCGTTAATGCTCTGGCTGCTGCGGATTACTGCATCATTCCGGTGCAGGCGCACTTCCTTGCAAGTGAAGGGATTCCCGATGTTTTAGAAATGGTGCGCAATGTACAGAATCGATTCAACCCCGATTTGAAGATTGCGGGCATTCTCCTGACTATGTATCAGTCCCGCCCGCAGCTCTGCCAAAGCGTTCGCTCCAGCGTGGGAGAGATCTACGGTGACAGCATTCATGTATTTGACCGCCCCATTGAGCAGACGATCAAGGTTGCGGAGTGCCCGGCAGCAGGCGTGAGCATTCTGGATTATGCACCTAAGAATCCTGCTGCTGACTCCTATCGCTCTCTTGCTCAGGAGGTGCTGCGGCTTGGTTAAGAAAAGCATGGATGACCTGTTAAAGCGGCGCATGAGTGCAGCGCAGCAAGCATCAGAGTTGGAAGTAGGCAATGAGGCTTATGAAACCATGTTTCAAGCAAAGGCAGATGTGGCAGCTCCCCGCTTTTGCGAATTGCCGATCAAAAGCCTTTGCCCTTTTCGCACGGCAGACATTGGATTTCGTCCCTACCCGCCCGAAAAACTCCGCGCATTCTCTCAGCAGCTTGCCGAGCAGGGCATCTATGAGCGCATTATCGTTCGCCCAGTTCCAAATAGTGAGCAGTATGAGATTCTTGCCGGACACAATCGTACTGAAGCGTGGCGACTGACCGGACAATCAACAATTCCTGCGGAGGTTGTGGAGGCCGATGACGCGAGAGCAATTTCCATTGCGGTTGCCACCAATCTCCTGCGGCGGCAGGATCTCACCATCATTGAACGGGGCAAAGCGTATCGAGCGTTGCTTATAGAGAGCAACAGAAATGGGCAACGAAATGTAGTCTATCCAACCTTTGGCGAAAATCGCCAAAGGTTGAAGGAATCTTCAGGCAACTCAACTTCTGGCGATTCTCGCCAAAAGTTAGATGGAGATAGCGACGGCGAGACCTTTGGCGAGAATCGCCAAAGGTACAACGCCCGAAAGATCGTTGCAGATTTCTTCGGTGTGACGGAGTATGAGATCCGCAAGGCCATCAAGCTGGCAGCACTGATTCCGCCGCTTGCTGATATTTTGGAGAACAGTCCACGCAAGCTGCCGATTGCCTGTGCGGAACTCATTGCCGATTATGGTGCAGACTCTCAAAGGGCATTTGTAGAAATGTGCACCATTGAGGGATACACACTCAATAAGGCTGCTATGCAGAAGATCGTCCATATCTGTCCGCCGCCGTCTGCGGAGTGCCAAGCCCTGTATGAGGCTTGGCGGCAGGCACGGGCAGACGAGGAAATGCGTCGCGCTGCACCACCTAAGAAAATCGCCTTTGACCGTAGGAAATTTGCACCTTATCTGGACAAACTGAACGGCGATGAAGATTTAGAAGAGCTGTTTCTGGAGTTCTTGCGGCAGCGAATTGGCTGATGTATAATCGAAAAAAGAAAGAGAAAGGATAGCAACGCTATGAGCGAACAGAATAAAATTCAGCTTTTTGAAAATCAACCCATTCGCACGACTTGGAATGAAGAACAAGAGGAGTGGTACTTCTCTGTTGTCGATGTAATCCATGTACTGACTGGAAGTGAAAACCCTCGCAGATATTGGAGTGACTTGAAGCGCAAGTTGAAGTCTGAGGGGGCAACTCAGTTGTACGAAAATATCGTACAACTGAAAATGAAATCGTCGGATGGAAAGAACTATAAGACCGACGCTGCCACAACCGAGCAGCTTCTCCGCATTATTCAGTCTATCCCATCCCCCCGTGCGGAACCGGTGAAACGTTGGCTGGCAGAGGTCGGCAGGGAACGCATTGAGGAAACCATTGATCCGGAGCAGGCCATCGACCGCGCATTGGAAACCTATCTGAAAAAGGGCTATGACCCTGATTGGGTACATCAAAGGCTGCTCTCTATCCGCATTCGAAATGAGCTTACCGATGAGTGGCAGAAACGCGGTGTGGAAAAGGGGCGTGAATTTGCGATTCTGACCGATGAGATCACCCGCACGTGGTCCGGCATGACCACGCGGCAGTACAAGAATCTCAAGGGGCTGAAAAAGGAAAACCTGCGGGACAACATGAGCGATACCGAATTGGTCTTGACTATGCTGGCCGAGGCGTCCACCCGTGATATTTCCAAAGCCTCCAAGCCGGAAGGATTTTCCGGCAGTATGGAGGTTGCCCGACAGGGCGGTGAGGTTGCCGGTGTAGCACGAAAGGCTCTTGAGGAGCGCACCGGCGCTCCGGTTATTACTGCGCAGAACGCCGCGCAGATGAACACCTTGGTTGTGGGCATGATCGAAGAAGCCGCCGCGCTGCCGGCGCAAGCCGAAGCAGATGACAAAGAATAATAAGACTTATGCCAGAAGGCTCGACACCGCAAGGTGCCGGGCCTTTTTCTATCCCATTGTGAGGTACAAAGATGAAAGAAATGAATATACAGTTCCACAAAACACGACCGCAAAATCCGTTTGACGATGGGGCGAAGGCCCGTTTGCACCGTATGGGCCTTCTGAGGATAGATGGAAGTGTGGACGAAGCCACATTGGACGCCTTGAGCCGCGCCTATTCCGGCTTATTGTTTGATGACTTGTGCGACACTTGCCAGAATTCTTGTGAGATCACAGAGATCCTTCGGAGACTATATGAAGCTGCGGAGCAGGCCGAACCACGGCAAAAGTTTCTGCTGATCTGTCTGCAATACGACGCGCTCTCTCAGCCGCTTCCCAATCCAATTTGGTGGATCAGCGGTGATTCGGAGCTTGCCGGGGACTTTGCAGAGCGTTTTATCTGCCATCTGAAGAAGCTGAGCAAGGCAATGGAGGTGACGGAGCCATGAAGGGAATCCTAATCTATCAGCCAACAAGCAAGTCCGCTCCGCTCGCCGATTTTATTGATGGGCTTGATCCGCGGCTGCGGGAAAAAATCCTCCTGCGGCTGTATTTCTTGACCCAGCTTGAAAAGCCGGAAATGAAAGAACCGCATTTCAAGCGATTTTCAATCGAGCGCTATCGGGATCTCTGGGAGCTGCGGGTGAAGAGCAAAGTGCTCATACGCATCATTTTCTGCACGCTTCCCAATGGAGATGTTCTGCTTTTGCATGGCTTTGTGAAGCGTCAGAAGCGGGATACAATGCAGGCGCTGGAGCAGTCTATCAGAATACTTGACGCGCTGCGGGAACATCCGGAGCGCGCGGTAGAATACAAGATCAAGGAGGAGAAAGCGTCATGAAGCAGGTATCCGGCATACCGCCTGACCGTATGGCAGGAATGCGCATCACAAAAATTATTTGAGAAGGAGGCTCTCCCAAACATGAAAAAAGTAATATCCTGTGTGCTGCTGATGCTGGTTCTTACCTCCAATGCCCTTGCGCTGGAGGTGCCTACGGACACGGTGGTTCAAAACCTCAACGGCAGTCAGCAAGCGATCAAAACCTTTACAGTATCCCCTGAGCAGGATCCTGCAGCGCTGATTGAGGAGCCCTTTGAGCTGGAAGGATATCTCTACACCTTCGCTGACATTGTGAAAAGTGAAAATCCCGTGGAAGAAACACAGATTCATACCGAGGTCATCACAGTTGAAACAACAAAAGATGACCTTGCTCTGATCCTTGAGCAGCTCAAGCCCACCATCGAATATGATGACGGCAGATTTCAGGGTACCCTCGCATTGGATCACACCAGTCTCAATACCGTAGCCGCCGGCTATGCTACGAAAAACTACACGGTGACGGAAACCAAAACCATCGGACAGCTTGACCGCAACGATATGTCCTATGTCCCCGCGACAACCATCAAGAACGGCAGAACCCTGAGCCTCGCTAATGTGGAGTGGCAGGTCACCGGCACCGATCTTGTGGGTGAGGCGCTGATGCCCTCTCAATATCAGGCTGTTGCTACCTACTCTGCGAAAGCGTCCTATCAGGCGGCTACAGGCTATGTTACAACAGCGGAGTATGTTGGCGATGTGACCCACGAGGGTGTTGAAAGTGTTACTTATGTTCTGACCTATATCGGGACAGAAGCGAACCACAAGGGCGCGGCTGCCGCTCAGGTCGGAGCGTTTTTTGCGGATCACTTTCCTTGGATCTTAGGTGGAATCGTTCTGATTTGCGCCGCTGTTGGCGGCACGCTGCTTGTATGCCGCCGAAAGGCCGTAGTGAAAGCAGAATGTGAAGCGGATGAAACAGAGGAAAACGAAGAAGATCAGGAGGCGTAAAAACATGAAACTCTTTCAGAAACTGGTCTGCATGGCATTGACGGCGACAGCAACAGCATCCCTTTCTATTTGCGCTTTTGCCGCGGACTATACCTTTGACACAGCCGCGGACACCGACTATTACCCTTCGACCTCTTATGAGGACACCTACGGTACCGCGTATCATTACGGCAGCAAAAATCTTGTGGATTATCAGATCCCCGAACTCCCCTACGGCGTTCTCAGCACCACACAAACCGGCGTCATGGAAAAGCTCCGACTCCCCGGCCTACAGCAGACTGTAGGCGGTTCGGCTTCCGGTATCTACGGTGTGGATAGTGGCGTAGGTATCCCAGCGGTCACACCCGTCATTTCGTCCTATCAGGAGCCTGCTTATACAAGTGCCAAAGATATGGAGCGAAAGGACGGCAGCATCGGCACCCTGAAAATTCCATCCCTGGACATCAACATGAAGGTCTGGGAAGGAGAAACAAAAGAAAGCATGAAAAAGGGACTGGGGCATTACAGCTCCACCTCAGCGTGGGACGGCAATATCGGCGTGTGCGGCCATAACCGGGGCGCCAAGTACACCATCGGCAGCATCAAGGATCTGGAAATCGGTGACACCATCACCTATACCACGATCTACGGCACCCGCACATATGAGGTCGTTTTGGTAAAGACCATCTCCAATTCCGACTGGAGCTATCTGCAGGCGACAGCAGACAACCGTATCACGCTTACCACCTGCCTCGCCAATCAGCCTGAAAAAAGAATTTGCGTTCAAGCAGTGCAAATAACTCAATAAAATGATGGAAAACGGATGGAATTGTGCAAAAAATGTTGTGTCTCCGTTTTATCGGCGTAAGGATTTAAAATAAACCTTTGACAGCCTGAATCTTCTGTATTATCCTCAAATCACTCCGGAGAATCTTAATCAAAAGGAAGTATCAGTTTGGTACAGAATTTCAGACCAAATAGGAAAGATGACGAAATACGGGCCAAAATGGACATCACTGTTGACCTTCCCGCGGAAGTCGCGGAACAGGCAGAACGGATGGGCATTTGCGAGTTTGATCAATGCACCTTTGACGAAGCTACCCGACGCATGACCGCAAGTGTAACCACCGTCTTTTACCGGAAAGGGGCGTGATCATTTGAAGCGGATCCGAGTTATTTCCCTCGCTGTAATTGCTGCACTATCCTTAACAGTAACTTCTTTTGCCGCCGAAAAAAGTCCGCAGCAGTCTGCTGCCGCCTATCTGAGTGAAGCCGGCATTATGCTGGGCAACGAGTCTGGCGACATGATGCTGGAGCAGGGGCTGACACGGGCGCAGATGGCGGCGCTGCTCACCCGAATTGTCACAGATCCCGAGCAATTTGAAACGGACAGCGCCTTTTACCGCAGCCTTTGCAGCTTTACGGATGTTCCGGAATGGGCAAAAAGCTATGTGGGCTACTGCGTCGCAAATAATCTGGTTGCAGGGTATGGCAATGGACGCTACGGCTCCAATGACCCTGTTACTTCTGCGGCGGCCTGCACGGTGATGCTGCGGTGCTTGAATGATGTTGATGCTGTATGGGATTATCAGTCTGCCTGCCGGACTGCTGTTCAAATGGGACTTGCGGCGGAAGAGATTGTCGCGGACGCCGAGATCACCCGCGGGAATATGGCAGTACTGATCTGCCGCACGATGGCAAGGCTTGGTTACGATGTGAAATTGTCCGAAACGGCCCAGTCAAATCTCTCTGCCGATGGAATATCGGATGCAGCTGCCGCGCAGGAAACAACAGAATACTTCGATGACGCCGCAACCAAGCAGGACATCATTGACCGCACCAACGCTTTGCGCCGCGAAAACGGTGTATCAGTCCTGACCGTCAACGGCGAGCTCATGCAGGCGGCGCAGGTACGAGCCGATGAGATGGCTGCGCATACCGTCTATTCGCACACAAGACCGAATGGCGGAAAATTCAATACCGTCACGGATTGTCCCTACATGGCCGAAAATATCCATCGCATCGCAGATTGGACAATGTCCAACCAAACACTTGCCGAACGGGCCGTGGCGGATTGGAGCGCTTCGACAACCCACAACAAGAACATGGTCAACCCAAAGCTATCTGAGATTGGCGTTGGGCTGGCAAGAGGTGTCAATGACACTGGTGACCCGTGCTGGTACTGTGTCCAGCTTTTCCTCTACGATGGATGCTCCGTCACTCGGGTGGATACCCCCACAAACAAATAAATCATCAACTTTCACGCAAGAGCAGGTCGTCAAGATCTGCTCTTTTTATTGCGCTTTTTGGAAAGGAGAAAGACATGAAGTCAATTAAACATCGCTTGTTGTCACTGCTTTTGACGCTGGTGACAGTCTTGAGCCTGCTGCCGACTGCGGCTTTTGCCGCGTCGAACACGGGTTCCGGCCTCAAAATTACCACCAACCAGGCATATTGGAGCACGCGCCTGCTCGCCAACGGTACCCCATACAGCTACCGCCCGCCGCTTGTGGACGGTAAGCTCGTGTACTGCATGGATAGCGGACTTGGCTATCACTACGCCACCGCGTCGTACCTGAATTCCTTTACATGGACGTCCGGCACCGGTGCAGATGCAGATGCCGTATTGCAGTCGGCTGTCACGAACAGCGGCCTCAGTGAAATGGACGCCGCGACCGTCGAGAACGTCAAATGGATGATGACCTACCTCAACGACTGCAAGGCATCCAATGTTGGCCAGCTTTTTATGGCCGTGCAGACGTATGTGTGGGATCACCAAAGCTATAAAGGCGAGCCCGGTGGAGACGGCGACGCGGGCGGCTACGCCAACGCTGACACCTATGATCTGTATCTGAGCCTCATCGACTGGCTTTTGGAGCAGAAATCACAGGAGGACGCCGAGTTCCAGCGCCAGATTGAAGAGTACACTGCACAGGGTAAGTCTGCATCCATTGTGGAGGACGAGAGTGCGAAATGGGCGGTGTACGCAATTTCCAGTAACCGCAAAAATCAGTCATTCTTCAATTATTATGGTCCCCGCAAACTGGTCACTCAGGATAAGCCCGGAGGCGGCGGAGAAGAACCTGCACCGCCTGCAGGCGTTGGCAAGATCGTGCTGAAAAAAACTGCTAGTGGAACCACAACCGGTCTCGCCGGTGCACGTTTCAGCATCTATTTCAACGGGCAGATCGTCGGCAGCGACATTACCAATGCGCAGGGTGAGATCTATGTTGAGAACGCCGCGACCGGCCTTTGGAGCT
>OGKS01000234.1_pt1 | contig 31122 bp, 20 predicted proteins | sample 1572491 | NCBI WGS metagenome assembly OGKS01 (sample SAMEA2582153, study PRJEB24529) | metagenome | biome: Human gut stool | place: China | collected 2011
TATAAAACGGAAAATGAACCATATTAGTACTGATATATATAAATAATTTAGATCATTTACTTAACTGTTTATTTTAGACAAAGATTGTGTACTTTTTATCCCGAGATTATTTAAAATTCGGGCAGTAACGTAGTTCACAGTTGCAAAAGTAACCAATTTTTTTTAATACTTGTTATTTCTTCACAAGTTTTTTTGTAAAAATACTACGCATACATTAATTTAGTATAAAAACAAGAAAAAGATACGATATTGATTAATGTTGCCTTGTATTGACATAAATTTATTTTCATGATATTGTTATTTGTCGTTTTGTTGCTTTATATTTGTTTTTTTGCTTATTTTTGCAATTACAAAAGTCTAATCACCAGTCATTTAAAACAATGCCGTATGCAAATGAAGCATATTAACCTCATCATTATATTATTGGCAGTTTTAGCATCTTCTGCTTTAGCCCAAACTGTCAGTTCCGATACTATTGCCACCCGTCTGTGGCGGCAGGTCAACGCATTTCCGCAGGAGAAGCTGTATACACAGACCGACCGTGCGGAGTATACGTGTGGCGACACTATATGGATGCGCCACCATGTTGTCGATGCTCTGACTGGTATGCCGTCGTATTCGAGCCGATACGTTTATGTGGAGTTGGTGAATCCGATGGGCTCACTGGTGAACCGAGTGATGATGAGGCAGGACGAGAATGGGGCTATATACGGATATATGCCCACAACAACCGATATGCCGTCAGGGCAGTACATGCTCCGTGCATATACGAGATACATGGCTGGCACTACGCCCGACTATCTGTTCCAACGTCCATTACACCTGCTTAGTCCAATGAGAAACTCTGTAAAGATAATCCCGGCATTGGATGGAGGAACAATGCGAATGACGTTTGTCGACCCTAATACGGGTAAAGCAATACAAAATGGTAGCATAAAGGTAACGAATGCTGAAGGCGATGTGGCATTTACGGGCAATACAGCAAAAGGCGTAAGGATACATACACTCGACATTGGCTCAAAACAACAATGTCTTCTTGTGCGTGTGGGCAACTATGAAGAGTTTGTGCCAGTTGTGCGCCAACGAATTGATTTGCAGCTAATGCCTGAAGGTGGACATACTGTAGTGGGACAGCGCTGTCGTGTAGCATACAAGGCTGTATCGCAGAATGGTATAGGTATTGATATGAAAGCGGTTGTTATTGACGGTAGGGGCGATACAGTTGCCGTATCAGAGCGTACTCACCGTGGTATGGGTATGTTCTACATTACACCCGAATCCGACCATTCGTATAAGGTAATGTGTACTGCATCTGATGGTTGTACAGCTACTGCCACTTTGCCCAAAGCCGAATTGCACGTACCTTCGCTTTCTGTCGCTCAGAACAGTGGTAGCATTATCGTCAGTATTTTGCGTCCTGAAGGCTATATTCCGCAGAGTCCGTTGTGGTTAGTAGCCCATCAAGGCGGTGTCCCACTATTTACAAAACAGATGAATCAGTCGTCCGTTAGATTTGAGCGTTCCGTTTTCCGTGATGGTATAGCACATTTCGTTCTTGTTGATAATAATTATAGTATTGTCAGCGAGAGGTTGGTCTTCGTGTGGAATGGAAGTGGCGTGTATGCCACAGCCAATGATGTGAAGACATCTGAGGTAGGACACGGAATGCGTCGGGTGAGCATTTCCCTGCCAGATACAGTAAATGCCAACTGCGCATTGAGTATAACCGATGCTGAAGCCGTGTGTGCCGATACGCTGCAGGACATAGTCTCTACACTGCTTCTTTCGCAAGAACTGCGTGGACATGTAGAGCAGCCGGCATGGTATTTTGCCGACCGAGGTAGAACCGGACAGCTCGACCTGCTCATGCTTACGCAGGGATGGCGGAGGTATGATTTGTCAAAAGTGTTCAGTGGCAAGACATACACGACTTCTGCTATACCAGAGAAAAGCATGAAAATAAGCGGTAAAGTTACATCAAATGTGACACCTCGTGGTAGAAAAGGTGCTGTTGTCACTGTATCATCAAACCGTGGTGGCATTGCTGATGCTATTACGACAGATAATGACGGACGTTTCCTTTTTGATAACTTTGAGATGACGGATAGTATCGGATATATGATAATGGCACGCAGTGCAAAGGGTAGTATCAACACTGTATTGCGAATAGATAGTATTCAGTATCCCCCAATACCTCACAATATGCCCTTGGTATGTTTGGATACTAATCAGTGTAATAATCAAGATGCTACGTTGAGAAATGCAAATAATATTTCAAAGAGACAGGGTTGCAGTACTATCTTTCTGCCTGAGATTAATGTTATTTCTTATTATAGGCAAAAAAACGATTATGAACGTCTCGCCAAACTCAATGGCGTCTCAATAACGTCAGAAACATTACAGAAAGAAGGCAACAAGAATGTTCTGTCATTTCTAAAAATGTATCCTTCGGGATTAATGTACAATTCGTCAAAAGAGTGGTTCTTTTATCATGGTATAATACCTTCATTTCTAATTGTGGACGGCACTGTTTGGAATTCTGTTGTTGATGTACCGAAAGAATTTGAGAGTTCTTTGTATTTGGCAATGAATACAGTATTAATGAGTATGCGTGTTAAGGATGTATTACAGATAGACATAATAAAAGGTCCAATGGTAGGTACTTTGTCTGAATTGGCTGGCTATTCGGCCTTTAGCATGGACAATAGTGCTATCGTGATAACGACAAAGGGCACAACTCGTACCCTTAACAATCATGTGGCATTAGTCCGTCCGCTCGGCTATCAGCGTCCTGCCGCATTCTATAATCCCAAGTTCGATGCTCCGGAAGAATACGCTCTGCGCCATACTGTATACTGGAACCCGACGCTGCGGATATCGAACGGTAAGGCCATAGTGCAGTTCATGCCAAATGGAGCCAAGAAATATCGTGTCACGGTGGAGGGAGTTGACCGAAGCGGACGGCTTGTGCATCTGGAAAAAGAGACGGAATAATCGTACATGGTATACCCCCAAAACTTGTTCTTTTAACGAAAAAAGTGTATATTTGCACAAAAGTCCCTTGGAAAAGTGACGTGAGTACGCAAAAAGTCCCTTGAAAAAGTGGCGTGAGTACGCAAAAAGTCCCTTGAAAAAGTGACGTGAGTAACAAAACACCACCTCTAAATAGCTGATAATCATGCTTAAACGTAAGATTGAAGAAGAGCTTGTTGCGTGGAAGGCGAATCCTAATCGCAAGCCTATAGTAATAAAAGGTTGCCGTCAATGCGGCAAAACATTCATTGTACAGAAATTTGCAGAAGAGAATTATGCAAATGTTGTATATCTCAACTTTATGCAAGACCCTGATTATGCACTGGCATTTGAGGGTTCAAAGAGAGTTGACGACATTGTTATGAATCTTTCAGCCATGATGCCACAAACCAAGTTTGTGCCTGGTGAAACGTGTATAATAATCGATGAGATACAAGAATGTCCTTCTGCACGAACAGCCTTGAAGTTCTTCAAGATGGACGGACGCTATGACATTATTGCCACCGGCTCATTGCTTGGAGTGAAAGGATATGGCGAGAGACGGGACAGTCGTGGCAATGAAAATACTAAGACGTCAATCCCCGTTGGCTATGAAACCATCATAGATATGTTTCCTCTTGACTTCGAAGAATTTCTATGGGCAAATGGGATAAACGAGGCTATAATCAGCAAACTTGCCGAATGTCTTGACAACAAACAGCCGGTACCCGAGGCTATTCATCAGAAAATGCGCCAACTAATATTGCAATATACCGTAGTTGGAGGTATGCCAGCGGTCGTAAATGTATTTGTCAATACTCATAACATGGGCAGTGTACTTGTCGAGCAGCGAGGCATTGTTGCTGAATATGAGGAAGATATGGTGAAGTATGCTTCTGATGCCGACAAGCCCCGTATACGCGAGTGTTTTGAATCTATCCCACGTCAACTGAGCAAGGAATACAAGAAATTTCAGTATTCTACTATACGCAAAGGCGCTAAGGCATCGCAATATACTGGCAGCATACAATGGATAGAGGACGCAGGGATTATAAGCAGGTGCAGAAATCTTACCATCACTGAACTACCGCTGAACGGAAATGCCATCGACGACTGTTTCAAGATATATATGGCAGACACCGGGCTTTTTGTGTCAATGCTCGATGACGGTACGCAGTTTGACATCCTGCAAGGTAATCTGCATGCATATAAAGGTGCTATATTCGAGAATCTTGTGGCTGATATCTTTACTAAGATGAAACGCCGACTGTACTATTTCCGTAAGGATTCCGGATTGGAGGTTGACTTTGTAACAAGATATAAAGGCGAATGTGTACTTGTGGAGGTAAAGGCTAAAGACGGAAACATTAAAAGCTCCAAGACCATTCTGTCACACCCCGAGAAATATCATGTCAACCATGCCATAAAACTTGGCGACCTCAACATTGGCAGCAGCGGACAATTCCTTACGCTACCTCTTTACATGACATTCTTGCTACGACAATTATAAAAGGCACCTCAAAACAACACTATCTCAACACCTCAACATAACAACTGTGGAGCCGGCTCCACAACAATATTTGCATTTTTCATCGCTCAAAACTGTGAGCTGAGCGCACGACGAGGTCTTCGGTTCGAAATTCTTGAGTTTTGAGCGTTTTGTGTTATGTGGCTCATTGCCAGCGGTTTAAGTAACGTGGCGAGAATATGCACAATATGCTGATACGCAAAAAGGGCTACATTTCATTGAAAATGTAGCCCTTTTACCTTCCAACTGTAGTCGTTTTGCACTGCAACTGTAGTACATTTACCCTTAAAATGTAGTCCTTTTGCACTGCAAAACGACTACAAATGGCGAGCAGGAGTGTTTCTGACCCTTCAAAAACCGATAAAATCAGCGTCTGAAATCTCCAGAATCAAATTTTTATTTGTAACACTTTTTTACTACTTGTACGATATTTGCATCAGCACGCAACTTTCTTTATAGTTACGAATTATCATGAATTATCCATGAATGTTTGTGATTAATTAGTGAGCATTCAGCTTCTCCCTTACTTCTTCCATTATTCCGGTGAGTTCCTCAACCGTTGTAGCTCGCAGCATAGCTATGCGAGTCTGTCGGAAGTCGGGGATGCCCTTGAATATGGGCGAGGCAGCTATGTGGCGGCGTGTGTGCAGAATGCCGCGATATTCATCGATGCGCTCAACGTTGATGCGCAGCTGTTCGAGCAAGATGTCGAGCTTGCGGTCGAATGTGAGCGACGTGTCTTCGGGACGGCCGTCGAGCAGGTCGCGCATCTCCTTGAATATCCATGGGCGGCCGAAGGTGGCGCGTCCTACCATGACGGCATCTACTCCGTAGCGGTCGAAGGCGTCGCGTGCCTGCTCGGGAGTGCAGATGTCACCGTTGCCGATAATAGGGATGTGTATGCGCGGATTGCGCTTCACCTCGCCTATCAGCGTCCAGTCGGCATCGCCCGTGTACATCTGGGCACGTGTTCTGCCGTGTATGGTGAGCGCTTGGATGCCGCAGTCTTGCAGAGCCTCTGCCAGATCGGTGATGACCAGATTGTCTGAGTTCCATCCCAGACGCGTCTTCACGGTGACGGGCGTGTTGACAGCCTTCACCACATTGCGTGTTATGTCGAGCAGAAGCGGTATGTTCTGCAGCATTCCGGCACCGGCACCCTTGCCAGCCACCTTCTTTACGGGGCAGCCGAAGTTGATGTCGATGACGTCAGGGTGCACCTCTTCGACGATGCGAGCAGCCTCGACCATCGACTCTACGTCGCGTCCGTATATCTGAATGCCTACGGGTCGCTCCTCATCGCTGATGTGCAGCTTGCGCAGAGTGGCGTTGACCGAGCGCACCAGTGCCTCGGCACTTACAAACTCGGTGTATACCATCGATGCGCCGAAGCGCTTGCACAGATGGCGGAAGCCTATGTCGGTGACGTCCTCCATCGGTGCAAGAAACAGCGGACGTGGTCCGAACTCTATATTACCTATCTTCATTTAGTACCTTTCTCGATTGGATTGTAGAAGGCACTTACTCGAAGTAGTAGAGGAATGTTGCGATGCCGGTGAGAGCCTTCTTGGGCGACTCCTGAATTTCGATGGCAAACTTGATCTGTACCTTGGCAATGCCGCGCAGGTTCTCGATAGAGTAGAGGTCGGCAACAAGGCGTACGTGCTCGCCCGACTTAACAGCCTGGCCGAACTTCATCTTGTCCATGCCGTAGTTGACCATCATCTTGAGGTTCTTCACCTCGATAATCTGGTTCCACAGGCAGGGCAGCATTGAGAGTGTGAGATAGCCGTGAGCGATGGTCGACTTGAACGGGCTTTCTACTGCGGCACGCTCGGTGTCAACGTGAATCCACTGATGGTCGAGTGTGGCATCGGCAAACATGTTGATGCGCTCCTGCGAAAGTTCTACATAGTCGGAAACTCCGATGTTCTTGCCGAGCAGTGCGGCAAACTCATGATAGCTGTTGATGATTACTTTGCTCATAGTTGTATTTTTAAATAAATTTTATTCTTAATTTAATGCAAAGGTAAGACTTTTATAAAAAATACTTGCTATATGATAGCAAGTATTAAAGAAAATAATTTCAAAAGAAATATCTCACCACAACAACATCACACCACTTCAACTGGGGAGCTTCGCTCCCTTAATCTCCGTCGGGAGCGTAGAAGTAGTCGTGCAATGGGTCGGGATATTCGAATATCTCGCCTTCGCGGAAGAAGCGCTTCATCTCGATTTCGGCTGTCTCGATAGAGTCTGAAGCGTGGATGATGTTCTCCTGACCGCTCATTGAGAGGTCGCCACGGATAGTGCCGGGAGCTGCCTTGCGTCCGTTGGTGGCACCTACGATGTTGCGCACTACGGTAACGGCGCTGTTGCCCTCAACACACATGGCAATGACGGGAGCCGACTTCATCGAGGCTGTGAGCCACGGGAAGAAGGGACGGTCAACGAGGTGTGCGTAGTGCTCGTTGAGGATAGCGTCGTCGAGCTGCATCATCTTCAATCCAACAATGCGCAGACCTTTGCGCTCAATGCGGTTGATAACTTCGCCGATGAGGCGGCGCTGTACTGTACACGGCTTTAATAAAATCAATGTTTTTTCCATAAAGATAGTATTTAGTTGAATAAATATTTTTTTACTTCATATACAATTTCAAGGTAGTGGTTTGGTCGCCCACTTCTACGCTTTGGGTTTCAAGTTCGCCCTTGCCGTTCATGAACTTGACGGTGTACGACTGGTTCTTCTCAACCTTGAAGGTGAGCACGTCGTTCATGTCTTGCGTAGCGCCCGTGCTACGGCCGCCGAACAGCTTTTCTTCGCCCTTGAATACGTCCAGGTTGGTAGCCACACGGTCGCCCGAATTGTCAGCATGATCCTTGTCCTTGAACACCATCACTCTCAGGTCTACGTGATGCTCGTCGGCAGGAGTGGCTGACAGCTGCGCTCTGTAAAGGCTTGTATAGCGGTCGGTGACGTTCTCGGCATGTACATATCGGATGTCCTTGTCCCATACCAAGGGGAAGTAAGAACCCGTAGGCTTGAACGACGCTGCGTATATAGCCTTGCGCAGGTCTTCCTTGATGGCCTTGCCGGCATCGGTGAGGAACCACGACTTGTCGAGGTCTTCCGACGGATAATATTCGGTGAAGCGCCATTTGCCGTCAATCCACACTTCGTTCCAGTTGTGGTTGCCACGGTCGTCGTACCACGCGGGAGTGCCAGCCACGCGCGAGGGGATGCCCACAGCACGGAACGCATCGGTGAGCAATATCGACAGACCCGAACATGAAGCCATGTGCTGACGCATCGACTCGTAAGGAGCCTGGTCGGGTTTCTCACGCTTGGTGTTATAGTCTACCAGCAGTTCGTCGCGCACATTCTTGTTGACAGAGTCGATAGCTTCGCGCATCGTCTTGCAGTTGGCTACGTATTTCTTGAAGCGTTCGTAGAAGTCCTTGCGCCAGTTTTCGCGATTCTCGTTAAGGTTGACATAAGCCACTACGTCGTTGAGGAAGATGTCGTTGGGCACCTCTTTAGCCCACGGGAATTCCTCTCTTGCCTTATATGCATAATCCACATTCTCCAACAGGAAATTGGCAGTCAGAGCCTTGGCATCCCTTTCGGGCATATAAGCGATAAGGAAAGCCATAGCCTCCCTCTGTGTGGTAGGAGTCTGCTTCAATGCCTTTTTCAGTTCTTTGGCATTGCTGCCAGCCGTCTGCATGGTCTGGCTGATCAATTCCTGATACTGATTAGGCACACCGGCATACTTGCTTCCGGTGCAGGCAGAGAGGCATATTGCCAAAAGTACGATTAAGCTTTTGATTTTCATAATTCTTGTTCTTGGGTCTATTTATGTATAGTTGATTAGTTTAACGTAGCAAATTTACACAAAAACTCACAATGTGCAAAACATTGTAAATATTAAAGATAGCTATTTTCTATTTATTTTTTGAGGTTTTACAATTATAAATCAGTAATTTTGCACCAATATGGATAATACAACAATAAAAGACTACGAGATAATGGCGCCCGTAGGCTCACGTGAGAGTCTTATGGCAGCCATACAGGCCGGTGCTGACAGTATCTATTTCGGTGTGGAGCAGTTGAACATGCGCTCACACTCTGCCAATCATTTCACCATCGACGACCTGCACGACATTGCTGCTATCTGTGCCGAGCACGGCATGAAGAGCTATCTGACCGTCAACACCATCATCTACGACGAGGATGTGGAGCTGATGCATCAGATTATCGATGCTGCCAAGAAGGCTCAGATTTCGGCTGTCATCGCGTCGGACGTGGCTGTAATGTCATACTGCCGTGAAATCGGCCAGGAGGTGCATCTGTCTACACAGCTCAACATCAGCAACGCTGAGGCTCTGAAGTTCTACGCTCAGTTTGCCGACGTGGTGGTGCTGGCCCGCGAGCTGAACATGGACCAGGTGGCTTATATCTACGAGCAAATTGAGAAGCAGCACATCTGCGGACCCAACGGCGAGTTGGTACGCATAGAGATGTTCTGCCATGGAGCTTTGTGCATGGCGGTGAGCGGCAAGTGCTACATGAGCCTTATGAACACCGGACGCTCTGCCAACCGTGGCGAGTGCATGCAGATATGCCGCCGCTCGTACACCGTCACCGACAACGAGACGGGCACTCAGCTTGAGGTGGACAACAAGTACATCATGTCGCCAAAGGACCTTAAGACCATCCGTTTCATCGACCGCATGATGCGTTCGGGTGTGCGTGTGTTCAAGATTGAGGGTCGTGCACGTGGTGCCGAATATGTATATAATGTGGTGCGCTGCTACAAGGAGGCCATTCAGGCTGTGCTCGATGGCGACTTCACCGAGGAGAAGAAGGACGAATGGGACAAGCGCCTTGCCACTGTGTTCAACCGCGGATTCTGGGACGGCTACTATCAGGGTCAGACTCTGGGCGAGTGGAACAGCAACTATGGTTCGAACGCTACGGAGAAGAAGGTGTACGTTGGTCGTGGCGTGAAGTACTTCTCTAAGCTTGGTGTTGCTGAGTTCACATGCGAGGCTGCTGAGTTCAGCGTGGGCGACAAGCTGCTCATCACGGGTCCTACTACTGGCGTGATGTACGTAGACGTAGACGAAATACGCTACGACCTCAATCCCGTTCAGACAGCACAGAAGGGACAGCACGTATCGTTCCGCGTGCCGGGCAAGATTCGCCCAAGTGACAAATTGTTTAAGATGGTTGTGGTTGAATAAGAAAAAATGAGTATAAACGAAATACAAGACGAAGTCATTGAGCAATTTCAAGACTTCACCGACTGGATGGACAAATACCAGTTGTTGATTGACCTGGGCGGCGAACTGGAGCCGCTCGACGCTAAGTATAAAACCGAGCAGAACCTCATAGACGGCTGTCAGAGCCGTGTATGGGTGCAGTGCGACATGACCGACGACGGAAAGCTGGTGTTCACTGCCGACAGCGACGCCCTTATTGTGAAGGGAATCATCGCCCTGCTTATTCAGGTTATAAGCGGACACACTCCGCGCGAGATTCTCGATGCCGACCTCTACTTCATCGACCGCATCGGACTCAAAGACCATCTGTCGCCGACACGTTCCAACGGATTGCTGGCTATGGTGAAGCAGATACGTATGTACGCCTTGGCGTATGAAGCGAAGAAGAATTAGGAATTAGGAATTTTGAATTTTGAATTGTCGGCTTCGCCGATTTTGAATTATTCAATTTTGAATTTTGAATTTTAATTATGAAATCGATATTCTCTGTATTATTTGCGTTTGTCGTGGTGGTTATAGCTTGTTCTTGCATTTCTTGCAAGAGTTCGCGCAAGTCGGCTACTGAGCCTGACACCGTTGCTCTTGTAGGTCCGACATTCAATGCCGACTCGGCTTATGCCTTCTGTGCCAAGCAGTGCAGCTTCGGTCCGCGCTTGATGAACACCGAGGCGCACGACAAGTGTGGCGAGTGGATAATGAAGCAGTTTGCCGGCTACGGAATGAAGGTGGAGACGCAGGATGCCGAGCTAAAGGCTTGGGACGGCACTATGCTCCGTTCGCGCAACATCTGGGCACGCTTCCGCCCCGAACAGACTACACGCGTGTTGCTGTGCGCCCATTGGGACTGCCGTCCGTGGGCAGACAACGACCCCGACTCAACCAATTGGCGCAAGCCCGTTATGGGTGCCAACGACGGAGCAAGCGGTGTGGCTGTGATGATGGAGCTGGCCCGCATCATAGGCAATGACTCTACGCTCAACATTGGTGTCGACTTCGTGTGCTTCGATGCCGAAGACTACGGCGTGCCGCAGTGGTCGTCAGCCCCCGACTCGCAAGACTCATGGGCACTCGGCGCTCAGTATTGGGCAGAACATCAGCCCCAGGGCTATGAGGCACGATACGGTGTGCTGCTCGACATGGTAGGCGGCGAGGGAGCACGATTCTATCAGGAGTCTGTGTCGAAGCAGTATGCTTCAGAGATTGTAAATAAGGTGTGGCGCACAGCGTCGCAGATAGGCTACGGCTCGTACTTCCCCATGCAGGAAGGCGGCATGATAACCGACGACCACGTGCCCGTCAACGAGAAGGCTGGTATAGCCTGCATCGACATCATACCGTTCTATCCCGACTGCCAGCAGAGCTCGTTCGGCCCCACATGGCACACCATCAACGACACAATGGAGCACATCGACCGCGCCACACTCAAGGCTGTAGGACAGACAATGGTGCAGATATTGTACTCGGAAAAGTAATATATAAATATGTATAGGAGCAATCGCAACATAATATTGTTGGTCGTGTTGCTTGCGTTCTGCGCCATGTCAGCACATGCGCAGAACAACGGCAGCCGCCGTGTCAACCCCGAGGATCGCGAGGTGGATTTGAATACGCCTACCCTGGTGCCTATGGTCAAGGTGGGCAAGGTGCTGCATGATGGCGACAGCATACAGTATGTCGAACTGAACACGCTGTATGTCTATCCGCAACCCGTGTTCACTGACGAGCGTCAGCGGCAGGCTTACAACCGTCTTGTGGCAAACATCAAGAAGGTGTTGCCTATAGCCAAGGAGGTGAACTCGATAATCATCGAGACCTACGAGTTTCTGCAGACACTGCCCAACAAGAAGGCTAAGGACGAACACATGCAACGTGTGGAGAAGAGTATACGCAAGGAGTATACACCGCGCATGAAGAAGCTGACGTATTCGCAGGGCAAGTTGTTGATAAAACTGGTGTACCGCGAGTGCAATTCGTCGTCGTATCAACTGATACAGGCGTTTCTCGGTCCTATCAGGGCTGGTTTCTATCAGGCGTTCGCCTCGTTGTTCGGTGCGTCGCTGACAAAAAAATATGACGCAGAAGGCGTCGATAAATATACCGAGCGCATTGTGCGTCAAGTAGAAGCGGGACAGCTGTAGAGCTGCCCCGTTTTTTTGTTTTAAACTTTAAGCTTGCGTGTAGGAATCCACGCTGCAGCCCAACCTATGAGCAGCACCGTGACAAACACTATCGCCACGTCGTCGTAATGGACGCTCACGGGGTAGGCGTTGACTACGAACGAGCCAGCCGAGTCGCCCATGTGTACCAGTCCGAACTCCTGCTGAAGCCAGCAGAGCAGCAGTCCGAGCAATATGCCCACGACAGCACCGATGGCTGAGATGATGCGTCCTTCGAAGAGGAATATGCTGCGTATCTGCTTGTCGGTAGCACCGAGGTTGCGCAGAGTGGCAGCGTCGGCCTTCTTGTCGATGATGAGCATTGAGAGCGACGATATGATGTTGAAGCATGCCACCATAAGTATGAACGTTAGGAATACGTATGCCAGCACCTTTTCTATCTGCATGATGTTGAACGTGTCCGACTGCTGTTCGAAACGGTCGAGCACCCTATACTTCGAGCCTACTATCTCGCGCATCTGTTTCTTCACAGCCCCGAGGTCGCTGCCCGGCTTCAGTCGTATCTGTAGCGACGAGAGCATGCCGTCCTGGTCGAACAGTCGGCGTGCGAAACCTATGGAGCATATCACACGGTCGCGGTCGTATTTTGCCTGATTGACGGCAAACACTACGCCCGGTGATATGAGCGAGTCGACCACAAAGCCTTCAGATGGGTCGGCAAGCTCGGTAATCTGTCCGCGTCGTACTGGAGCGTACAGCTTCAGATAGCCCTCGAATCGTGCGCCCAGACCCATGTCCTGCGCCAGTCGGATGCCCGGAATGGCATAGAACAGATTGGCTGCCTGCAGCGAGAACTCACCGTCGCCGTACAGGATGTCGCTGATGTTGGTGAGCTGAGTGAAGTTTTCGTCGACACCCATAACGGTCACCATCTGCTGACGGTCGCCGTATACAGCCAGTCCTTGGTCTTCAAGCACGTCGGTGTGCACGCTTACTTCGGGCATCTTGCGTATCTGGTCGAGCACGGGGTCGTCGGCAGGTGCCGTCTTGCCTTGCGTCGGTACAAGTTCGATTTGAGGGTCGAAATTGGTGAAGAACGACGCCACGAGGTCGTGAAATCCGTTGAACACGCTCAGCACAATCACCAGTGCCATGGTGCCCACAGCCACGCCTACCACCGAAATGGCTGAAATGACGTTTATGGCGTTAGTCGACTTCTTGGAGAAGACATAGCGTCGTGCTATAAAGAACGGGAAATTCATTTTTTCAGCAGTTCGTCAATGCGTTCGATGTAGTCGAGCGAGTCGTCGATGAAGAATCTGAGTTCGGGGATGATGCGCAGCTGGTTGCGTACGCGAGTGCCCAGTTCGTAGCGTATTGTCTTCTCGTTGGCTGTAACGTTCTTGATGAGTTCCTCGGCTTTTTCCGATGGGAAAATGCTGAGATAGGCTGTGCAGATGCTGAGGTCGGGCGACACACGGCAGCGTGTCACGCTCACCATAATGCCGTGCATGGCACGTGTCTGCGACTGGAATATAAGGCTCAGCTCCTTCTGCAGGAGTCGTGCTATACGATTTTGTCTTGTTTCTTGCATGTTGTTATCTGTTTAAATCTTTTTTATGTTATGCTATATTAAATGCAAAGATAGTGCAAATTGAGCGCAAAACAAAACAAAATAATGTTGTTCTTGTTGTTATATGTTGTTTTTGTTGACTATTTAGTCTGGTTTCCCATTAAGTAGATTTATCGTATCGGTAAATTCTGACACCAATTCCATAAAGTTAGGGTTGTCTTTTCTTATTATCAATGCTGCATAATTTTCGTTTTCTTCATCGTCATACACAATTTGTGGAGGAAAAAGATATCGCCGAGGGTGGCAAGGCTGAGGTGAAGAACATGAAGGTTTACAAGCTCGGACTGTAAACCGCAGTATAAAAAAGTAGCGGAGGTCACTGTGAAGTGAACCTCCGCTACTTTTTCATTTCTATATATTATAATTACAACTAAAACCCTTAGCGATTATTTAGTAGTTCTTGTTCTGTTTGTACAATCCCGGCACATAGTAGAGCTGGTTGTATGGTATCGGATAGAACTCGTTCTTGCCAGCCGTGTAATGGGCATCCTTCAGGTATGTGGCATAGGTCTGTCCGTCATACACATCCTTCTGCTCATTGGCGAAGTAAGCATTGAGCGTCTTGGAAGCAATGCCCCAACGGCGTAAGTCGAAGTAGCGACCGTTCTCCATAGCGAGTTCCAGTCGGCGCTCCCAGCGCAGACACTTACGTGCAGTCTCCTTGTTCTGGAAGTAAGACTCGGGGTAGAGTGCTATGTCGCACTGATTCTCTGCGTATGCGATGTGCTTGTCTACTGAGTTCTTGGCACGTTGGCGGATGTCGTTGATGATAGAGCGAGCCTCGGCGAGGTTGTCAGTTTCGATGAGAGCCTCAGCACGCATAAGCATCACGTCGGTGTAGCGGAACACGTAGTCGTTCATTGCGAAAGCCTGCCATGATCCGTTGTAGGTCTCGCCCTTAGAGCGCTGTGGCACTTCCTTCATCGAGCAGTAGTAGCCGTAAGTGTTAGGTGTGCGGCTATTAGCCTTAGTGAGGGTGTATTCTTCTTCATACTTGTATGGGAATGTCGGCATGCCCACGGTATGGAAGAGGCGTGGATCCCACTTCTGAGCATTCGGCTTGCCGTTAACCGGATAGTCGATGGTCTTGTTGTAGTCATCAAACTCAGGCAGACCATTCTTTGTCTTGAATGCACTCACAAGGTCCTGTGACGGTTTGTGGAAATCCCATCCGCATGACCACATACCCCATACACCATTAAGCACATTGCTCCAGTTGGCACGACCGAATGTTGTGTTGTCGTTCTTGTAGTCAGATGTCTGTACGGCGAAGATGCTCTCCTTGCTGTTCTTCTCTTCGGGAAGGAAGATGTCGCCATAGTCTTCAAGATAGCCATAGTTGGGCGAGTTCTTCACCACATTAGTATATTCCACCACCTTCTGCATATATTCCTTATTGATATGGTCGTAGCCGTTGGTGGCCTCGTAGCCGTCGCCGTATGCAAGGGTGAGATAGCACTTGGCGAGATACGATGCAGCAGCGATCTTGTTGGCGCGGTTCTTGTCTTTCTGTACTTCTGGCAGCACGTCGTAGGCCTCCTTAAAGTCGGCTATAATCTTATCGAACAGCTGCTCGTATGTAAACTCGTCGTTGCGAGTCTGCTCCTGAAGTTTGTTCTTAGTGACGTTCTCGTCAATCCAAGGCACCTGGCGGAACATGGTGATGAGCTTGAAGTAGAAGTGTGCGCGGAGGAACTTCACTTCAGCTATGCGCTGCTTGCTTGTCTCTTCGCCCAGTTTGGTGTTGCCATACTGCTCAAGCGAGAGTAATGCGCGGTTGCAACGGCTCACTGCGCAGTAGAGGCGATACCACAGTTCGTCAAACTCGCCGGGCGTGGAAGTCATTGTAGACCATATCTCCATGGGATGATAGCCCGTGTCGGTGGTTCCTGAACCGCCCTTCAAGCAGTCGTCTGACGACAAGTCGCCATAGGGCCAGAGGTTGAACGGATAAGAGTACCAGCAGTCGCCGAGCATGGCGTATGCTGAAGTCACCATTTCATCGGGTCGGCTGAAAGCCTTGTCCTCGTCGATGACACCCTTCGGTGACTCATCGAGGAAGTCGCTGCATGATGTTGCTGTGGTAAGTGTCAGCATCGCTGCGAATATGTATTTATATAGATTTTTCATTGTTTGTATTCTTTAAATTGTTTGGATTTCTTGTTATATACACCAATTATATATATGTCTCCAACTTATATTAGAAGCTAACCTGCAGTCCGAACGACACTGACGAAGAGTGAGGATAAGCCCAGTTGGGGTTCTCGGGGTCGGAGATGGTGAAGCTGTTGCTCTTTAATGTGAACAGATTCTGACCTGAAACATATACACGAGCCGATGTCATGTGCAGTTTCTTCAAGAGCGAGTCAGCGAAGTTGTAGCCAATCTGAAGCGTGCGCAGCTTCATCCAGTTGCCATGCTCTACGAAGTATGACGATGCACGTCCCTCGTCGCCAGTATTGTTTGTGGTAAGAGCAGGGATAGAAGACGATGTATTGTCCTTGGTCCAAGCTCCAAGCATGCGGTTGCCCTTGTTGCTTCCGGCATCGGTGATGCTCCAGAAGTCGGTCTGGAATTTCTGATTGTTGTAGACATCCACGCCGCAAACACCCTGGAAGAACATCGAAAGGTCGAAGTTCTTGTAGCCGAGCTGTACGTTCAGACCCCAGTTGAAGTCGGGTACCGGATTGAAAATCCAAGTCTGGTCGTTGGCATCGATAGTGCCGCTGTCGTCGAGGTCAGCATATTTCAGACCGCCAACACGTGCGTTAGGCTGTCCGGAAGCCTTCGCTTCCTCTTTGCTCTGATATAGTCCTTCAACCACGTAGCCCACGATTGATCCATAAGGCTGCTTCGACTGCACGAGGTTCTCCTTCATTGTGTGTGCATACGAGCCGGTGGTTGTGGAAGGTAGGTATGTAACCTTGTTGCGGAAGAAGTCGATATTGGCAGATACGTCGTAGCGCAGACCGTACTTAGTGGTGTGGCGATAACCAACGTTTGCCTCCATACCCACGTTGCGGAGCGACGGACCATTCGACCAGGTTGAGCCGCCCTCACCCACTGCGCCAAGGAAAGCCGGCGAGATGAGCATGTCCTTTACATCTTTAATATAAGCATCGACAGCTCCATAGAGTTCCTGGTTGAACAAAGAGAAGTCGGCACCTACGTTATACTGTATTGTAGTCTCCCACTTCAGGTTGTCGTTGCCTGTCTGTGTAGCGCGGAAGCCTGAAGGGAATATGCCCGTGCCTTGACGATATAGGTCGTAGGCTGTAGACGTTACGCGGTCTAAACCGTAGTCAGCGACATAGAGTCCGTAACGGGCTGTGTTCGAAATCTCTTGGTTACCTGTCTTACCCCATGATGCACGAATCTTAAGATCGTCTATCCATGATGCCTTGAGGTTCTTCGAAAGACGATAGCCAAGTGTAGCAGCGGGGAAGTTACCATAACGGTTGTTCTTGCCAAAACGTGAGCTACCGTCACGACGTATGGTGAATGAAGCGAGAACGAGGTCTTGCCAGTTGTAGTCAACCTTTCCGAAGAATGATGCCAATGTGTATCCAGAACCAATACCTGTTGCTCTCTCAATACCTGTTGCAGCGTCGGGCCACATATAGTCCTTGTCCTCTATTACGAAGGTCTGGGCGTAGGCTCCCACATCCTCAACAGTCTGCTTGTGAAGCTCCATACCAGCGAGCACCGTAAAGTCGTGGTCGCGTGCTATCTTGAAGTTGTAGTTGGCAGTGTTACTCCATGTCCAGCGAACGTCGTCGTGGGCAGAGAGCGTTGTGCTTGGAATGTCATTGTTGACGATGTCCGACTTGAAGGTATGGGTCATTGAGTGAATGAACGAGTGATAATAGTCAAGACCGAAGTTAGAACGGAGCACAAGACCCTTCAATGGCTTGACATCAACATAAGCATTGCCGAACACACGCCATATCTTCTGGGCGTTGTCGCGATTCATATACATTTCGCGCAGAGGATTCTGACGGTCGCTCATGCCACCTACTGGTCCGCCAAATGTGGTGCCGTCCTCTTCATATACAGGAACTGTAGGCGACATCTTCAGCGCGTTCTCCATTGGTGCGCAGTCCACCTGCTTTGAGTAAGTGACTGTAGCATTCTCGCCTACACTTACTATCTTGTTGACATTGTATGTAGAGTTGAATCGGGCTGAGAAGTTCTCGAAGTTTGAATACTTCAATATACCGTCGTTCTTCTTGTATCCAGCAGAGAAGAGACCCGTGAACTTATCAGTAGCTCCAGAAAGAGAAAGGTCGTAGCTCTGCATGAATCCAGTGCGTGATATCTCGTCGAGCCAGTCAGTATCGGACAGTCTCATCGTCTTCTTGGCATTGATGTAGCCATCGTATGCACCATTGACGGTGTATGTCTTGTAGCTATTGGTGGCTGGGTCGTATGCCTTGATAGTGCGTCCGCTGGATGCATTGAAGTCGAGACCATAGTTACGGGCATAAGCCACAGGGTCGATGCCGTCGTTGAGGGCAGCCTGAGCCATTGCTGTGGCATACTCAGATGTGTTGCAGAGCTTCATCATAGACTGCGAGTTGTAGAACTGAGCCGTAAGATTTGTTGAGAAATCAACGTTCAGCTTGCTACCCTTCTTGCCACGCTTAGTGGTGATGATGATGACACCATTGGCAGCACGCGAACCATATATAGATGCCGAAGCCGCATCCTTGAGCACCTGCATACTCTCGATGTCGTTCATGTTGAGCGAATTGAGGGCTGTTGTTGTAGGCACACCGTCAATAACGAAGAGTGGATCTTGTGATGAGTTGAACGAACCAATACCACGTATACGAACCGTACCCGTGCCAATAGGCGAGCCGTCGGTAGTGATAGTCATGCCTGGCACCTTGCCTTGCAAAGAGCGCATAGGGTCGGTATCGGCAGACGATTTGAGGTCTTTGGCGCTCACTACCGACACCGAACCAGTCAGGTCGGCCTTGCGCTGCACTTGATAACCAGTCACAACTACCTCGCCCAATACCTCTGAGTTGTCTTGAAGTACAATTTTGAGATTTTCGCCAGCTTTCACCTCCTGGTCCTTACATCCTATATAAGAGATGATAAGGGTTTCGCCGGGTTTTACATTGAGTTTGAAGTTACCGTCAATGTCGGTAACAGTGCCCATGTTTGAGGATCCCTTAACTTTCACTGATGCACCAATGATAGGTTCACCCGTATTGTCAGTCACCGTTCCGCCAATGCCGTTAGTCTGAGCGTACATGCCAGATCCGGCAAGCATGAGCATACTTACTAAAGCTACTTTTGCTTTTTTCATAAGATATACGTTTTTGTTTTTGGTTTAAGTTTGCGTCTTTTAACGGTTGCAAAGTTATAGGATAAAAAATAAGTGACATTTCATGAATCGTTCACAAAATATCACTCATGTTACATGCAACAATCGTTGACGGGATAGTCAAAAATGTTGAGTTTTTGTTCTGTTGTGCCAATTATTTTATTTAGTTATGTAAACTAAACCTTCATTTCCTCTCTTATATCTGTAGGATATTTGTCATATTGTTTTTTAAAACATGACGAAAAATAGCCTGGAGTGGCAAATCCTACTTCGTTGGCAATTTCGGATACTGTCTTGTCGGTGGTCTTGAGCAGTTGCATGGCTCGTTTGAGTCGTGTCTCGCGCAGTATTTCAACGGGAGTCATGCCCATAAGGGCTTTCACCTTACGGTATAGCTGCACGCGCGACAGTCCCACTTCGTCGCCGAGGTCTTCAATCTTGAGATTGGTGTTCGACATATGTTTCTCCATTGCCTTGAGGAATGTATCGAGGAATCGTCGGTCGGGAGATGGAGAGTTTTGAGTTTTGAGTTGTGAGTTTTGAATTGTTGGCTGCTCCGATGACAAATTCTGGGTTTTGAACAGTTGGCGAAGCTTCTGGCGATTGGCAAGAAGCGATGCTATGTTTGCAACAAGCAGGTCGGCACTGAACGGTTTGGTCATATACATGTCGGCACCGGTCTGCAATCCTTCGATGTGCTGTTGCTCGCTACTGCGTGCTGTAAGCAGCAATACGGGGATGTGGCTTGTAGCCTCGTGCTGTTTAAGACGGGTGCAGAAGGTCAGTCCATCCATTACGGGCATCATCACATCAGACACAACGATGTCGGGCACACTCTCCACGGCAAGTTTCAGTCCGCTCTGGCCGTCGGCCGCCTCAATGACATAGTAGCGGTCGAGCAAGAGTGTGCGCAGATAGGCACGCATATCGGCATTGTCGTCAACTATAAGCACGGTGGCGAGTTCGTCGGCATTGTCGTTAATCAGAGTGTCGTGACGACTCTCCTGCACCGACTTTTGGCTTGCAATGAGTTGCTCGTCGGTTGTAGCGGTGGAGTCGTCGATGGTAGCGCGATTCTCCCGGCGGAACAGTAGCACGTCGCTCACAAGGCGTTGTAGTTGCTCCACGTTGCGCTTAATGATGTCAATAAGTTGCTGCGAATCGCCTTTGCCAGCAGCCAGTTGGCTGACGGGACCAGCTATAAGCGTAAGCGGAGTGCGCAACTGATGTGACGCATTGGTGAAGAATCGGGTCTGTTCGTCGTTCAGTTCGCGCATACGACGGTTGGCACGGCGTGTAGCACGCACGGCACGCCATGTTGCAAACACAGCCACAGCCAACATTAGGATTACGAGCAATGCCACGACGAGCAATGTGCGCTGAATATTGTAAAAACCGAGATAAGTCTCAAGTTTTGATTGTATTGTTGCAAGATATTGGTTCTGTTTCATCAATGAGTTGCTGCTCAGCGATATGTCTGCAACATTTTGTGGCGTTACAACAAAGCTCTTCAGGTTGTTAACACGTTCAAATGGTTTGCCCTCAAGAATGCGCACGGCAAGAGCTATCACCTCCTCGCCATGGGTAGGGTAGATATATGAAGCTGCGAGCTGTCCGTTTTGAATAGCGTCTATGCCTTCACCAGGTAGCCCGTCAATACCAAGAAAACGGATGTCGTGCTCCTTGTGAAATTCTTTGGCTGCCTCATAAGCACCAAAAACAACAAAATCACTGTGGCAGAATACAACATCTACATTTTTGCCATCCTTCAACCATCGTTGCATTATACGTTTACAGTCGTCGTATGACCATTGACCTGGCACATGATGATACTCAATGGATGGATATTGTTTCATTGTTTCGCTAAAACCAGAATGTCGTTGTACAGCTGGGGACATATCTGATGGTCCACTCATTTCCAATACAATTGGTCGTCGACCTTCCGTCTTCACGCTGTCACGACACAGCATTGCTGCATATTCCGCCATCTTGCGTCCAGCCTCAACATTGTCGCCACCTATATAAGCGGTATAGTCGGTCATGGCTGTGATACGGTCGTAGAAGACAATGGGGATGTTTTTGTCGCGAGCACGTTGCAGACTGCCATTCAGAGCATGAAAGTCATTAGGCGAAACCACGAGCAGGTCGACACCCTCATCAACGAGGCTATCAATCTGCCGGCATTGGCGTTCGTTGCTATTGTCGGCATTCTTTATAATCACCTTAACGTCGGTGTCATAGAGATGCTGTGCCGATAGCATCTCAATGTTGGCTTTCTCGCGCCAGCGTCCACCCACACACTGCGACACACCTATTTTATATTTATAATTGATAGTGCAGCTGGTGGCGAGTGTTAGCGTTGCTAACAGTATTAATAATGTATGATAAGTTTTGGTTTTCATAAAAAGATAGGTTTATAGGGTTTCCAATAGCAAAATTAAATAATTTATTGATAATAAACAACCAACAATTTAGACATTTAAATGAAAAATTGTTTCATCTGCCAATTCTTACAAGTTTTGGAAACATAAGTCATATACCAATTATAATATAAAATGTAATTTTGCGACAGAAACCAAACACCTACAGTTCAAACTTTTTGGATAATTTAAAAACCTATATTAATATGAACAAGAATTTATTCAGCCGTACTGCGGCAACATCGTTTGTATTGGGGCTTGCAATGGCTGCCTCGGCACAACAGGCTAATTTCCTTAGCAACAACCACTGCATCTACCGTGTAGACAACTCGCAGAAAGTGCTTCTTCTGCCGGTGCAGGAGAAGGCAGAGATGTGCAATGTCAAGGTGATTGATGGCAACAGTCAGGTGAAGGCATTCAACATCCGTCTCGCTTCCAACCACATCGACTATTATGTGCCGCTCTACATCAGCGAGTACAAGAACAGCAAGAACATCTCTCTCGACATTCATGTCAATGGCACCTATCGTAACGATGGTGGTGTTTCGAGCTTCACTTGCTGGAAGAACATGAAGTATGCCGACTCATACGACATGACAAATACAGAGCAGTATCGTCCCGTCTATCATCATACTCCGGCATACGGATGGATGAACGATCCTAACGGCATGTTCTATAAGGACGGCGTATGGAATCTCTATTATCAGTATAATCCATACGGATCGCAATGGGAGAACATGACCTGGGGTCACTCAACATCCAAAGACCTCCTGCATTGGGAATTCCAGGGAGAGGCTGTAGAGCCAGACGTATGGGGTACGATATTCTCAGGTTCGGCTGTTGTGGACCACAACAACACTGCCGGATTCGGCAACGGAACAGTGGTGGCTATGTATACGTCGGCTGGCGAAAACCAGACACAGAGCCTGGCATACAGCACAGACAATGGCAAGACATTCACAAAGTATGAAGGCAACCCCATAATTACAAGCAATACGCCCGACTTCCGCGACCCGCACATGTTCTGGAACGAGGACATCAAGAAATGGAACATGATTCTCGCAGAGGGTCAGCACATGAACATCTATTCGTCTGACGACCTCAAGGCGTGGAAGCTCGAAAGCCAGTTCGGTGCGGAATACGGCAATCACAGCGGCGTTTGGGAATGTCCGGACCTTATGAAGTTGCGTGTACGCGGCACTGACAAGTACAAGTGGATGCTCATTTGCAACATAAACCCTGGCGGTCCGTTCGGTGGTTCAGCCACACAGTACTTCGTAGGCGACTTCGACGGTAAGAAATTCACATGCGAGACAGCACCCGAGGTGACACGATGGATGGACTACGGCAAAGACCACTATGCCACAGTAACCTTCGACAACGCTCCCAACGGACGCCACGTGGCAATAGCCTGGATGAGCAACTGGCAGTATGCCAACCAGGTACCAACCAAGCAGTATCGCTCGTGCAACTCAATTCCGCGCGACCTCGACCTCTACGAATACGAAGGCAATACATATTGCGGCGTAACTCCGTCGCCTGAGATGACAGCAGCGCGTCCGAAGAAGTCTACAAAGACACTGAGCGAATCGTGCGAAGTGGTAGTTACGCTCAAGGGTAGCGCCACCATCACACTCTACAACGACAAGGGCGAGCAGGTGGTTATGACCTACGACGACAAGATTCGCACATTCACAATGGATCGCACCAAGAGCGGACTCAAGGACTTCAGCGACGACTTCGCTGCCGTTACAACAGCCCCCGTACATGGCAAGATGACTCACCTACGACTCTTCATCGACAAGAGCAGCATTGAGGCATTCGATGCCGAGGGCCGCATGGCTATGACTAACCTCGTATTCCCCACCAAGCCTTACAACAAGATTATAGTCAAGGGCAAGGGCAAATATGCGGTGTATAATTTGAAGTAATGTATCAAATATTGCAGAAATGTTGTATGATACATTTTTGCAATCGGATGTAACATAATTTATAGTATCTCTGCTGCATAAACGATAACTTTGCAGCAGAGATTTTTAAAACAATCAGCTAATAACTAAAAAGTTTATACTCAAAATGAGCAACTCAAACTCAAGCAAACTTACGCTCATCCCGGTGATGATAGCATTCTTCACAATGGGATTTGTCGACCTCGTCGGCGCAGTGTCGAACAATATGCAGGAAGACTTCGGTCTGTCTGATTCGGCAGCCAACTTCTTTCCCTCGCTCGTGTTCTTCTGGTTCCTTATCTTCTCAGTGCCCACGGGCATGCTGATGAACAAGATCGGACGCAAGAAGACCGTGCTGCTGTCTATCATCATTACAACTCTGGCAGTGTTCCTGCCACTCTTCGATAGCTTCATGCCTACCAAGGAGAGCCAGCTCTGGCTGATGTACATCTCGTTCTCGCTCCTCGGCATAGGCAACGCAATCATGCAGACATCAATCAACCCGCTGGTGACAATGCTCGTCAAGGGCCACCTGGCTTCGACACTCACCTTCGGACAGTTCGTTAAGGCCATCGCCTCGTTCATCGCTCCGCTCATCGCAGCATGGGGCGCTACGACAACGGCTCCTATCTTCGGACTCAGCTGGCGCATATTGTTCCTCCTCTTCTTCGTAGTAGGTATGATCGCTACTCTGTGGCTCGGCATGACCAGCATTGAGGAAGAGCCCATTGAAGGCAAGGCTTCAGGCTTTGTCGACTGCTTGAAGATGCTCGGTTCGCCCATCATCCTGCTCTCGTTCATCGGCATCATGTGCCATGTGGGCATCGACGTTGGCACCAACGCCGTAGCTCCTAAGATTCTTCTGGAACGTCTTGGCGGTGCTGGCGACACGCTCAGCCAGTTTGAATATGCCACATCCGTATACTTCGCATTCCGTACACTCGGCTGTTTCACAGGCTCGATACTTATGCGCAAGCTCAACATCCGCACCTTCTTCACCATCATCGTGCTTATGATGGCGCTGTCGATGGTAGGATTTGTGTTCGGCACAGAGAAATGGGAGCTTTGGGCTGCTATCGCCCTCGTAGGCTACGGCAACTCTAACGTCTTCTCAATCGTGTTCTCGCAGGCTATGCTCTCGGCTCCCGAGAAGAAGAACGAGGTATCTGGATTGATGATCATGGGCCTCTTCGGTGGCACAGTATTCCCGCTCTTCATGGGATTTGCAAGCGATGCTGCCAAGGCTGCCGGAGCACAGTATCCGCAGATTTGGGCTGCCGCAGTAATGGCAGTAGGAGTAGTTTATTTGCTCTCTTATATTCCTAAGGTTAAGCAGTAAAAAGCCCCACCCCCTGCCCCTCCCCCGTAGGGAGGGGAGTAGAATGACTTGAAGATTGAGAAGCGGGATTAGGACTTGGCAAGGTTTTCAAGAGGGCTTAAAAAGGCATAGTAAGGCTTAAAGAGGCTCAATAAGGCCACAGCAGCAATGCTGAAGATGTTTAATTTACTAAATACATTAATATAAAACAAACCAAAAACCGACACCCATTGTCGCACATCACTATCCTCACATGTGTTGAGAGGTTGTAGATAGGGCTTGGGCTATTATTATTATCATTATGAATACAAAATACGTAGTAGGTCTTGGTGAGGCACTCTGGGATGTGCTTCCTGAGGGAAAGAAACTTGGTGGTGCTCCTGCAAACTTCGCATTCCATGCAGGACAGTTCGGACTCAACTCCATCGCTGTGAGTGCTCTTGGCGAGGACAAGCTCGCAGAGGAGACAATACAGCAGCTCGAAGAGAAGAAGTTGCAGTATTGCATGCCGCGTGTGCCCTATCCAACTGGCACCGTTCAGGTGACACTCGACGATGAGGGCATACCGACATATGACATTAAGGAGAACGTAGCGTGGGACAATATCCCATTCACCGACGAAGTTAAGGCTATTGCCGAGAACGCACGTGCCGTATGCTGGGGTTCGTTGGCTCAGCGCAACGTAGTGAGCCGTGAGTCTATCTATAAGTTCCTCGACGCTACACCGAAGGACTGCATGAAGATTTTCGACATCAACCTGCGCCAGAACTTCTATACCAAGGAGATTATCTGCGAGAGCATGAAGCGTTGCAACGTGCTTAAGATCAACGACGAGGAATTGGTTCTCATCGGCAGAATGTTCGGCTATCCAGGTCTCGACATCGAGAACAAGTGCTGGCTCATACTCGGCAAGTACGACCTCGACATGCTCGTGCTCACCTGCGGCACCAACGGCAGCTACGTATTCACACCTGGCTCTATGTCGTTCCAGCCCACACCCAAGGTTGAAGTGGCTGATACAGTAGGCGCAGGCGACTCGTTCACCGGCACATTCTGCGCTTCTATCCTTGCTGGTATGAGCGTTGCCGATGCTCACAAGCGCGCCGTACACGTAAGCGCATACGTATGCACACAGAACGGTGCAATGCCCGTGTTGCCCGATGAGGTGAAGAGCGTGAAATAAAAAAAGAAAAAAGCCCCACCCCCTGCCCCTCCCCCGTAGGGAGGGGAGTGGTATGTAGCGGAGGTTATGGCATTCTTGCTGTAGCCTCCGCTACTGCTGTATATAGGAGGTCTCTGGCCACCGCAGCACCAAGTCTGTTGCAATTTATAGCTCAGGCTACGGCGAGGACGCCATAGCCTCCTACGAATACGTTCTGCAATAAGGCGTAGTACAGAGTTACGTGTTACAGAGCGGTTAGGCAATAAAGCGCAGGAGACAACGGTATTTACTCCCCTCCCTACGGGGAAGGGGTCGGGGGTAGGGCTTTGTGGGGCAGGGGGTGGGGCTTTTATTGCATATAAAAAATAGCGGAACCAGAAATCACTTCTGCTCCCGCCACGTGTGTTTTTCCCGATTTTAAAAACTAACCATTTTGAACTAACTATACTAAAACAACAATCTTAATGTCTAATCTTTTTCCTTCGCTTGGAATGCTATTTACCAACCTAATTCTACTAAAACCTGAACTATATATCTTTATTACCTATGACAGACTAAACTAATCAAATTCTTTTACCTATCAATTATTTGAAGCCTTTGTACTATCAGTTATTTGAAGTCTTTGCTGTTTGCAATCAAGCTTTAATTACTTGTTGGCTTTGTTTCCTTTTGACATTGCAAAGGTAGCAATAAGTCTTTTTTTCGGCTTTAAAAATTCGTTCGTTGGATTGTAGAATTGTTGCATGTAACAAAAATGCATTGAAAATCAGCAATTTTATTCATTTTTCTGTATCTTTGCAAAAACAAATCAATAAAAGTAACGCAATGAACCTAAAACCTCGTATATTCCATAAGCTCATGCTTTTGCTCCTGCTTCCGTTGTTTTTGTCGTGTGGTGGCACGGGAAAGAAGCATTATGTCATAGCCGTATCACAATGTTCGGAAGACGTATGGCGCGAGAAACTTAACGAGGAATTGCGCATTGCTGCATTATATTATAATAATGTAGACCTGCGCATCAAGTCGGCATACGACGACGTGCACCTGCAGACCGAACAGATCAACAGCTTTGTTGACGAAGGCGTCGACCTGCTCATCGTGGCTCCGGGACAGGTGACTATTTCGCCTGCCATCGACCGGGCATACGAAAAGGGCATACCCGTGATAATATTCGACCGACGTACACGCTCCGACAAATACACAGCCTATATCGGTGCCGACAATAAGAATATCGGCAGTTCGATGGCTGAGTATCTGGCTGGTGCGCTGACCAGTGGCGGACGCATTCTTGAGCTCAGCGGACTCTACTCCTCTTCGCCCGCCATTGAGCGTCAACAGGGATTCGACAGCGTAGTGGCTACACGTCCCGGACTCGAAATCGTGGCTCAAGCCCATGCTGACTGGACCGAGCAGGGAGCTTTCCGCGTCATGGACTCGCTGCTGTCTAAGTCACATCCGCAGTTCGACTGCCTCTTCGCACACAACGACCGAATGGCGATGGGAGCACGACGCGCTGCCGCCAAGCACGGACTCGACATCAACAACATACAGTTCTGCGGCATCGACGCCATGCCACAAAAGGGAGGCGGAATGCAACTCGTCACCGACGGCACTCTCTTCGCATCATACATATACCCCACACGAGGCGACGAGGTGATGCAGCTCGCCATGAATATTCTGACAAAGAAGGACTACAAACGCGAAAACCAGCTCTCGTCGGCACTCGTGACACGCGACAACGCACGTGTGCTGCTCATGCAGAACGACGAAACGGCACGACAGCAGGACCACCTCACCACCCTGCGGTCGCGCGTAGACCAGGCTGCCAGCGAATTCAACACGCAACGCATCTATCTGCTTGTGCTGCTCGTGTTTGTGGTGCTACTCATTGTGGCGTGCGCCTTTGCCATACGTGCCTACGTTGCCAAGGCGCGCATCAACCGACAGCTGCACGACTCTATGAGCAAGCAGAAGGCTATGACCGAGGAGATGGAGCGCATGACGCAGACCCAGTTGCAGTTCTTCACCAACGTGAGTCACGAACTGCGCACACCGCTCACACTCATTGCCGGACCTGCCGAACAACTGCTCGAGGACGGCTCTATACGCGGACAGCACCGCTCTATGCTACAGATGATACAGCGCAACACGCGCATACTCATACAGCTCGTGGGCGAGATACTCGACTTCCGCAAGGTGCAGAACAACAAGGCAACGCTCCGCCTGAACCGCTTTGCCCTATCAGACGAACTCTCTACGTGGGCTGAGGACTTTCGTGCAGCCGCTGCCCGACGCAAGATAACAATCGTTGTGGCAGCATCTGGTTCCACAGATACATCAACGGCAAATACAGACGGCTCAATGATAATTGCCGACCGCGACAAGATAGAGCACGTTTACTTCAACCTGATGTCAAATGCTCTGAAGTACACGCCCGAGGGCGGTAGCATCACCACTACCGTTGAGCACGCAGCACAGCACTTCACCATCACCGTGAACGACACGGGCAAGGGCATCGATCCCAAGGAACTGCCCCACCTATTCGAGCGTTTCTATCAGGCGCAAGGCTCAATCGGCGGCACCGGTATCGGACTGTCGCTCGTCAAGGCTTATGTCGATATGCATCACGGCACGATTGAAGCTCAGAGCGAGCCGGGCAAGGGCACCTCGTTTGTAGTGACTCTGCCCGACACACAGCCGGGCTACGACCCTGCCAACGACCAGAAGGCGGCGCCGCGAGTGGAGGACAAGAACCTCATTGACGACAACTATGTGTCGGTAGACATCGACGCAAATGCCGCTACCGAGCGCATCACCAATGCCGAGGACTTCGACAACGAACGTCCGCTGGTGCTCATCATCGACGACAACAACGGCATGCGTGCCTATCTGCGCTCAATACTGAAGGATAAATACAACGTTTCGGAGGCTGCCGACGGCAAGCAGGGACTGGAGAAGGCTTGCCGTGAGGTTCCGAAACTGGTAATCTGCGACGTGATGATGCCCGTTATGGACGGACTGGAGTTCACCCGACAGCTCAAGCAGAACATGGCGACAAGCCACATCCCCGTCATCCTGCTCACCGCCCGCTCGCTGTCAGAGCAGCGTGAGGAGGGCTACGGCACGGGTGCCGATTCCTATCTCACCAAGCCCTTCTCGGGTTCGGTGCTTCTGGCACGTGTCGACAATCTGCTGCGCAACCGCACCATGCTGCGCTCGCTCTTCTCGGGCGACAAGAAGGAGGAGGCTGCCGAGGAACAGCTCGGTTCGCGCGACCAGACCTTCATCAACCGTCTGCGCGACTCTATACGCCAGAATATGGGCGACTCTGACTTCACCGTTGAGCGACTGGGCGAAGAAGTTGGGTTATCACGCGTGCAACTATACCGTAAGGTTAAGGCTCTGACGGGTCAGACCCCAGTAGACCTACTGAAAAAGGCGCGCCTTGAAAGGGCACGCCTGCTGGTAGAAAAAACCGATAAGTCAATCTCCGAAATAGCCTACGAAGTAGGATTCACCGCCCCGTCGTACTTCAACAAGTGCTTCAAGGACGAGTTCGGTGTCAGCCCCGGAGGCTTACGAGAGCGTGGCTCTCAGTTGTGATGTTGGGATGGGGAGATTTGCAGTGCATTTATTGAATATAATGGATAGTTGACAAGCCAGTCTTGCTCACGATAAGGCGACATTGATAGACGCATACCTTTCAATCCTGGATTGCGTTCCACAAACACCTTAAGACTCTTTGCCTGCAGATTCTCCTCTGCCTTTACTTCTATAGGGATGATCATCTCTTCATCTTGCAACAAGAAATCTATTTCACCTCGTGAGTTTTCTGCCGACCAATAATATATGGACAAAGATGAATTGTCTTTCAATTGCTGCAATACATACTGTTCGGTCAGTGCGCCCTTAAAATCCGAAAATAGCACATTGCCGTCCAAGAGGCTTTGAACCGGAATATTACTCATTGCGCCCATCAAGCCGATATCGGATAAGAACAGCTTAAAGGCAGAAAAATCCTCGTATGCAGACAATGGTAATTGAGCCTTTTTGCATCTGTTTACCTTGTATATCAAGCCTGCATCCTTTAGCCATTCTATGGCAAGTTCAAAATCTTTAGCCCTCGCTCCCTCCTTTATCGCTCCGTATACAAACTTCTTGTTCTCTTTTGCCAATTGGGCAGGTATTGATTTCCATACCATACGGATACGTGGCACCTCAATAGCAGGCGCATGCTTTGAGAAATCCCGTTCGTACGACTCCAGTATAGCTTTCTGTATGGTTCTTACTCTTGTCAGATTGCCTTCATTGGCAAACGAAGAAACCACTTCGGGCATTCCACCTACGATATAATACTGACGCAAACGCTCCTCGAATTGGTTTCTGAACATTGTTATCATAGACCAATCTTTCGACATCAACAAGTCCTTTATACGACTCTCGCCAATTGCATCCAGAAACTCAAAGAATGAAAGTGGATACAAATGCATGAAGTCAACCTTTCCCACGGGAAAAGAGTCATTCTGATGCATGGCAATTCCGAGTAAAGAACCAGCTGCAATGACGTGATATTGAGGAGCCTTTTCAGCAAAATACTTCAATGCCGTTATTCCCCTTGGGGCTTCTTGTATCTCGTCAAGAATAATAAGCGTATTCTCGTCTATAGTTACTCCCGTACTCCATTGTAGACTGTTGATGATACGATTTATATCAAAATCATGCGCAAACAACTCACGGAGCATCTCATTGTCCTCAAAGTTTACATATGCACTGTTGGTATAGGCTTCTTTGGCGAACTCTTGCATCAGCCATGTTTTCCCCACTTGACGAGCTCCAAGCATAATCAATGGCTTTCGATGGTTGCTCTCCTTCCATTGATATAAGTATTTGATAGCACTTCTTTTCATAAGACTCTGATAATTTGGTGTTTACGATTACAAATATACATTTTTTATATCAAATACAACAAAAAGTCATCCTTAAAAATGTTGTTATTCGCAAAAAGTCGTCCTTAAAAGTGTTATTATTCGCAAAAAGTCGTCCTTAAAAGTGTGCTTAGTATACTGAGCACACTTTTTGCAGATTCTCCTCGAAGTGTTCTTTGTCGATGGCGCTGTTCTTTAGTGTAGAGCGATAGTTGTATATCGTTTGTAGCGAGTAGGAGAGGATGCCGGCAATCTTAGGACTTTCCGTTACGCCCAGTCTTACCAAGGCTGCTACACGCAGGGTTGGAGTCAGCTCATTGTCTTCCTTAAGCTCGATTTGTGCCTCGGGTATCAGCAGTGAGTTCAGTTCATTTACAAACGAGGAGAGTGTAAAATAAACTGTGTCAGGCTATAATAATAATAGTTTAACACAGTTC
>OGKS01000241.1_pt1 | contig 30527 bp, 26 predicted proteins | sample 1572491 | NCBI WGS metagenome assembly OGKS01 (sample SAMEA2582153, study PRJEB24529) | metagenome | biome: Human gut stool | place: China | collected 2011
AGCAAGGGCTTATAGCCCGCATCTCGAGCCACCCCTTGTAGGGGTGGTCGCGACTACAGGAGGACATCACGAGAGTTTATCTCGAGTGAACTGTACTCCGAAGGAGTGGTATCACTTAAGGTTTGAAATACCAGGACATCTGGATCTTCTCTGAAGTTTCCCAGTGTTTTTTTATGGTATTCAAATCTGTCTGATGTGGTCTTGAAATACAGACTCAATCCCTCAATAAATTGAGCGATGTAGTCTCTCCGTTGCAGAAACGTTCAAGACATCCCTACATGGTAGGTTTCACAGGACTCTTCGTCCTGCAGTCTTACGGTCTCAGTTGGAACCGCAAAGAGTTATTTCTAAACTCTTTAATACCAATAAGGCTCACATTTTGGAAACCTCGTCAGGAAATCAGAAATTTGTTCAGACTATTCGCCATTTGTATTAGTTCCAATGCTGATATTTTTCGATTCAACCAATAAGGATGTCCGTATATTTGGTGCCGATACACTGAAAACTGTTATTTGTATTCGTTCAAAGTATCTCAAATTACATAAAGCACTGATTTGAATTAATACAATTTACCTGTTTTTGATAAAATGACACCGTTTGTATTAGTTCTATCGCCTTTCACTTATGCTTCGCGACATAACTTTGACTTAAAGTTTAACTAGACCTTAAACTGAACTAATTCAAAATAGATATTTTTGTTAACAAATCATATTTGAACTAGTTCAAAATAGAAAAAGAAGTAATTCTGAAAATCTTGAATCAGTTCTTTACCTATGATTTGAGATCTCTATATTGAAGTTTAATTGAAGTTAAAATGAAGTAGTATTGAACTAGTTCAAAGACGATACAAACAAAACATTACACACTGACGAACTGATTCAAATGCTGATTCAACCAATAAACAGGGTCGTAGTACTAGTTCGAAGTAACACTCTAATGGTAAATGATAGGAATTGAACTAATACAAATCCAGAATCTGTTACCTGGTCTGCTTCCGACATTCTGTTTCCAAACAATCGCATACTTTGTACTGGTTCTTGATATGCGGAAACAAAGAATAGGAAACGATCATGGCATTCAAACATTATGGCTTCTCTTTTATGTTTCCAAACTCAGTAATTCGTATTAGTTCAAAACGTGCGGAAAAAGAACAAACGAAGCCAAAACAAATGAAACATCACAATGTGTACGAAAATCGTATTAGTTCAAACAGGAAAAACCTTGCAAACGACATGAGAATCCATTATACTGTTGAGTTATAAAAAGGAGGGATAAATACATTGAACACAAATGCAGAACAAAAAACATATCACATCACAGCGATAGAAAGTAGTAAGGGCGGCGTTGGCAAAACAACGAGTACTGCAATGATTGCCCAAATACTTGCGATATCAGGACAACGTGTGTTGATTGTTGACATGGATTTCCAAAGAAATTGTACCGATATGATGGCGAAGAATATTGAACAAGTTCCGGAAGTGTCAATGAGAGATCTTGTTCTTAAAGATTTGACATTAGAAGAAGTAGAGAAAACGATCATTCCATCAAAACTAGAAAACCTTGACATAGTTCCAACATGTGATGACATCGAGTCACTACACTATGATCTGTATGACGAAGTGAATCATAATGAAAATGCGAATGCAATCATGTGTTTCCGGAATAATTTATTACAAATTGCTGGAACTAAATACGATCATATTGTTATTGATTGTTCTCCAGCGATCACAACACTTTCATCAGCACTCGGTATCGCTTGCGATACTATTTTGTGCCCAATTGAGGCGGATAACTTCGGATACCAATCTGTTGTTAAAATTGTCAACATGGCAGCAGAAATCGAAACGTATTACGAGCTTCACGAAAAGAAAAAGGCATATGTTTTTATGACAAAAGTGAAATCACGCACAAACAGAGCAAAAGATATGTTTGCAGGGTATGCGGAAATGCTCAATGACATGTTCCTTCCGACTCCAATAAGAATGTCTGAAGTTTTAGCAAAGTCAAGTACCGATTTCGTTCCGTTGATGTTGTCTCCTAATAAGAGAAACGAATGTGTGAACGATTATATGGATCTTTTAAAAGCTATTGATTATTTGGACGGACGTCAATTCATAAAAGTACGAAAATTTCAGAACGGAACTAATTCGAAAAAGAAAACAAATAAGAAATCGACGAAGAAAGGAGCAAACAAAACATGAGTACAACAACACGACCTAAGTTTATGCCGGGCGTAACATCATCCGGAAAGCTTCCGGGTTCAACAAATATTGATGAACAAAGAGCGAGCAATGCATACGGAATGCGCTATATCAACATCGATAAAATTATTACAAACGAACTGAATGAGAGATTCGATCAAATTGATATTCAGTCTCTAGCGTTCAGTATTATGGAAAACGGATTATTTCACAACTTTGTAACAACAAAGGAAAACGAAAACGGAGAGGTCCGGCTAATTTCCGGAGAAAGACGATTAAGAGCCTGCCGTTTGATTCGTGATGAGTATCCGGATAAATTCAAAGAACAATTTCCTGGGGCTTTGCTTCCGTGTCATGTGAGACCAGAAATGTCAAAAGTCGATGAAGAAATCGCCTTGATCGAAGCAAATGCTCAGGTTCGTACGCAGACTTTAGAAAAGAACATCAAAGATATTCAACGTTTATTGGAGTTGTATGAAATGAAAAATACAGACGGTGACGATGAACGTGTATCGAAAAAGATTGCAGACTCTTACAGGATGACGGAACGTCAGATTTATAAGTATATCGCAATCACAAAACTGAATCCGGAATTACGCGAAGCTTGGGAAAACAAAATAATTACCATTAATACGGCTGCGGAAATTGCTGGATTCGGAGAGACGGAGCAGATGATGCTTGCTGATGTTCTAAAAGAAGAAGGCAAACTGACAGAGGATGATATTCAGGCAGCACGAGAGTTACAAAAGACAAAAGAAGCGGCAAACGAAAGACTTGATTATACGGATAAAAAGATTAAGGCGTTCGAGCAGCTGAAAGAAGAAGCAAGCAATGAAAAGGAACGCGAACTTGCAGAATCAAAAATCAACGAAATGCAAGCGGAACAAAAAGAGATTATGTCATCGTTATCGAATGCTGAAATGAAACGAATGAGGGCGTTAACAAGATCAAACAACATGATTGATAAGGTTATTAACGATCTTAATGCTCTTGAAAAAATGTCAGAGAAATCGAGAGCGTTACCTGAAATATCTGCACGTTTGGAAATCCTTAAATTAAAACTGGAAGAGGCTGCGAAAAAGCTTGGAGATCCAGATGAGCAAAAAGAAACAGAACACAAAGAATGAAAAGAAGAGGAGACAATGAAATGTCTCCTCTTTTTCTGCATTCTGATACTCGTTTCCAATTAGAGCTGAAGTGTTGAACTATCGTCGTCGTGATCGATGTCATCCTGATCATATGGAATCGGTTCTCCAGTTTCATCAAGAAATGAATTGCTAATATCTATATCCTGATTATTTGGTTCATCATCAGGAATATCTCTGTCGTGTCCTGAATCTTCGTTATTGAGATACATTTGCTGGAATGCATCGAGTGCATCTCTGCGATCTCCTCTTATAGTTCCAGAAATAACATCTTCATTCTTGATTGCAATATCATCTGAATTCCGAACTAATCCATTTGCATACAGATTTGCGGATAAAGATTTGCCGTCCACAATAGTAACCGTAAGATTTTGTTCCAGAGACGTCTCTTTTACAGTTCTGATCTTTTCGTTAAGATCTGCTGCGGTTGCTGATTTTTGATCTTTATCTGGATCTGTCGGTGAAATATCAATGTTTACATGACCAACGAGCGCCATATTATCGATCCGCACTTCAATGTTTGACCATGTTGCACCTCTTTGTGGATCCACTGATTTATCGCCATCTTTGAAATCGAGTTTGATGTTATCATTGATATAATTCTCATAATAAGCACCTAAACTGGCAATATCGTTCTGGAATGCGAGGAATTCTTTGTCATGACAAGATCTGATTGCAAAATCATGGATCTGTTCCTCTGTTGGCTGCAGTCCCTCAAATGAATACAGATAACCAAGTTTACGAGCTGAGTATACAAAAGCATTTCGTCCATTTTCAGTTGTCAGATCAATAGGTTCCGGCGTATCTCCGTTCATATCCGGAATATTGATATATCCACGCTGATCTTTGACATAAATGATATCGTTTTTTAAGTTCTCTTCTGTACAGGCTGAAAGTTCTTCGGTTTCGAATGGATTCTCAAATCTGACAATCAGACCTGGGTCAAGTGCTGCTTTGTTTACACGCTCCATCATTGTGTTTAGATCTCTGTCTGCTCGATTCAGATAATCAGCATATTCCGGAAACTGCTCTTTAAAATAATATTCCTTTAATGCTCTGGCAGCCGGAGAGTGTTCTCCATTTAAGCCCTCTTCAAAGGCATCCTGTCTGACATAAATGGAATGGTCATTAAAATCTTCCGGAATCACACATTTTAACGAGAAAGCAGAACCAAATGCATCTGCAAACCGGGATCTGGATTCCAGACCAGGAAACTCAAATTTTACATAATCCCCCTGATAGACTTCATCGTTTCCAAGATTGAATCCTACTAAGTTTTCTCTCATACGTTCTTCGCGGACCGTATTTCTGATCATAACAGCTTTATCAATATTTCCGCCGACCATCTTTGTGTTTCCTTTGCTGGTTAATATAACATCTCCCGTATCAGGGTCTAACATTGGTCTGTCATGTCCGCTGACCATGATAATGCAACTCATACCATCTGGTGTTCTCGCTGGCGTTTCTTCGAAACCAAGTAAAATTGGTTTACCATCTTTTCCTAGCACATAGTCACCATTTGTGTCTCTTTCATAAACTGGAACACGCTGCATGCTTGTTGACCATGGAATACCAGCTTCGTTTAATCCGTTCAATACTTTGTCGAGATCACGAATATCTACAACTAAAGCTTCTGGATTTCGCATTTTTGTCTGCTCTTTTAACATAAGCTGCATAAGTGTTTGTACTGTTGTATTCGCTACGTTCATCGTTGTGTTAATACTTTGTGCCGCCATGGACACCTGAGCTTCTCCTGAACCCATAATTTGTTTTCCTCTCTTTCTGTTACGGTGCTAAGTGTATGTAGTGCTATTCACAGGAATGATCGGTTTCTTTCAATTGCTGTTCGTATTCGGACTCCAACATATCGTTAAGGGCAGTAGTATGATCCGATTCTTTGTCACCTAATATTTCAAACATATTGTCTACGTTTAAGACAGTGTCGTAATATTTTGGATCCTGAATGTTCGCCCACTGATAAAGTTCATAAAGATCCTGGATTGGTTTTAATGTCTTCGTGATATAGACTTCAGGACTTTTCTTCGCTGTGATGTTGATCACGTTTGTATTGCTTTCTGTTAATCTTTGCTGCAGTCGGACAGCAAACGGAGTGATATTCATAACTTTCGAAAGCTCGTTTATCTTTTTTCTGGATAACTGACCTGGATTCAATGATTCCGGATTGACCGCATCAAGCAGTCTGATAAATTCACCGAGTGTCAATGATACAGGACCTCTTAATAATTTCTGGAGTACTTTGTTTACTGCAAAAGCGTCTGCAATCCCATCTGCAAGATCCGTAAATACATCCTGAATGACGGAAGCATTGATACCAGGTCTTTGCAAGAGATATCTAATCTGTGCCCAATTTCCTGTGATAATTGCTCTGTTAACCTGTGATTGTAAATGTGATTCAAATTGTGTCTCTATTGTTGTCATAAAAATTCCGCCAAAGTTATTGGCTCCCTCCTCCTGTTTGCGTAATTTTAGGCACAACTTTAGACACAACTTTTCTCGTTCTGAAACTAAATATGTGCCGGATGTTCGCAAACTAATACTGTTTTTGTCGTTGTTATCTTTGGTATGATTGGTTGCCAGAACTATGGCAAAAGATGTGAAAGAGTATCAATGATGATACCTGAAATTGTGTTGCCGAAATCTTGGTTCCAATACTTGTCTATATGTATTTCACATTCATGATAAGGCTCACTTTTTGGAAATCTCGTCAATGAATTAACAAATAATAGAAAAATAGAGCCAGTTTGTGGCTGACTCTATTTTGTTTTTTAATCCGCAGGTTTCATGTCAATGACCTGCATCTGTACGGTAACCTGATCTTTGAATTCGTGATAACTCATCGTTACAAGCATATCTACCATCTTTGGAGATCCAAGGTCTTCGTATGCTTTTCGTCCGTCGAACCACAAGATGTCGGCGTCCTTTGTCTGGAACTTGACATGCTGCGAATCACCGCCCATATATCCAGGTTCACAAAGCTCGACGCCATTGATCCGGTAAACAGGCTGTGGATTCCCAGCGCCATATGGTTCAAATTGTTCCTGTTCTGCAAGTTTTGTCGCCGCTTCAGTGTAAGTACATTCGAGGTCGTACATAATGGCGTCACTTGTATCGAGAACAGGTGTAATTGCGTTGACTGCGTCTCCAAAAGCATCCAGATTATCGATCAAAAGACTTGCCCCACATGCCATTGGATGTCCACCGTATGTCGTCAGATATTGCTGAACCTGATCTAAAAGACCTTTGATTCCAATACCTTCTATCGAACGTCCGGATCCTTTGATAACACCGTCGTCTTTTCCAGATGGTGCAAACACCAGGGCTGGTCTGTGATATCGATTTACGAGTTCTGAAGCTACAAGCCCAACGATTCCGGAAACCGTGTATTCATCATAGCAGACGATAAACGGATCGTTTCCGCCGTTTGCTTCGTAATTCTCAACAACGCGTTCAACAGACTCCTTTGTCATCGCTTTCCGTTTCTTGTTGACTTCAATTGCTCGGTCAACTTCAGCATACAGAGCTTTTTTTGCATCCTCATCGTTCGCGTCTGTACAGAGCAGTGCTGCAATACGGTTTGCTCCGGTATCTTCGAGTCGTCCACTGGCGTTAATGATCGGACTGATCAGGAAACCAATATCCATACTCGATACGTTGTTCAGATACAACTTGTACATAAGCTGTCTGATTCCGGAAGTTCCCATGCCTTTGTTGAGATTTGTGAGACCCTGTTTAACGATTCTTCTGTTGTCGTCTTTTAGGTCAACGACATCTCCAACAGTACCAAACGTAGCTCCAATGTAAGCGATCTGGTCGAGATACCATCTCTGTTTATCGCTCATCCAGTCACACATACTCCGGACTTCATGGGTGAAATACCATGTGATTCCAGCACCGCAAAGATCCCTGAATTCACCAATCTGATTTCCAGTCCCGTCCATGATATATCCACCGGTAAGATGTGGGTCGACTATCACATTCGCATTCGGCATGACAACCTGTCCTTCAATTACTCTTGGATCATGATGATCGAGGATGATGACATCCATTCCCATTTCACGAGCAAGGTCAACAGCTTCGATTGCCGCGATCCCGTTATCACAGAGCACTAAAAGATCAGTACCTGCAAACTGTTCCACGATAGATGGCTTGATTCCGTATCCGTCACTGTAGCGTCCCGGACAAAGGATTTCAATATTGCGGATCTTCATTGGACGCGCAAGGGTATAACTCATGATGAATTTGCAGTCAACTCCATCTGTGTCATAATCACACCATACCAGAATTTTTGATCCGTGTCTGATGTGGTCCATGAATAATTCTGCTGCTTCTTTGATTCCTGGGTAATAATAACTACGTGCATCATACGCAAGATCATTTGCACTCATACCGGTATTCGCTTGTACAAGTTCTTTTACAGTGTTATAAGCACCTTTTCGTAACCATTTCATTTTGTGTCCTCCTTTTCTGATTTTCTTTATTTGAACTAAATATGTTCCGAGTCTTATTCAGACAAATACGTTTTTGTTTTTTTTACGTTTTCTGAACCTAACAAGGCTCAGTTTTCGAAAATCTCGTCAAACAAATTGAAATAATGCGGATTTTGTTAACACCGTACCGAAATCTAGAATGCAAATCTTGGTATACAAAACTAGATTGGAATACAAAGCTTGGAATACAAAGATTGGAATACAAAACTTAGAATACAAAGATTGGAATACAAAACTTAGAATACAAAGATTGGAATACAAAGCTTGGAATACAAAGCTTGGAATACAAAGCTTGGAATACAAAACTTAGAATACAAAACTTAGAATACAAAACTTAGAATACAAAACTAGTATACAAAAACTAGAAAACAAATCTCGTATACAAAGTTTAGTATACAAAGACTTAGTATTATATATTATATCTCTGTGTAAAGGATTTAGATAACTTATATATTTAACCATAACTGTAATCTTTATATTTATTTCTTTTTGTGATAGTAGCATTCTAATACCAGTAATTGTATACTAGTAATGAAGACAAAATAGAATCCGAAATAAAAATAGAATCCGATATAAAACGGAATCTAATTAATCGGATCCTAATGTTTAGAATACTAATATTTAGAATACTAAATATATATAATATATATATAATACTAAATATTTAGTATACAAAATATTAGTATACAAAATACTTCGTATCCGGAATATTTAGAATACAAAAATAATCGTATACTAACAACCGTGTTCTAATATTACGGGATGACTGAGGTTCTAAAAGACAAACACAACTTGGTATAAACGAACGACTGTGTATTCGAAAACAACCGGATACAATTGCAGTCTTGTATGCTTGGATGTTGGCACACCTTTGTTAACCAATATTCGTTTAACCCATATTTATTTTTGATATGACATAAATGGAGATGTGTAAACGGCATATCGTAAACGGACTCGCAACCGGATATGATATGCTGCCAGCAGCTCCGTAATACTTTAAACCAGATCTTTCACGAAGAAAACTCGAGTGACCTGTATCCGCAATTTTGTGGCACTACAGGATTATACTTCGTGCTTGGTCTGGTTATTTTTATGCCAAGAATACAGGATACGAATCTTGGTTTTCCCTTGTTTTTGAGGCGAGCATATTTAGAAACAAACAGGAGAATGCGGATAATGTATGCGAAAAGATCGAGAGAAATTATCGCATTCTTGACGAGGTTTCCGAAAAGTGAGCCTTATGATAATCAGAAAACGAAAACGGAGGAAAATTATGAACGTTAATGATATTTACGATTCCATTAAAGACCTGCTTGAGGTTAATGCTATATCAGAAAAATACAATAGAGACGTACTGGCGGGAACAAAATATAGGGTACTTGGAGATATCGCAATTGTATATTTTATAAACGCAGATAATAGAGATCTTGGTGAAGTTATGAAGGCAATTCCAGTTTTGAATGCTATAAGTATCAAACAGATCGAAAACGATGCACTTCTGAACTCCATGACAAGAAATCCAGCAGTTATCAAATCTATGGATTCCGAAATCGAGTCGATTATTGGAATTTCAATCCCTAAAGATGAAGCAACAAGCGAGATGTACATAGCTTCAGTTCCAAGTAAAAAGTTTGGTGCATGTGTACTCGCATATCCATGGTTCTTTGAACAGGCTGCAGCAACTGTTGACGGAAGCTATTACGTGATTCCGTCATCTGTTCATGAATTAATTCTTGTTAAAGATTCCGGTAATTTGAGCGATGACGATATCAATAAGTTTAAAAGCGACATCAAACTGGTAAACAAAACAATTCTTGCGCGTGATGAGATTCTCTCTGACAACCTGTATCATTACGATGCGGAATTCCATAAGTTTGAGATTGCAGACGATTATCTTAGTCGGATCCGGTAATAGGTTACAGTTCAGATTTCGTGTCCTGATAGTGTGAACGCATGATTGTTTGCATTATTGGGATACTGGATATTCGTTCAAAAAAATGGAGGACACAAAACATGAGTTTAAAATACGATTTGATTAAAGATAAGATAACAATCAGGATGGTTCCACGTGATAAAGGAGAAGCTCTTTGTTGTGCTTTCCCGGACCTGCATATTTACGACGCCATTCATATCCCGATTGGTGGAATGTGTGCTGTATTCTGTCTTGGAACGAAAAACAATTCCATCATTACAGATCAGACACTAGATGCACTGAATATCACAGAGTATGAATTCAAATCAGACGTGTTCGAAAATGCAGCTAAAAACAATCCGGCAGTTATGAAAAGCCTGGTTGAAATCCAGGGTAGTGAAACAGAATTTGATTCCTGGATCAATATTACGCCTATTAATGTTTTCGAGATTGGTGACAAAAAGAAAGACAAGTCCATTTATGTCGTCTCAAATGCCAGAAAACAATTTGGAGCTTCTGTTTTGGTATATCCAGACTTTTTGAAACAGGCAGCAAAGACAATCGGTGGTAGTTTTTTCGTCTTACCATTTTCCGTACACGAGATCATTTTAGTAGACGATAAAGTTGCAGTAAGCGCCGATTATTTGAGTGATAAACTTCAGGACATGCTTTTGGGCGACGAAGCATTAAATCATGATGATTATCTGACGAACGTCTTGTATCATTATGATGCAAAAGCAAACAGACTTGAAACATCTTGGGAATATGTACGTAGAGTCGCTAAAGAGAAATCGAAAACGTCTCAATGGTAGTAACTGTGTGGTGGCGGAATATGTAGACGCGCAGGGAGGGACTCCGTAGTAGTGGCACACATCTTCGTAAATGTATGTCGCGTCTGGTATAGGAAAGTAAGTAGTGTGAGCGGAGTTATGCAGGGTGAAAATCCCTGTCCACACAATGAAAGGAAAAGGATAAGAGGAAGTTTGTTAGATTAACGATTAAACTCGTATCCAAGATTTGAAAAGCAGAAAGAGGAAAATATATGAATTGTTATCATATTGGTATGGATGATGTTATCGCAAACGCATTTATCGAATCCATAAAACAGAACGGAAACAGATTTCTTACATACAAACAGATTGACGATTATGGAAATAAAGTAGCAGATTTGATTCGCAAGGATTCTGATGTTTTTGTTGATAAATCGAATACAGACATTGTGTTGACGGATTATGCTGATTTCTTTAGTGAGCAGACAATCGATGGGGCTCTCGGTATTGAATTAAAACGAGAGAAATCTATATCAGATCTGATCAATCAGTTCCGAGGCTATCTGCCACTCGATGTACTGCGGGCGTTCGTATTGGTTACCGTTTGTGTTGACTGATAAACGTCAACTGTTATGTAGTTCCGCATTGTGTACTCCATATTTAGGATAACAAAAACAAAAACAAACATATACAAGGAGAAAAAATGTATGAAACCAGAAATCAAAATGAATCGTGTTACCGAAACTGAATTGAGCCTTGTTGTGCTTCCAAAAAGCAAGGTTCCTGATATTGAAGGAGTTGTCCATGATGAATTGGAGGATCTTGCAATTATCTATTGTTTTATGAAAGCAGAAACAGGGGAACCGAAACATCATATCATTATGATTCCAAATGATACTTTAAATGCGATTGGGTACCCAGAAGATCAGATAAAAAACCAGGCAGTCGCAAACGCGATCAATAAACAGCCAATACAGGTATCTTCTATTAATTCTTTCTTTTCCAGTATGTATAAATTGGATCCAATTCCAATGTATGTTGCTACTGTACCTGATTTCCGGTTTGGAGCAAAGGTGCTTGCGTACCCAGGTTTCTTTGAACACGCAGCAGCAGTCGTTGGCGGTAGCTACTATATCCTTCCGTCATCTATCCATGAGCTTATTCTTCTCGCTGATGACGGCATATCGACTGTAGAAGAGCTGCAAAACATGGTGAGAGAGATTAATCAGACTGAAGTATCAGAATCTGATTTTCTTTCAGATGAAGTCTATCATTATGATGCGATCGCTAAGAAGTTTGAAAATGCTTCTGCGTATTATAATCGGGTAAACAGACTGAGTTAACGACAACTTTCTAAACAAAAGAAAAAGACCTTGATCTGCGAAATCAAAGGTCTTTTTTTTTGTCTTCGTTTTGTTTGTTTTCTTACAGCTCGCAATCTGTAAGAATTATCTCTTGGAATACTATTCTTTGAGATTTCATGATCAGGCTTCCCTTCTCATGCCCATTTATACCATCTGTGAAATGGGACACTATCTTTGCGGCTTTTTCATTTGGCTGATCCGCTGCCGTATATGGGATCTTATTCGTCCCTATTTCTGTTGCCAGCATTTGTACCAATATCGTACTCGCATACCACATATTGGTATCTCCATTTAGGATATAACAAGGATTCTCACTTTTGTCAACACTTATTTGCAAAATATTTCAAAAATATGCATTATGTTGACGGATTTTTGTAACCACTCTTGGTTTTCTGGAGATCGTGCTTTTTTATCGTTTTCGGAGCTCTGTAAATTCAATCGTCTTATCTGCCTTGATACTTCCGCATTGAATGAAAAATATAGACAAGTAGCTTCTGTGTTCGCAATTGCGTTTGCGCAGAGGTTGAAAGATGGATACAGACAGCTTGGAAAAGAAATCAATATCTTTGTGTATTCTGACATTCGTATCCTAATTGAACGGATGCTGTTTCTTATGGATCGGTTGCTAAAAACAGAAGAGAGTGGGAAATAATCGTGTTGTCAATATCAGGACCGTTTTATGATATTAGGTAACAAAATCAGATGGGTATCAAAAATCTACGGATACAAACGATGATCCGGTTTCAACTTTTGTGATTGGAGAACTATTATCCGAATTGAAAGAAGTTGCACTGAGTGTACAGATGTATACTCGATATTAGAGTCTGCAAAATAGCAGGCTCTTTTCTTATGTACAAAAGTATTTGTAAACAACGAATAAACTACTAGTAGTTAAACTACTAGTGAATAAACAACTAGTAAAACATTCACTACGTAATAATATACTATAGTAGTTTGCTATTACGGTGCACTAAGGGGAATCCTGGGGGTCGTATTCGGGCTTAGAATCCGGCTAATTGGGGCTTTGCTTGGAACTGAAAATAAGGGATTCAGAACACAGAATACAAACTACTATTACAATGACAGCTATGAAAACAAAACATATAGTAAGTAATGTTGTAAACATCAGTGACCCAGACATAGGTTTCCTATGTCGTGCTGCCTCTCTCTCCGTAGTCCTTGTCTTTGTTCTCTTCTTTCTATCTCCATCGTTTTTGACCACTGCTGTTTTTGCAGCGGTTCGTTTTTGAAACCTGTTTGTTTTGGTCACCTTATTTGCAACCACAGTATCTTTCTCCTCCTCTTATCTGTTGCCTCGTTTATTAGCCTTCTATTTCTTTCGCATACCAATAACCCGATACTTTAACATTATCTTCCATCATTTCGTGTCCGCTGTTTTGTATCCGCTCATTATCCTCTCAATCGCATACCGGCTTTGTGATACGCTTATCCGGACACAGATTCCATTGTTATACCATCTTACTGGTACGCTGATATTCTGGAAATAATATATTAGGTATCGGCTTGCTGGTATGTTGATATAACGAGGGCAGAATCTTTACATACCGGCTTACTGGTATTCCGTTTTCGGATTCGGTGTTTCGTACCCACATATTCCATATCATCTAGTTGGTACTTCTTCTGGGTACGGAACTTGGAATCCGTATCATCCTGTATATCATCTAGCAGGTACTTGTTTTCGGTATCATTACCTGGATCCATATGCTTTAAATATCATCTAGCCGATATTTCGGATCCGCATTCAGATACCGCCCATATATCATCTAGCTGATACCAGTTTGTTTTCGTGTCCGTTTATATCGATATCATCTAGCTGGTAACTAAACAATCCGAACTCTATATACCGCATACCAATAACCTGATACCTGAATGATTGATATCCAAAACAACCGGACACACATGTATATCATCTAGCTGATATTTGGCACCTATTCTATATATGCTGTTTTATATATCACAGTCTGATTCTATATATCTGCATACGAATATCCGGTACCAAAACATTCCGGATCCGCATAATACCATCTAGCAGGTATCTCATGTTTGGATCCGATACTTCAGTTACCAAACTCAGTACTCAAATATATCCGTATATCATCTAGCTGATAACCAACTACCTCGTGCACATTTGATGTGACTTAAGACGTTCCGCATCCATTGTTGTTCCTTGATCATTTGCATACTGCTGCCGGTATCGATACAAACGGATGCTTCTATGAGCCCGTATACGCCCCGTATAGCTATTTTAATTGGATTACAGGAGAATCTGTAACCGGAATGTTTTGTGTCCGAATATGCGCCTTCTAATACCTGCAAACGACAAGAACGGACACAGAATGATAGGTTACCAAAAGAGTGCCTATGTGAACTCGTATACGCCCCGTAGAGCCCATTTAACTAGCAGCCAGACAATTGGATAACAAATGCCTTTAGATCCCAGATAAGCCGTATACAGAACATGTGAGACATATAAAGAGCGGATCCTGAATAAGGGCTGCAGGATCATGGGACTCAAAAATACCGGCACATAATTGATATACCACCTAGATGATATAGCATGTATTCGGCTCCTAAATATCGTATCCAGAAGAATAAGGTTCCAATCAGTGATACATAACGGATACAAAAGACCGGAGCCAAAAACGATGTGTGATCGTACGTGCGGAAGCAGATATTGGCATACGAAAAGTGTGTGTACTTATGATCGGGATCAGAATACGTTGGATGCGGATGAGCGGAACCGGATGAGTAGTTTTCGTTCTATCTGATATCAACATTAAAGATTACAAGCACATACCACCTAGATGATATTGAGGTAATAGAAAACGAGATGACTGGTTCCGAAATGAAGTTAGCACCCGACATATCGTCTCCTAGCCATTCGTATCCAATACAACATACCAGCTAGATGATATCGATAGAAATAAGGATATAAAAAAGAATGGAGATAAAACACCGGGTGCGAAAAGCATCCGCATACCATTGATTGGATCACGAGAGACGTGTTTGCTAAACAGATAGAAAGCAGATAAAGGTAAGGATCTAAAGGACGGTATGCAAAACGAAGCGCAACTAAGATGAGAGGGCGGACGAAAACGGAGAACGAGATATGGGTTGTAAAAACGAGAAACAAACACCGGTTGCAAAAGAAAGGAACAAAAATAAAAGCACATAAAACAGAGGGAAACAAAAGCAGATGGAAACAAAGACCAGAAAGCAGCAGTAAGTTTCCGTAATAACAGTGTGTTATTACTGGGTTCCTGATGTTTTCAACATTACTTACTATATGTTTTAGTGATGTAGTAGTCATTGTACTACTAGTTGTTCTGTTACTTTGTATCCATGCCGCACATATTTAGTAGCAGATGGAGATGGGTTTGATTTTGGTGCCGAAGCAGTTAACCCCATCACTCGCAATCCATCAGTCTGGCACCGGAAAAGAGGAAACAAAATATGAATGCAACAGGAAGCGGATTTTCATACATCCATGTCGAACCAATGACATCCAAGAATATTGTAACCGGACTGACAAAACACTACACCAGGAATTTTAAAGGCGGGTTCGCTTTTTTGGACCCGAAAACAAATGAGCCCGTAGAGGTGGAAGTCAAAGCAACAATGGCAATGGATAAGGGTCCGAAACATATTGATTACACAAGAAGTAAAGATAACGAAATCTTAGTCGGACACGAAGAAATGGACGTCATGAAAACAGCTATGGAAAAAGTAACTGGAGAACAGATCAGTGACGCCGAGTGGAGCCGTGTCCGAAAATATGACCGAAAGAAAGAAAGCGACAGTTACGAGACAACAACAAAACAGGATTTTGATTTTCGTTACGGAGACGGAGAACGTGTGCGAAAGAATGCCGTCAATATTGTGGATATGTGTATGACATACCCAGGAGCCGTCAAAATGTATCACACGGACAAAGACGGAAATCGGATCGAGCATCCGGAAGTCAATTACAAGTATTTCCGAGAACATTGTGATCAGATTGGAATGGATCAGTATCGTGACCCGAATACAGATGAGATTGTCTCATTATACGGACTGCCAGCTGATCAGGAAGAATTTGAAAAATGGAAAACAAGAACACTTGAGTGGGTAAACGAACGAATGGGTTCCGATAATGTATTGCTCGCAACTTTACATATGGATGAATCGATGCCGCACATCCATGTACAGTGTACACCGATCGTGAAAGACGAAAGAGGAATTAAACGATTTTCGTATTTAGATTACTTTGCTTTCCAGGACTTTGCAAAACTGCAATCAGATTTCGCTTCATCGTTTGCGGATATGGGCTACAAAAGAGGCACTTCCGGATCGATTGCAAAACATTTATCACCAAAGGAAGCCCAGCAGATCGTAGCCAATGAGCGCAAACCACTCCCAGAAGACCAGGATGAACTCCGGATTTATACAAAGCAACTGCAGGAACAGATTGGCAGACAAAAAGTAGAGCTTATTGAAAAACGAAGAGCATCCGAAGAAATTGAGCACATGCAGGAACGAATCAATAAGATGCATACGAAAGGCGCCGAATGGGAGCGAGAAAAGAAACGTATGCAGGATGAGATGAAAAAGATGATTGATGATCAAAAAAGATCTGTCATTTACAGCCAGCTAATGCAGACGATCCAGTTTGGAACCCAGAAACTTGAAAAAACAGACAAAGACCTGGCGGACGCGTACGTTCGTCTTGTAAACAATGTAGTTGACATGGGTGACGAAGAAGTAAGAAGACTTGGACTTCAGTTCGCGGAATTAGAGAAAGCAAGAGCACAGGGACGAGTTACTGGCGAACGAATCTTTGGATATAACGGATTCATGATGGATCTTGATTTTGACGGACATGATGACCGTATTGAAGATGATAATCCGTTAACCATTGAAGACGAATCAAAACAGAGAAACGAATAAACGTTAACAAACTCCGGGACCTAAAACGTTCCGGAGTGATAGAAAGGAATTATGATGAATAGAGGATCTTTAAAACCAACTGATCTGATTGAGAAAGATGAGAACAAAGAACAGCAGGCGGATTTCGAAGCCAACACTCGTCCCCAAAGATTTCATAGACCAATCGTCCGGATGGATTCTAAGGTAACCCAGACATACGGGGACCAAATAGCGGATCCGGCGTTAAAGAACCAGCCCCTACGTGCCCATAAGGTCGGCGAAAATAATGGAGATGTTATATTAAGAACCGAAAAAGAAGCACGCGTTATACTGGTTCCGAAACAAGAGGTTACGACTTATGAGAGAACGGGACAGCCAACGATACTGACCGTGTTTCTGGTTATTGTTATCATGATTCTTGGAGTTCTATTGTTTTTGTAAGCGTTGTCATGGTAGACGATCGTCGTACATGTCGGTCTCTTTTGTTTTTGTCTTCCATCTCGTATCCCATATTTAGTAATAACAAATAAACGTATTCAAAGAAAAGGAGACGAAACATGAACATTTACAACAATTTTGGATTTGGAAACAGCGCAGAGAGAATCAAAAACATGGAAAGAGAGATTTTCGTGAACATGATTCAAACCAAGTATGCCTTAGATATCAAGGACAGCATCGACAGAACAAAGGTATACGATTCGAGCGCACTGATTTATCCAGAACGTGGATCATTGCAAACAGAGTTTGTTTTCGAGCAGACGGATTCTGTATCTGCAGTTTTTAAATATGCAGACAAGAACACAGCAATCCTGAATTTTGCAAACTTCACAACACCTGGTGGCGGATTCATTTACGGAGCCATGGCTCAGGAAGAAGCATTGTGTCTGGAAAGCACTTTGTATCCGGTTATTAGCGATCGAAAACTTGAATCCTACTACTTCGCGAACAAACACGCATTATCATCAGTAGGATGCCTTTATAGTAATCGCGCTTTATACTCACCGGGCATTGTCTTTTTCCGTGAGGAAGAAGGAGAAGAGAAACGTTGCGATGTGATCACTTGTGCAGCACCAAACGCATCCGAATACTTGGCAGCAGGTGGTAGTCAGAAGATGAATGGAAATGCATTGTTGGACCGCATGACTTTCATTCTTGACATAGCAGTCAAAAACGGAGTTAAAACATTGATCCTTGGCGCATTCGGGTGTGGTGTTTTCGGACAGAATCCGGAAACTTTGGGAGCTCTGTATAATTATCTGTTGACAGATAAATACAAGGGAGCATTCGAGCGTGTCGTTTTCGCAGTCATTGATGAGAAAACGTTACGACCTTTAGAATCAGGTTTTTGCAGCAGATAGGAGGCATTTATATGTCAGGAATCGTGGAAAACGAAACAAGACCAGATGAAGCATTAGACCAAAGAGACGCTGTGGCAGGAAAATTGCATCGACGCCGGAAACAGTTAGCTTCCGTTTATTTAGGCATCGAAACAAAGTCATTATCAGAACCTGTAATCTATACAGATGATGCCTATGCCACGAAGCAGATTGAAAGGGCGATGAATGAGGAAAAGGATGAAGAAATTTATCTTGAGACCGAACCTGATATCGTAGGCGAGAAAGAATTTATCCTATAACAGCCATTCACAACTGAATACGAAAAACAAAGAGAAAGAGACTGGGAAATCCTGGTCTCTTTTTGTGTGTGTTGGTTTCTCACATATTTAGGATAACAAAATAAACAACAAACAAAAGGAGGAAACAAATATGTTAGAACTTAAAGGAAAATACGGAGATGCGAAAGTATTTACGGACAACATCGATCAGGAGACAATCAGTCAGGTAATCGGATTGTTAAACCAGCCGTATGCTGCCGAAAGTAAGATCCGGATCATGCCGGACTGTCATGCAGGCAGCGGATGTGTAATCGGGACTACAATGACGTTAACAGACAAGGTAGTTCCTAATCTGGTAGGTGTCGATATTGGATGCTTTGCTGGCGATACAAAAGTATACACCGTAGACTATGGATGGACACCGATCAAAACGCTGGTAGAAAAAAAGGAATTTGTAGTTGACTCTTATGATGAAGACCAGATTGCTTTTGTAATGAGTAAAGCAATTGCAAGGAAAACGAGAGAAAATGCAGAACTCGTAAAGGTACATTATCATGAACTCCATTGTCTTCGAAAAGATGTAGAACATGAGGTGTATTGTACTCCGGACCACAAGTTCCTGGTAGAGAAATATGAGAGACCAATATGCAGCGCGGAGCCAAAATCATCGGAAGCTACAGAAACAGAATGGGTAGAAGCGAAAGATCTTCTTCCGGATATGCGGCTCATATCAGAGGATTATTTCGTCATCGTCGACTCAGTAGAGAAAACAGACCGAAGAGAAGATGTATATTGCCTTACGGTAGAAGACACACATAATTTTCTGATCGAAGGAAGCGTAGTCGTTCATAACTGTGGGATGTATGCGTTACAACTTGAAGAAACAGACATTGATCTCTCGTTATTGGATGCTGCAATTAACCAGTATGTACCAGCTGGATTCAATATCCATGAACACCCGATCGCGACTTCCAATGTAGACAAAGTTTTAGCGCCGGTGAATGTAGACAAAGCGATGTGTTCTCTTGGGACGCTCGGTGGTGGAAATCACTTCATTGAAGTCGACAGAGACACGAATGGCAATCTTTGGCTTGTAATTCATACCGGATCCAGACATCTTGGTGTCGAAATCTGTAACTATTATCAGGAACTCGGATATAAGGCACTGAAGGCAAGCGGATCTGAAGAAAAGATTCAGGAGATTGTAGCCAGATTAAAAGCAGAAGGCAGACCATCAGAAATCGAAAGTGAGATCAAGAAATTCTGGGCACAAAGACCTTCGATTCCAAAAGAGTTATCCTACGTGACCGGTAAGATTTTCGATGATTATCTGCATGACATGGAACTAGCTCAGGAACACGCATGGATAAACCGGGAAGTAATCGCAATCCAGATTCTCCAGGCTATGGATCTGCATGTAACGGATTCGTTTCAGACAGTGCACAATTACATTGACACGAAGAATCGAATCCTGCGTAAAGGATCCATTTCAGCGCAATCAGGAGAAAAAGTATTGATTCCGCTTAACATGCGTGATGGCTCGCTTATCTGTATCGGACAAGGAAATCCAGACTGGAATTATTCAGCACCACATGGAGCAGGACGTATTCTTTCGAGATCCAAAGCGAAGGATGCTGTTTCGATGGATGATTTTAAGGATTCGATGTCTGGTATCTATTCAACTTCTGTAACAGAGTCAACCATTGATGAGTCTCCATTTGTATACAAACCGATGGATGAGATCATGGAAAACATCAAGGATACAGTTGAAGTCGTAGAGAGGATTACTCCTATTTACAACTTCAAAGCACACTAATTGAGGAACAGGAAAAGGATAAGAGATAATTCTTGTCCTTTTCTTTTTGTCCGCGGTTCGATATTCATGCAATGTGCACAATGATTTTGCTGCAGTTTCAGCAATGTGCACAACATTTTGATTACTCTGTCTGCTCGTAGCCCATATTTAGAGGGAATAAAAACAGCGATAAAAGGAAAGGAGAACTTTATGAAAAACTTAGCTGTTAAGTACCTCTGTACAGGTATTGTAACTTTTGTAACCTTATGTGGAGGTATGAGTGTGTCAGCTCAGAATCTTGTGGTCCAGAACCCAGGAGTTTTGGTTACTAAACCTGCAGGTATAACATCAGTCCTGACACCAGAAAGATCTATACATACGGACGCTGGAATCACAGCCAGTCTCAGGAGCGCACGAGATGAGGCTATGGTTACAAGACATAAAGCAGATGTTGTAAAGTCTGCAAACGGAGAGTCTGAAGAAGCAGTAGCAGAATCAGATTCTATTTCCGTTTCAAGTGTTGCCGAATCTTCGGTTACAGAGTCTTCGATTCCAGAAGAATCTGAAGTAGATTCCGAAAACCTAGAAAACGGAACCGAGACAGAGACAGAGGCAACGGAACAACCGGAAACGTACGAAGTGATCAAAGAATATCCGATTACAGATGGAAATACAACAAAAACAGTACTTCCATATAAAGCATTCGGAAAGAACACAAATCAGGCGAAACTACAGTCGTTATGCCAGACAAACGAAGTCGGACTCAGAGTATACGATGGACGGTTTACGATTGCGATTGGAACGTATTTTAACACGGCAATTGGTCAGTATTTTGACCTGGTGTTAGAAAACGGAACCGTGATTCCGTGTATCATGGGTGACCTGAAAGCGGATATTCATACAGATTCCAGAGGTTTGTTTACAGAAGCTTCCGGATGCATGACAGAGTTCATTGTTGACCGAACGTATCTGCCGAATAAGAATTCAGCTACATACTGTTACGAGGAATGGAATAGTAAAGTGGTCAACGTCATTGTTTATAACAAGTTTGTGAACCTTGAGTAGACTTAGAAAAACTGAATAATGAAAACGAAAATACCCTGCTTACAACAAGTGGGGTGTTTTTCTTTTTGTGTTTTCGTTGACGAGTTTTCGAAAAGTGAGCCTTATTGTATATAGGATTCAAATATTTGCATTTTGCAAACTGGGTAGCTATAATGGAAATTACGACACAAAAGAAAGGAAAGAAAATGTTATGAAAATGAAGAGATACTTATGTTTTTCGCTTGCAGGTTTGATGTTACTGTCATCCGGATGCGGATCAAAAGGAAAAGAAAGTAAAGCAGATCAGGTAGGCATCGAAAAGGAAGCAACCGAAACAAAGGCAAGCGAGGAAGCGAAAACCGAAACAGAGACACAAGAAGCGGAACCAGACATGCTGCCAGCCGGATTCCAATTTGAGATAGAACCGGATAAAGGGTTTGAAAACTACGAGGTCCATTCTCTTTATGATCCAGAACCAAACTCTGATCACAGTGTAGATTTATTCAGTTACAGTCATATGTATGTAACTTATGAACGATTTTCAAATTACAACGCAGTAGATACGTCTTCTGGTATTATAATAAGTTCAAATGATCCGGATTTCGAGCCATATACGATTGATATCGGTAACACTGTAGAAGACATGAATCTGGAGCTTCCAAAAGAGCTCGGATTAAAAAGCACAAAGACATGGGTAAGCGATTCCAATCCTACCGGCGAGGTTAAGATTACAGATGAAGATTTTAAAGTTGATACGGTGGAATACGCTCCGGTTTTGAGTGTAAAAGCAATAAGATCGATGTTATATAATGATTCGGATATATCTGATGCTTTCCCAGGAGTTACACAGGAGACGTTACCACAATTCGTTGCGACTGAAGAATTAAGTAACATCAAGCTCGACTGGAATGAAAATAATGAGATCAATGAAATCACAGTAAGACATATTGAGAATCAAAGTCTCATCAATCATAATGTTCAGACCTTTGTAAATGTATACGGATTAGAGTTCGACTACAAAACAACATTAGAAGACTGTCTGAAAACGTGGGGAGTTCCTTATTATCGTGAAAATTACACTTTCTGGTGGAAAACAGATAAAGAAACATTCATCAAAATAGAATTCAAAGCGTCCTCAGAATTGCAAGCAACAAAACTTTCCGCTGATTACGGACCTATGTTGTATGTTGCAACAACAGATATTCCAGATTTCGATCATTATATGGACTTATGGCTTGCAGATAGACAAGACCCAATCGAGTTAGATCTTTCTCCTATCTACGAGTCTACAGAAGAAACAACTGAGACTACTGAGCAAACTGAATAATCGAACCCAAAACAAACAAGAACTCAGATCTGGCTAACAGTTATCTGGGTTCTTTTTGTATGTTTGCGATTGTCTTGAACTCATCATTGCTGGATCATTGGTTTGTTTCCGGTTCTTTTCGTTTCCTTTGTCCGTGTTCGATCCATATTTATATTGTTACTCGTAAACAATTTGTTTTTAAACACAAAGAAAGGAAACGAAATATTATGAAACGAAAAGCAGTGAGTTGTCTGCTTGTTCTGGCTGCGTTGGTAACGATGATTCCTACGATTCCAACAATGGCAGCCGAAAACCCGGACAACGAAACACCGTCGACGCAGACTACAACGGAAACTGGTACTCAGAATTCTGTTGTTAAATATGACCAGGCGTCTGCGTTTACTGTTACAATACCAAAGTCAATCGCTTTAAGCAGCAGTAAATCTGCAGAATACACGGTCAAAGTACAGGGAGATGTTATAGGAAATGAAATCATTACGGTTACTCCAGATGCATCCGTGATATTATCCGACTCTAACGGCAAGGACTCTGTCACAGGCGACATCTCGCAAGAGAAGACAGAATTTTCGTCCACAGAAGTGAACGCACGTTCGGGGGGGGGGTACGGCGACTGGCAGTATATTAGCAAATAACCTTACTTCCGGAGACTGGTCTGGGAATTTTAAATTTGTGATCGGTACAAATCAGATCGGTAATGGGACTGCGATCACGAGTGAAAATCTTACAGATTATGGTATTGAAACCACTGGTGATGTTGTGATCCCGGAATATGTCACAGACGATGATAACACAAGACATGCGGTAACCGGTATTGGCGATTATGCGTTCCGTGACTGTACCGAGATGACGAGTGTCACGATCGCTGACTCTGTTACCGAGATCAGAACAGGAGCATTTGTAAACTGCTCGAAGTTATCAAGAGCTGCCGTTCCAAATTCTGTGAGATCAATTGGTAACAGTGCTTTCGATGGATGTACCAGCTTATCATCGATCTCATACAACGGGAACGAATATGATTTATCAAATATTGAACCTGCATTTGTAGAAAATGGAGTATCTGTCGGTTCTCATGTATTTGAACATTCCTATAGTGAACCGGTGTACAAATGGTCTGAAGATAATTCTACATGCACAGCAACAAAAACATGTTCGGAATGTCATAACATCATAACAGAAACGGCTGATGTCAGTACAAAAACAACAGACTCTACATGTACAGATGAAGGTTTGAATACTTATACTGCAACTTTTAAGAACTCAGGTTTTAAGACGCAGACCAAGACAAGTAAGATATCAGCCAAAGGTCATAAATCGGTATCTGCAAATAATGCGGTTGCGGCAACATGTACCACGGACGGTAAAGAATCTGATACGATATGTTCAGTCTGTGGTGTAACACTGGCAACCGGAAAGACAGTTACAAAAACCGGACACAAGTATGGCACACCTGCTTACACCTGGTCAAATGATAAGTCTACATGTACAGCAAAAAGAACCTGTTCTGTATGTTCTGATGAGCAAACAGAGACCGTAAATGCAACAAGCAAAGTCACAAAAGCCGCAACCTGCACAGAAACCGGCGTTACGACTTATACAGCAAAGTTTACGAATACAGCGTTTGCAGCTCAGACAACAACAAGTTCAATCTCCGCAGTTGGTCATAAATCGGTGTCTGCAAATAATGCGGTTGCAGCAACATGCACCACGGACGGTAAAGAATCTGATACGGTATGTTCTGTTTGTGGGGTAACACTGGCAACCGGAAAGACGATCGCAAAAACCGGACATAAATATGGAACACCGACTTATACCTGGTCTAAAGATGGAAAGACTTGTGTTGCAAAACGAGTGTGTGCGAATAATGGTACACATATCGAAACAGAATCTGCAACTATTACAAATAAAGTGAAGACACCAGCTACGTGTACAGTCAAAGGCACACGGACCTATACTGCAACCTTTAAGAATACTGCGTTTAAGACTCAGGCGAAAGATATCCAAGATATTGCAGCTCTGGGACACAAATACGGGACTCCAACTTATACCTGGTCTAATGATGGAAAGACTTGTATTGCAAAACGTGTGTGTGCGAATGAGGGTGCACATATTGAAACAGAGAACGGAACTATTACAAATAAAGTGAAAACACCGGCGACATACACAACAAAAGGAACTACAACTTATACAGCAACATTTAAGAATACTGCATTTAAAGCCCAAACGAAAGATATTCAGAATATTCCTGTATTAGAAAAGTTAACAGGTTCTGTTGTTTTATCAGCAACAAGCGGTACGATTAGTTATCCCGCAGCAGGATCTTTTACGATTACAAGTAATAAAAGTAATGGAACTTTAAGTGTAAAATCATCTAATCCAAACGTAGCAACAGCTGCGCTTGATGGAAATACTGTAACTATAACACCAGGAACGACTGCCGGATCTGCAATCATAACGGTAACAAGTGCAGCAACAACTAGTTATAAAGCGGCTAGTGCAAATTATAGTGTTACGGTTAAATCTGGAACATTACCAATAACTGCAAAAGCATATTCAGGGACCTATGACGGAAAGGCACATTCTGCATCGGTAACTTCATCTGTATCTGGAGTCACTTTTAAATACGGAACAGCAAAAGGTACATATAATTTAGGCTCAATGCCTACGTATACAAATGCGGGTACGTATATTGTTTATTATCAAGCAACAAAAGCTGGATACACAACATTTGAGGGCAGCGTTAAAACTGTTATTCAGAAAAAAGCGACAACAACATCATTAAGCAGCGCGAATGGTGTTCTTTACGTCACGACCACAGGTGACGGCACAATTACTGCACAAAGTTCAGATCCTAATATTATTGAATCTGTAACAGTAAATGACAAGACAATAACATGTATGCCAAAGAAATACGGAAATGCGGGAACAGCGACTATTACTGTAACAGTTGGTGAAACCATGAATTATAAAGCATCAAGTGATACTTATAATGTTACGGTTAGTAGTCGATTGATTGCAGATAGCAGTCTAAGTTTTTGGCATCCAGATAATAAATTTGAATTTGGCTATTTAAACGGGTCAGGTCAATATGTTGTTGATGGAGGTTCTATGTGGCATTGTGTATCTCTTATTCCTATAACGACTTCTGGATATTATTATATTGTCGGTCGTACTGGTGGCGCTCCAAGATCTTGCTTATACAACGATGCATCTCGAAACAGTTTATATCAATCATTTGAAAGTTCAGATGGTTATTATACTTATATCCCAGCCGGTAAATATCTTGGATCTCTGCTTTTCCGAGACGAAGGTTTTAATGCATTAGATTTAAGATTTGTAACATTTTCAAAATAGTGAAGTGTTTAATAAGGAGTTCGATTCAATTCGAGCTCCTTATCTTTGCTTATAAAAAGGATTATATTATTCTGGATGAGAGTGATGTAGAATACAGATACGATATACTGATTGTTTGAATCAAGCGCACACACGACTATTGAACTACTAACGTTCAATAGTATAAAGATCCGGAGTGTGTTTGATAGACAACGAAGGGTTCTCTCGAAGCTAAAGGTTAGAACCCAGAGTTACGATATCTAACTGAATTGTTTCCAAGATAAGAAACAACCTCGGAAACAGTATTCAATTGATAAGGAGAGATTAGGTTCAAACCTCGAAGCTTTAGCTTCGTTATTTAAACCTAACTCTCCAAAGCAAGCACACTCCGGATCTTTAGATCCGTGAGCGCTTGATAGCCTGGATAACCTTTCGTGTTTAATCTTTGAATGCCGATATTACTTTGAAATGAGGCTTGAACAGAGTGTAATACTTCATTCCGCGCTCGTTTCCATATTCTTTGATAACTGCAGCGCGCATACTATTGAGATTCTTCGTTTTGTCTTTGTTACGGTCAAGAAACTCAACAAAATCACCAGGGTTTTCGACCTCGGCGTTTTCGAAAATAATATCAGAGAATCGTTTCATTTTATCTTGCCGTTTATACGTTTTCACATTTAGAGGATAAGTTTTACTTTTGATGACTTTATATATTTGTGAAGCATGAGGTTGTCCATATACACGCATCAATGTTTCATGGATTGCTGTCAGATTGTTACGACCTAAGCAATTTATGAATGTATCGACTTGTTCCTTATTGAAATCGTATTTATTGTTTGATGAGTCCGTTTTTCTTACAATCAATTTCTGATTGACTGTTTTTATTTCAGCCGGAACCGATTCAGTCGATTTCTTTTCGGATGGAACAGATTGAACAGGAACCGAAGTAATTGGAATTGATTCAACAGGAATTTGAGTTGATGTGTTCGAATTGTTTAATTCCAAATTGATAGGTTCCGACTTAACTTGTTCCAGTTCATTCGAAATCGATTCATTTTGTTCTAAATCGGTCCGGTCTTGTTGTTTACGGAAAAGAAACTGATCATATAATTGCTTACAATGAGCTACATCGAGTCGTTTGACTGTAATGTTCCGATTATTCCAGAACTTTACAACACAATCGAATCCGTTATCGTTACTCATGATAATGAATTCGTCATCAGAATCCTGATTATCACACATCAGATAACCAAGATAGGATACTAATTGAAAATCGAGACCGTTAGGACCGGTATAACACTTTTTAAATTGAATCTGATGTGTCTGTTCAACAATTCGAACTAAGGATGTGTATGACATATGTGGTGATTTGTCGGTGTAAAAAACAATAATATCATCAGTCATCTCTGTAAACTCTAATAACATAAGCCAGTTGTCGTTTACGTTTTCACTGTCTACTAAATAATGTCTCATTTGTTTACCAATTCATCCAGGCATGATAAGCGTATCATAATATCTGATGTTTTGCATTATATTTTGTTTCCATCGAGCTAATACATCTGTTTTGTATATTTTTTTTCGTTATCATTGTGGCGGATTACAGACACCACATGGTGTTAATCCCATCGCTTTTGCCTCATCCAGTGTAACTTCATGATCGCTCTTTAGATAGCGGCACCCAGCATTATGATACTTACTGCCTGTATCAGTAATATGTACAATCACAGAACCATTGCTTGTGGTATCCGCTGGCGTTGGTGCCGGAGGTTCCTGTACTGTTGTATTGTTATCCGTTTGTGCGGGTGCTGGAGTAGCGGCCTGTGTTTCGTTTGATGCACTTCCTGAATTCGTATTATTGCTGCCTGATGATGCACCCTTACTGCTTGATTTCTTTGTGTCTGAGTTTTTGGTAGTCTGTTCCGGAGTTGTTCCGTCTAATGCACTGTCTCCGGTTGCATAGTCAATTGTGATGCCCGGCTGTACATTATAGCAGTAGACATTGAATAGGATTCCATCTCCATTGTCTTCAACGGATTTAGCTTCCATCAGAACTCCACTTGCAACCAGATTGTTTCCATCAAACATAGGTGTGACACGATATAAGACATGGTTATTCGTTTCTTTCACATAGTCAGCTACCATGTTCTCAAATGGAAGCATTCCTTCTGTATTTAAGTATCGTGTTCCGGTAATCAGGTTCTTTGTATTCGCATTTTCAGCAGATAACTGATATCCGATCAAATGACAACGGTTATAAAGATATTTTCCGCTCACAATATCATATTTTACAGTATGCCATCCACTAGGCTTGACCTGACCGATTGTTCCTCTTTCTTCCGTTGGCATGATCTCGGTACAAACATTAGCATAAGCTACACCGCAGCGACCAAGAGTATCAAGACTGCTGTAGTTTTCAAAAGCAGTTGTCTTCATTTCGTTATCGGTAAAGAATGGCACATTATTGTTTACTGCAACATAAGGACTGCCAGAGTATGCCGGAATATCTGATAACGAAACTGACATAGCAGTGCTTGTTGTATTCTTGCTGGTTGTAGTTTTCTGATCCTTGATTGCTGTTTCAGAAGCTGTCGTCTTGTTTTCGGCTGTGGAAGTCTCCGTTTCTGCTTCTGTTGCAATTTCAGTTTCAGTCTCGGTTATAGCTTCTTCTGTATCTTCCGTTCTTTCCGTACTAATGATTTCTATCGTTTCAGTTTCGGTTGATTCAATACTGATAACTTCTGTCGGTTCTATGTTTGCAACTTCTGTTGTACTAGTGTTAGAAGTCGGCGCTATCAAGCATGCGATAATGAACGCAACCAACAATGATGTACCCTTAATCCATTTTGGTTTGCCATCAAGCAGATCCTTCCATAAATCATCAACTTTAGAGATTGGAAGCAGCAAGATCGTCACCGCTGCAAATAAAACCATTGCGAAACTTGGTATTGAAGCGATTGTCATGATTCCACAAATAAATACCAGAAACCACGACAGGTATCTGTGTTTCTTTGCTTTCTTCTCGGCTTCTTTTCGTTGTCGTTCTTCTTCGTATTTCTTTTGTCCAAACATATACATTTCCTCCCTATGTGATATGTAATTCTGTAAACATCATACCATATGTGTAATTAGAACAAAAATATTTATTTGTCTACTATTAACAAGGCTCACAATCTTGAAAACTCGTCATATTTTCTTATCTTGAGTTGTTGTAATCCTTATTCTTATGTTCCTGTTGTTCATTTGAGGTGTTAAGTATACGCGTTGCGATCATGCGTACCATATTTACCATATAACAATAACACCATACAAGGAGGAAAAATATGGTAAACGAAGGAAGATTGGTAAACGAAAAAAGACGTGCACTCGTAAATGATATCTATGAAAGATACACAACAGAGATCGAAAACAGTTTTGTTAACACAACAATTTGCGAAAACAATGACCTGAGATCCAAAAGGGTTACGGGTACAAAGCAGACAGATATTGTATTCGAACATATGGATTCCGTTTCAGCGGTAATGAAGTATGCAGGAGAGGATACAGCAATCTTGAATTTTGCAAATTACGAAACACCGGGCGGAGGCTTTCTGTACGGAGCAATGGCACAAGAGGAGGCATTATGTCTAGAAAGCACATTGTATCCAGTAATTAGTAACCATGAATTCTATTACAAAGAGAACAGACAGTCATTAAATTATGTTGGGGTTCTGTATAGTAATCGTGCATTATGGTCACCAGGTATTGTCTTTTTCAGAGATGGAAAAGAAAAGTATTGCGACGTCATTACATGTGCAGCACCGAATGCATCTGCATACTTATCAGCTGGTGGAAGCAAGGTCGTAAACGAAAAGGCATTATACGACCGTATTTGTTTCATTATTGATGAAGCTGTCAATAGAGGAACAAAAACATTGATTCTCGGAGCTTTTGGATGCGGTGTTTTTGGACAGAGTCCATATATACTTGGATACCTGTACCGTCAGCTTTTGCAGAAAGAATACAATGGGGTATTCGATCGTGTTGTATTTGCTGTTATTGACGAAGCGACATTAAATTGGCTGAGAGATGGATTTGAACAAGAATAGGAGGGATTCGTATGTTAGAAGCAAGTTCAGAAACAAGTAGACTTGAAGACCAGATAACAGACGAAGAGCTCGAGCGCAGAGAATCCGTTGCTGTTAAACTATTGAGACGCCGGAAACAGATGGCTTCCAATTATAGCAGCATCGAGACGATCTCGTTACAAAGTCCTGTTATCTATACGGGTGATGCCTATGTCCAGAAGCAGATCGAAAAGGCGACAGAGTTAGAAGCAGACTTAGGATAACCAAGTGGAGGTCCATAACGGCTTCCACTATTCAAAAGGAAAGCGATTTCGAGAACGAGAAAACTAATAGACCAGGAATTTCCTGGTCTATTCTTTTTCAATGGGTTCACCAAAAGAGAAATGATCAAAGAGTTATACAACATGCATAGAAAACAGTACTCGGCGTGAAGAAAAAAAATAAATCATGACATCAATGAGGTGCTAACTGACTGCACGCCAAGAGGCGGCAGGTTTCAGTTAGACTATCTCTCGTCAGAGTTCCA
>OGKS01000243.1_pt1 | contig 30512 bp, 24 predicted proteins | sample 1572491 | NCBI WGS metagenome assembly OGKS01 (sample SAMEA2582153, study PRJEB24529) | metagenome | biome: Human gut stool | place: China | collected 2011
GCCATCAGACCGCCATAAGCTCCTTCTCTTTCTTCTCGAGAAGGGCGTCGACCTCTTTGCACATATCGTCGGTCAGCTTCTGCAGGTCCTTTTCGGCGACCTTCAGGTCGTCCTCGGTGATCTCGCTGGCCTTCTGCTTCTTCTTGAAGGCCTCCATCGCGTCGCGGCGGATGTTGCGGATGGCGACCTTGCCGGTCTCGGAATACTTATGGATCTGCTTGACGAGCTCCTTACGGCGCTCCTCCGTGAGCTGCGGGAAGTTCAGGCGAATGGACTTGCCGTCGTTCTGCGGGTTGATGCCAAGGTCAGACTCCTGAATGGCGCGCTCGATGGGCTTGAGCGCCGTGCCGTCCCACGGGGTGATGACGAGCTGACGCGGATCAGGAGAGGCGATGGCCGCGATCTGCTGAATGGGCGTGGGAGAGCCATAGTAGTCAACGCTGATGCGGTCGAGCACGGCAGCGTTGGCGCGGCCTGCGCGCACGGAAGCGAAGTCTGCCGAAACAGACTCGATGCTCTTTCTCATTTTGTCGGAATAGACCTTATAATCTTCTTTATTCATGGGGAAACCTCCTCAAAAATTGTTGTAATCAAACCGCTTTTGCGGGATCTTCTCAGTTCTCGCCGACGACGGTACCGATTTTCTCGCCCTGCACCGCGCGAAGGATGTTCTCGGGATCCTTGAGAGCAAAGACAAGCACGGGAATGTGGTTGTCCATCGAGAGGGACGTGGCCGTGGAATCCATAACGGCAAGGTGCTGCGCCAGAACCTCTTCATAGGTGATGGCATCATACTTGACGGCATTGGCATCTTTGGCGGGGTCGGCGTTGTAAACGCCGTCGATGTTTTTGGCAAGCAGGATCACATCGGCATTGATCTCCGCCGCACGGAGGACTGCCGCCGTGTCGGTCGAGAAGAACGGCGAACCGATGCCGCAGCCGAAGAGCACCACGCGGCCCTTCTCGAGGTGCCGGATCGCGCGGGCGCGGATATAAGGCTCGGCGACCTCTTTGATCTCAAGCGCCGTCTGCACGCGCACGTCAACGCCCTTCTGCTGCAAAACGTCTGCAACCGCCATGCAGTTCATCGCGGTAGCCAGCATACCCATGTGGTCGGCACGGGTGCGCTCAATGTAACCTTCGCCATTCTTCACGCCGCGCCAGAAGTTGCCGCCGCCGATGACGATGCCCATTTCAACGCCCATCTCGCTGCACTGCTTGATTACGTCGCACACCTTGGAAACAACATCAAAGTCGAAACCAAAATGCTTGTCGCCTGCCAGCGCCTCGCCGCTGATCTTGAGCAGCACGCGCTTATACTTCAATTGAGCCATGCTCGTAATCTCCCCTTTCAGGAATTCACTATATGATTTCACGAATCCTATTTTAGCGTATTTTTGTGCGCTTGCATAGGGGGAAACACAAACTTTTTACAAATTCGTTTCTTTCTTTTTTGTCATGCTTCTGTCCCCCGCAGCGCAGAAAAAAGCAGCCGTACTGGCACGGCTGCTTTTTATGCCTTTGCTTACTTGATGCCCTTGATGCGGATGAGCTCCTTGAGCAGCTCAACGGTACCGTCAATGCCGAGCAGGCTCGAATCAATGCAGAGGTCGTAGCTCTTCGCGTCGCCCCAATCCTTGGCGGAATAATAGTTGTAGTAAGATGCACGGGACTTATCCGTCTTTTTGATGCGGTCCTTTGCCTCGTTTTCGGTGATGCCGTTTCTGGCGGCAACGCGCTTGATGCGGTTCTCGATCGGGGCGGTGACGAAAACATTGATGACGTCGTCGCGATTCTTCAGCGCGTAGTCCGCGCAGCGGCCGATGAGCACGCAGGGGCCTTTGTCCGCAAGCTTTTTGATCGTATCGTAGGTCGCAAGGTATACCTGCTGCTCAATGGAACCCTTGGGCGTCACATGGTTCATCGAGAAGGAGTAGGGATCCATTGCGATGGAATAGAGAAAACTCTTCGGGCGTTCATCAAAGGAACGGAACAGCTCTTCGCAAAGCCCACTCTCCTCCGCCGCTTCCTTGAGCAGCATATCGTCGTAATAGGCAATACCGAGCTGCTTGGCAAGCATGGTGCCGATCTCGCGCCCGCCGCTGCCGTATTGTCTGCCAACCGTAATGACCATAGTGATTCCTCCTTTTTCAGCGCCTTGAAACAGATAAAACAAAAGTGGTGCTGACTGTATTATAGCACCACTTTTGCCTGAGAGCAATATTTTTTCCTGTTCGGAATTTGTAAAAGCAGGAATTCAAGCGTCGAATTCCTTGCCAAGACGGCGATACATCGTCTTTTTCACGGCGCGGAAAATATTTTCATAGCCCGTGCAGCGGCAGAGATGACCGGAGAGGAGCTTGCGCAGTTCGTCGTCCGAATAGAGCTTCCCGCTCTCCAGAATTTCGACCGCGGTCATGATAAAGCCCGGCGTGCAGAAGCCGCACTGCACGGCCGCTTCCTCCAGAAAGGCCTGCTGAATGTCGCTCAGTTCGCCGTCCTCGCCCATCAAACTCTCAAGTGTGCGGATGTGCTTGCCGTCTGCCCAGACGGCAAGATAGATACAGGAGTTGAACGCCTCGCCGTCGATGATGACGTTGCACGCGCCGCACTCGCCGACCTCGCAGCCCTTTTTCACGGAGGTCATGTGGTAGTCGTTGCGCAGCATATCGGTGAGCGATGCGCGCACGTCGACCATTTTTTCAACGTCCTTGCCGTTCAGGTTGAATCTAACCAGTTTGTACTGACTCATTTGATCGCACCTCCCGCCCGTTTGATGGATTCGATCAGGCAGCGCTTGGCCATCTCCACGGCGATATGCTCACGGAAGGCCTTGGAGGCGCGCCAGCTGTCGCGCGCGTGGATATCCTTCAGCACGGCGAGGGAAAAGGCATCCGCCGTCTCAAGTGTTAAGGGTTTATCCTTGGCAGCTTCCTCCGCGCTTGGGCAGCGCATCGGCACGGGGCCGGCGACGCCGTAGGCGATGCGGGCGCGTTCGATGGTCTTCTTATCGGGAGAAAGACGCACGTTCACGCTGCACCCGAGCGTTGCAATGTCCATCGCGTTGCGCATGGCGTACTTGATGTAGTGGCCGAAGCAGTTTTCATAGCTTGCCTTCGGAATAATGATGGCTGTCTGGATCTCGCCTTCCTCTGCGCGGATGTCGACCTGACCTGCCCGGATGTAAAAATTCTTGATGGGCAAACGGCGGATACCGCTTCTTCCCGTCAGCTCGACGATGGCCTCCCATGCGTGCAGCGTGGAAGCAGAATCCGCGCTCGTCACGCCGTTGCAGGTGTTGCCGCCGATGGTGCCGATGTTGCGGATCTGCGGGCCGCCGACCTGATCGACCGCCTCGCCGAGGACACCGATGTACTTTTGAATGATGGGGTCGCGCGTGATGTGAGAAAAGCTCGTGAGAGAGCCGATGCGGATGTTCTCATCACTGTCGATCGTTATGCCGCGCAGCTCGTCAAGGCCGTAGATGGAGATCAGCTCTTTTCCGGCGCGCTTGCCCTCGCGCATCTGCACAAGCACGTCGCTGCCGCCGGCGATGATCTGCGCCTCGGGATGCTCCAAGCGAAGGGCGATGGCGTTTTCAACGCTTTCCGCCTCGTAGAGCGCTTTCATATCATACATGGCTCACTTCTCCTCCTTCCAGCTGTCGCGGATCAGCCCCGCACGGCTGAACTCAGCGTACAGAACGTGGGGCGTGATGGGAATGGTGTCGATGGCAACGCCGGTGGCGTTGTAGATGGCGTTGCGGATAGCGGGCGCGCCCGAGCAGGCGGGCGGTTCACCGAGCGCCTTCGTGCCGAACGGCGAGGTCGGCTCCGGATTTTCGACAAACTGCGCCTCAAGGTGCGGATGATCCATCACGGTCGAGAGCTTGTAGTCGAGCAGGTTGTTGTTGAGGGGCTTTCCCGTCTTTTCGTCGAAGAGGAGCTGCTCGCTCAGGCCGAAGCCGATGGCCATGGACATGCCGCCGTGCACCTGCGCTTCCGCAAGGGCGGGGTTGATGAGGTTTCCGCAGTCGTGGACATTGATGATGTCCTTGAGCGTGACCTTGCACATCGGGATATCGACCTCGACCTCGGCAAAGGTGCAGCCGAAGGAGTAGGCATTGTTGCGAATGGTAAAGGTCGACTCGGCGGTGATGTGCTCGGAATCCGCGGCGTTGTACTGTGCGGTCATCGCAAGTTCCTTGAGCGACATGAGCACCGCGCCGTCGCCGCTGCGGACAATGTTTCCGTCGATAATATCCATGTTGGAAATTGCCTGACGGGTGAGTTTTGCCGCGTAAGCTAAGATTTTCTCGCGCAGGAGCGCCGCCGTCTGGCGGATGGAAAATCCCGCAACATAGGTCTGGCGGCTTGCATAAGCGCCAAGACCCGTGGGCGTAATGTCGGTATCCTGGCAGGAGACAATGTGTACGTCGCGGTAGCTTGCAAGGCCGATGGCCTCGGCCGTCATCTGCGCGTAGGCCGTGTCCGCGCCCTGCCCGATCTCCGTCTCGCCGCACTGCATCGTCACCGTGCCGTCGAGGTTCAAAAGCATCCGGTTGGAAGAGGTCTCCAGCGAGATGGGATAGACCGCCGTATTGTACCAGAACGCTGCAACGCCGATGCCGCGGCGGATGGGGCCGGTATCCCTTGCAAATTCCTTCACCTTGCGGTCGTAATCGATGTAGGCCTTACCCTTTTCAAGGCAGTCGCGGAAGGAATCGTAGTAATTTGTATTGCCCGAGAAGCCGTCGTGGAAGCCCTTGGGCATGATGTACTTCATGCGGTATTCGAGAGGCTCGATGCCGACGGCCTTCGCGCACTCGTCGATGTTCGCATCGTCCGCGAATGAGGCCTGCGGCATACCGTAACCGCGCATCGCGCCTGCGGCGGGACGGTTGGTGTAAACGGTGTAGGCGTCGCCCTCAAAATTCTCGCAGGGGTAGATCTGCGGGAACGAGCCCATTGCCTTTGCGACGATCGAGTGGCCGTGCGAGGCGTAGGCGCCCTGATTGGAGAAGCACTCGACCTTGCGCGCGGCGATGGAGCCGTCCTTTCTGAGCCATGTGATGATATGGAAGCGGATGGCGTGGCGCACGCGGTTAGAGACGAAGGTCTCCTCGCGCGAGCAGTCGATGCGCACGCAGCGCCCTGCGACCTGCGTGGAGCACCACGCGCACAGTGGCTCGTAGAGCGCGTCCTGCTTGTTGCCAAAGCCGCCGCCGATGTAAGGCTTGATGATGCGCACGTCTGCCCACGGACGCCCAAGCGCCTGACCGACGATGCGGCGGATGATGTGCGGAATTTGCGTGGAGGAAACGACGACGATGCGCCCGTTTTCCTCGTAGGCATAGCAGCCGTGGTTTTCAATGTGGCTGTGCTGCACGGTGGGGGTATCGTACCAGCCCTCGACCTTGATAAGTCCGGGTTCCTGAATGGCCTCGTGATAATTTCCCTTGCGGATATCCGTGTGCTTTAGGATATTTCCCGGGAAATTCTCGTGAATGAGGGGCGCGTCCTCTTCCATCGCCTTCTGCACGTCGAGCACGAAGGGGAGTTCCTCATATTTGACCTTGAGCGCGCGCACGCCCTGCATAGCCGAGACCTCGTCCTCCGCGATGACGGCCGCAACGTCATCGCCGTAGTAGCGCACGTGGCGGTTTAAGAGGTTGCGGTCGGCCACGTCCTGATGCCCCGGGTCCATCGACCAGGGGTGTCCCGCCGTCGGGAAGCAATGCTCTGGCACATCGAAGCAGGTCAGCACCTTCACAACGCCGGGAATGGCCTCCGCCGCCGATTTGTCGATCGACTTGACGAAGCCGTGTGCAATGGTGGAATGCTTGATGCGCACATAGAGCGCACCGTTCGGCATCTGGTCCTCATAGTATTTGGTGCGTCCGGTGACCTTGTCGAACGCATCGACGCGGATCTCACTTTTTCCTACTTTGCTCATCTTGCTTACCTCCTATGAAAGAGCGCCGCCCTGCGCGGCGGACGCACAGCCTGCTTTTTCCAAGATTTTAGCACGGCTTGCACAGTTTGTACAGCCATCAAGTCGCACATTTTAGAGAAAGTGCCATGTTTTTCTGCTTGCTCTGCTCGTTTTCCTTTGCTATAGTGGAGAAAACGAACGCTCAGGAAGGGATGATCACGGTGCGGGAGAAACTTACCGTCGGCTGCCTGCTCATGGCGGCCGGAAATGCCGAGCGCTTCGGCGAAAATAAACTGCTCTGCGCGGCATGGGACGGAAGATCGCTCATCGAACACGCGCTGGATGCCATTCCGCGCGAATGCTTTGCGCGCGTGCTCGTCGTCACGCAGTATCCGGAGATCACAGCGCTTGCAAAAGAGCGCGGCTTTGAAACGCTTCAAAATGAGCATCCCGAGCGCGGCCAGAGCGAAACGATCCGCCTCGGCACGTGCGCGCTTTCCGATTGCGACGCCATCTGCTTCATGGTGGCCGATCAGCCGCTGCTGCGGCGCGAAACGATCGCGCGCGAGGTCGATTTCTTTTTATCGCATCGCGAATGCATTGTCGCGCTCGGACACAACGGCGTACGAGGCAATCCCTGCCTCTTCCCCGCCCGCTTCTTCCCGGAACTTCTCGCGCTTGAAGGTAACGTCGGCGGCAGCGCGGTCATCAGAAAGCACTTAGATGCGCTGCTGCTCTTCGAATCGCCGGAAGCAGAACTGCACGATGTGGACACAAAGGCGGCGCTTGCCGCGATCAGAGAACGGTGATCTCGCCGCGAAGATCCTGCTCCATCGCCCGCTTGATCCCCTCCTTGCCGAGATTGAGGGAGAAAAGATAGTAGAGCTTGGCGACGGCAGCCTCGGTCGTCATATCAAGTCCGCTGACTGCACCGGCCTTTTTCAGCGCGCTGGAAGTCTCATACGCACCGAGCGACACCGCGCCCTGCGGGCACTGGGAGCAGACCGTGAGCACCGTGCCGTTCTGGAAGGCCTTGCGGATGATGGGCAGCAGCGCGTCCCCGTCGCCGGGGATATTGCCCGCGCCGAAGGTCTCGATGACGATGCCGCGCAGCTTCTCGGTCATGATGGACTCAAAGAGAGAAAACTGAATTCCCGGAAAGACCTTGATGACCCCGATGGGAACCGGGTCAAGTGTCTGTAGTTTCAATCCGCCTTTCTGCCCCGGCAGAAGGGCGGATTCGTTGTATCGAATGCTGATCCCCGCCTCGGCAAGGATCGGGTAATTGGGCGAAACGAAGGCGATGAGTCCGTCGGCGGAGTACTTCGTCGCGCGGTTGCCGCGCAGCAGCTTTCCGCCGAAGCACAGGCACACCTCGCGCACGACGCCCTCCCCTGCGATGAGCAGGGCGGTGATGAGATTGTCACGTCCGTCGCTGCGGATCTCGCACAGCGGGATCTGCGAGCCGGTGAGCACGACGGGCTTATCAAGCCCGCCGAGCATAAACGACAGTGCCGAGGCAGTGTAGGCCATCGTATCCGTACCGTGCAGAACAACAAAACCGTCGTAACTGTCGTACTGCTGCGCGATCAGCTCTGCGATGCGGTTCCACTCATGCACGGTCATATTGGAGGAGTCCAGCAGAGGCGAAAGCTCCAAAAAGTCCCATGCGGGCATTTCGGACGAATGAAGGTCGGAAATTGCGTCAAGCGCGGCGCGGAAGTAACCAGAACGCGGCGCATAGCCGTTGTCGGTGCGCGTCATGCCGATCGTGCCGCCGGTATAAATGATGAGAACGTGTTTCATTGCGTCTCCTGATGGTTTATTTTTTGTAGGGCGTGTGGTCGAGCGGCAGGCTGCGCCGGCGCTCGCCATCGTAGCGGAAGTAAGCGTCCGCGATCGCAGGCGCCGTGGGGATGGACGTGATCTCGCCGATGCCGATGGCGCCGTTTGCAAGGTTAAGTCCGGGCTTGTCGATGACAAGCGCCTTGATTTCTGGGATCTGATTGGCGCGGAAAAGGCCGAGCATACCATACTTCGCCGTGGGCTTGCCATGGTCGAGCGGGAACTTCTCCGTGAGGGCATAGCCCATGCTCATCACAACGCCGCCCTCAATCTGTCCTTCACAGGAGAGCGGATTGATGGCCTTGCCGACATCGTGCGCGGCGACCATCTTTTTGATGAGGCCCGTTTCCTTGTCGACAATGCACATCTGCGTCGCATAGCCGTAGGCAACGTGGCTCACAGGGTTCGGCACATCGGCGCCGAGCGGGTTTGTCTTGGCGTAATACTCGCCGTAAAACTCCTGTCCGGCAAGATCGCTGAGCGAGCGGTTCTCCATCGCGTCGCGCAGCAGCAGGCAGGCGCGGCGGCAGGCCTCGCCCGTGATGAGTGTCTGACGCGAGCCGGAGGTATCGCCGCTGTCGGGCGTAATGAACGTGCTGTTGCCGTCATAGACCACATCCTCGCGCCTGAGTCCGGCATTCGTCACCACTATCTGCACAAGCACTGTACCGAGCCCCTGCCCGATGCATGACGCGCCGGTACGGATATGCACCTTACCTTCCTCATCAATAACGAGCTTGCAGCGCCCGTAGTCGGGAAGTCCCACGCCGACGCCCGCATTCTTCATCGCACAGGCAAGGCCGACCGGTTCGCCGTTTTTGACCGCTTCGTCATAGTAGGGCTTGATGGCCTCGAGCGTTTCGACAAGGCCGGTCTCCGGCCCGACGATCTGGCCGTTGGGCAGCACCTCGCCGGGGCGAATGGCGTTGCGGTAGCGGATCTCCCACGGGGAGATGCCGACAAGATCCGCCATCTCGTTCAAAAGCGTTTCGGTCGCAAAGCAGGTCTGCGTCACACCGAAGCCGCGGAATGCGCCCGCAGGCGGGTTGTTCGTGTAGTAGGCGTAGCCCTCGATCTCGAAGTTTTCGTAGTGGTAAGGGCCTGCCGCGTGTGTGCAGGCGCGCTCGAGCACAGGGCCGCCGAGAGAGGCAAAGCCGCCGGTATCGGACACAACGCTCGCCTTCACGCCCTGAATGATGCCGTTTTCGTCGCAGCCCATCGTAAAGTCCATCCACATTGGGTGGCGCTTGGGGTGGACGAGAATGGATTCCTGACGCGAAAGCTTTACCTTCACCGGCACGCGCGCGATGTACGCGATGAGCGCCGCGTGATGCTGCACGGACATATCCTCTTTTCCGCCAAAGCCGCCGCCGACAAGCATATTTTCAACCTGGCAGTGCGCAAAATCGACGCCGAGCATCGCCGAGCACTCGTGCTGTGTGGTGTGCGCGCTCTGGTCGGTGGTCAGGAGCTTCACGCCGCCGTTGTCAAGTGGAATTGCTACACAGCATTCCGGCTCCAAAAAAGCGTGCTCCGTCCACGGGGTCTGAAACTTTTCGTGTAAAACATACTTGGAATTTTTAATGGCCTCGTCGGCGTTGCCGCGCGAGACATGGCGGTGCGCCTGCACGTTGCCGCGGTTGCCCATGATGACCTCCGGCGCGCCGGGGATCTTTGCTTCCTCGGGGCTGTGTACCGCAGGAAGCTCTTCATAGACAACACGCACGAGTTTTTTCGCCCGTTCGAGTGTTTCCTGATCGCGCGCGCAGACGAGCGCCACCGCGTCGCCGAGATACTGCGTGATCTCTCCCTCGCCGACGAGCGTGGGCTGATCCTTCTGAATGTGGCCGACGTTCTGCTGACCGGGAATATCCTTCGCCGTCAGCACGCACACAACGCCCGGAAGCTCCTCCGCCTCCTTCGTGCGGATATAGAGCACGCGGGCGCGCGGATATTCGCTGCGCACCGCGCCGCCGTAACACATGCCGTCAACATAAACGTCGTCGGGATATTTCCCGTAGCCCTGCACCTTTTCGGCAACATCAATGCGATGCACGCGCGAGCCGATCTGAAAATCCTCATCCTTTTGGGGGATCTTTCCCTCGCGCAGGATCTTTGCCGCGAGCAGGATACCGTCGATAATCTTGACATAGCCCGTGCAGCGGCAGATGTTGTTGCGAATGGCGAAGGCCGCCTCCTCGCGCGTGGGATCGGGGTTCTGGTCAAGAAGCGCCTTGGCCGAGATCACCATACCGGGAATACAAAAGCCGCACTGCACCGCGCCCGCCTCGCCGAAAGCATAAGTGAAGGCTTCCTTTTCAAAGTCAGAAAGTCCCTCGACCGTGACGATGTGCTTCCCATCCAGCTTGTCGGTCTGTGGGATACAGGCCTTGGTCGGCTTGCCGTCGATGAGGACATGGCACGTGCCGCACGCGCCCTCACTGCACCCGTCCTTGACGCTGGTCAGATGCAGCTCGTCGCGAAGATAGCGGATGAGTTTTTGATTTTTCTCCACCGTGACCGGTGTACCGTTGACAACAAATGCAGCCATTTCAGATCTCCTGTCCGCAAGAAAATCGCAAATATCACAATTATTTTGGTTGCCTAACTAATTTTATTGTATCACAAGCACAACAAAGACGCAACACCAATTCTAAATTCCGCTATTCTAATTTTGAAATTACGCTTTTTCCGCACAAAGCTTGACAAATTCCGGCCGATGCGCTAAGATTGCGCCGTACCTGCAAGGGGCGCTGGCGCAAGCCGGCTGTGATGCGGCGTATCGCCGTCGCTGTCCCTCAGACCTGATCCGGGTAATGCCGGCGTAGGAATGCAAAGCATCTTGCCTAACTTTGCACCGTGACGTCGACGCCGCGGTGCTTTTTTCATGCCGCGGCGCGGACAGGGGCACATTTCACTTCAATAGGAGGAATCTCACATGAGCAACACGTCCACCCACTCCAGCACCCGCCGCCTGGCTGAAGGCGGCATCTGCATCGCCCTCGCGCTCGTTCTGAGCTACATCAAGATCCCCATCGGCCTTTCGTTCGGCGGCTTCGGCGGCTCGATCAACCTCGTGATGATCCCGCTGATCCTCTTCGCTGTGCGTTGGGGCGCACCCTGGGGTCTGCTCGCCGGTCTTGCCTTCGGTACGCTCAAGTATTTCTTTGCCGAGGGCTTCGCTGTGAGCTGGGTCTCCATCATCTTCGACTATTCCCTTGCTTACGCCGCTGTTGGCTTCGCGGGTCTTCTGCGCGCCAAGAACAACAACTATTCCAAGCTTCCCATCGCGGCGCTCGTTGGCTGCTTCGGCCGCTTTATCATTCACTTCATCTCCGGCGTGACGGTCTACGCACAGTATATGCCCGAGGAATTCATGGGCATGACCATGACCTCTCCCGTCACCTATTCCATTCTGTATAACGGCACCTATATGCTGCCCAACACCATTCTCGCTGTCATCATCTGCGCACTGCTGATGAAGCCGGCTGCAAAGCTGCCGAGTGCAGAGTAAAGAACGCTCCTACCTCAAAATACGCAAAAAGGGTGCTCTCTTATCAAAGAGAGCACCCTTTTTTTACTTTTTTCGTTCCAGTAATTTCTGATACTGCTCAGAGATCTTTCTGCGGATATTCTCGATCTCGCGGCTGCTCTCCTCCTGCGTGTCGAGAACAAAGCTCTTTGTGCTCAGGCGGAAAAAGAGCATCAGCGCCTCCGTGACCATGCGCCGGGTCTCGCGGTCGAGATTTTTGTAGGTCTTGAGCATCGCCGCAGCACTTTTGAGCTTTTCCTCGTTGAGGTCACTGAGCGTCTTTGCACCCGAGGCGGTGAATACACTGTAAAGCGCGTCGGCCAGCGCCTCGCGCTGCTGGGTGTTGAGCGAATCCGCCCAGGCAGAGAGCGCTTCATCGACGAGTTTCCCCTCGCGGGAGACATCATCGAGATGCACAAACTGCGTCCCCAGCACCTGCCAGGAAAAGCCGTCGTGCTGATAAAGCCCGTCGTAGGTCGAATGCACGACCTGATAGCGTTTTTCATGCTCCATGAGCATGCCGACGACCGACGTCTGCGGCAGTACCGTGTGGATACGGCTTGCAATGCGCTTGTGTCCCGCCGTCTCGCTGATGTCCCAGGCAAAGCCGGGACCGTCATTGTTATGGACGGCAACAATGCGTTCCTGGATCGCACCGTCGCTCTTGACGGCGCTGTAAACGGCAAGGTTGCCGCCCTTGGAGTGTCCTCCGATGCGGATCGTCTTGTCCGGGTACTGGCGCGCCATACGCGCAACATACGCAACGGACTGCTTCTGCGAGGGGATCTCCTCCAAAAAGCCCATATTGAGGTCTTCCTTCCACCCAACGATCGTATCGTCTGTGCCGCGGAATGAAATATAGATGCTGCCGTTGCCAAGGTCGATCGTCAGCGCTGCAAACTGCTGCTCGACTGCGTCATCCAAAAGCGCTGTGTAGCCGTTCAGCGTCATATTGCGAAAGCGCGGACTCGCCATCAGCTTTCGCAGCATTTGCGAGATCCCGTCCGGCACCAGAACGCCCATGTCGACATCGCGTCCGCCATGGCGGGCAAAGAACGCCTCCGCCGCCTCGCACAGCGGAAGACCGCGCCCGATCTCGGGCGGCGGCACGATGCCGTCAAAATCTACGAAGCTCAACTCTGCCAGAATCAGCGCGTCCACCTCGTTGAAGGGAGAGACCGCGAGCGTCAGATCGCCGCGCCAGTCCAGATAATCCATTAGATTCGCCATGCTTTACCTCCGTGGTCAGTGTTTCTTATTTTTTATGGTATGGCGCGCAAAGCCGCTGCGCCACAGGCGCTGCGCGCGCCTTTCGAGCGCTTCGCGCGTATTTTCGAGTTTTTCTGCCGCGACCTCGTCCAGCAGCCGCGCAAGCACCGCGCCGATCTCGCGCCCGCGATAGCCGAGGGCGGCAAGCGTCTCTCCGCCGAGCGCAAGCTCATGCACCGAGCAGCAGGCGTTTTCGGCAACGAGCACATCAAAGACCGCCTGCGCTTCCTGCCACGGCTGCCGCGCGAGGCTTGGCCCGTCCGGCGTCTTGGCGGCGTTGTCGGCGTACTTGGTCAAAAGGAGATCTGCCGTCACTTCCCTGCCGCGTTTCGCCATCTCGCGGTGGATCGCCGTGCGCTCGGGCGGGAAGAGATCGTCAAAGCACGCAAGCCTTGCGCGTACGCCGTTGCGCAGCGTCTTTTCAAAGTGCAGCCGCGCCATGATCTCCTCCGCCAGCTGCGCCGAGCGCGCCGTGTGACCGTAGAAATGGCCAATGAGCTGCGCATCGAGCGTCATGCACTGCGGCTTTCCAAGGTCGTGAAAGAGCATCGTCCAACGCAGTTCCCGCGTCGGCGGCACGGCAGCGACAGCGCGCGCCGTATGCTCCCAGACATCAAAGCAGTGATGCGGATTGCGCTGGTCAAAGCCCACGCAGGGCAAGATCTCGGGAATCGGCACCCCAAGAATATCAGGAAATGCAAGCAGCGTTGCCCCCACGTTCTCACCAAGCAGGAGCTTGTTCATCTCCGCATACACGCGCTCATGCGCAACATTGGAGAGCAGGGCGCTCTTTTCGTGAGCGGCACAGGCAGTTTTTTCCTCCGCAGAAAAGCCAAGCACCGAGCAAAAGCGCACAAGGCGCAGAATGCGCAGCGCGTCCTCTTCAAAGCGCCGCGCCGCTGCGCCGACGCAGCGGAGGACACCCGCTTTCAGATCCTCGTGCCCGCCGAAAGGATCAATGAGCGCGCCGGTGGGCGCAAGCGCGATGGCGTTGACCGTAAAATCGCGCCTGGCAAGGTCTTCTTCAATGCTCGTGCCGAAGGTCACGGAATCTGGGTGGCGGTTGTCCCGGTATGCCCCGTCGCGCCGCATGGTCGTCAGCTCAATGGGCAGCCCCCCGCTCACGACCGTCACCGTGCCGTGCGGTAAACCCGTCGGGTGCGCGCTTTCGCCAAAAATGCGCAGCACCTCCTCCGGCGGGGCGTCGGAGGTCATGTCGTAATCGCTCGGCTCCCTGCCGCGCAGCATTTCGCGCACGCAGCCGCCGACAAGGTAGGGCGAATACCCCGCGTTTTGCAGCGCAGCGATGACAGTTTTGACTTCTTTCAGCAAAATGGGCATAAATCCCTCACAAAAAATCATTTTTTTAGCATTGCACTCCGTTCGCTGCTATATTATAATAGATAATCCGTAAAAAGTAAATCTCCTGTGCATCGCACAAGGAAAGGATTTGATACCATGACCAACCAAAAGGATATTTTCTCCTATCTCGTCCCCGGAAAGTGCGCGCATCTTGCAGGCATCGGCGGCGTTTCGATGAGCCCGCTTGCAGAAGTGCTGCACGGCATGGGGCTTAAGGTTCAGGGCAGCGACATGAACGCTGGCCCCGCCGTCGAGCATCTGCGCTCGCTTGGCATTCCCGTCGCCATCGGCCACGCGGCAGATAACCTCGGCGAGTGCGACTTTGTCATCCGCACCGCCGCCATTCACGACGATAACCCCGAGATCTCCGGCGCGGTGACGCGCAGCATCCCCGTTTTCGAGCGCGCGCAGGCCTGGGGCGCGATCATGAAGGGCTATAAGAACGCCCTCTGCATCTCCGGCACACACGGCAAAACGACCACCACCAGCATGGCCACGCACATCTTCATGGCCGCACAGAAGGACCCGACCGTGATGATCGGCGGCACCTTGCAGCTGCTGCACTCGGGCTATCGCGTCGGCAAGGGCGACACGATCATCGCCGAGAGCTGCGAATATTGCAACTCGTTTCTGAGCTTTTTCCCCACCGTGGCGGTCATTTTGAACGTGGAGGCCGATCACCTCGACTTTTTCAAGGATCTTGCCGACGTGGAGCATTCCTTCCGCCGCTTTGCAGAGCTCGTCCCCATCGGCGGGCACGTGGTCGCCAATATGGACGATCAGGGCGCGCGCGATGCGCTCAAGGGCATCTCCCAACCCATTTTCTGGTTCAGCTACGATGATCCCGCCGCGCAGTGCCGCGCGGAAAACATCGTCTGGACGGATGGGCTGCCGAGTTTTGACATCTATATCCGCGGCAGCTATTATGCCCACGTCTCGCTGCGCGTGGGCGGCCGGCACAACGTGATGAACGCGCTGGCCGCGGCGAGCAGCGCCTACCTTCTCGGCATCAGCGGCGAGGCCGTCGGTCTCGGCCTTGCGACCTTCACCGGCGCAGGGCGGCGCTTTGAGTACAAGGGCAGCTACCACGGCGCGGACGTCTACGACGATTACGCCCATCATCCCGGCGAGCTGCACGCGCTGCTCGAAATGGCGAAGACACTGCCCTACAAGCGCATCATCTGCGCCTTCCAGCCCCACACCTATACGCGCACAAAGGCGCTGTTCGACGACTTTGTCAAGGAGCTTCTCGTCCCCGATGTGGTCGTGCTGGCAGAGATTTTCGCCGCGCGCGAGCAAAACACCATCGGCATTTCCTCGATGGATCTCTGCCGCGAGATTCCCGGCTCTGTCTACTGCCCCACGCTCGACAAGGTGACCGCCGCGCTCGCGCGCATCGCCTGTCCGGGCGACCTCATCCTGACCGTCGGCGCGGGCGATATTTACAAAGCCGGTGAAAAACTGCTGAAAGAGAAAGAAGAGGCGTAAGCATGTTGGTATCCCCCTTCTACGACACTGCGCCGGAGCATGCCTCCGAGCGCGCGATGGCAAGCTATGCGCTGCTCGATTCCCTGCACATCCCTTATCAGCGCATTGAGCATGAAAAGGCGGAGACCATGGAAGTCTGCGCCGCTGTGTCGGACGCGCTGGGCGTGCGCATCTGCAAGAATCTCTTTCTCTGCAACCGCCAGCAGACGAGCTTTTACCTGCTCACCATGCCCGAGGATAAGCCCTTTCATACCAAGGATCTGAGCCATCAGATCGGCTCGTCCCGCCTCTCGTTTGCGCCGCCCGAAAAAATGGAGGAGCTGCTGGGCTGCTCGCCCGGGTCTGCAAGCGTGCTGGGGCTGCACAACGACAGCGGCAACGCCGTCCGTCTCGTCATGGACAGGGACGTATATACCGCGCCGTATTTCGCCTGCCACCCCTGTGACAACACGCAGAGCCTCAAATTCAAAACAGAGGATCTGCTGAACGTTCTGCTGCCAAAGATCGAACACGAACCGATCATCGTGGAGCTGTAAGGCAAAAAGCAAAAAGGTTCCGAAGAATACTCTTCGGAACCTTTTATATGAGTTCGTCTACTGTAAACCTTATCAGCTTGTCAGTCTCTGCATTTGAATCGGTGCAGATGCCTGCAAGAGAATCAGAAAACGGTGAAAACACAAAAACGCGCTCATTGGGAACGACCGGCATTTCCCCGTTTCTCATGCTGACGGCGCTGATGCCGCGGCGCTTGCAGCGGCTCTCCCGCTGCACCCAAAGCTGCCAGAACGAAACGTCATCCGACGCTTGGAAGCGCGCGCGCATCTGCTCGCTCACCGGGCGAAGGCGCTCGATGTCCGCGCCGATGCTATGGTCGTGGACTGCCAGCAGCACCGCGCCGTGCGAATGGCTCAGGCTGAAGCAAACATCGGGATACGCCGCAAAATACGGTTTTCCATGCGCTCCACGGGAGATCTCCGGCAGCTTTTCCCAGCCGCAACGATCATGCAGCGCGCGGCGCAGCAGCGCATACGCGCAGAGCGTTTCCGCCGTGTGCGCGGAACGATCGGATCGCACTTTGCGTTCAGACGGGAGAAAATGCGCAAGCGCGGCAGTCTCCGCTTCGCCGAGCGCACGATCGAGCCTGACAGCATACAGCCGGATATTCACACCTTCCGCCCCCTTTGCGCAGCATTTCCTGCGGAAATTATAGAGGAAACGGCAGATTCTGTCAAACTTTCTCCTTGCGGAAAAATTTTTTGAAATTTTTCTGCCAAAAAAGAGGAAATCAACCGTTTTCGACGTATACGGTATATAGGCATAGAGGATCCGTATGCAGATGAGGGAAAGGAGGACGCCATGGCCTTTGACCGGCAATTTCTGGACGAGCTGATCGCCCGCAATGACATTGTCGATGTTGTCAGCAATTATGTTTCGCTCCAGCCGCGCGGTGGGAGCCTGTGGGGTTGCTGCCCCTTTCACAGCGAAAAGACGCCCTCGTTCCACGTGCTGCCGGACAAGCAGCTGTGCTACTGCTTCGGCTGCAAAAAGGGCGGCGGCGTCATCAACTTCATCATGGAGGAGGAAAACCTCTCCTTTCCCGATGCGGTGCGCTTTCTGGCGCGGCGCGTCAATATGCCGGTGCCGGAGGAAGAGCACAGCGACGAGAGCCGTCTGCGCTCGCGCATCCTGTCGCTCAACCGCGATGCGGCGCGCTTTTACTACGACCAGCTCTACTCGCCCAAGGGTGCGCCGGTGCTCGAGTACATGAAAACCCGCAAGATCACGCGGCGCAACGCGACGAATTTTGGGCTCGGCGCGGCGGCAGACGAGTGGGACGGCCTTCTCACCGCAATGCGAAAGAAGGGCTACGGCGACGGCGAGCTGCTCGCCTCGGGTCTTGCCATCCGCGGGAAGAACGGCGGGCTGTACGATAAATTCCGCAAGCGCCTCATCTTCCCCATCATTGACGTGCGCGGCGATGTCTTAGGCTTTGGCGGGCGCATCATCAGCAAGGACGATCCGGGCGCAAAGTACATGAACACGCCAGAAACGGTCGTTTACAGCAAGCGGCGCGTTTTATACGGGCTGAATCTTGCCAAAAAGAGCAAGCGCAGCAATATCATACTGGTCGAGGGCAACATCGATGTTGTCATGCTCCATCAGGCGGGCTTCGACAATGTCTGCGCCTCGATGGGAACAGCACTCACGAGCGAGCAATTGCAGCTGCTCAGCCGCTACACCAAGGAGCTTGTGCTCTGCTACGACAACGACGACGCCGGCAAGGTCGCCACGCAAAAAGCGCTGACGCTCTTGAACAGCACGGACTTTCAGGTCAAGGTACTGGAGCTTCCCAAGCGGCTCGTGGACGGACAGTACATCAAGCAGGACGCAGACGACTTCATCAAATTTCAGGGACGCGACGCCTTTGAACATCTGCTCTCGGGCAGCGAAAGCGGAATGGACTTCCGCATGTCGCAGCTCAAGTCAAAATTTGATTTGACAAGCGACGAAGGACGCATCGGCTATGCCGAGGCGGCGGCGGCGCTGCTCGCCGCCGTGCCGAACGCGGTCGAGCGCGAAATTTACACCGTGCGCGCCTCCGAAGCCGCCGGCATCACGCCGGACGCGATGAAGCTTGAAGTTGAGCGCGCGCGAAAGCGTGCGCGCTACAAGGAAAAGCGCGAGCAGGAGCGGCGGGACTTGAATCCCGCGGCGTCCGCCCAACCGCGCGAGCGGTCGATCCGCTATACCGACCTTCGCTCCGCGCTCGCCGAAGAAGGCGTGCTGCGGCTGCTGACGCTGGACGACTCGCTCTTCGGCGAGACCCCACCCATCTGCGAAGAGGACTTCTCTTCTCCCCTTCTGGGTCGGTTTTTTACCGCGCTGCGCGCGCAGCTCGCGCAGACGGGACAGGTGAACATCCCTGCGCTTGCGGAGTTTTTCACTTCAGAGGAGATCAGCCATCTCATTGGCATTCTGCAAAAGCCGGAGTCGCTCAAAAACGGCGCACAGGCGTTGCAGGATTACTGCAATATCATTTTGGACGAAGCGCATAAGCGCGCGGCCGTGGACGAAGATCCCCTGATGGCCGCGATGGAAAAGAATAAACACAAGGGTAACGGAGGAAAGCAAACATGGAAGAAAAACAGCTGACCAGCAGAGAGCTGGAGGAACAGGCCAACGCGCTGCTCGCCGAGGCAGATTTCGAGGAGATCAAACTGCCGAAAAAGACGAAAAAGGCCGCGGCGGCCAAGAAGGCAGAGCAGGAAAATGAGCAGGCGGAAAAGCCCGCCGAAAAATTCCCGCCGCTGGACGAAAAGCTGGTCGCCTCCCTGCCCGCGGCGGCACTGCTGCAGAGCAACGAAAAGCTGATGGACATCTTCGCCAAGGGCAAGGCCAAGGGCAAGCTCAGCTCCAACGATCTGATGGAGACCATCGACGAAATGAATCTGGAGAGCGAGCAGCTCGACCAGATCTACGACTCGCTTGAAACGCTCGGCGTTGACATCGGCACCGCCGAGGCCATTGACAGCAGCATCGACGATATGGAGCCGCCGATGGAAGAGATCGCCGGGATCGAAGAGGAAGAACTGGTCGACCCGAACGAGCTGGTCGACAGCTTTTCGACCGACGACTCCGTGCGCATGTACCTCAAGGAGATCGGCAAGGTTTCTCTGCTGTCGGCGGACGAGGAGATCTCGCTCGCAACCGCGATGTCTGAGGGTATGGAAGCCAAGGAGAAGCTGGAAGAAGCGGAAAAGAACGGCACGGAATTGAGTGCCGAGGAGCTGAAAGCCCTCAAAACCGCCGTCAAAAAGGGTGAGCGCTCCAAGCAGCGGCTTGCCGAGGCGAACCTGCGTCTCGTCGTGTCTATCGCCAAGCGCTATGTCGGCCGCGGTATGCTCTTCCTCGACCTCATTCAGGAGGGCAACCTGGGCCTCATCAAGGCCGTCGAAAAGTTCGACTACACCAAGGGCTACAAGTTCTCGACCTACGCGACGTGGTGGATCCGTCAGGCCATCACTCGCGCCATTGCTGACCAGGCGCGCACCATCCGTATCCCCGTTCATATGGTCGAGACCATCAACAAGGTTATCCGCGTGTCCCGTCAGCTCTTGCAGGAGCTCGGCCACGATCCCTCCCCCGAGGAGATCGCCGCCGAGATGGATATGCCCGTCGACAAGGTACGTGAGATCCTGAAGATCGCGCAGGAACCCGTCTCCCTCGAAACGCCGATCGGCGAAGAGGAAGACAGCCACCTCGGCGACTTTATCCCCGACGAGGGCGCAAGCGAGCCGAGCGAGGCCGCTTCCTTCACGCTCTTGCAGGAGCAGCTCGTCGACGTGCTCTCCACCCTCACGCCGCGCGAGGAAAAGGTCTTGAAGCTCCGCTTCGGCATTGAGGACGGCCGTCCCCGCACGCTCGAAGAGGTCGGCAAGGAGTTCAACGTCACGCGCGAGCGCATCCGCCAGATCGAGGCCAAGGCGCTGCGCAAGCTGCGCCACCCCAGCCGCAGCAAGAAGCTCAAGGATTTCCTGAACTAAGCCAATAACAGCAAATAGAAGGCACACCCTTCAGGCGTTTACAGCGTCTGGATGGTGTGCCCTTTTTGCTGCAAAGCGACGTGTCGTGCATTGCACATACGACATAGCCAGCGGACAGAATGCAAGTGATTCTGTTCAATAATTAAGCCAAAATTAAACCCACAAAACAGAATTACATTGAGATGTTTATGCCTGCTTCAACGCACAAATCATAGAATCGATACCCAATAGCGCCGTATAGCTACTGTTGGTTTTTCTGAAAGCGGGCGTGTAATAAACATTGTTTTCAGCATCAAAACAGAATCTTTCAGCAGTTAGTTCTTCCATCTCACGCGCCAACAGATTCCTTCCATAGAAACGGCGGAGAAAGTCGATTCCCGCACACATGGCAGCGACAGGTTTCTTTTCGCAAATAAAATGTGTGACGCACGTTTTTATCACATTGGAGTCTCTATAATTGTTCAATAAACCGATTCCACCGGGGATGATCAATGCATCGTATTCTGCAAAATCAACCTCATGAATATCTTTAATGCGCCCCCTGCCGATGCGGGCTGCTTCTATCAGGATATTCCGCTTTTCTGCTATCTGCTCTGTCAGGTGGTTCACAGACTGAACGGAAATATCTTCTGCAACAGGCGTGTAATCACACCCGTATTTATCAAGCGCTGCATACGTCAGAATTACTTCTTCTATACATGAACCATCACCGAGGCCACAGCCTGCTAATAAAACCAAATACTTCATTTGTTTTCACCCCCACAACTCACGGTTTGCCAACGACTTCTTACTAATAAGCATAGCATATAAAGCGACTTACATCAACGCCTTCTTCATGGTAAATCAGCGACCTTTTTATGAACGCCGTTCTGTTTTGCCTGTTCACTTGCCGCCCTGCGTGGTTCTCGATAAGGTGGAATGCGATCTCTACCAGTACCTCTCCGGCGAAGAAAAGTATTCTCAACTCTTCGAATGTGTTGGTCGCGACCGCGACGTCGGTTCATTGCTTTCTCAATGCAGAAGGTCTACCGATCCCGGTAAAGAAGTATTTCCCTGCGCTTGATACGATCTTGCGCCAAAAAGACCCGCCTTACTGAGGCGGGTCTTTTTGATTGAGTTCGGCAAGAAACCTCCCCAACGCGGGGTTCTGGTTGCCGCTCTGCCAGGCTGCGATGATCTCTTCCTCCTCCCCCTCTCCCACGAGCGGGACAAAGACAAGGTTGTCGGCGTTGTAGAGCCGGTTGGTGCAATAATCGGGCAAAAGGGAAACGCCCTCTTCCGCTGAAACCATCATCAGGATACTCTCTGTGTCCGCCGAGCGGAAGAGAATGTTCGGCTTGTAGCCCGCCTCGGCGTAGCGCTGCATGAAAAAGGCGTCGCCGTAAGAGTCGGGCGCGGCGTCCGGGGACATATATAAGATGTTCTCCCCGCGCAGCTCCTGCCGCGTGATCTGGCGGCGCTGCGCGAGCCGGTGGCCCGCGTAGAGCGCGACGACGAGCCGCGCCTTTTCGACCGTCTGGAAGGCAACCCCCTCCTGTGTGCGCAGGTTCGTCGAGTCCCAGGTAAAAACGATGTCATACTCCTGATGCAGCAGTCCCGCGGCCAGCACGTCAGTCGAGCAGCGATAAAAAGAGATCAGCACATTGCTGTTCTTCTGGTGAAAATGGCGCATCAGCGTGGAGAGGTCGCTGCGCTCGTAGCCGCGCACATAGCCCACACGCAGCGTACCGGTCAGGCCCGTTGCGGCATCATGCACGCGCTCCTGCGCGCGGCTCATACGCTCCAGGATCGCCTTGGCGTCCTGTAGGAAGGCGCTGCCTGCGCTCGTCAGGCTCACAGGACGGGTGCTGCGGTCAAAGAGCTCGCAGCCGAGCGACTGCTCAAGCTGCTGGATCTGCTGTGTCACTGCCGTCTGCGAAATGTAATACTGCTCTGCTGCCTTCGTAAAGCTGCGATGCTCCGCCGCGGCAACAAAATAGCGCAACTGGTTTCGGTTCATGTCCGTTTTCTCCATAACATAAGTTTTACTTATTATATCATCAAAGAATCGGTCTTGTAAAGCATCGTTTCCTGCAGTAAGATAAGCGCATCGTTCACAATTCTTTCACAAACGAGGTAGATCGACATGAAACGCGAATCCTTCCGTTCCCGTCTTGGCTTCCTGCTCGTCAGCGCCGGCTGCGCCATCGGCATCGGCAATGTCTGGCGCTTTCCCTATGTAACGGGCAAAAACGGCGGCGGCTATTTTGTTCTCTTCTACATTCTGTGCCTGCTCGTTATGGGCGTTCCTGTACTGACAATGGAGCTGGCTGTCGGCCGCGCAAGCCACAAGAGTGCCATTCTCTCCTATAAAACGCTGGAAAAGCCCGGCGCCAAATGGCACATTCACGGTTGGTTCTGCCTGATCGGCTGCTACCTTCTGATGATGTACTACACAACGGTCTCCGGCTGGATGGTGAGCTACTTCGGCCGTTTTCTGAGCGGTAAGTTCTATGCCGGTATGCCTGCGGAGGACGCGTCCGCCGTGTTCGGCGAGCTGCTGTCAAACCCCGTAGAAATGGGCGTTCTGGCTGTTGCCATCGTCATCGTCGGCTTTATCGTTTGCAGCCGCGGCCTTCAGAAGGGTCTTGAGCGCGTATCCAAGGTCATGATGATCGCGCTGCTCGCGCTCATCCTCATTCTCGCCGGCCACAGCCTGACGCTCTCCGGCGCGGCAGAGGGCATGAAGTTCTACCTGCTTCCCTCCCTCGATTCCATTCGTGAAAACGGCCTGCGCAGCCTCATCACCGACGCGATGAATCAGGCCTTCTTCACACTCTCGCTCGGCATTGCGGCGATGGAGATCTTCGGCAGCTACATGTCCGACGATCACACCCTCGCCGGCGAATCCATTCGCATCTGCGCGCTCGACACTTTCGTTGCGCTCATGGCCGGCACGATCATCTTCCCCGCATGCTTTTCCTATGGCGTAGCGCCCGACAATGGCCCCTCTCTCCTCTTCGTTACGCTGCCGCAGGTGTTCGTCAACATGGCGGGCGGCCGCTTCTGGGGCACGCTCTTCTTCCTCTTCATGATGTTTGCGAGCATGTCCACGGTGCTGGCGGTGTTTGAAAATATCCTCGCCGTCTGCATGGATACCTTTGGCTGGAGCCGCAAGAAGGCTGTGCTCATCAACGGCGCACTGCTGATGCTTTTGAGTCTCCCCTGCGTCTTTGGCTACAACATCTGGAGCGACTTCCACCCCATTCTCGGCAAGGACGTGCTCGACAGCGAGGACTTCCTTGTGAGCAACCTCCTGCTGCCCATCGGTTCTCTTGTCTACCTTCTGTTCTGCGTCACCAAGTGGGGCTGGGGCTTTGACAAGTACATTGCCGAGGTCAACAAGGGCACGGGTGTCAAGCTTTCTCCCAAACTCAAGCCCTATTTCCAGTGGGTGCTGCCGGTTCTGATCGTCATCATCCTGCTGCAGGGTCTGCTGTAACTTTGCTCTTTTCTTTCTCTCTCATCCTCCCTAAATAGGAAACGCTGCAGTAAAATACTGCGGCGTTTCGCTTTTTCTCTTCCTTCTTGATTATGAACTCCGTGTAAATTATCATATAACTCGTAAATATATTTATATAAATCTATTGACAATATTTGCAGCCGTGCTATGATAACATTCAGAAAGAAAAGAAACCAAGGAGGCGCATGATGAAGAAAAATCTGTACAGTCTGACGCTGTCGGACGAGGTGGTGCGCGAGGTAGACGCGCTGGCACACCGCATGGGCACGAACCGCTCGGCGCTTGTAAACCGCATCCTTGCCGAATATGTTTCCGTGCCGACGCCGGAGCGCCGCTGGAACGACATTTTTGAAGCCATCGAAGAACTGATGACGCCCACGCGCGAGTTGGTGCCGTTTTTCTCTCCCGGCTCGTCCACGATGTCGCTCAAGTCGAGCCTTTCGTACAAGTACCGCCCGACGGTCAAGTACGAGGTCGATCTCAGCAGCGGCGATTCCCAGACAATGGGCACACTGAACATCGTCTTCCGCACACAGTCGACAGCGCTCATTGCCGCAATGACGAATTTCTTCCGGCTTTGGGTGCAGATCGAGGACAGATGCCTTGCTCCGCTGCTCGGCAGCTCCATCGCCTGTGCGCTCTACGACGGGCGCTTCGTCCGTCCGCTTGCCATGCCGCGCGGCAAATCTTTGACTGCCGATGATGTGGCAGGCACGATCAGCGCATATGTGCAGCTTTTCGACCGGCTGCTCAAGGGTTATCTCGACGGTTCGCTCACGGCGAGCGACGTGGAAATGGCCTACCGCGGCGATCTGCGAAGCAGAGCGCTGCTCATCTAAACCAACGCTATTGTAAAAAACACGAATTTGAGGTGAACTTGAATGAATGCTGAAAAATATACGCAAAAGGCTTTGGACGCCGTCAAGGCCGCGCAGAACATGGCGCAGGAAAACGGCAACCAGTATGTGACAAGCGAGCATCTGCTCTACGCCCTGCTCGATCAGGACGGCGGACTGATCGGATCCCTCTTTGGCAAGATGGGCGTCGATTGTGACGGTCTGCTCTCTGAGATCGATACTCTCATCCGCAAGCTTCCGCGCATCTCCGGCGGCAGCGGCGAGGTCTATGCCTCGCCCGAGGTCGGCAAGATTTTGAATCTCGCCGAAAAGACCGCCGAAAAGCTGCACGACGAATATCTCTCCGTCGAGCATCTGATGCTCGCCATCTTCTCCGAGGGCTCGCAGAACGTGCGCCAGCTGCTCTCAGACCACGGCATCACGAGAAGCCGCTTCTCCGACGAGCTCTCAAAGGTCAAGACCTCCCCCGTAACGAGCGACAATCCCGAGGATTCCTACGACGCGCTCAAGAAATACGGCACCGACCTTGTTGAGCGCGCGCGCACAAAGGAGCTTGACCCCGTCATCGGCCGTGACGCGGAGATCCGCAACGTCATTCGCATCCTCTCGCGTAAGACGAAAAATAACCCCGTGCTCATCGGCGAGCCGGGCGTCGGCAAGACGGCCATCGCCGAGGGTCTTGCCCAGCGTATCGTGCGCGGCGATGTGCCAGAAGGTCTCAAGGACCGCACGATCTTCTCGCTCGACATGGGCGCGCTCATCGCGGGCGCGAAATACCGCGGCGAGTTTGAGGAAAGACTCAAAGCTGTCTTGAACGAGGTCAAGAAGTCTGAAGGCAAGATCATCCTCTTCATCGATGAGCTGCACACCATCGTCGGCGCGGGCAAGACCGAAGGCAGCATGGACGCCGGCAACCTCTTAAAGCCCCTGCTCGCCCGCGGTGAGCTGCACTGCATTGGCGCGACCACGCTCGACGAGTACCGCCAGTATATTGAAAAGGACGCCGCCCTCGAGCGCCGCTTCCAGCCCGTTATGGTCAACGAGCCGACGGTCGAGGACACCATTTCCATCCTGCGCGGCCTGAAGGAGCGCTATGAGATCTATCACGGCGTGCGCATCCACGACAATGCGCTCGTCGCCGCCGCGACGCTTTCCGACCGCTATATCACCGACCGTTTCCTGCCGGACAAGGCCATCGACCTTGTCGATGAGGCCTGCGCGATGATCCGCACGGAGATCGATTCCATGCCCGCAGAGCTTGACGACCTGCGCCGCAAGATCATGCAGCAGGAAATTGAAGAGATGGCTCTCAAGAAAGAGGACGACCAGCTCTCGCGTGACCGTCTGGAAGAACTCAAGAAAGAGCTTGCCGATGAGAAGGAACAGTTCAACGCCATGAAGTCCCGCTGGGAGGCGGAAAAGAGCGGCGTGGACAGCGTGAAGGAGCTAAAGTCCAAGATCGAGCAGATGAACGGTGAGATCGAGCGCGCACAGGCGAACCTTGAATATGAAAAGGCCGCCAAACTCAAGTACTCTGACCTCCCTGCTCTTGAAAAGCAGCTCAAGGACGCCGAGGCCGCAGCCGAAAAGCACACGGGTGAGAACTCCATGGTGCACGACACCGTGACCGAAAACGAGATCGCCGACATCGTGGGCAAGTGGACGGGCATCCCCGTCAGCCGCCTGATGGAGGGCGAACGCGAAAAGCTGCTGCGTCTCGACGAGATCATTCACAAGCGTGTTGTCGGTCAGGACGAGGCGGTGCGCCTTGTCACCGAGGCCATCCAGCGCTCGCGCGCCGGCATTGCGGACCCGAACCGCCCCATCGGCAGCTTCCTCTTCCTCGGCCCCACCGGCGTCGGCAAGACCGAGCTGGCAAAAGCTCTGGCACAGGCTCTGTTCGACGACGAGCGGAACATGGTGCGTATCGACATGACCGAGTATATGGAGAAGTTCAGCGTCAGCCGTCTGATCGGCGCGCCTCCGGGATACGTCGGTTATGAAGAGGGCGGCCAGCTGACCGAGGCCGTCCGCCGCAAACCCTACAGCGTCGTGCTGTTCGATGAGGTGGAAAAGGCTCACCCCGACGTCTTCAACATCCTGCTGCAGGTGCTGGACGATGGCCGCATCACCGACAGTCAGGGCCGCACGGTGGACTTCAAGAACACCGTCATCGTCATGACCAGCAACATCGGCGCCAAGGCACTGACCGCTGCCGGCGCCAAGCTGGGCTTCGACGCTGATGACAAGAAGGCCGAGGCGGACGCCGACGCAGCCTATGCACAGGCCAAGGAGACCGTTCTGGCGGAGCTGCGCCAGACCTTCCGCCCGGAGTTCCTGAACCGGATCGACGATATCATCGTGTTCCGTGCTCTGACTGAGCAGAACATTGAGGAGGTTGCCCGCCGGATGCTCAAGACCGTGGCGGACCGTATGGAGACCATGGACATCCATCTGGACGCTTCCGACGAGGCGGTGAAGGAACTGGCCAAGGAGGGCTTCGACCCCAAGTACGGTGCCCGTCCCCTGCGCCGGGCCATCCAGAGCAAGGTGGAGGACGCTGTGGCCGAGAAGATGCTGGACGGCACCCTCAAGACCGGCGACACCGCCAAGCTGGCTGTGGAGGACGACAAGCTGGTCGTCACCAAGTAACAGTCCTTCCAATAAAATCAAGGTCCCTCTGCCGCGTTCGGCGGCAGAGGGATCTTTTGGCCCAACGTCGGCGGGTGGCCTTGATTTGTTCATACTTTTCCGGTATGATAAATTTATATCAGTTTTGATAACTTTTGGAAAGGAAGGCAAACCCTATGCCCTTTACCTTCAATTTCGGCGGCTTCAACCCCGGAGATTTCGGACAGGGGGGCGAGCGCCCTCAGCGGGAGCGTAAGCCCCGGAAGCCCATCGGCACTCCCGTGACCCGCACCCTCATCAACATCGCCGTGACGGCACTGGTGGGGCTGGTGTACTTTTATGTGGAGCTGCCCGCCCTGAACCCCCATGCGGAGGAATTTTACTTCTTTGTGTTCCTGCTGTGCGCCGTGTACTGCGGCTGCGCTGTCCTGACCTCCGGATTCCAGGGCACCGGTGCGAGAGGGTATCTCGGCTTTGTGAAAAAGCAGTGCACCATACCCTTCTTCGTGGTGATCGCCATGATCGCAGCCATCGCCATTGGCTCCCTTTCCTCTTGGGTGGTGCTGCGGGCCGGTGCCTACAGCAAGCTGCTGCCCTTGACCACCGGTGACTTCGTCACGGAGGTGGAGGAGATCCGCTATGACCAGATCCCTATGCTGGACAGCGACTCCGCCGCCCGATTGGGCAGCCGGAAGCTGGGTGAGCTGGCGGATATGGTGTCTCAGTTTGAGATCCTGCCCAACTACACCCAGATCAACTATAAGGGCCGCCCCGTGCGGGTCACGAGCCTTGCCTACGGAGACCTCATCAAGTGGTTCACCAACCGCTCCAACGGCCTGCCTGCCTATATCGTCATCGACATGGTGACCCAGGAGGCGGAGGTGGTCCGGCTGGACGAGGGCATGAAGTACACCACGGCGGAACACTTCTCCCGGAACCTCTACCGCCACCTGCGGTTCCAGTATCCCACCATGATGTTCGACGAGCCGGTGTTTGAGATCGACGAGGAGGGCACCCCCTACTGGGTCTGCTCCCGGATCGTCAAGCGCATCGGGCTTTTCGGCGGTACGGACGTGAAGGGCGCCGTGCTGGTGAACGCCGTCAGCGGCGAGAGCCAGTATTACGAGGACGTGCCCACCTGGGTGGACCGGCTGTACTCCTCCGACATCATCATGGATCAGTATGACTACTACGGCCAGTTCCACAACGGCTTTCTGAACGCCTACTTCGGCCAGCGGGACGTGACGCTGACCACGGACGGCTGGAACTATATCGCCATCAACGACGATGTGTATATGTACACCGGCGTGACCTCCGTTACCAGCGACCAGTCCAACATCGGCTTTATCCTCACCAACCAGCGCACCAAGGAGACCCGGTTCTACCCCTGCGCCGGCGCGACGGAGACCTCCGCCAAAAGCTCCGCCCAGAGCCAGGTCCAGCAGATGCGCTATTCCGCCACCTTCCCGCTGTTGCTGAATATCGCCGACCAGCCCACCTACTTCATGGCTTTGAAGGGCGAGGACGGTCTGGTGAAGATGTATGCCATGGTGAACGTCCAGCAGTACAATATTGTGGAGACGGGGCAGACCGTGGCCCAGTGTGAGGAAAATTACCGGAAAACGCTGCTGAATAACGGCATCATCGACCGGGCCGACGCGGAGGTGCCTGCGGAGGAGCAGGAGCTTTGGGAGACAAAGGGCACCATCGCCGAGATCCGCAGCGCCGTCATTGAGGGGACCAGCGTCTATTACCTCCGCTTTGAGGGGGAGAGCGGCTTCTCCGTGTATGTCAGCGCCGCGCAGGTGCCGGAGGCCCCACTGCTGAACGTGGGAGATACGATCACGGTCTATTGGCACAGCGGGACCCAGTGGATCACCGCTCGGAAGATCGCAGTGGAGAACCGGGCTGTGTCCACACCGCCGGAGACGCCGGCTGAGGAGCCTGCGGAGCCGGAAACGGATCTCCTGCCAGACACCGGGACGGAGGAAGGCTCCGGCGGCTGGCAGCAGACGGTCATTTACGGAAAAGCATGACTTTTCAAGGGAAACCGATCAAAACGAAGAGAACCCGCGGCGGGCAAAATGCCCGCCGCGGGTTTCTTGTGGGAACTGTCAAAATCCAAACGGAAATTTTGGCTGGCGCAAGGACCGCTTTTCATTGTAAACGTTCACGCGGTATGGTATCTTTGTAACAACAACATAGGGGGGACTGCGTATGCTGGCTTTGGACTTTATCAACATAGGCAACGGAGACTGTATTCTCATTCGGGAGATGGAGGGAACGCGGCAGAAGTTTGCCTTGATGGTGGATTTTGGCCATGACTGTCTGGTGCGGGACGATCATCCGGGAGAACTGGATCCCAGGTCTCAGCGGATCTATGCGGGAGATTTTCTCCGGGAATTGGGCGTGACCCATCTGGACGTGGCTCTGGCCACGCATTTCCACCGGGATCACATCGGTGGCCTCAGCCGGGTGCTGGATGCCGTGACTATCGACCGGTTTTACACCACCTATCTGCCACCGGAAAATGCCCCGGAACTGGCCCCCTTCCATCCGGATAACAACTTGCCCAAGGCTGCGAGAAACGCCCTTCTCTGCCTCCAGATCTATACCGAGGCGCTGCAAAGCCACCCCGGCCGTATCAAGCAGTTTGAATTGGTGCCGGGGACGGAAACGATTTCCCTCCAGCTGACGCCGGACCTGAAAATGGATATCCTCTGCGGCGAACCGGCCCTGTACCGGCGGCAGAAGGAGATCTATGACGCGGCCTTCAACGGAGAGCGGAACGGATATGAACTGGTGCGCTGGGCCAAATCCATGAACGTGTGCTCTTTGCGCCAGCGGCTGTATTACCACGGCAAGGAGATCGTTCTGGGCGGAGACGCCTATGCCCATGTGTGGGAGACCGTGAATCTGACCCCCTGTGACATTCTGAAGGTGCCCCACCATGCCTCCTTCGATTCCACCTCCCGGAAGCTGCTGGAAAAGCTCCAGCCCAAAACGGCGGTGGTGACGGTGGCGGCCCGGCGGCCTGACGAACGGCCCCATCCCTATGTGGTGTCCCTGCTGCAAGAGTACGTCGAGAATCTGTATTTTACCGACGCGGTGGAGATCCCCGGCTTGGTGGAGCCTCAGTTTCATAAGTCCGTTCACTTAGAAGTGGAGTGAGGAAGCTGTTTGAACGCTGAACCGCGTTTGTATCGAAAAAGCAAAAGCGCCGGAGAAAACTCCGGCATTTACAGAAAAGGGAAAAACACGGAGCCTGACCATTGGTCAGGCTCCGTATTTTATATTGGATGGGGTGAGATTACTTGTACATTTCGGGCTTTTCCATGGTCTCCACCTTCATGAACTGAGAGGTGCCGCGGGAGGCGTTCAGAGCGTCGCCAGCCACGCAGGCCACATAGCCGTCCCAAGAGGAGGGGCCGGTGAGCTTGCCGGCGTGGACGGACTCCACCCACTTGCAGAACTCGATATCATAGGCCTCAATGAAGCGCTCCTTCCAGTCGGTCATGATGGGCATGGACTCGGCGGGCTGGACGCTG
>OGKS01000247.1_pt1 | contig 30203 bp, 27 predicted proteins | sample 1572491 | NCBI WGS metagenome assembly OGKS01 (sample SAMEA2582153, study PRJEB24529) | metagenome | biome: Human gut stool | place: China | collected 2011
CGACATTGTAACGAAAAAGGATAAGGCGCATCCCCAGAATAAAACGGTTAAGAGTATTTTCGCCCCAAGAGATTTAACTTTCAGAGCTTGTCTTGCTCTGATAAATATATAGGCATTGCCTGCCAGATAAAGTGTGACAATAAGGAGTAGATATGTAAGCATAATGTTTACTTGAAAATCAACGAATTTATTCGGGGCAAAGATAGGTCTTATTGTTGAGTAAAAAGAGTTAATTGTGCTGATATGACTCTAAAATACCCAAATAATGACCGAGAGAATCTATTTGTAATGGGGATTGAATCTTAATAACGAAAACATATAGGAAAAGTCTGTTTTTATTTCTATCTTTGCCCCCTGAAATGAAAAGACTAGCCTACATATCCGTATTGTTTCTTTCTCTTCTGATTATCTATTCAGGAGGGGGAGTCTCTATTGTACATTATTGTTGTGCCCGTTGTGAAACGGTGCAGAGCTGTTGTGATACAGGCTGTCCGAAGTGTAAAAAGACTCATACTTGTGATTCAAAAAAAGGTTGTAACGATAAGGGTTGTACAGCTACTATCTATAAGCTTGATTTGATGAAACATACTACTGAACTGACAACATCAGCTTTAGTAGTCGATCTTTTGTGTGAGCATTTTTGCTATCTGTTGACTCCGACTTATGCGGATAAACCGGTAGAATATGATAGTCTGGCCTCTCCGCCACCTCTCTGTTCGAGGCAGAAGCTGGCGCTATATTCCACTTATATTATTTAGCCACTATTTCTTTCTTATTTATTCCTTTGCTTTCTATTGAATATGAAAGTAGAGCAAAACTGAATGCAACTAAGTTGCATGAGAAATAAATTAATTTTGTATCTCGAAAGTAACTTTAGAAAGAATGAAATATATGATAATAGGACTGTTCCTGTTATTTGCCGGTAATCTATATGCGCAAGTACGGGGAACAGTGAAAGATAGTACCGGGGAGGCTATTCCGGGTGCAAATGTGTTCTGGATGAATACAGGACAAGGAGTGACAACTAAGGAAGATGGTAGCTTTTCTATTGTAAAACCTTCCAAAAGCCACATGTTAATAATCAGTTTTATTGGTTTCCAGAATGATACCATTCATGTGAACAGTAAAAATCAGCAGTTGGATATTGTGCTTCGTGATGGAGTGGAATTGAATGAGGTGAATATTGTCACTCGCAAACTGGGAACGATGAAATTACGCAGTAGCGTGATGAATGAAGATATGATAAGCAGTGCTGAATTGAGTAGAGCTGCTTGTTGTAATCTGGGTGAAAGTTTTGTGACCAATCCTTCGGTAGATGTGAGCTATTCTGATGCAGCAACAGGGGCCAAGCAGATTAAATTGTTGGGACTGTCCGGCACTTATGTGCAGATGTTGACGGAAAACATTCCGAATTATCGTGGGGCAGCTTCTCCTTATGGATTAGGGTATGTCCCCGGTCCGTGGATGCAGAGTATACAAGTTTCCAAAGGAACATCTTCAGTAAAGAATGGTTATGAAGCCATCACCGGACAGATTAACGTGGAATTTAAGAAACCGCAGTTGCCGGAAGCCGACTGGGTATCTGCCAATCTTTTTGCAAGCACTACCAATCGGTATGAAGCCAATGCAGATGCTACATTAAAGATTTCCAAACGATGGAGCACTTCTTTGCTGGCACATTATGAGAATGAGACTAAGGCGCATGATGGTAATGATGACGGATTTGTGGATATTCCTCAAGTAGAGCAGTACAATGTGTGGAACCGATGGGCATATATGGGCGACCATTATGTTTTTCAGGCAGGTATCAAAGCTCTTTCCGAAACACGTATCAGCGGACAGGCCAATCATGGAGGAACAATGCACTCCGGTGATCTGTATAAAGTAGGGATCGATACAGAACGCTATGAATTCTTCACCAAGAATGCCTATATCTTTAATAAGGAGAAGAATACGAACCTGGCTTTGATTCTTTCCACCACTTTACATAATCAGGATGCTACGTATGGACGCAAACTGTATAATGTGGATCAAACCAACGTTTATGCTTCGTTGATGTTTGAAACGGAATTTAATCCGCAGAACAGCTTTTCTGCAGGATTAAGCTTTAATTATGATGCTTACGACCAGTATTATCGTTTGGAGAATAATACGGATAATCCTCTCAAAGCTTTTGAAAAGGAAGCCGTTCCCGGTGCATACGTGCAATATACGTTGAACCTGAATGATAAATGGATGGTGATGGCGGGTTTGCGTGGAGACTACAGTAACGAACATGGTTTCTTTGTGACTCCGCGTGCACATCTTAAATACAATCCGAATGATTATGTGAACTTCCGTCTTTCTGCCGGAAAAGGGTATCGTACCAATTATGTGCTGGCGGAAAACAATTATCTGCTTTCCAGTAGTCGTAAGGTAGAAATAGCTAAGAATCTGGATATGGAAGAAGCATGGAATTACGGTGCCAGTGTATCTACTTATATTCCTATATTCGGCAAAACGCTGAATGTAAATGCAGAATACTATTATACAGATTTCTTGAAACAAGTAATAGTGGATATGGATAGCAACCCTCATGAAGTGGCTTTCTATAATTTGAATGGACGTTCTTACTCGCATGTATTCCAGGTGGAAGCAAGTTATCCTTTCTTCAAAGGATTTACCTTGACAGGAGCTTACCGACTCACGGATGCAAAAACGACTTACAAAGGGGTGCGAATGGAGAAACCTCTAACCAGCAAATACAAAGGCTTGCTCACTGCTTCTTACCAGACTCCGCTGGGGATTTGGCAGTTTGATGCAACACTGCAACTGAATGGTGGAGGTAGGATGCCTACTCCTTATAAATTGGGAGATGGACAGTTGTCCTGGGAACGTCGATATGGTAGTTTTGAGCAGTTGAGCTTACAGGTGACACGTTACTTCCGCCGCTGGTCTATCTATGTAGGAGGCGAGAACCTGACCAATTTCAAACAAAAGAATCCGATTGTCGATGCGGCAAATCCTTGGGGAAGCGACTTTGATTCCACTATGATATGGGGACCGGTACACGGGGCAAAAGGATATATCGGAATACGTTTTAATTTAGCTAGGAATAGTGAGTAAAAACTAGGAATAGTGAGTAGCGAAACGATCGCATAGAAAATAAAGAATACTAATTTTAAACTGATAGGAAAAATGAAAACAAAAAGATGGATGGCCACTTGCGTGGTGGCTCTTTTGAGTGTAGCAGCTGTATTGGCAAAAGATATTCGTGTAGTTGTATTCAAAGTGTCCCAGATGCATTGTGAGAAATGCGAAAAGAAAGTAAAAGATAATATGCGCTTTGAAAAAGGATTGAAGGATATTGCAACTGAAGTAAAAGCCAGGCTGGTAACTATCACGTATGATGCCGAGAAAACAAATGTAAAGAAGTTACAGGCAGGGTTTAATAAGTTTAAGTATGAAGCTGAATTTGTAAAAGAAACAAAGAAAGGTGATCAAAAGACTGATAAGAAGTAATTGAACAAATACCAGTGTTAGCTTGTTTCTATAAATAAACAATGGTTCTTTCCCGACTCCTTTTAAGGGGTCGGGAAAGGCATAAACTATAATTATATGGGTAACACAATAAAGAAGGCATTTCCTGTACTTAATATGCACTGTGCAGGATGTGCTAATAATGTAGAAAAAACAGTGAAAAAATTGCCGGGAGTTATCGAGGCTTCCGTTAATTTTGCTACCAATACGTTGACCGTTTCTTATGAGAAGGATCAGCTGACTCCCGGAGAAATCCGTGCGGCTGTGCTTGCGGCAGGTTATGATCTGATTGTGGAAGAAGCCCACAAGGAGGAACGCCGGGAAGAGGAGCAGCATAAGCGTTACACTCGTTTGATGTGGAAAGTGATTGGGGCTTGGATTTTGGTAGTGCCGTTGCTGGTATTTTCCATGATACTGATGCATGTACCCTACTCTAATGAGATTCAGATGGTACTTGCTATCCCTGTCATGGTCTTTTTCGGAGGTGGTTTCTTTACCGGAGCTTGGAAACAGGCTAAACTGGGACGGAGCAATATGGATACACTGGTTGCACTTAGTACTTCCATTGCTTTTCTGTTCAGTCTGTTCAATACGTTCTTCCCCGAATTTTGGTATGCTCGTGGATTGGAACCGCACGTTTATTATGAGGCTTCTGCGGTGATTATCGCTTTCGTTCTTACCGGAAAATTGATGGAGGAACGTGCTAAAGGCAATACCTCGACTGCTATTCGCAAGTTGATGGGAATGCAGCCTAAAGTAGCCCGGGTTCTGCGCAATGGAGTGGAAGAGGAGATCTTGATCGAGAACCTCCAGATAGGTGATATGGTTGTTGTACGTCCGGGAGAACAAATACCGGTGGACGGTCAGCTTTCCGAAGGCGATTCCTATGTTGACGAAAGTATGATTAGTGGTGAACCGGTTCCGGTAGAAAAGAAGAAAGGCGATAAAGTCTTGGCAGGAACGATCAACCAGCGTGGCTCGTTTATCATACATGCCACACAGGTAGGTAGTGAAACGGTGCTTGCCCGCATCATTTCCATGGTGCAGGAAGCACAGGGCAGCAAAGCTCCCGTGCAACGTATCGTCGACCGCATTACCGGAATTTTCGTACCTGTCGTATTGGGGATTGCTATCCTGACATTTGTTTTATGGGTTGCCATCGGTGGCAGTGAATATATCTCTTATGGCATTCTGTCGGCTGTTTCTGTCCTTGTCATTGCTTGTCCATGTGCTTTGGGACTTGCTACGCCTACTGCATTGATGGTGGGAATAGGCAAAGCTGCCAGCCAGCATATTCTGATTAAAGACGCGGTAGCTTTGGAACAAATGCGTAAAGTGGATGTCGTTGTACTGGATAAAACCGGAACATTGACTGAAGGACACCCTACTGCTACCGGATGGTTATGGGCACAATCGCAGGAACCTCATTTCAAAGATGTGCTTTTAGCTGCAGAAATGAAATCGGAACATCCGCTTGCCGGTGCTATCGTGTCTGCTCTTCAGAACGAGGAGAAGGTAAAACCCGCTGCATTGGACAGCTTCGAGAGTATTACGGGAAAAGGAATCAAGGTCTCTTATGAGGGACATACCTATTGGGTAGGTAGCCATAAGCTCCTAAAAGATTTCAGTGCGACAGTAAATGATGTGATGGCTGAAATGCTGGTTCGCTATGAATCGGATGGCAATGGTATCATCTACTTTGGACGTGAAAATGAATTATTGGCTATCATTGCTGTTTCTGACCCGATAAAGGCTACTTCTGCCGAAGCGGTAAAAGAACTGAAACGTCAAGGTATTGACATCTGTATGTTGACGGGTGACGGGCAGCGGACGGCATTAGCTGTTTCTTCCCGTTTAGGAATTGAACGTTTTGTCGCTGACGCTCTGCCGGATGATAAGGCCGAGTTTGTGCGTGAGCTTCAAATGCAGGGAAAGAAAGTCGCTATGGTAGGAGATGGTATCAACGATTCGCAGGCTCTGGCACTGGCTGACGTGAGCATTGCCATGGGGAAAGGAACTGATATTGCTATGGACGTGGCTATGGTGACTTTGATGACATCGGACTTGTTGCTGCTTCCTAAAGCCTTCCAGTTGTCAAAGCAGACGGTCAAACTGATTCATCAGAATCTTTTCTGGGCGTTTATTTATAATTTGATCGGCATTCCTATTGCTGCCGGTATTTTGTTCCCATTGAACGGTTTGTTATTGAATCCGATGTTGGCAAGTGCTGCAATGGCCTTCTCCAGTGTGAGTGTAGTGCTCAATTCATTGAGCTTGGGAAGAAAATGAGTAAGCGACTGTACAAAGAAAACAAATTGTAAGTAAATAATAAACGGTGAATACTTTGCGGATCATGTGCAACTTGTTCACCGTTCATTTTTGGGGATTCTATAATTTTATCCTCTATCGCTCTTCGTAGGAATTATCTGTTCCTGAATTCCAATGGTGTCATTCCCACATATCGTCTGAAATACTTGCCAAAGAAAGAGGCGCTGGGGAAGTTTAGAGAATATGCTATCTCTTGGATAGTCATATTGGTACCTTTCAGTTTGGCTTTAGCATCCATGATAACGATATAAGCAATGGTGTCCAAAACACTTTTACCTGTCACTTGTCTCACAGTCGTGCTTAAATGTTGAAGAGATATTCCTAGTTTATCTGCGTAGAATTGTGCACGACGTTCATCTTTATAATTCTCGGTGATGGCTTGAATCAATTCCCGGCAAATTTCCTTTTTACGGTTCGAACTATTGTTTTCACCCGGAAATTTACGATATATCAATCGTATGCTTGTCAAGATAGTCTGAAGAGATAATTCAACCAATTCAGAATCCATTTCAAAGTTTTCATTACAACTGACACGCGATAATAGAGCAAAATAGTCTTTCAGATAACTGGCTACTTCTTCATTGAGAGGGATTACCGGTTGTTCTATCAGTTTTGGATATTCATTACCGATGTTTTTCATCAGATTGATTCGTCCGGCACAATAGGCGGAAAAACCGGCAAAACAGAGACATACTTTTTCTGTTTTCTCCCGAAATTGGATGATTGTTCCCGGTAATAATGTTATCAGGTCATTCGGACGGATTTCATAATCAAGCAGATTGATGGAGGCTTTCATTGAGCCTTCAGTGCAGATGGCAACAATACATGCCTGCAACCGACAAGATTGCTTATAGATATTGAGAATGTCTTCCGTAACATTCGTCCATGCTAATACTTCGGTAGGCAAGTCTACCTGTGGGAAGTCCATTTTCATAGTTGCGTTTGTTATATTTACAGTGCAAAAGTACATATTTTCTTTTTATTTCTTACCTTTGTTTTTATGAAAACAACTTTTATCGATTGGAATTTAATACCGTATGCCGAAGCGTGGCAACGGCAGGCGGAGTGGTTTGACGGTGTAGTTCGGGCAAAAGCTCAGAGTGAAGTCTATGAGAACCTCATTATTATGTGTGAGCATCCACACGTTTATACATTGGGGCGCAGTGGAAAAGAAAATAATATGTTGCTGAGTGATGGGCAGCTAAAGGCGATTGGCGCTACTCTTTATCACATAGATCGGGGAGGGGACATCACTTATCATGGTCCCGGACAGTTGGTGTGTTATCCGATATTGAATTTGGATGAATTTGCATTAGGACTAAAGGAATATGTTCATTTGTTGGAAGAAGCGGTGATACGTGTATGTGCATCTTATGACATTGAAGCGGGGAGGTTGGAGAAAGCTACAGGCGTATGGTTGGAAGGTGATACCCCTCGTGCCCGTAAGATTTGTGCGATAGGAGTAAGGAGCAGTCATTATGTTACAATGCACGGGTTGGCATTGAATGTAAATACGGATTTACGGTATTTCAGTTATATTCACCCTTGCGGGTTTATTGATAAAGGCGTCACTTCTCTTCGTCAGGAATTGAAACGTGAGATACCTATGGACGAAGTGAAGCAGCGCCTTGAAAATGAACTTAGAAAACTACTCCGAATCCCAGTTGCCAAGTCTGGTGCATAAGGCAATCCTTATCGGCCAGTGCATAAGAGAAATCGACGCGCATTGGCCAGAAATTAATTCCACAACCCAGCGTACCATAGTTGCCTATTCCTTTATCATTGTCTCCGAAATGGTATCCTGCGCGGACTACTCCATATTTCAGGAAGTTATATTCGGCTCCTATTCCTGCTTGCAAATGCCGGATTTCGGAAGGAAGAAGATAGTTGAAGTCAAGTGCTACTTGCAAACGATTCTCCATGCTGAATGGAAGGTCGACACTACCTCCCAATCCCAATCGTGCAGGCAATTTCTGACCATCCAGCTTTTTGCCCAGGTTGGCGGCTTGGAAACCGATAGACCAAGAAGCCATTCCATCCAGAAGATCCGTATTCCGATAATAGGTGGCACCAAAGTCAAGAGCGACACTGCTCTTGCTATCTGCTTCCTTTGCTACTTTTTCTTGCAGATATCTGAATGTCAATGACAGTGATAAGTTCTTGGCTACATTCCTGAAATAGGCAGCTTCCAAATCCCATATACGGGGACGGTAATCCATTATTTTAGGATCCTTGAAGTGGCGGAATCCCAAAGCAAATCCATGAATACCTTCTCTTCCGATCCGATAGAAAAGAGATGCGCTGTGCAGCGCACAGTCCTTGTTGATATCAGCGTATGAATAACTAGCGCCCATTGCTTCCTGTGAGAAAGCGATTGTAGAGGCGTTATGAAAGATAGCTGTGCTACCGTTATCGGTGATAGCTAATCCTGTACCTGCCATACCTGCCGATTGGGCATCCGGAGTAAGTTCCAGAAAGTTGGCATTTGCCATTTCTTGTGCTCCCAGCAAAGCGGGGAATAAGCACGAGGCTAGAAGGAAATGTTTAACTCGTTTCATAATTCGTTATTTTTTTAGTGAGACATTCGGACAACACGTATACCTGTCCACGATTTATTATTGTTAAGCATATGATTAAGGGGATCATCACTGACAACTACTTTTCCCAATGTAGAGGAAGCATGTAGCAGATGCAGTTTCCCTTTTATATATTGCGCTATCCCAACGTGAGCAATGTCCAGTCCGGGAAGTTTCGTTGTGATGGCGATAATATCTCCGTCCATAATCCAGGATAATCCATTTTCCGGTAATTCGCTTTTCGGCAGCCAATGTACGATTTTCCCGGATAATGCTTTCTCGTATTCGGTCATTCGGGTTACGTTTTCCGGAGAATTGGCTAGCTTTTTATATAGTTTTGGGTGAGCGGACATATAAGAGAGGTTTAATTGAAGAGTTTGTACGCTGTTCTCTGCCGTCACATCCGTAAGGAATCCTTGACGGATACCATTCTCGATCCAATCGGAGGTGTAATGCAAACGGGAAGGATATCCGTCGATAATTCCATCTCTGTAGCGTATCTTTTGCAGGTTCTCAGTGAAAGAAGAGCCGAGAGCTTGAGCCAGTGTGTATTCTACAAAAGTGAGGCAATCCACTGCATCGGTCCGGATAACCAACTCTTCTTCTCCATCCCGGTCTAGCGTATTGGCCACATATTTGGTTCCCAAATAAGACTTTCCGATTTGCAGCATCGTTCGAGAGTCCTGCGGAGTGAGCTCCGCAGGCTGTTGTTGGGCAAAAGTCATTGCACTTATAAACGATACTATGACGGATAAAAGTCTCCTCATGTTTGCTTATTTAATTTTCATTGAGGCTTTGATGAAATAGAGAATCAGCAGGGCGTATGCTCCTAATGCCAACACTTCCGACCAAGTATTGTTCAGCCATGCTTCGTTCACCAAGTTGATTCCACCGAAGCGCATCGCGGCACTGATAACCCCCATTAACGCACCACCGGCAATGAAACCGGAAGCCAGCAATGTTCCTTTTTCTCCTCTTTCCGTATTGATAGTCGAATCTTTGCTGCGGCTGGTCACAAACCAATTGACAGCTCCGCCTACAACCAACGGCACATTCAGTTCCAATGGAATAAACATACCTAGTGCGAAAGCTAATGCAGGAATCTTGCAAAGAGTCAGAATAATCGCTAAGACAGCACCGATGCCATATAATAACCAGGGCGCGCCTACACCACTCATCAACGGTTCGATAACAGCAGCCATCGCATTTGCCTGTGGAGCAGCTAATGCTCCACTCGTAAATCCGTATGTCTTATTCAGGATAATCATTACACCGCCTACTGTTGCAGCCGATACAATTGTTCCCAAGAACTTCCAGGTCTCCTGTTTGGCAGGAGTACTTCCCAGCCAATAACCGATTTTCAAGTCGGTAATGAAACCTCCGGCCATTGAAAGCGCAGTACACACCACACCGCCCATCACTAATGCTGCAACCATGCCTGAAGGGCCTTTCAGTCCTACGGCTACCATCACTACAGAAGCCAGAATCAGTGTCATCAATGTCATACCCGATACGGGATTTGTACCGACAATTGCAATCGCATTGGCGGCTACCGTAGTGAACAGGAAAGAAATACCTGCAACTAGAAGAATCGCTACCAATGTGTGTAGCAGATTTCCTTGCATTACATCAAAGTAGAAGAACAGTACGATGAGTATCAAAGTGATGATAGAACCGATTGCAATAATCTTCATCGGGAGATCCCGTTGTGTACGGATAATGTTTTTCTCTACATTACCTTTACCGCCCATCTCTTTGGCAGCCAGCCCAACTGCACTTTTAATGATTCCCCATGAACGGATGATACCAATGACACCTGCCATAGCAATACCGCCGATACCGATGCTCTTAGCGTAATATTTGAATATTTCTTCCGGACTCATCATTTCTACAGTAGATGTAATCTCCGGATTCCATGCATTCAGCACACTGTCTCCCCAAATAGCGGACATTCCCGGAATGATAATCCACCATACAGCCAATGAACCGGCGCAGATGATGGAAGCATATTTTAATCCGACTATATAACCTAATCCCAATACGGCAGCTCCGGTATTTACCTTGAATACCAGTTTGGCTTTTTCCGCCAGCATTTCTCCGGCACTGCACACACGGGTCGTAAAATTCTCATTCCACCAACCGAATGTGGCTACGATAAAGTCATATAATCCACCAATCATTCCCGCCATCAGCAAGGGTTTGGCTTGGCTTCCGCCTTTTTCTCCGGAGATCAATACCTGCGTGGTAGCTGTCGCTTCAGGAAAAGGGTATTTGCCATGCATATCACTTACGAAATATTTCCGGAAAGGAATTAGGAACAGGATTCCCAATACACCACCCAGCAGGGAACTGATGAACACCTGCATGAAGGTAACCGTCATCTCTGGATATTTTGCCTGAAGGATATAAAGAGCAGGAAGTGTGAAGATCGCTCCGGCCACAATCACTCCGGAACAAGCTCCGATAGACTGGATAATAACATTTTCTCCTAACGCATTTTTTCTTTTGGCAGCTCCGGAGACTCCTACAGCAATAATGGCGATAGGAATAGCCGCCTCGAATACTTGTCCTACCTTTAATCCCAGATAGGCTGCGGCGGCTGAGAAGAGGATTGCCATAGCAATACCCCATGCTACCGACCAGAAGTTAACTTCCGGATAATTTTTTGAGGGACTCATCAACGGGTTGTATACTTCCCCCGGTTTCAATTCTCTAAACGCATTCTCGGGCAACCCGGTGAATTTGTCTTCTTCTTGTTTCATAGTTTTATAATTTGCTAATGTGTCAATTTACGTTTCCGTCTTCAAAGTAAACAAAAAAAAAGGAGAACCGAAAGATTCTCCTTTATGTAATAGCCTAAAATTTTTTATTTAGCGTCTTTTGCTACCATATCGCCCTCAATATACAATCTTACCATCTCTGTTTTGGCGTTGGTACGCAAAGTGATTGATTTCTTGAAATGTCCCGGATATTTGCCTGTTCCGTTATAAGTCACTTTGATTGTACCTTTTTTGCCCGGCATGATAGGTTCTTTCGTATATTCGGGTACAGTACATCCGCATGAAGCTACCGCCTGATGGATTACCAAAGGAGCGTCACCGATATTAGTAAAGGTAAATGTACAACTAACTACCGGACTGTTTTCTGAGAACTTGCCGAAGTCGTGAGTTGTTTTGTCAAACTTAATATCTGCATTGGTTTGAGCAAATGCAAAACTTACCCCCATTACTAACAAAGTCATAAAAAAAAGTATCTTTTTCATTTTTCCTTCTCTTTTTTGATTACAAGTGCCAAAGGTAATGCTTTTTCCCTTAAAATATACTTTATAGAGTGCGAAATAGTATTAAACGGCTTGTATTTGCTATTTGGCAAGCTCGAATCCAAGCATCATCCCGTCATAGTTATCGGCCAGAGAGCTAACGGTTTTGAGTGCGGTACTGTTGCTTTTACTACCGATAAACGCCATTAATTTTAGCAATTTATCCGAGTTGAATAACAATTCCAGTGAATTAGAACTGCAATTCACTTTAGCGTGCAGGTTCAGCAATCGCAAATATTTCAAGTCCACTTGTTTGGTGGAAGCATTGTAGGAGTAAGTTCCTTTCAATGTTTTCTTTCCCACTGTGCTGGTGAAAGTACTGTCTGCATTGAACGTGAAACTCATTTGCCCGTCCTTAATGCCAATCTTGCTCAACTGCTCGTTCAACTTGTTTTCCGCCATTGTCGCTGCGGCTGCACCTCCTGCTTTCATCAGCAGATTATCCGATTCGAACTCGACGGCTGAGCTTTTGTAACTCCATGTTCCGGTCATGTCGATCGTCTCAGTGTTTCCTGTAATGGCGTTCACAACTTTTGAGATGTTGTCCTTATTCAATAAGTCCGCCCATGATTGTGCCCGGCTGTTAGTTGCCGTCAGCATAAATACTACCATCAAGGTAGCAGATAAAAAATTCTTTTTCATTTTCATTTTATATTGAGATCTTTGTTTATGTTTTCTATATAATCAAGTATTTCTGTCCGTCCGGTGCGGTTTTCCGAAGAAGAAATAAAGTAGGGAGGGAGTTCTTCCCATTGTTTGCTCAGTTCACGGAGATAAGCATTGATATTCATCTTCAATCGTCCACCTTTCAGTTTATCGGCTTTGGTGAAAATGATAGAAAAAGGAATGCCGTTTTCCCCCAGCCATTCCATGAATTCGAGATCAATCTTTTGAGGTTCCAAGCGACTGTCTATTAATAGAAAAAGGTTTGTCATCTGCTCCCGTTCAAGAATATAATCCTCGATTATCGTGCGTATCTGGTCTTTCCCTTTCTGTCCGCGTCGGGCGTAGCCATATCCCGGAAGGTCGACGAGATACCAATTCTTATTGATAAGGAAGTGGTTGATTAACATCGTTTTTCCCGGAGTAGAGGAGGTCATGGCCAGACCTTTACGACTGGTCAACATATTGATAAGACTCGATTTTCCTACATTAGAACGACCGATGAAAGCATATTCGGGAAAAGTGCCTGCCGGACATTTCTTCACGTCTGTATTGCTAATCACAAATTCTGCGCTTGTTATTTCCATTTTCTAGTCATTTGTTTCTTTGACATCAATATTAGCCCTGCAAAAGTAAGTGTTCCATTTAACATTAGCAATTCATAACCGAATTTATATCCGGTTTCTTTTCCAATCCACCAATCGGTGAGGTAACAGAGTAGGGGTGAAAGGATAGCTATCAACGGAACCCACCGATCGTTGGTTTGTCTGCGGGTAAAAAGTCCGAAAGCGAACATTCCTAACAAGGGACCGTAAGTATAAGAAGCGATGATATAGATCGCGTCAATTACACTTTTATTGTTTAGAGTTTCTACGAGGCAGATGAAGAAAGCCAGTAAGACTGAAAGCGATAAATGTACCTTATTCCTTTTACGGCGCGCCGTTTCTTCACTGTCTTTTTCCGTATTCAGCAAATCCACGCATACGCTGGTTGTCATCGCCGTCAGTGCGGAGTCTGAGTTGCTGAAAGCGGCTGCGATAATACCGATTGTAAAAAGTATCAGAACGGGTTGTCCCAGATAACCTTGCGCTGCAAACATGGGCAAAATATCATCATTCATGGCAGGTAATGCCAATTGCATTTGTCCGGCTAATGTAATCAGTAATATTCCCAGGCACAAGAATAGAAAATTTAGCGGAATAAATGAGAATCCGTAACAATACATATTCTTCTGTGCTTCGCGAAGATTACGGCAAGACAGATTCTTTTGCATCATGTCCTGATCGAGTCCGGTCATTACAATCACGATGAAGATACCGCTAAAGAACTGTTTAAAGAAATTTTGCCGGGATACCCAATCATCCATGACAAAAATTCTGCTGTGTTCATTGTGCTGAATGGTCTGAATAATGCCGCTAAAATCCAGACCTAACTCTTGAATTGTAAAATAGATAATAAAAATCAATGCTGCTATCAGACAGAAAGTCTGCAAAGTGTCTGTCCATACAATTGTTTTTATTCCGCTTTTGTGGGTATACACCCATACTAAGGCAACCGATCCGACAGCGATTATCCAAAAGGGGATATGCATCTCCTGAAATACATAAGTGTGGAGAATGAGACAAACCAGATAGAGTTTGGCTGCCGTCCCCAACATACGCGACAATAAAAAGAAAAACGAGCCGGTACGATAGGCGTGCGTTCCGATGCGTGTGCCGAGATAGCCGTATATACTTGTCAAGTTGAGTTTATAATATAAAGGAAGCAATATATGCGCTACCACCATATATCCGAAGAAAAAGCCGAATACCGTCTGCATATATGTCATATCCATGCCACGCACCATGCCGGGAACAGAAACGAAGGTCACCCCGGAAATAGAGGCGCCGATCATGCCAAAAGAAACCACATACCAAGGAGATTTATTCTCTCCCTTGAAGAACGCTGCATTCGATCCGCCTTTATATCCGGTGATACGGGCTATTAATAATAATACCGCAAAGTAGCATATTATAGTGACAAGTATCATCATATCGACTGCAAAGGTAGTGTTTTTTGTAGGTATTATAACAATAATCTGTATCTTTGCGCCAAAATATCGATAGAACCGTAATTATTATCTATGAATCAACAATATCCTTCCATATTACTCGAAAAGGCGGTCGGTGAATTTTCCAAGTTGCCGGGCATAGGACGTAAAACGGCCATGAGGCTTGTTTTGCATCTGCTTCGTCAGGATACGGCCACCGTAGAGGCTTTCGGAAATTCCATCATGACATTGAAACGAGAGGTGAAGTACTGTAAGGTATGTCATAACATATCTGATACTGAAATTTGCCAGATCTGCGCCAATCCACAACGGGATGCTTCCACTATTTGCGTAGTAGAGAATATCCGCGACGTGATGGCGGTAGAAGCAACCCAGCAATATCGGGGGCTCTATCATGTTTTAGGAGGAGTCATTTCTCCAATGGACGGAGTCGGACCGAGTGACCTTCAAATTGAAAGCCTGGTGCAGCGGGTGGCTGAAGGTGGAATCAAAGAAGTTATTTTGGCGTTGAGCACCACGATGGAGGGGGATACTACCAACTTCTACATCTATCGCAAGCTGGATAAACTAGGGGTTAAACTGAGTGTGATTGCGCGTGGCATATCCGTTGGAGATGAATTGGAATATGCCGATGAAGTAACTTTGGGACGTAGTATTGTGAACCGGACTCTTTTCACCGGAACTGTATAATTTAATATTTAGAAATTTAGAACGAACATGGAAGAACAGATAAAACGTGCTGTCAGGAATTTGAATATAGGTTATGTTTTCTTTTGGGTATTTCCGGCTTTTCTGCTTGGAGCAGGGGAGTTCGAGCTCTTGCCCGTAGGAAATCTGGTAGATAATGTACAGGCTACTTATTATTTTGAGACTATCGGCATTCTGTTGACGGCACTTTGCGTACCTCTTTCTTTGAAGCTATTCAGCTTGGTGCTCAGAAAGAAAATAGACAATATGACTATTGCGCTTGCGCTGAAACATTATGTGCAATGGAGCATTGTCCGATTGGGAATACTTGAAGTCGCTATTGTAGCCAACATCCTATGTTACTATTTGACATTAAGCAGTACCGGCAATCTTTGTATGCTCATTGGCTTGACGGCTTCTCTTTTCTGTCTGCCCAGTGAGAAAAGATTACGTAACGAACTTCACATCACAAAAGACTAAAGCGCATGAAACAATCTTATCTAACAAACGAGCGCATCTATCTTCGTGCAGTAGAGCCGGAAGATATGGATATTATGTACGAGATGGAGAATGATCCTTCTATGTGGGATATCAGCAATTTCACAGTCCCTTATTCCCGTTATGTACTGCGCCAATATATCGAAGGCTCACAATGTGATGTCTTTGCAGACAAGCAATTACGCTTGATGATCGTGAGTAAATCCGATCATGACATACTAGGCACTATTGATATTACTGATTTTGTTCCACTCCATTCGCGTGGAGAGGTCGGTATTGCCGTGCATAAAGACTATCGTCGGCAAGGCTATGCAACCGATGCGCTGAAGCTACTTTGCGAATATGCTTTCGGTTTTCTGTCCTTGAAACAACTCTATGCACACGTGGCAGTGGACAACGAGGTCTGTCTGAAACTATTTGCATCGTGTGGCTTTACCCAATGCGGACTCTTAAAGAACTGGTTACAGGTAGAGGGATGCTATAAAGACGCCGTACTTCTTCAATGTCTGAATCCCCGAAAATAACTGAATCCTTATAAGATAGGTGATGAAAGCCTAAATGTCAGTTCAGCGTAGGCACTTGTGGAAAACGTGACCACGTTTCATACTTGCTGCCTAGCTTTTCCAAAGCCTCTTTCCACATATCTTTGGTGTCGTTTCTCATCAGATATGAGTTCTCTTCTTCGGATACCAGCCATGTGTTTTCCTTTATTTCATTATGTAACTGATTACTTTCCCAACCGGAATATCCCAAGAAAAAGCGGATACATTCACTCACTTTATTCCCTTGCAATATATATTTCTTTATTTCTTCAAAATCACCGTTTAGGAAAAGCCCCTTACTGACAGGGATAGAACCGGGAATTTTCTCTAGAGTATGGAGGTAGAATAAAGTATCAGTCGCTACAGGACCACCCTTGTAGAGAGGTATTTCATCCAAATACTTAAATTCCATGATAACATCATTGAGAAGCAGTGGCAATTGTTTATTGATGACCAATCCCATAGTTCCTTCCTCCGTATGATCGACCAGTAGAATTACGGATCTGCCAAACGTCGCATCGCGTAAAAAAGGTTCGGATATCAAAATCTTTCCTCTTGACGGCAACACATTATTCGATTGAATCTTAAATATGTCCAGGTCGATATTCATGCCCCTAAGTTAATAAAAAAAACGGAATAACTATCGTTATTTCCGTTTTTTTTGATTTAGCAGGGTGCTTTTATGAATATCTTACCGCAAACGGTCAGGCTACCGGATGATTTTCTGCAAATAATCTCATTCTTTCATCAAGTTGTGCATATTGATGGTCTTTAATAAAAGAGGTACACGCGCGCAAACCTTCCTGATGGCTTCCGGTAGTCACTAATGAGATAGCGCTTACACCGTAGTACATCAGCTCCTTGACAAGCTCACCGCTAGTCATTCCCGGATATCCGATTGTGAAATAAAATCCGTCTGCAATAGGATCACCCAAGTCATTGTCATATACCAGATGGAACCCGTGATGCAGGAAGATATCTTTCAACTTCTTCGCTCTTTCACCATATATTTTCACTTCATTGAGGAAATTGTATTGTCCTTCATTAGCAGCTTTCAGCATGGCAGCCATAGCGAACTGTGCAGAATGACTCGTTCCGGAAGAAAGTGCATAGAGCACCCGATGAATGAAGACGGTCCCGAAAGTTCCGCCGCCGTACCGTTTTGTCAGTCCCGGATAACTTCTGTGATATAACTTGTCGGAAATACAACTTACACCGATACGTTGTCCGGCATAGCTGAACGCTTTCGAACCGGAAATCAACAAGACATAATTATCCGTATAATGAGCTACCGACGGCTGGTAAGGAGCCTGATACGGCTTGCTCAAATCCTGACGGAAGTCCATTGCGAAATAGGCCAGATCTTCCAGTACAATCGCATCATATTGCGTAGCCAGTTCACCGATAATCCTCAACTCTTCATCTTTCAAGCAGATCCAACTAGGATTATTGGGGTTTGAGTAGATGATTGCGGATATATTGCCTTTCTTCAAATAACTCTCCAATTTTTCTTTCAATTTGTCGCCTCGGTAATCGTATACATCGAATGTCTCGTATTTCTGTCCCATTACAACCAACTGCTGCTTCTGCACCGGAAAACCGGGATCGATAAACAGAATCGTATCTTTCTTTTCGTCACATTGGCTGCAAGTGAGGAAAGAAGCGAATGTGCCTTGCATAGAACCGGTAACAGGCACACAGCCTTCCGGGCTTAAATCCACATTAATAAATGCCTTGATAAAGTTAGAAGCCTCCTTTTTCAATTCGGGCAGTCCGTTAATGTCCGGATATAGGCTGGCTATCCCTTTTTGTAGCGCTTCAACCTCTGCTTTCACCCCAACGGCAGAAGGAGGAAGTCCCGGAACACCCATTTCCATTTTGATAAATTCGACTCCCGATGCTGCTTCTGCTTTTGAAGCAATAGCTTTCACTTCACGAATGGTTGCTTTAGAAAAATCGACAATTTGAAACTCATTTATGGTTTCATCAATCAGATGTCGTTCAATTGGTGTATTTTTCATTCTATTTTCTATTTTATGTAATAGCTGCAAATGTACACGATAATTCTTAATAAACCCACTTTTTCAGAAAAAAGATACTGAAGCTATTGCAGGTTTCAAAAAAATATCTACCTTTGCATCCGCAATCGAGAGAGATGCTTTAGTGAATATTTTGGTGCGTTAGTTCAGTTGGTTAGAATACATGCCTGTCACGCATGGGGTCACGGGTTCGAGTCCCGTACGCACCGCTTCTCAACCAAGAAAAAAATAAAAAATCCCTCTGATTCTCAATGAGTCAGAGGGATTTTTTTATTACTCCCTTCTATTATTCTTTATTTCCGTTGTACCCCCATTTTACATAAATGGCTCCCCAAGCGAATCCGGCTCCAAATGCTGTGAAAATCAGGTTATCTCCCTTTTTGAACTTATTCTCAAAGTCCCAAAGGCAGAGCGGAAGTGTACCGGCACTTGTGTTGCCATACCGTTCGATGTTTACCATGACTTTCTCCGGTGGTATTCCCAACCGTTGTGTGACTGCCGCGATAATGCGTTGATTAGCTTGATGGGGAATCACCCAATCGATCTCCTCCTTACTAAGATGATTCCTTTCGATCAGAGCCTCGCAAGCATCGGACATATTGGCTACTGCATATTTGAACACGGTGCGTCCTTCCTGATAAATATAATGCATCTTGTTATCCAACGTATAGTAGGAGGGAGGACATACCGAACCGCCTGCTTTTATATGTAAGAAAGGCAACCCTTTACCATCCGTTCTCAATACCGCGTCCATGATCCCCACATTCTCCGTTGTTGCCTCCAGCATGACAGCAGCACCACCGTCACCGAAGATAGGACAAGTAGCACGATCTGTATAATCTATGATGGACGACATTTTCTCGGCTCCTATTACGATTACCTTCTTATAGTTTCCCGAACGGATAAAATTAGCCCCCGTCTCCAATGCATATAAGAACCCGCTGCACACAGCCTGCATATCGAAGGCAAAAGCATTTTTCAATCCCAACCTTTCGCATACGATTGAGGCGGTTGAAGGGAAGCGATAGTCAGGTGTGGTGGTAGCGACGATAACCAGATCGATGTCGTCCGGATTGGCTTTTGTGCGTTGCATCAACTGTTTGGCCGCTTTACGCGCTATGTATGAAGTACCGAGTCCCTCTTCTTTTAATATACGCCTTTCCTTAATGCCGATACGTCCCATAATCCATTCGTCGGTGGTATCCACCATCTTGGAAATTTCATCATTGGTCAGGATGTAATCGGGCACATATCCCCCGACTCCTGTAATTACTGCGTTTATACTCTCCATTGTTTTAAATTGATTTTGCTGTTTTTTAGAATGAGGTAATTAATCCCAAATGATAAATGCGGGCGCAAATATATAGAAAAGAGAATAAAATCCAATAACTGTCTATGTCACAGCCACCTTTTTAAATAATAAAAAGGAATATTATGCCAAATTTTTCCAAAAGTGATAATCGTTTTCTTGTGTTTGTAGGAAGATGTGCGTGGACGGTTTTTAGTAATAAGTAAAAAGTTTTTTGAATTCTTTATTGAGTCTGTATTTTTTTATCTATCTTTGCGGCAAAATTATCCGGTAGCCCTTTGGGCGACGGGGTAATCTTTGTAAATAATGAAACTTACTTCTGAACGCGTAACGACTAAGGTTTTACCTGCACATGTGACAGGTAACGGCGTAGCCTTGTCTAAAAAGCGTTGGTTGGTTGCTCAAGTTCGTATTTATCACGAGAAAAAGACAAGCGAGCGGCTAACAAAAATGGGCATAGAAAACTATGTTCCGGTTCAAAGAAAGACCCATCTGTGGAGTGATCGTCGTAAGCAGATCGATCACATCGTAATTCCGATGAAAATATTTGTACGTGTCGATGCACAAGAACAGAAAGACGTTCTTATGCTATCGGCCGTCAGCCGTTATATGGTGCTTCATGGTGAGAGCGCTCCGGCTGTTATACCCGATACCCAAATGGAAAAGTTCAAATTCATGTTAGACTATTCGGAGGAAGCGGTCAATATGAGTAATGCTCCATTGAGTCCGGGTGAGAAAGTACGTGTCATAAAAGGCCCGTTGAGAGGACTGGAAGGTGAGCTGGTTACTTTGAACGGGAAGACAAAAATTGCCGTCCGTCTGGATATGCTCGGATGTGCCAGTGTCGATATGCCTGTGGGATATATCGAACGGGTGATGTAGTAATTTATTAATTGGGGTATATATGAAGAACTTATGTGGGCGCTCTGCTGCATAAGTTTGTAACAATCAATGTAATTTTATTGGGGAAATCATGATTATTGCTTATCTAGCAGGCATATTCTTACTATCCATACTGCTTGCCACTGTAATTATTCCACGCATTTTATTCATCTCCTACAAGAAACGTCTTTTTGATGTTCCTGATAGCCGGAAAGTCCATAAAATTCCGATCCCTCGTCTGGGTGGTCTTTCTTTTCTTCCTGTCATCCTGATAGCCCTATGCTCTGTCACGGGGATCCGTTATTATACCAATCATCCGGTCGATATGCTATGGGCTTCCGATCTGTTCATACAATATTTATTCTTAATAGTAGGTCTCACTCTTTTATACCTGATAGGAGTTGCCGACGATCTTGTCGGAGTAGGCTATCGTTATAAGTTTGTCATACAGATTTTGGCAGCTCTTCTTTTCCCGTTGTCCGGTTTGTGGATTAACGATTTGGGCGGATTGCTGGGGCTGCATGAGATACCGGCTTATATCGGGATGCCATTGACAGTCTTTCTTACTGTATATATCACGAATGCCATCAACCTGATTGATGGTATCGACGGTCTGGCTTCGGGGCTGAGCTGTATAGCGCTAGGGCTGCTTATTATCGTTTGTGCGATTGTCGGTCAATGGACCCATGCTTTCTTGGCGGCAGCTACACTGGGAGTCGTTATTACCTTCTACTATCATAATGTATTCAGCGTTTCCGGCAGAAAACTGTTCATGGGCGATGCAGGAAGCCTGACGTTGGGTTATATCCTTAGTTTCTTAGTCTTGCATTTCTGGCAGAAGACACAGTTGTGGGACCCGTTTACGATGAACCTGAACATGGTAACCGTCTCCACACTGCTGATTCCTCTGCTTGATGTCGTGCGTGTATTCTATTCCCGTGTGAGTGAGGGACGCAATCCTTTTACTCCGGACAAGAATCATATCCACCATCGACTCTTGCGAACGGGTATGCGAGTACGTGCAGTGATGATAACCTTGCTTATGTTATCCCTATTTTTCGTTGTCTCCAACTTCATATTATCGTTCTATATCAATACCACTTTCATGCTTTTGTTGGACCTGGCTTTTTGGTTGACTACCCATTTTATCATCCGTTATTTCATCATGAAACATGAAGCGGTGACAGGTAAGAAATGGTATAAAACATATCGAAATTTTTTCTGGTAACCAAACACTTACTTTATATATACAATCAACAATAATGAAAAAGATAAACTTCGGACTTTTATTATTTATTCTATTGACAGGAACCTCCTGCATCTCTTCCAAGAAGATGATCTACCTGCAAGGAGTTGATTCATTGACAAATCCCGCTCAAGTGATACAGCAGGACTATGAATTACGTATCAAACCGGATGACCAACTCTATATCATGGTGAGCAGTAAAGAGCCGGAATTGCTTACTCCGTTCGCGAATACGCAGATTTTGGGTTCATCCACATCCGGCGGAGGTACGAATATCCAGGAAACCACCGGAGTTCAAGTAGATAAGAATGGAAAAATAGACGTACCTATCTTGGGAGAGATACAGGTAGCGGGACTGACACGTCTTCAATTGGCGGATGAAATCAAAAAGCGTCTGGAAGAAGGACAATATATCAAAGATCCTACCGTGAGTGTCCGTATTAAAGGGTTGAAAATATCGGTAATGGGAGAGGTGGGGAGTCCCGGAGTGCACGAAATGGCAGGCGACCGCATCACATTGCTCGAAGCACTTAGTATGGCAGGCGACCTGACACCCACAGCCAAGCGTACCAATATCCTTGTACTTCGTGAAGAAGAAGGGAAAAGACATACCTATACGGTCGACCTTACTTCCGGTCGGGATGTACTAGAATCTCCCTGCTATTATCTTCAGCAGAATGATGTGGTATATGTAGAGCCCAACAAATCTATTAATGTGAAAGGAAGTTCCGCATTATCATATTTAGGGGCGGGAGCAAGTATCATTTCCGTATTAGCCTCCATTGTATCCTTAATCGTCGTACTAAGCAAGTAAAAAAGAAAATATGGAATATATTCAGGAAAACGAGAGAACCCTCAAGAAAGACGAAGGAGGAATCAACCTTCGTGATGTCGTCGAACTGATCATAGCCAACTGGTACTGGTTTGTCTTGTCCGTTTTAGTATGCGTGGGGGCAGCTTATTTTTATGTACTGACCATCCAGCCTGTCTATCAGCGTCAAGCGGTGATGTTGGTGAAAGATAAAGAGAAATCCGCTTCGGATATGTCGGCCATGCTCGAAGTGAGCGGAGGAATAACAGGAACCAGTGTCGATAATGAAATCTACATTCTCCGTTCCCACCAGTTACTTCGTGAAGTTGTCAATCGCCTTCATCTGGATGTAGATTATGCCAAAGACGGCATACTGCGTGATACTCCCCTTTATGCGGAATCGCCGGTAGATGTTCATTTTATCGATCCTTACAATCAGCCTGTGTCATTCAATATTACTCCTCTCAATACGACGAGATTCCGTATATCCGACTGGGAAGTGATGGGAGAAAAGGGAGAAATACAGGAGCAGGAATTAGCGTACAATGATACCATTCGGACAGAGGCGGGAAGAATCGTCGTGCAGTTGCGTCCGGAAAACTTGTCCGCTTATCTTTCCCAACCAATCTCCGTCAGCCGTATCAGTCCGGAGATAGCGACAAACATTTACCAGTCCAAGATAGCGACTTCCTTAGCGGGCGAACGTACCACATTAGTGCAGATAACCTGTTCCGACACCAACATATCCCGTGCTGATGCAATTCTGGCCGCTTTGGTGAAAGTATACAGCGAGACGATCATAGAAGATAAAAACCGCATTGCGGCCAACACCGCTAAATTTATTGATGAACGTATTTCCATTATCAGTCGTGAATTAAGTGATGTGGAAGAAGACTTGACCGATTTTAAACAACGCAATCAGATTGTGGATATGAGTGCCAACGCCACACAATACTTAGCGGAGAGCAGTAAAGTCAAAGAAGAAAGTGCACAATTGGAGACGGAATTGTCTATTGCACGGTCTATCAAGAGCTATCTGGCGGATGTTACCCGTAAAGACCAACTGATTCCGAACGTGACAGGAGTGGGAGATGTCAGTATGCAGAGTCAGATTACCGCCTATAATGAGCTGATGTTACAGCGTAATCGCTTAAAGGAGAGTTCGGGCGAGAAGAATCCTGTAGTTCAGGCGGCGGATAAGAATCTGGAAGGAATGCGTGCGACCATTTCGGGCTCTATGGACAATTATATGAAAACCTTACATCTTCGCCTGGATAAGGCAAAAGTTGTAGAGAACCGTCTGGCGTCAAGCATTCAGGCAGTCCCCAAGCAGGAAAAAATGGCGTTGAGCATTATGCGCCAGCAATCCATTAAAGAGACTCTCTATACTTTCTTGCTCAATAAACGTGAAGAAAATGCCCTGCAACTGGCTATTACTGAGGCCAATATTCGGGTGGTTGAAGAACCTTTCGGCTCTTATTTGCCTGTATCTCCCGCACGCTCTTCCATATTGGCTGCTGCTTTTATTGTAGGCTTGCTGATTCCATTGGGAGTACAGGTTATTATCTTGTTATTGAATACATCCGTTCGCGGACGTAAGGATATTGAGGAATACACCACCATTCCGATTGTCGGTGAGATTCCGGCCCGCAAAGATTCGGAAGGAGATGATGCGATTGTGGTAAGCGATAGTAGAAACGACCGTATCTCTGAGGCTTTCCGTATGCTGCGTGTCGATCTGAACTTCATCGCGAAAGAAGCCCGTGTCCTGATGTTCACCTCTACTTTGTCCGGTGAAGGGAAATCATTTGTCTCCCGTAATCTGGCAGTTGCTTTAGCCATCTCCGGAAAGAAAGTCATATTGCTTGACACAGACTTACGTAAGCATACTCAAAGTAAATTGGCGGGAGTAAACAGGAAAGAGGGATTAAGCACCTATCTATCCGGACTGAATTCAAATATGGATACTCTGATAACAGTCGGAGCTTTCCACCCGCAAGTCGATACTATTTTTGCGGGAATTGTTCCTCCCAACCCGGCAGAACTACTGATGAATGAACGTTTCGATCTTCTGATAGAGGAATTGAAGAAACGGTATGATTACATCATTTTAGATAATGTCCCGGCTTTAGTGGTAGCAGATGCATCTATCGTCAGCCGCGTAACCGATCTGACAATCTACGTCATTCGTGATGGAGTGTTGGACCGCCGTTACTTGCCGGAACTTGAACGCCTGCATCAGGATGGTAAATTCAAGAATATGTGCATCGTATTGAATGATAGTCAGGTTGAAAAGAAGAAGTACGGTTATGGTTACGGGCAAGGGTATGGATACGGTTACGGTTATGGGCGTGTGGATGGGTATTATTCAGAAAAAGAATAATTTAATTACGATTTATGTCACAAGAATCTCGCGTAAGGAAATCCTTGCTTAACGCGCGTGTCAATCTTATTTTTTATTTCCTGACTTTAGCCTTATCTTTCTTTTCTCGAAAGATATTCCTTGATACGTTAGGAGCGGATTTTGTCGGGTTAACAGGTACACTGCAAAACTTGTTAGGTTTCCTCAATCTGGCTGAATTGGGTATTGGCAGTGCCATTGGTTACGTACTTTATAAACCGTTATTCGATCATGATGAAACAAAGATTAATGAGATTATTTCTGTATTTGGTTACTTATACCGTTGGATAGGAAAAATTATATTGATAGCTGGATGTATATTGGCTTGCTTTCTCCCGCTTATATTTCCCAATACAGAGTTTGAACTAGGGCTTATTTTCTTTGCCTATTTTTCTTTTCTCGCTTCTTCTTTAATTGGTTATTTTGCTAATTATAAACAAACTTTGTTGGGAGCTGACCAGAAAAATTATGTAGTTACTGCTTATTTTCAAACTGCCACTATTGTAAAAACAATCATTCAAATGGCTTTGGCTTATTATACAGGAAATTACTATTTGTGGGTGATTGTTGAACTCTCTTTTGGTATTATTTATTCCTTTATATTGAATTGGAAAATAAATCAGGTATATCCGTGGTTGAGATCAGAAGTTAGTCAAGGCAGGATTCTTTTCAAGAAGTATCCGGAGGTGATGAAATATACGAAGCAATTATTCCTTCATAAAATAGGAATGTTTGCTCAATGGCAAACTATTCCATTTTTCATATATACATTTTCAAATTTGCAAATGGTGGCTTTTTATGGAAATTATACAATTATTACTGACAAATTAAATTTATTAGTTAATAACTTGACTGAAAGTACATCTGCTAGTGTAGGTAATTTGATTGCTGAAGGAAATAGAGAGAAAATTATAGATACTTATTGGAGACTTTTTTATATACGATTATATATGGCTGCTCACATGCATGACGATAGTCAGCACGATACTTTGGATATATCTGCATGAAGAACTGAGCAAACGAGTTGATGTTCCATATGCTGACTTGCTTCTTCATCTTTGCGATGAGATTAGTATCAGCACTACATAGGATACCCAGACGAAGACCAGGCACACCATAACTCTTTGAAATAGACTTCATGACGCACATGCGAGGATACTTCTCCAAAAGTTCGTTATGTAGGAAGGTATTGTTTTCGAAGCCTACACTAAAGTCAACAAAACTCTCATCAAGTACAAAGCGCACATTGTTATCCTCACACCATTGAGCCAATTTATTCACTCCGTCCATAGGAATGAAATTGCCTGAAGGGTTATCTGGATTGATGAGCAGAAGAGTGTCAACATTGTTCTGTCCGAAGAATGCAATCATGTCGTCTGCGTCATAGCGGAAAGTGTCGTTTTGAGGCACAAATGTTACAACCTGCTCATAAGGCAAGCGGTTAGGATACTCCTCAAAAGTAGGACGTACAACACCAACTTTTCCCTCGAGGTTTTCCATGAGAGCCTTTATGAGTTCGGCAGCTCCATTACCAGGAATGATATACTCTTGATTTATGTTCCAACACTCGCTTGCAAGTTTGCTATTCACACCCATACCTGAAGGATACTCAGATACAAGCATTTTAAAGTTTGCTTCCATCTCATCCAATATCTTCGAACGATTGAAGTAAGGGTTCACGAGATAGCAATAGTCGAGCAGTTCTCCATAGACCCAGAAGCCACCATAGCGGTTATAATAATGTTTCAGGAGCTGTTCGTCCTCTGAGATAATTTTTTTGCACATAAATATAATTAACAAGTAAACACAAACAATCTAACAATTATCAAACACAAAATATTAGTAATCAATTTTTGAACTAGCCTACAAATCAAGCACATAGCATATGCTTGACCTGTTATCAAGCCAAATTCAACAGTTTTACGTGTTTTTTTGTCGGATTTTTTGTTTATTATATCGTCGACAGACACAACGATGATTCTTCACTCCAATCACCACATCTCCAAAAGAAACTTCACACTTCAAAACACTCAAAACATTTTCCCCGGAACGCCATACTCCCTCGCAGCCTCCGAGGTCATTATCTCCACACTTGCTGACTTCAAAAAGGAGTTGACATCATCGGGAAGGATTCCGCGATGAATAAGGTCATTGAAATAACGTACAAGATCATTGATAACATACTCAGGGGCATATAGATCGTCGAAGTAGTTATAGTGCTCATCACTGACGAAATGATGACACATGGACTTGGTAAGTTGCATCAGTTTCAGAGCGGCTTCAAAGAATTGCTTGTTATCACAAAGCTCATGAATTTTCCGCTCCTCATTTTCCATAAGTACGGCAATAAAGTCGCAGTCATATCTGAATCGCTCGAAAATGTTTCTTTCATAATCGTCATTCAGTGGAATCAATGACTTTCGTTCTGCTTCCTGGGCAAGTCTTTCGCGCTCATATACCTCTCGGTCCCGTTGCTCCAAATACTCTTCAAAGTTCGGTTTACGCTTGATTTCTATCGGAGCGCCCACTATATTCTCCTTTCCACGCAAATCCATGATACTCTCGGACTTAAGACCAATGATACCATATTGGGTGCAATGGGATTGGATCAATGTATTTATTTCCTTCAGTTTTTCGGAGTTATTCCACGCAAGGGCAGCATTGACAGCACCAGAATAGCATCGTGCGACGGTCTTGCGCAGGCGGTTCCGGTGGGCAGCCAAATAGGTCTTGCATTCTTTACCGGACATCCAAGCTGGCAATCTGCGACAGACTTCATAGGCTTGTATGTACGCGGCATCGGGGCGACCGTTTTCTATACATCTGGTTGCGGATGCTTGGCACAGGCGTTCAAGGGAACGGACTTGAAACATAAAGTCATCTGCATCGTTAGGGTGCCACTTGAATGCTTTTTCGGCATGGTCACCGTAAAACTTGCTATAATCGACTTTCAAGCCATCGGGAATATAGCCTAATATATTCCTGCCGAGTTTCTTGCGGTATTCATCGATTTCGTTCTTTTTCTGACGATAGATTTTATCGTCGATTGCTTTTTGAATTTCAGAAGCGTATTCCCACTCAAATGCCTTATAATCATCCGATAACATAGATTCTTCTGAAATAAGTTCAGGGATTCTTTTGGCAAGGAATCTCGACCAGACTTCCGCATTATCTTCAGTTACCAATGGCGATGCATCAAAGTTAACTTCGCGATAACGAAATCCAACCGTGTTTTTGGCTTTGATTTCGAGCCCTAATCTTTCGGGAGAATTATGGTACATAATTTTACAGCAAGTGATGTCTGAATTCAGGTCGGACTGCGGGATGCCAAGTGGCATCCCGTTTTATTCGCATTGATTTATAATAACACTAACGTATCGCCACTGAGGTTCAGTGGTTTATAGAAGTCGATATTTATAATTATTCTAAGTAAATCTTAGTTAGAATCAAAATAATCTGAGGTCGATGATTCTGTCAGAGTATGGGATTCCATGTTTTGCGCAATACTGATTGTGCAGCCGATTCATCCAAACGGTATCAGATTCGGTGGTAGTGAACTGTTCTTTAGTATCGTCACAGACATAATAAGGGGTCATCACTATAAACTTTTCTTTACGGAATTCGATTTCTCTCCATTCCCAGTTTAAAGTGACTGTCCCACCTGTCAGCGGGCTAACCATATTCTTCGGATCCTGCAACATAGTATCGAAAAGCTATTGACCTTAACCAATTTTATTTCTGGAGACACTGCTCAAGCGCTGCAAACTACGCCATCGACTCGTACAAAGCACGAATTTTTAATTGTAATTCAGGAATATCATTCTCGATTGTATCCCAAAGTTGAGACGGACGAATCTGATAATATCCATGGACAAGAACGTGTCGCATACCTTCAATTTCATCCCATTCCACTTCAGGATGAGCAGCTCTGAATTCTTTTGTAAGCATATAGACTGCTTCGCCTATAATCTCGACCTGTTTTACAAAGCCATAAAAGACTATAGGATCATTTTCAATCAAGTCTAGATTAAAACGCCCCTTATTAGAAATTATCACATCCATGGCAGCAAGAATATGCTCAAGACGTTCTTTGTCTCTAATTCTTTCTCTCATAAATCAGGATTTTATCTTTGTCTGCTGAAGACCTCGCAAATGGCAGCAGGCAATCATCTTCGATAAGATCGACTCTTCTGTCCAACAATCTACTAAGCCCAACAGTTAATCGGGAAATGTACATTAGTGAAATTCTAGTACCAGAATCATATTCTACTAATATATCCACGTCACTATCAGAATGCTCCTCACCACGTGAACATGAGCCAAATAGCCAAGCCTTCTTAATTGGCTGGGCAGAGAAATACTTCCTGATTATAGGAATCATATCTTGAACTCTTCGGCTTAACATATCCACAATTTCCCGCAATATAGCAAATTAACCCAATTTATACAATGCTATTCCCCAAAACTTTTATACCTTTGTACGTATACAGAAATTGTATTTAGGATTCGAGGCGCTATTTTTTATCTTTTTCAAACTTAAGAGAGCAGTTGTCCCTAGCAGCTGCTCTTATTATGTATCGTCTAGCCTACACCAAATTCGTCTTCAAAAACTCCACAAGCGGTCTAATCTCAGCCCGCGACAAATCCCAGTAATCGGTATCATCGAAAAGCCATTGACCTGAACCTATCTTCTTTCTGGAGGCATTGCTCAGGTGCTGCGAACGCCCCCTACCTGACCTCGATTTCCTGATTCAACATGTAGTCTATACTGTCTGTGGCGTAGTCATATGATTTCAATTCAGCATCGGCTGTGCGCTGGAGTTTTAAGAATGCTACCGATTCTCCATCATGAAGAAGAGCGGCATCGCGCAAGCCTTTGATCGAATCCAAGTCATGGGTGGTCGCAAAGACCTGAACACCATGCTTTTTAGACGCGAATATAATCGCGCGCCACAAATCCTTCATGACTGAATAGTGAAAGCCGTTGCTGATTTCGTCGATCAGTACGATTCCTCCGCGACATTCGTAAATCGTCGTCAGAATAGAGAGAATCTTACGGGCTCCATCTCCCATCATGTTTATCGGAATGCGCTTATCTAGTCCAATATCCACGAGTATTTCATTTTGAGAAAGGACGATATCATTAATCTTCGGCTCTATAATGCGCAAAGCTTCGAGAATGAAATCCTCATCCTTGTTTTTAAGAATCTCCGTAAGGCTTTCCACTGAAGTATAGAAGTCATATTTAGGAGAAAGGTATCGACAAGTCAGGCTTTCCTTATAGTCAGAATCATATCTTACACTTTGCTGATACTCACTATTTTCTTCGACTT